>WBZP01005053.1_pt1 | contig 13526 bp, 11 predicted proteins | sample 5204301 | NCBI WGS metagenome assembly WBZP01 (sample SAMN12412401, study PRJNA552823) | activated sludge metagenome | isolation source: activated sludge from nitrification reactor of wastewater treatment plant... | place: USA: Pennsylvania | collected 2017 | reverse complement strand
ACCACTACGTCCGAACCGAACTCCCAATGCTGTTTGTGATCGCCGGGTTGACCTACACTTGGGCGGATTGCCGACGGGTTATCGGAACGATTGCCTTGTCCGCCATCGTCAATCTGTCGCTAACCAAGTTTTTCTCCTTTACCGGTTACGGCAGAATGTCCATCAGTTTCGGAACCATCTCCAATTCCAATGACTTGGCGGCTCACCTGCTTCTGGTGATCAGTTTCCTTCTGTTCTTCGTGATTGCTCCGAAACGCTCTTTCCTTGTACGGCTCCTGGCTGCCGGATCAATTTGCTGGGGTCTGTACATCATCATCGGAACAGCCTCCCGCGGAGCGCTCATCGCAATTGCAGTCACCGTGTTGTTCGTTCTCATCAAGACGCCGATGATGGTGCGCGTCATGGTGATTTGTCTTGTGCCTGTCATTGGAGCTGTCATCATCGCGGTGACACCGGCAAGTACCATCAACCGCCTGCTCTCGTTTTCAGAAGATTCCGAAGACCAAGGGGCGGGAGGATCTTCGAAAATCCGGCGCTACCTGTTGCGCCACAGTATTGAACTCACCCTCAAGCATCCGGTTTTTGGGGTGGGTCCGGGGCAATTTTCCAACATCTCCGGCAAAGAGAGCCGGGAACGCGGAATCTATGGGGTGTGGAATGAAACACACAACGTTTTCACCCAGGTTTCCAGTGAATGCGGTATCCCTGCCCTGATTTTCTTTGTTGCCGGAATCGGATCCACGCTTCTCTCGTTCAACAAGGCACATCGCAAAGCCAGGGAGAACCCTGCCTGGAAAGAGGTCTCGGCAGCGTTCTTCTGCGTGATGATCGCAATGATCGCCTACGTGACTTCCATCACCTTCCTCAATATGGCCTACCGTTTTTGTCTGCCCGCGATGGCCAGCCTCTGCGTCGCCATGACACGTGCTGCTCACCTGGAGTTCTTCTCCAAACAGGAGCCGGCCCAGACAACTGCCCGGCGGCAGCCTCCCTACTCCAGAGGTATGCCCGTCCAGCGCAACAGGGTGGCGCCCCAGGAATAGCCCACACCGAACCCCACCAGCATGACAAGCGCTCCCGGCTGTAACATTCCGTCCCGAGCCGAATGCTTAAGCGCAATGGGGATGGTTGAGGACACCGTGTTGCCACAATGCGACATGGTAAGAGCGAATCGTTCGGTGGGGATCTTCATCCGCTTTCGCAGATGTTCCAGCATGTAACGGTTCGCCTGGTGAAAGACAAACAGGTCCACAGCATCGGCACCAATTCCGGCCTTCTGCAACAACTCGTTCACGCTGCTAGGAACCGCTGACAGGGTGAAATTGAAAATCTCGGCACCATTCATGAAGAGATTGTCGGCGCTCCGAATATTCCCACTCCCGTCTTCCACCGTCTGCGCGCTCACCTCACTGCGTGCTTGACGCATGCCACCGGTCGGCACAATCAGATTCTCCGCTCCGCTGCCATCTGTCCCATACACAAAAGGCCCCACGAACGGTACATCGCCATCCACGGCCGACAAGAGAGTCGCCGCAGCCGCATCGCCAAAGATGGTCCTGACGCTCTTGTCTTTGGGATGAATGAATTTGCTATAGGTCTCCGCGGTGAGCAGCAACACCCTGCGGGCTTGTCCGGTGGCGATCAACCCCTGCGCCATACCTAGCCCATAGATGTAACCGGAGCAACCCAGGTTGAAGTCGAGCGCGCCTGCTGATGTGGGGATGCCCAGCCGGTGCTGGATCAGGCATGCAGTGGTCGGCAGAAAGTAGTCCGGGCTCTGCGTGCAAAGCAGGACGTAATCGACGTCCTGTGGCGCACAGGCGCCACTGGCAAAGAGCTTTTGGGCCGCCGCAACCGCCAGATCCGAGGAGCACTCGGTGGGAGCGGCAATATGACGCTCCCGAATTCCCGTCTTGTCGTCAATCTTCTGTACCGACCATTCCGGGAATTCCGCCGCCAGGTCCTCGGTAGTGAGAACCGCTTCCGGAAGGACATACTCAATTGCCTTTACCGCTGCCTGCATTTTGTGTTTCCTCCGCCTGGATCTACTGCGCTGTGTACCCGCCGTCGACGACGAGCGTTGTTCCGGTAATCCATCGGCTGGTTTCCGCCAATAGGAAAGCGACTGCCCAGGCAACATCCCGAGGCGTACCAAATCCAAGCGGATGCGACCGTTCCAGCGCTCCATAATCTTCCGCGCTGAGCGTCTCCCGCACCGTCTGCAACATTTCCGTCTGGACGAAACCGGGAGCCACACAGTTCACCCGAACGCGTTCGGTAGCCAATTCCAGGGCGAGCGATCGGACCATTCCCACCAGTGCCGCTTTGCTGGCGCTATAGGCGGCAAGGGCAGGTTTTCCCACCATCCCCATGACTGACGACACAAACACAATGCTACCCTCTGGCGCCTTACACCCACGCTGACAGAAGCCACGCGTCAACATGAGAGCGCTCTGGAGGTTTGTCCGCAACAGGTCGTCCAATGCTGTTGGCGACAAAACCCGCACGGGAACAGTGAGTTGCTTCCCCGCCGCATGCACCACGCCGGACAACGGTCCGGTTTGCGCAGCGACTTCTTTCATCCAGCCCACGATTTTGTCTGTGGCTGATAAATCAAAGGGTTGCACCAAATGCCCGGTTCCATGAAGCTGGCTGAGAGTCTCCTGGAGTTGCTCCTGTCTTCGTCCAACAAGAACAACCCGCGCCTCCAACGTGCTCAAAAGAATCGCGGTTTCCCGGCCAATTCCGGATGAGGCGCCCGTAATCATTACGTAACGGCCACCCAGAGTCATGGGATTTTGCGTCATTTTGCCGGGCTCTTCTACCCTTTGGGCTGGAGCAGCGCGAACAGGTCGTCAATCGTCACGGAGGCCGCAACCTGGCGAGGAGAAAGCTTCACCCCGTGGTCATCGGCGAGGGCGACAAACCCGACCATGGCCATTGAATTCCATCCCTCCAGATCTTCGATCTTTTCTCCCCCTTGCAGCGTTCCTGCCGGCAATTCCACCAACTCTTCGAGCGCTGCATGAAACTCCTGGCGTGTCATCTGTTCTCCTTCTTTCGTGCCGTTGCGAATTTCGTCTTCTTCTAGATAGCATACCGGCCTGGTGCTTCACACCACTTCGGCAGTCCAGCACGGCATAATAGGACAATTGGACCTCAACAGTTTCGCCCGCAAAGTCAAACGCGGGGATAATGCCTTCTACCGTGTCGTCCGGGCCATCGTGCGAATGGTCGCCAGACCTCGAGCTCCCCGCGTCCCCGGCTTCCTCAAACGGCCCCTCCGTCTCGTCTACGAGGGTCACTTTCTGGCCATCAGCACATTCCGGATGCTGATCACTATTTTTTACCGGCATCCCATTTTTCAGGCCCGGTGCGCCGCCGTCGGCAAGGATCTCATGTTGGATGGTCTTCCATTCGTCAGCGGCCCGGTGGAGATTCATCTTGGGGACAACGTCTACCTGGGCGGAAAGGTCGACATCATTTCCGGCCGCACATTCGACACTCCGCGGCTGATTCTGGAGAACCGGGCAGAGGTGGGATGGAATGTGCTGATCTCCGTATCCAAGGAAGTGGTCATTGAGGAACATGCCCGGGTTTCCTATAACTGCCGGATATCGGACAGCGATGGCCACCCGCGCGAAGCGGACCTTCGCGCGGCAAACCTCCCTCCCAAACCGCAGGATATCCGTCCGGTTCGAATCTGCCGCCATGCCTGGATCGGCAACGGAACCCATATCATGAAGGGTGTCACGATCGGCGAAGGCGCCATCATAGGAGCCAACAGCGTCGTCGTCAACGACATCCCTCCCTACTGCCTTGCGCTGGGAAATCCCGCCGAAGTGTTCTTCCGCAATATCGGCCGGCCATCAAAGAAAGCAGAGAAAACAAACCCGTAGGGCATCACTGGACAGTACCCGAACCAACACTCAACCTGTGAATCAGAATTCATCCAATACGGGCGACTTTTGATTCTGGGGGAGGAGGGAAGTGGGAAGTTTGAGGTACGCCACTTCTGGCCTTAAAACCCGTTCTGTGCTCTGAACGCGGGCCGAAACCGGGTACGGCGCCCTCGAAGTGGTGAGATTGAGGTACGGAGGTGGTGAGATTGAGGTACGCTACCGGTGAGATTGGGGTACGGAAGTGGTGAGATTGAGGTACGGCATCGGTTAGGTTGAGGTACGGAAGTGGTGAGATTGAGGTACGAAAATCGCCCCTAACGCCATGATGGCAAAAGAGTTAAGTCGCTCTAGACTTTTCTTAGACTTTTGTTTAGACTTAGTTAGACTTACAACAACAGTGTTGTTGTTGTGCAGACCGCCCTATGAGCGAACCGCCAAACGACCCTCTAGCGCCCTGCTACGACCTCACGGAATCTGCCCAGACGGAGGTCTTTCCGATCACCCGGATCGGCGTCGAAACGGTGCTCTCCAAGATGCCGATCCACAATCTTGCCAAGAAGGGGCGAATCAACATCCAGATCACTCGCCACGGTTCGAAGGGCGAGATCGATGTCAAGTGGGAAGTCTCCTACAACGAGCGGTACGGTCAGCCGCGCCAGTTGGCCTACAAGCTCGACACGATCATCATCAATCGCCGTGTTGACGAAGAGGGACGACCTTTGCCGCGGTTCATCCGTTTGGGCACTTTAAACGAGCTGTGTGAGGAACTGCGAAGCCAGAAGAACGAACTGAAGAGAGCGATTCGCCAGAATGCAACAACCTCGATCAACGCCAAGCTGAAGTACAGAGGCAATGATGGCAGTGAACGGGAGTTGGAAGCTCTCTTTACTCGCTACAGTGTCTACTTCACTGGGGAAAAGCTTCCCGACGGACGCGTGGCCGATGCTGTTTACATCGAACTCAACGGACCCTATCGCGAGGTTCTCAACAACGCTCCGATTCGTCCGCTGAACTATCAGTACCTCAAATCCCTTCCACCGGCTCCACAGCGCTTCTACGAACTAGTGAGCGCGCGCATCTACGCAGCTCAGAAAAACAAGAATTCCTTTGCCAAGATTCTGTACTCGGAGTTTTGTACCTACTCGGCGCTGACGCGCCACTACGACTACGAGAACTTCCGGGTGCAGATGGCAAAGATCCACCGGCCGCACCTCAAGTCCGGCTACATTGCCAAAGTCCACTACGAGGAAACGGTCGATGCGGAAGGCCAGCCGGACTGGATGATGTGCTATCAGCCAGGCGGCCGGGCGCGGGCCGAGTACATGACGTTTGCCCGCAAGAGCAAGCAACTGGATGCCACCTTCGAGACCATCGAGGAACTGGAACCAGTTCCCCAGCCCACTGCTCTTGTTCCCACGAAACCACTGAAGATCTCTCAGCGGCCGCAGAACAGGGTTACGCTGTCGCAACGGCACTCCCGGATGGCTGCTGCGGATCCGTTGCTTCTCGAACTGACACAGCGCGGCATCTCCGAGAGAAAAAGCAGAGAGATTCTGTCGAACCTGCGGGAAGGCCAGCAGGTGTTGGATCAACTGGAATGGGGGGACTACCTCATCCACTCGGACCCTGCGAAGTTCCGGTCGCCGGCCGGATTCTACGTCTACCTGCTTACCGAAAATGTTGCGCCGCCGCAAACTTTCGAAACCAGCCGCCAGAAGAAGACACGGAGGGATGCGGAATCGCATACCGAGTCGGAGTACACAACCTTGCTTCGTCTGCAGAACGAGTACGAGGACTATCGTTCGGGTTGCGTGGAAAGCTTCATTCAGTCTCAGCTTCCCGATAGAGAACTGGCGGCAATCACGGCGCAGAAGCGCAAACATCTGGAGCAGGCCTGCCGAAGCTTCCACCTGATGTCCCCGGATACGGTGAAGTCGATGGTCTGGGGGGCGGTGAAGGCGGAAATCTATCCGCGTGTGACGTTCCTGACGTTTGAGGAATTCCTCCGGCAGAGAGAAACCCAGCCCAGCTTGTTTTCCGTCTTGCCTGGGGGATCCTCGGAAGCAGGGTTGGGAAGCCAGCCGGGAGATGCTCTGGAAAGCCAGGAAACGCCTCTCAGGGCTTCCGGGACGCGTCAGGGAGGCACTTCCCTGCCCCAGGTCAAACCGACGCCGCAGAAGGCGGATTTTGGCCAGGCGCGGGACGACAAAGGCTCCGGCAGTCCGCGATCTCTTGCTGCGCAAGGACTTGGTGTTGATGAGGCCACTCTCCTGGAGCGCTATGAAGAGTTCCGGCGTAACGAGGCAATGCGGGCGCTGGAGGGTATGGAACCATCGCAACGTAGCCGGCAGATGAAGATGGCCCGGGCGTTCCTTTTGAACGAGCACCCGAACCGGGAGCACCACCAGCACCTGATCGCCGATGAGCAGTACAACGAATTTCACCGGCTCTCTGAGCAGCAATTGCTGAGTGTGATTCTGGAGAACCTCAAATTGCCCGGTTTCGAAGACTGGAAACGCTATGCCCTCTCTGCGATCACTGGCAAAAAGTAGAGATGTCAAGATCGGGCGGTTCCGCTACAGATCCATCGTGCCGGTGAGGATCAGGTACTATACACTGCTATACATGGAAGCGCCGCAGCCCCGCTTTCCTCGATGATGATCCGCGCATTCAAAATCTTCATTCCCACGAGCATCTTCAATCTCTTTCTGATCGAAGCTGCCATCGTTTGTGGTTGTTTTATTGCGGCGCCGTATCTGGATTCGGATACATTGCCGCGGGATTTTGTTCCTGTCTGGATCATGAATGAGGGCCTTTTCAGTATTGCGATTGCGGCCCTGACAATCCTGGTTGGCTTGTACTTCATGAATTTCTACAGCGGCGGGCAGCGTTGGGGCCGGCTGATTGTGACCCAGCGGGTGTCGTTTGTGCTCGGTATTTCGCTGCTGGTGCAGGCGTTTCTCAGTATTGTTCGTCCGGATTGGATGCTGCCCCGGCGGATGATGTTGACGGGAAGCGCTCTCACGCTCATCGGGCTCATCGGATCGCGGCTATTGTTTCACAACGCCGTGGTCAATTCCGAGATGAAGCGCCGGATGCTCTTTCTTGGCATGTCTCCGGTTGTTGTGCAGATCGCCTCGCATCTGGAAGAGCATCCGGAATTCGGTCTTGTGCCGGCGGCCTATCTTGATCCAGTGGATTGGGGCAATCCCGGCGGCATGCAATGGCTTGGTCCTGTCGAGCGCTGGGTGCAGATGGTTGAGGAACTGCAGCCGGAATGGATCGTTATCGGCGACCGCGGCAAAATCTCTCCGGAGTGGACTGAGGAACTGGTGGAACTGGGATTTGGAGGCGTCCGCGTGGAGGAGGCCAGTACGTTGTACGAAACCACTTTCAGCCGGTTTTGCATTTCGGACTGGCATTCCTCAGAGGTTCTGTTCTCGGATTTCTTCCAATATCGCCAGGTGAGCATTAATCTTCAGACACTGGTTTCCGTTGCTTCTGGCGTGATTTGCGGAATTGTTGCGCTACCCGTCATCGCCTTTGCCTGGTTGGTTTTGAAGGTGACCCAACAGGGGGAGGTTCTGGTTTCCGAGGATAGGCTTGGGCTGGGCGGTGAACTGATTCGACTCCATCGTTTTCAGGGCCGTAAAGAAACGACGGGAGTTTGGCGGCTTCAAGCCCTTCCCATGTTGTGGAACCTTGCCAAAGGGGACATCTCACTGATCGGTCCGGAGGCGCATAGTCCTGCATTCGCCGAACAACTGAGTGAAGCGTTTCCCCTTTACGGATTACGGCATCTGGTGAAGCCGGGAATCCTGGGATGGGCGCAAATCAACACCTCCGCACAGGCGGCAGCTTCCTACAACGCGCAGACCGCGCTCGAATACGATTTGTACTACGTGAAGTACTTTTCTCCTTCACTCGATGTCTACATTGTGCTGAAGGCGTTACGCAATATGATCTCCCGGCCAGAGTAGGCGTTCATTGCTGCTGCTTCACCCGTGTCGGATTCCAGAGAGACTGCGGATTGACGGCAAACACGCGCATGGCTCTCATGGCTGCGAGATTCATCACCAGGAAAGTTCTCGCCGGTGAGGTGAGCCGCTTCAACGGGAACCCGGCTGCAACCCATGGGTCGAGCAGCGCCAGGGTCAGGAGGAAGGCTCCGGGAACGAGCACGGCTGTCCGCAACTCCGGCGGAAGAGTAAAGGCCGAAAGCAATCCGATCAGCAGCAGCCATGGCATGGCGATGCGGGAGGTTTTATGTGCCAGGAAGTGAAGCCGCATCGGGTTGGCGGCGGTATACAGAAGCGGCAGGCGGATGTGTACTTGCCAGAGGCCTCCGAGTGTCCGCAACCGCCGCTGGACCTCGCTGCCGGCAACCGGGGGATAGTCGTAGGCGAGAGCTCCCTTGTCGAAGACGATGCGGAACCCCCGGAACAGAATTCGCAGGGGGATCACAGCATCATCCGTCAGTGTGTCGGGCGGAATTGGCGCTACCAGATCCCTGCGCGCACAATAGAGACACCCGGTAGTATTGAGCAGCGAGTAGATCTCGGAGTGGAGCGCGCGAGCCCAAAGCTCATAACGCCAGTACAGGTCGAGATCCTTTTGTTCTCCCGAGTCCTCACTGCCGCGAATGATGAGTTCTCCGGTTGCCGCTCCAACAGTGGGATCGGCGAAGTTGGCTGCCAGGGTGCGCAGCGCGTCGGCATGGAGGCTTTGGCGAACGTCCACAAAAAAGAGAAGCTCCCCGGTGGCGTGCTGCAGGCCGAGGTTGAGCGCAGCCGCTTTCCCCTGGCGTTGCGGGGCGCGGAGCAAGCGGACAGACTGGCCGGAAAAGCTCGAAGCAATCTCGTCGGTGGCATCCGTGGAGCCGTCGGATACGACCAGGATGTCCACCTGCTCTTTGGGATAGTTCAAGCTGAGAAGGTTGATCAGCTTTTCCCTCAGAAATGTCTCCCCGTTGTGGACCGCCATCAGCACTGTCACCGTCGGCTGGTGGTTGAAATCCTTCTTGACGGCAGGAGCTTTCCGCCAGGGGAACTTCCACAAAAGAATAGGGTAAATCACTGTCATAGCAACAAACAGCAGTGAGGTCGAGAGAAAAAGTACGGCACCCAGGATCATTCGTGTCTCGTTCCGTCAAGAAACCATCCTCGGATAAAGCGGCGAAACGTGGCAAGGCCAGGCCCCGCCCCCCTGGAAGGCTCCTCCTTTCAATATCGGTGTGTGGAGCCGAGACAGTATAATCGTCTGTACGAGAAGCCAGTGGAGCACCCTTCTCCCGCTACAGTCCGGATGCTCGCCACGGAGACATCGCAGGAGTGTATTCTGCGCTACATTTCCGGAGCGGTCCTGTGTCTTGGGCCAAAAGGGAATTCGTGCTTTTCTCTCGCCCCGGGAGAACTTCTTGAAGTCGAAGTTGCCGATGGAGTCTATTTGGGGGTGGCGCAAGGTTTGGATCCAACGGGGGTTCTGGTTTCAGTGGAACATTTCCTGCCCCGGCCCGGCCAGGTAGGGGGCTTCGGAAGGCATGGGAACTAGCTCGCTGTTCTGGCCTGCCGGCAAGGCATTCCTGATCGCCCTGATTCTGACGCCCATTTTCCGTGACGTGTTCCGTTCCTACAACGTGGTGGACCGTCCAGGCCGGCGCAAAGTACATGCCCACCCCATCCCGCGGATTGGCGGCATCCCAATCGCAATTGCGTATGGCGTGGCGCTCTTCGATTACCTCCCGTCAATGGAAACCGTGGCCTGGGATTTGTTTCCGGGGGTCGGTGTCATCTTCCTGACCGGGCTTCTCGACGACTTCGTTAATCTCAAACCGGTGAACAAGCTGTTGGGCCAGATTCTGGCTGCCAGTCTGGTCTTCTTCAGCGGAGTCTCCATTCAGGGGATCGCCGGCGCGCAGATCCCACCCTGGCTCAGTTTCCCGCTCACGGTGTGTTGGCTACTACTTTCCACCAATGCGCTCAATCTCATTGACGGGCTGGACGGACTCTGTGCGGGAATGGGGCTGCTGGCAACCCTTACTCTTTTCAGCGCCGCCACGATCGAGGGCAATCTCCCGTTGCAGCAAGTGACGCTTTGTCTGGCCGGCGCGCTGTTGGGGTTCCTTTGCTACAACTTCAATCCGGCGACAGTATTCCTGGGTGATTCCGGTGCATTGCTCATCGGGTTCGTGCTCGGCTGCTACGGCATGATCTGGACACAGAAGAGCGCCACGCTGATCGGAATTACTGTGCCGCTGCTTGCTCTCTCTGTTCCGTTGCTGGATGTGTCACTGTCCATCCTCAGACGATTTTTGAAGAACCAGCCGATTTTTGCGGCCGACCGCGGCCATATTCATCACCGGCTGCTTGATCGGGGGCTTACGGCCCGTCAGGCGGTGCTGATTCTCTACCTGGCCACCACGGCTGCGGCGGCGATTGCCCTGTTTTTCATTCACCCGGCGCTCCGGTTCTATCACGGGCCTGCCATTATTCTCTTTTTCGTTCTCGTATGGGCAGGAGTGCAGAAGTTGCGCTACGCTGAGTTTACCGTGGCGGGTAAACTACTTTTCGGCGGTGAGTTCCAGCGCACGCTCCAGGGGCGGGTTCGCGCCAGTCAACTCGTGGGTAATCTGCAGCGCTGCACGACGGAGCAGGAACGCTGGACGGCATTGCTGCTGGCAGCCCGGGAGACGGGCTGGTATCGGGTGGCCTGGATCAATGGTTCGCTGGTGCGCGAAGATGTCCTGGCGCCGCAGAAACGCGCAGCATGGTCTTTCACTGTCACAATCAGTGAGACAGAACGGCTGGAAATCGAAGGCGGGCTCCCCTTTACACCGGGCAGCCTCGACCTGGCCGCCTTTGCCGATGCGATTGTCGACGGCTTTGGCGGAAATCGGCCCAAGCGGGATCTCCCGGCAATACCCTGATTCGGCAAATGGTTCGCATTCCACTGTTGTTTCGCATTACGGATCTGGTGCTGGCCATACTGGGATTCGGTGTGGCGGCCTATGTCTGGGTAATCATGTTTCCAGACCTGCCGGTGTCCCTGGATCGGTCCAACCTCGTTCTCAACTCGGCCCTGTTTTGCTTCACCTTCTGGATCGTCATTCAGGTGATTGCTTCCCGCGAATCGGGCAAGGGATGGATGTCGCTGTTCGTCGAGCAGGCCACGATCTCGCTGGGAGTGAGCTTCATTCTTCTCGCGCTGCTCACCTACTTTTCCGCGGGGGATTACAACCCCCTCCTCATCAGTGCTGGTGCGCTGTTTTCCACCGCACTGCTGGTCACCGCGGAATTGTTGGTTTATGACCGCTTCATTCGGAAAGACACGGGTGTCCTGCTGCTTGGCGCCGATGAAGCAACAGAAGCGCTAGCCGGGACTTTGCGTGAGCCGATGATCGGGGTTCTCGATGCGGAAGAACAGAAAGGCAGCCGGCTGCCCTACCTGGGCGGGTTGCAGGCCGTTGATGCGGTTGTGTCACGGACGAAGCCGCGTTATCTGGTGGTGAGTTCCCGCAAGCTGGCCGGAGAATCCGTTCCAGCACATGTTTTGATCCGTCACCGCCTGAAAGGTGCGGTAGTTCAGGACAGCGTGCAACTGTGTGAAGCTCTGGCACGGCGCATCTCCCACGAGCGGTTGGATCCGGCCGACATTCTTCTTTATCCGTCTCTCCGGGCCAGCCGGGCGGCCATGGCGGTTCAGGCCATCTATACGAATCTCATTGGTCTTGCGCTGCTGATGCTGTTTACCCCGGTTCTGGCACTTGCGGGGTTGGCGAGTTTGCTGTTGTCTGACCGGGGACCGGTTTTCGAAAAGATGGAGTGCCTGGGATTCCAGATGACTCCATTCTTCCTCCTCCGTTTCCGGACCCGCAAGATGGATGGTAGCGGGCAGCTCACGATGATCGGCTCGTTCCTGACGAAACTGCGGATTGTGAACCTGCCGCATCTGATCAACATCGTGCGTGGCGAACTGGCGCTTTGTGGGCCTCGTCCGGTACGCGTCGATTTTGCTCACCGCATCGTGCAGTCCATACCCTTCTATTCACACCGCTTCACGGTGCGGCCCGGGTTGCTGGGGTTGGATTCCATCTACCTCGGCCTGCGGGGCCGGAGACCAGTGAGCGAGCACCTGCTGCTCGGTTACGACTTGTACTACGTCAAACATGGCCGGATGTTGCTCGATCTGGACATCCTGCTGTTCCGGATCCTTCATCCAAATCTCTGGACTTCGGGAGGGCAAGCGGTAAGCGAAAGAGCGAATTAGCGAATAAGCGAATTCGCGAAATGGAGTGCTTTATGCGCCCTTTCGCCCCAAGTCGAGTTCCCTGCCCTGTTCGCGCTCCCAGGCATCGAGGGCCCGTGTGAGCAGTTGCACGTTTTTGAGTTGAGCGTCGAAGGCGAGGCGGCGGAAGCGCTGACGGAAATCGGGTGGAACCTTGAAGTTTAGATCGACCAGGGTCTCGGTGTGGGTCTGGCCACGCTGTAGTGTGCCGGTTGTGGTGGTGGCGACCGGTTGGCCTTTGGTTGCCAGGAGAGTGCTGGCGTCGATAGCGGTTGGCTTTCTAGACATGGAATTGGACCCCCTGTTTCTGCTTCGCTAATTCGCTAATATTCGCTAATCGGCCCAGCCGATCCCGCGTATTGCCCCAAAGTTGAGCCAGTTCCGTAGCGGCTGGACTCTTGGGATTGAGCTCACCGGCCGTTCTGCCGTCGGTCATTGAGGCGGCGTAATCGACGCGATCATGAATGATGGTTTCCAGAACCTCACCATAGCGGGACAGTGCGGCAATGGTTTGTGTGGTGATCCGCGCGTTTGCTTTGGCCTGAGTGATGACGAAGGCGAAAGGTGTTCCGGATTCCCGTACCAGATCGAGAGTGGCTCCGAGGGACCAGAGGTCGTTGGGGCTCGGCCTGGTCGGAATGATGACGAGGTCGGAGAGTTTGAGCACTTCCCTGCTCTGGTCAGTGAGCGCCGGCGGGGTGTCGATGAGGCAGTGAGTGAAGCCAAGATTGCCCAACGCGGTTAGCTTTGCCGGCAACTCGCGGAGAGACACCGGAGCGAATTGTGGTGTTTCCGCCTTGCGCACATTCCACCACGTAGCCAGGGTTTGTTGTGGATCCGTGTCGATGACGACGACAGGGCCCACTTGCGACAATCCGGCTTCGACGGCCAGGTGTGCCGTGAGGGTGGTTTTGCCGCTCCCACCTTTTTGGGAACTGATGGCGATTGTTGTCATTGAGGACTCCTCTGGACAATCCTTAGCGAATACGCGAATTCGCTCTTTCGCTAATAATAGCGAAAATTGAGCCAATTGGATAGAGAGGGATCGCCGCCAAGGGCAGGGAAGCGCTGTAAGGCCCGGCGTGGGATCCCGCGTGGGGGCCCAGGATCTCTCTCTGGAACGCCACCAAGAATCTGGCCGCCTTGGGTGTTCCGCCGAGCAGACGGGCTGAGCAGCCATAGGAACCCGTTTTCACGATGCCTGGCGCCGCTTTGGAATCGGAAACCCAATTTCGCCGCTTTGCCGGAGCCAGTGAAGCCACCTCTGTCCGCCACCCACATAGGGCAGGGACGCAGGCAAAATGGAAGCCTTGGCAAGTAACCCCGTCAAAGGGGGGCGCG
>WBZP01002664.1_pt1 | contig 13526 bp, 15 predicted proteins | sample 5204301 | NCBI WGS metagenome assembly WBZP01 (sample SAMN12412401, study PRJNA552823) | activated sludge metagenome | isolation source: activated sludge from nitrification reactor of wastewater treatment plant... | place: USA: Pennsylvania | collected 2017 | reverse complement strand
CCGCCGCCATCGACAAGGCCTCGAACGGCTACCTGACGGAGATCCTGCGCCGCGGCGACCTCGAACCCAAAGCCGGTTCGACGCTGATGCTGCACAACGTGCCCGGCACCGCATGCGAACGCGTGCTGCTGGTGGCGCTGGGCAAGCAGGACGAGTTCTCCGACAAGAACTTCCGCGCAGCCATCGGCGCCGCCGCGAAGGCGTTCGCCACCTGCGGCAGCAAGGATGCAGCGCTGTGCCTGCTCGACCAGGCCGTCCCCGGGCGCGATGCGCGCTGGCGCGGACGACAGGCGGCGATGCTGCTGGCCGACTCGGCCTACCGCTACGAGACCACCAAATCGAAGCAGGACGATGCCCCGCGACGCGGCCCGTCGAAGATCACGCTGCTGCTCGCCGACCAGTCAGATGTAGCCGGCATCCAGGCCGGCGCCGTGCAGGGCAAGGCGATCGCCGACGGCATGGCGCTCACCAAGGAACTGGGCAACCTGCCCGCCAACATCTGCACCCCGACCTACCTCGCCCAGCAGGCCAAGGCGCTGGGCAAGGCGCACAAGCTCAAGGTTGACGTGCTCGAGCGCGCGCAGATGGAAAAGCTCGGCATGGGCTCGCTGCTTTCCGTGGCGGCCGGCTCGGCCCAGCCGCCCAAGTTCATCGTCATGAAATACGAGGGCGCGCCGAAGAAGGGCGCCAAGCCGGTGGTGCTGGTCGGCAAGGGCATCACCTTCGATACCGGCGGCATCTCGATCAAGCCGTCTGCCGAGATGGACGAGATGAAGTACGACATGTGCGGCGCGGCCAGCGTCCTGGGCACGCTCAAGGCGGTCGCCACTCTCCGCCTGCCGCTCAATGTGATCGGCCTGGTGCCGACCACCGAAAACATGCCGGGCGGGCGCGCCACCAAGCCGGGCGACATCGTCACCTCGATGTCGGGCCGGACCATCGAGATCCTCAACACCGATGCCGAAGGCCGGCTGATCCTGTGCGATGCGCTGACTTATGCCGAACGCTTCGAGCCCGATTGCGTGATCGACATCGCCACGCTCACCGGCGCCTGCATCATCGCGCTCGGCGCGATTCCCTCCGGCCTGCTGGCCAATGACGACGATCTGGCCGCCGAGTTGCTGGCGCGCGGCCAGGAATCGGGCGACCGCGCCTGGCAACTGCCGCTGTGGGACGACTACCAGGAGATGTTGAAGAGCAATTTCGCCGACGTGCCGAACATCGGCAGCAAGGGTGCGGGCACCATCACCGCGGCCTGCTTCCTCGCCCGCTTCGCCGAGAAGTACAAGTGGGCGCATCTGGACATCGCCGGCACCGCCTGGAAATCCGGCGGCGACAAGGGCGCCACCGGCCGCCCGGTGCCGCTGCTGACGCAATTCCTGCTCGGGCGCGCCAAGGCGGCATGACGAAAATCGAGTTCCACCACAACGCGCCCGACAAGTTCGCCGCGGCGGCGCGGCTGATCGGCGCCGCGGTTGCCGATGGCGCGCGGGTGCTGGTGTTCGCGCCGCAGCGCGAGGTCGCGCAGCGTATCGATCATGTGCTGTGGACCCACGGCGCGCTGTCCTTCGTGCCGCATGTCGGCGCCGATTCGCCGCTGGCAGCCGAAACGCCGGTGGTGATCGCCGGCACGCTCGACCATCCGGCGGCGGCCGACCACAACCAGGTGCTGGTCAATCTCGATGGCGAATTGCCGCCCGCGTTCGCGCGTTTCGAGCGGCTGATCGAAATCGTCGGCACCGACGATGCCGACCGGCTGCCGGCGCGCGGCCGCTTTCGTTTCTACCGCGACCGCGGCTACCCGCTGACCACCAGCGATCTGGCCGCAGCCGCCACGCTGTAGCGCAGGTGACGACATGACTGACGTACTCGGACAAGCCGACGCCCTGATCCGCCGCCACCGCAGCTTCCTGGCCAGCCCGACCCAGCGCAAGCCGGCGGATGAACTGCCGGTGCTGACCGAGGTGGTCGATCTGCCGCCGGCCGCCGGCAGCCCCGACTCGGCATTGCTCGAAGCGCAGGTGGCGCTGCGGGTCGAGGAACTGCTGCCCTCGCGGGTCGAGCAACGCGTCGCCGAACTGCTGCCGCAGCGGCTGGAAGCGGCGCTGGCCGCGCGGCTCGCCGAGGAACTGCCGCAGCGCATCGAGGATGCGTTGCCCGAACGTCTGGCCGAGGCGCTGAGCGACGAGCTCGATGCGGTGCTGCCCGAGCATGTCGAACGGCGCGTCAAGGAGTTGTTGCCGCGGCGCGTCGAAGACGCGCTGACCCGCGAACTGGCCGAGCGCCTGCCGCTGGAGATCGAAGCCGCGCTGCCGCTGCGCATCGAGCAACGCATGGCCGAGGCGCTGCCGCAGCGCCTGGAACAAGCGCTGCCGGTGCGGCTGGCGGCGGTGTTGCCGCAGGCGATCGAGGATGCGTTGCCGCAGCGACTGGCCGAAGTGCTGCCGGCGGAAGTGGAAGCCGCCCTTCCCGCGCGGCTGGCACAAGCCCTGCCGCAGCGGCTCGAGCAGGTGCTGCCCGAGCGTATCGAGGCGGCGTTGCGCGAGCGGCTGGACAGCGCGGTGCGCGAGCGTTTCGGCGTCGAACTGCAAAAACACCTGACCGCGCTGCAGCCCTCGCTGATGCAGTCGATCGAAAGCTGGGTCGAATCCGAGCTGCCGCAGGTGGTCTCGCGCGAACTCGACGCGCTGACCGACCGCATTACCGCGGGCACGCTGTCGCACCTGCGCGCCACGCTGCTGCCGCAACTGACGGCGCTGATCGATTCCTCGTCGCTCGAGGAAACCGGCAGCGGCAACCCGACCGACTGGAGCCGCCCGCTCTGATCCGGCCGGCGCGGCACCCGGCTCCCCGGACGGGCATGCTGGAGAGCCGCATGGGATGGACTTCTCCGGGGTGCCTGCCCGGAAATCCGCATGGGTACTGGCTCGCAGGCCGGCTCATCGTGCGGGTGCCGTGAACGTCGCGCCGGACGCCAGTTTCGCTGCGCTGCCGCACGTATAATCGATTCCTTTTCCTGCACCCTTCACGATGGAACTCGCCAAGAGCTTCGAGCCGGCCGACATCGAGCGCCGCTGGTACCCCGAGTGGGAATCGCGTGGCTATTTCGCCGCCGGCCTCGACACCGCCAAGCCCGACAACTTCTGCATCCTGCTGCCGCCGCCGAACGTCACCGGCACGCTGCACATGGGCCACGGCTTCAACCAGACGCTGATGGACGCGCTCACCCGCTACCACCGCATGTGCGGCGCCAACACGCTGTGGCAGCCGGGCACCGACCATGCGGGCATCGCCACGCAGATCGTCGTCGAACGCCAGCTCGATGCGCAGGGCGTCTCGCGGCACGACCTGGGCCGCGAGAAGTTCGTCGAAAAAGTCTGGGAGTGGAAGGCGTATTCCGGCTCGACCATCACGCGGCAGATGCGCCGCCTCGGCACCTCGCCCGACTGGACGCGCGAACGCTTCACCATGGACGCCGGCCTCTCCAGGATCGTCACCGAGACCTTCGTGCGCCTCTACAACGAGGGTCTGATTTACCGCGGCAAGCGGCTGGTGAACTGGGACCCGAAGCTGCTCACCGCGGTGTCGGATCTGGAAGTCGTGCAGGAGGAGGAAGACGGCTTCCTCTGGCACATCCGTTACCCGCTGGCCGACGGATCTGGTTCGCTCACCGTGGCGACCACCCGACCGGAAACCATGCTCGGCGACACCGCGGCGATGGTGCATCCGGAAGACGAGCGTTACGCGCACCTGATCGGCAAGACGGTGAAGCTGCCGTTGACCGAGCGCGAGATCCCGATCATCGCCGACACCTACGTCGACCGCGAATTCGGCACCGGCGTGGTCAAGGTGACGCCGGCGCATGACTTCAACGACTATGCGGTCGGGCTGCGGCACAAGCTGCCGATGATTTCGATCCTCACGCTCGATGCGAAGATCAACGATGCGGCGCCGGCGAAGTACCGGGGAATGGACCGTTTCGATGCCCGCAAGGCCATCGTCGCCGACCTCGACGCACTCGGCCTGCTCGAGAAGACCGACAAGCACAAGCTCAAGGTGCCGCGCGGCGACCGCACCCATGCGGTGATCGAGCCGATGCTCACCGACCAGTGGTTCGTCGCGATGACCAAGCCGGGCAAGGATGGCAAGAGCATCACCGCGCAGGCGCTGGAAGTGGTGGCCAGCGGCGAGGTGCGCTTCCACCCCGAGAACTGGGTGAACACCTACAACCAGTGGCTCAACAACATCGTGGATTGGTGCATCTCGCGCCAGTTGTGGTGGGGCCACCAGATTCCGGCCTGGTACGACGAGGCCGGCAACGTCTACGTCGCCCACGATGAAGCGGAAGCTCGCGCGCAGGCTGCGGCCAAGGGCTACGCCGGCGCGATGACGCGCGACCCGGACGTGCTCGACACCTGGTATTCGTCGGCGCTGTGGCCGTTCTCGACGCTCGACTGGACGCCCGAGTGGCCTGCCAAGTCGAACCCCGCGCTCGACTTGTATCTGCCGTCGGCGGTATTGGTCACCGGCTTCGACATCATCTTCTTCTGGGTGTCGCGCATGGTCATGATGACCAGGCACATCACCGGCAAAATCCCGTTCCGCGATGTGTACGTGCACGGCCTGATCCGCGATGCGGAAGGCCAGAAGATGTCCAAGTCCAAAGGCAACGTGCTCGACCCGATCGACCTGATCGACGGCATCGATGTCGAGGCGCTGGTGCAAAAGCGCACCACCGGCCTGATGAACCCGCGCGATGCGGAGAAGATCGAGAAGCGTACCCGCAGGGAATACCCGAACGGGATTCCCGCCTTCGGCACCGACGCGCTGCGATTCACCTTCGCCAGCCTCGCGTCGCCCGGCCGCGACATCAAGTTCGACATGCAGCGCTGCGAAGGCTATCGCAATTTCTGCAACAAGCTGTGGAACGCCACGCGCTTCGTGCTGATGAACTGCGAGGGCAAGGATTGCGGTATGCAGACGTGCAATCACGACTGCGGCCCCGAGGGTCCGTTGCACTTTCAGGCGCCCGATCTGTGGATCGTCAATGAACTCCAGCGCGTCGAGGCGGAGGTGGAAAAACACTTTGCCGAATACCGTTTCGATCTCGCCGCGCATGCGATCTATCGCTTCGTCTGGGACGAGTATTGCGATTGGTATGTCGAACTCGCCAAGGTGCAGTTGCAGAGCGGCACGCCCGGCCAGCAACGTGCCACTCGGCGCACGCTGCTGCGCGTACTGGAAGCCGTGCTGCGCCTCGCGCACCCGCTGATTCCGTTCATCACCGAGGAACTGTGGCAGACGGTGGCCCCACTCGCCGAGCGCAACGTGGCCGAGTCGATCATGCTGGCGCCCTACCCCAAGGCGGATCTGGCCAAGGTGGATGCCAAAGCCGATGCATGGATGGCGCAACTGAAATCGATGATCGATGCCTGCCGCAGCCTGCGCGGCGAGATGCAGATCGGCCCGCAACAGAAGGTGCCGCTGGTCGCTTCCGGCGACGCGGCCACTGTGCAGGAATTCGCACCCTACCTCGCGTCGCTGGCCAAGCTGACCGAGGTCACCGCGGTCGGTGACACCTTACCCGATTCGGATGCACCGGTGCAGATCGTCGGCGATTTCCGGCTGATGCTGAAGATCGAGGTCGACGTGGCGGCAGAACGCGAACGCATCGGCAAGGATATCGCGCGCCATGAAGGCGAGATCGCCAAGGCGAGGGCCAAGCTGGGCAACGCGAATTTCGTCGATCGCGCGCGGCCGGCTGTAGTGGCGCAGGAGCGCGAGCGGCTGGCGAACTTCGAATCGACGCTGGCGAAGCTGCGCGCGCAAGTGGAGCGGCTGGGCCGGCCTTCGAACTAGCACCGGCCTGGAAGCCGCACCCGCATTGGCTCTCCGGGCAGGCATGCCCGGAGATCGCCTATCCATGCGGCTCTCGGGGCAGCGGCTATTTGCGCCGCAGGTAGAACTCGAACTCGTCGCCCTTGCTGTTCTCCGACAGCAGTTCGTTGCCGGTCTGGCGCGCGAAGTGCTGGAAATCCTTCACCGAACCGGGATCGGTGGCGACGATGCGCAGAATCTGCCCGGTTGTCATCGTGGCGAGCGCCTTCTTGGCGCGCAGGATCGGCAGCGGGCAGTTCAGGCCACGGGCGTCGAGTTCCTTGTCGGATTGCATGCTTGCCTCTGCGGGTCGGATTAGGGATTGCGCATTTTACCGGGGGTCGCCGGCGGCGCGCTGCTCTTTCTTTTCCTCGGCCTGGCGCAGCTTGAATTCGCGCAGCCGCGCGTCGATCGCCGACTGCTCGTAGAAGTCGCCGTCGCCGGCCTTTTGCGCGATCTGCAGTTGTTCCACCGCCGCGATCAGGTTGCCCTGCAGCGCATACTGCTCGGCCAGCGCGCGATGCTGGGCCGACTGGCGCCCGGCCGCGGCCAGCGCGCGCGCCTGCAGCTTGTAGAGCTGCGCATCCTGCGTGCGCACCGCCAGTTCGCGGCCGATGATGTCGAGCGCCTCGGGCGCCCGGCCGGCACCCAGCAGCAGGTCGATCTGCTGGTAGAGCAAGGCGCGGTTGACCGGGTAACGCTTGCGCGCCTCGGCCAGCAGCCTGATTGCGCCGGCGGCGTCGTTCTGCGCGGCGCGGACTTCGCCGGCCAGGCTTTCGAGCATCGGCGAGGCGAGTTTGGCGCGCCGCGCTTCGGCCACTTCGCGCTCGGCCGCGGCCAGGTTTTTCGCCCGCGCCAGCGCGCGCGCAAGCCCGTAGTGCGCCACCCCGGCGTCCACCGCTTTGTCGCCGAGCCGGGTGCGGGCATCGGTAACCGCTTCATCGGGCGTACCGAGTTGCGCGCGCAGCTTGGCACGCACCAGTTGAAAATCGAGCGAGTCCGGCACCTGCCGGTAGGGCAGATTGCGCACGCGGTTTTCCACATCGCTGATGCGCTCGGCGGTCAGCGGGTGGGTGTGCAGGTAGGACGGCGCGTTGTTCTCGTACAGCCGGCCCGACTGCTGCAGCCGCTCGAAAAAGCTCGCCATCGCGCGGGCGTCGTAGCCGGCGGCTTCTAGGGTCTGCAGGCCGACGCGGTCGGCCTCGCGCTCGAAATCCCGCGTGTAGCCCAACTGCGATTGCACGACTGCGGCCTGCGAGGCGATCAAGGCCGCCTCGCCCACCTGCGAATTGCCGCGCGAGGCGAGGATGGCGACGATCATGCCGGCCAGCGCGACCAGACTGTTCTGCCCCTGCTTGGAGACCATGCGCACGATGTGGCGCTGGGTGACGTGCGAAACCTCGTGCGCCAGCACCGCGGCGAGTTCCGATTCGCTGCGCGCGGCAAGGATCAGCCCGCTATGCACGCCGATGAATCCGCCGGGCCAGGCAAACGCGTTGAGCGTGTTGTCGCGCACCGCGAAGAAGTCGAACGCCTGGCGCACGTCCTGACTGACCGCGACCAGCCGGCCGCCGATCAGGTTGAGGTAATCCTCGACCTCCGGGTCGCCGAGATACGCCGGATCGCGCCAGCGCATTTCGCGCATGAACGATTCGCCGACCCGCCGCTCGGCCGCGGGCGAGATTTCGGCCTGCGCCGATTCGCCCAAATCCGGCAGGCCATCGGCCGCAGCCGGCGGCAGCAAGGCAAGGCACAGCACCAGTGCGCTAACGCGGTGTTTCACGATGTTATGATTTACCTTCGGTCATTTCGTTCAAGTACCCTGCTTGGTTTGCCCTTCGGCGATGGCTGCCGGTTGACGTCAGAATTCGATCGCGCGCCGGCGCACGCCATGATAAGCCCAACGATGAATATGCGGTCCTGCCATGTCGCTACCCACGTTATTGCTGGTTGAAGATTCGCCCGAAGACGCGGCGCTGATCAGCGCGGCGCTGCGCCGCTCGCTCTCCGCCAACCCGATCGAGGTGTGCGACAGCGGCGAGGCGGCGCTCGATTTCCTGCACGCGCGCGGCGAGTATTCGCACCGTCCGGCGCACGAATTGCCCGCGCTGATCCTGCTCGATCTGAACCTGCCGCGCATGAGTGGCTTCGACGTGCTGCGCGAACTGCGCAAGTCGCCGCGCACGCGGCTGCTGCCGGTGATCGTGCTGTCGGCTTCGGTGGAACAGGTCGATGTCACGCTCGCCTGCGAACTGGGCGCCAACAGCTATGTGCGCAAGTCGCTCGATTATGTGCGCCTGTCGGAAAACCTCGATCTGCTCGCCCGCTACTGGCTCGGGCTCAACATTGCGCCGCCGGTATCCAGCCCGCGTCTGGTGCTGCAGTGAGCGGCTTTACCCATTTCGACGCGCAGGGCCAGGCGCATATGGTGGATGTGGCCGACAAGCCCGACACCCGGCGCATCGCGCGTGCCGCCGGCCGTATCGTCATGCTGCCGGCAACGCTCGCGACGATCCGCCAGGGCGACGCGAAAAAAGGCGACGTGCTGGGGGTCGCGCGCATCGCGGCGATCCAGGCATCCAAACGCACGGCGGACCTGATCCCGCTGTGCCACCCGATCGCGCTGACACGGGTGGCCTGCGAGTTCGCCATCGACGCAGCCGCCAACGCCATCGACTGCGAAGTCACCGCCGAAACCGTCGGGCCCACCGGCGTGGAAATGGAGGCGCTGACCGCGGTCTCCGTCGCCCTGCTGACCATTTACGACATGTGCAAGGCAGTCGATCGGGGGATGCGGATCGAGAATGTGCGGCTGGTGGAAAAGGCGGGCGGAAAGTCCGGGCACTGGGTCGGACGATAGCAGCCAACCCGCGCGCGGCGCGGTCCCTGACCATTCCACCGATCAACCCGCAAAGGCCGGAAATCCTTGACCCGGCTGCCGCACTGCGGTGGATTCCGCACAATCAGGCTGACGATTGACCCCAACTCGCGCCTTGGTTAAACTTGACGGCCATAGTTTAACTTCAGTGGTTGAACATGCAAACGGTTCGCACCTTGGCCAAGGGCCAAGTGGTCATTCCAGCTTCGCTTCGCAAGCAATTGTCCATTGAAGTGGGTGACCTGCTTGAAGTCTCGATGGTAGATGGCCATATCGAGCTGCGGCCCTTGCCGGCCGATCCGATCGCTGCGTTTTGTGGTTCGCTGCAAGGCGACGCAAGCCTTGCCGAGCGCCTGACGGAGGAACATCGCCAGGAAATCGAACGCGATGGCAGACGTTAAACCCGGCTATGTACTGGATGCCTGTGCACTGTTGCGGCTGGCGCAGGCCGAGCCCGGCAGCGAGATCGTCCGCGACCTTCTGTACGCCGCACAGCGAGGCGAAGCAGAACTGTTGATGCACCAGATGAACCTCGGCGAAGTCGTCTATTGCATCGGCAAAGTGCATGGTTGGAGCACGGCCGAGCGCAAACGCGGAGAAATCGCCCTGCTGCCGATTCGCATCGTGCCGTTCGACGACCGGCTTTTCTGGGAGGCGGTTGAACTGAAGGCGGCTTTCGCAATTTCCTACGCGGACGCCTTTGCCGCAGCCCTGGCGATTGCGCTAGATGCCACGCTCGTCTCGACCGACAGCGAATTCGCCTCGCTAGGCTCGCGAATCAAACGGCTGGCAGCTTGATCGCCGCAAGTGCTCGCTCCTGCGGGACTGCGCACCCGCGATGGACCGCTGGAGAAATGCGCTTGTCTTCACCTTCGTCGCCAGCGGCGGGAATCTGCGCGCACCCTGAAACCGTCTGCGCCAGGATGGCGCCCCTGCTGCGCGGATTGCTGTCATGAAACTGCCGATGGCCATGGCAACATCCAAAATCAAACGTTACAGCGTCGCGATCTCACGGATCGCGCGCCACTTTGCCCTGCCGCCTCCGTCTCGACTGGAGCACCCTCGAGTGTCGGCCGCCCGCACGGGCTTGCCTCACGTCGTTGCCCGGTCGGCCTGTCGATCCTGGCGAAAAAGCGCGCATTGCCCAACTGCCGATCCCGGTTCAGCGCCAGCCGGATGTCGCCGATTGGCGCCCGATCCCGGTGCGGTCGAAACAATATCCGTTAGGCGGCCCGCCGCGCCCGGTCTTCAGTCCCGGGCGCAGGTAGAGCAGGTGCGGGCTGACGGCCGCCCGCCTGACCCGGCGCATTATGTCAATGACTGGTTCATCGATACCGGGCGGGGTCATTGTCCATTGCCGTCCGCACCAGTTTCAGCGCGCGTAGCCGGGCTGGCGTCGGAGTGACGGAAAGAGGCCGCAGCCGGCAACCTGGAGCCGGCCTGGAGGCCGCATGAATAGGCGTTCTTCAGGCAGGCAACCCGGTAGACCGCACCGCTGCTTGCTTACGGGGCAGGCACCCTTGCAAGACGCATGGCTGATCGATTGCAATGCGCCAAATCAGCGAGGGGCGGGCGATGATGGGAACACAAGACTTGACCTTGTTCGGGTGCAGCGGAACACCATCAAACCGGATGCGAGATCGACGGGGCGTGGGGTCATCCCCAACAAAAAAACAATTGACTATTTTCAGTTCTACGGCTCGCGCTTGAGGACTGCCTTGATTTCGAGCGATTCTCGATTCATAACGGCCACAGCGTTCTTGCTTGGGCCGTCGAACAGGATTGCACCGATCTTGTCGGATGTACCGATCGATGCGAACTGAGGCGCCAGCCGCTCTTTCTCTGTCTTCGTGAGCCCGCGGACCTCGTCGATCGGCTTCAACTGCGAGCGAATCGCCGAGTGCGCCTGCTCGTACGGTTTGAAGTAGCGCGGCATCTGCACGACATCCTTGCCGGTCGCGAAAACTGCTGATTCGACGATCCGTTTGCGTTCGTCCTCGTTCTCCGGAAGGGGTGCCCAAACCCAAAGCGGCGCGGCGAACGGGCCTGGGACGAACGCCGGATTGTCGTTGCGCGCGGCTTCCAGTTCCTGCTCGTCGATGTCGGAAGCCGATACTACCTCGAGCCGGTCGACCGAGAACGTGTAGTACATCGGGCGCCCCTTCCACAGCGTCAGGCTGCCGTAGCTGAGCGCCAGCACTTGAATCAGCAGAATCACCGCCAGATCACGGCGGAACTCCGCCCTCGGCTTGTTCGGATTTGCGATCACCAAAGTTGCGAGCGGGCCAAGGCCCAAGTCGACAATCACCATGATCGCCGCGACCGGCAGCGCGCCGACAAGGTACCAACCCGGCCAGGCGTACCAGATGGCATAGAGAATGCCGAGCACGAGGGTCAGTGCTACGGCGCTCCCCAGGAAGTGCAGCGAAAATGCTCTGGCTCTGAATTGCATATCGCCCTTTCCTTGAACGACAAAGGGACAAGCCGCACTGGGCGGCTTGTCTCTGCCTCAACTCCGCGGTTGATTCCAACCGCGTCGGACCTAACTCAATCGATTATCGGCACTCGTTCGGAGCGTACTTGGCGAGAAGCGTGCCGGGAGCAGCCCCCGCCATACCACGCGCAGTGACCTGCGCCACGCCGACGGAAGTGCAACCCCAATCCACTGATCCAGTAGTACCCGCGCCGAGTGCGGCTTGGAGGGTCACGTACGTGGCTTGAGCGGCGGCGCCGGCAGCAGTCACGATGTAGGGGTACAGGATCAACGTGTTTTGGCCGTTAGCCAGACCGACATTGCCTTCGTTATACGTGACCGTGATAATACCGGTTACCGGAGCGATATTCACAGACCGCACGTACTTGCTGGCAGCACCCGCGCCCGCGGCCTGGGCGTTGAACGTGGCTGCCGCCGTAGCAAGGTCAAGCGCGGTCGTGGTGTTCTGCGAGACAGCCTGCTTAGCGTCATCTGCTAGATTGAGGCCTTCAGTGATGCGCGCACGCACCGTGTAATCCTGATACGCCGGCAGCGCAACCGCGGCCAGGATGCCGATGATCGCGACCACGATCATCAGTTCGATCAGCGTAAAGCCCTTTTGAATCTGTTTCATGTGCTTCTCCTTTTTGGGTTGTTTGAGGCGCTCTGGCGCTCGGGTATTCCTAATGCGAGGGCCGTGCCAGCCTGCAAAGAAATGTGGTTTTCATTAAGTATTTCAGTGGCTTGCTATAACCGGCGTGATGCACTTCACAGCCGTTTTAGGGGTTCGTATGACGATTCTCGTCACCCCCCTGCCCTGAATGGTCCCGCGCCATCCTCGACAGACGCCGTGAGCGGCAAAAATCCCGGCACCATTCGAAACCGTTCGTTCCAAACCGACCATCGGCGCGATCAAGGCGCCATTCTACCCGCCTTGCAGGCTATAGCCACCCCGCTGCAACCGATGCGCTGCGGGTCACACCTGCCGGCGGCCGTTCGGGTGGAGAAACTGGCTACGCGAGCGTCGACCAGTGCAATCGCGGCTATCCGGTCTCGTTCAGCGCCAGTAGCTGAGTCTCGTCGGCCACGCCCTGCTCGCGTAGTCGCTGAGCCGACGCGACGAGTTTCGAGGTTTCGAGGGCTTCGATAACCTGGCGCAAGCCACGCCTGACATAGGCGCGCATCAGTGGCTGATAGCCCGAACACTCCTTCAGTGGGGCAATGCGTTTGCGGTCGTTGATGGCATCTTCAGCCATGTACAAGGCCAATGGAGTCCAAGGGGGTACAGAGCCTGCGGCTTTGCGCTGAGGTACTACTCACCCCGTGGAGACAAGCATGAGCGCACCAGCGGTTCGCCCGGTGGCAATCAAGATCGACCCCGAAATCAAGGAACGTGTAAAGCGTCTTGCGGATGCGCGCCAGCGTACCCCGCACTGGCTGATGCGCGAAGCCATCCAGCAGTATGTCGAGCGGGAGGAAAAGCGCGAGGCGATGCGGCAAGACGGGATCAGGGCGTGGAACGAATACCAGACCACGGGGCTGCATGTGACGCGTGAAGAAGCCGACGCCTGGCTTGCCCGACTGGAAGCCGGGGAGGACGCGGAGCCGCCCGAGTGCCACGCGTGATCTGGTCACCGCCCGCGCTACACGACGTTCAGCGACCGTGCCGCTTCCTGGCCGAGAAGAATGCCGACGCAGCCAGCCGCGCCGTGAGGGCAATCCGGGGTGGCCTGAAAGTCATCGGGCATCAGCCGGAAATCGGCCGCCCTGTCGCGGACATGGAACCCGAATATCGTGAGTGGCTGGTCGAATTCGGCGATAGCGGCGACTTGGCGCCATACCGTAACGACGGGCAAACCGCCGTGATTCTGGCGGTGCGCCATCAAAGCGAATTGGAATACTGACTACCGCGGCAGCGCCACGTCGGGAACCAGTCCAAGCCGGCGCGCGCGGCGCACGAAACGCCGGTCGTCGAAGCTGACGAAACGCTCGCAAGACCGGCTGCTGGCCCAGTGAAGTGCGTCCGCAAAGTCGAGACCACCGCGGTGCAGGTCGAGTGCGTCCTTCACCGCCTCCCAGCGTTCGACCGTAACGTGCGGCATGCCAAGCAAGTGCTCGATCGCAATGCAGAACGATTCCGCATCGACTTCGTAGAAACCGCGCATCACCCATTCGAACTCGAGCACCACCGTAAGCGGCACGAACACGGCGGCCGAATCGAGCATGACGCGCCGCGCGACGGGCCGCTGACGCGCCGCCTCGGGATCGTCCTGGTCGTCGCAATAGAAGCGGGCGAGA
>WBZP01005052.1_pt1 | contig 13528 bp, 12 predicted proteins | sample 5204301 | NCBI WGS metagenome assembly WBZP01 (sample SAMN12412401, study PRJNA552823) | activated sludge metagenome | isolation source: activated sludge from nitrification reactor of wastewater treatment plant... | place: USA: Pennsylvania | collected 2017 | reverse complement strand
CATGAAGGGCGAGGTACTTTTTGGCTTCATCGGAAATTGAAAAACCAATACCCTGTTTGTCGAGCGCTTCCAGCAATCCCTTCATCTGTATATCAAAAATGCGCACAATACTTTCTTCGCTGATGGATCTGAAAGGAACAATTTCTGTTAAACGGGCCAGGAATTCGGGCCTGAAATACTTCGTCATTATTTCCATCAGCTGGTTGGAAGCAGGTGTAACTCCTTTTGAAAACTGCTCGGCGATCCACTCACTTCCTATATTGGATGTAAAAATGATAAGCGCATTGGAAAAATCTCCTTCCTTACCCAGCCTGTCGTGCATGTGGCCTTCATCAAGTATCTGCAGAAAAGTATCAAATACAGAAGGGTGAGCTTTTTCAACCTCATCAAACAAAAGCACGGAATAGGGTTTCTGCCTGATCTTGTTTACCAATACCCCGCCTTCTTCGTATCCTACATACCCCGGGGGAGCGCCATACAACAGTGCGGCTGAATGCTCTTCCTTAAACTCCGACATATCAAACCGGATCATGGCTTTTTCATCATTGAATAAAAATTCTGCCAGTGATTTTGCCAGTTCTGTTTTGCCCGTACCGGTAGGTCCCAGCAGGAAGAATGAACCGATAGGCTGTCCTTTTTTATTGAGGCCGCTCCTGGATTCAAGCACCGCTTCGGTGAGCGCTTTTACCGCATGATCCTGGCCTACCACTCTCCTCTTCAGGTAATCTTCCATATTAAGCAGCCTTTCCTTTTCCTGCGCCTGTATCTTACCCAGCGGAATTCCTGTTTTATAAGATATTACAGAAGCAATATCTTCTTTGGTTACATCTTCCTTTTTTTCATCGGCCAGTTTGATAAGTGTACTTAAACTGCCGGAAAGAAATTTATCAAACTCTGCAGAGGTTTCAAATTTATCTGCCTGCGAAGCATCTTCGAGTTTGCCCAACAGCACCGGGCTGATCTTCGCTTTCAATAAACCGTTGAGCCACCTGTATTCTGTAAACAACTCCTGTTCAGACATTCCCTTTTCATTAGCCTGCAGGGTTTTCAAGGCTGATTCGAGTACATCAAGGTCTTTTTTATTGCGGTCTACCATAAGCTTGATAGCCGCCATGGTTCTGTCGAGCAGATCAATGGCAGCATCCGGCAGCCGCCTGTCTTTAAGATACCTTTTAGAAAGCCTTACCGTTTCTGCAGCCGCATCGGGTTCGATGGTCAACTGGTGGTGGCCGGCAAATTTCGGAACGAGGCAATTAATCATTTTGATAGCGCTCTCCACATCAGGTTCAGGAACATTCAGCATTTCAAACCGGCGTGTAAAAGCCGGATCGGTTTCTATATGCTTGCGGTATTCATCGTTTGTTGTGGCGCCAATGACAGTGATTTCTCCTCTTGCCAGTTCAGGCTTGAGCAGGTTGGCAGCGCCGGCTCCTACAGAACCTTTGCTGTCGAGCAATACATGTATTTCATCAATAAATATGATGGCCTTAGGAAATTCCTTTACCTCCCGGATGATATTTTTAAGCCGGTCTTCTATCTCTCCTTTATAGGATGCCCCGGCAATAAGAGCGCCGAGGTCGAGTTCAAAAAGCAAAGCTCCCTGCAGTTGTGCAGGTACACGGTCGTTTACTATATCCATCGCCAACCCATCAATCAATGCGGTTTTCCCAACCCCCGCCTCGCCGGTGATGATAACATTGGGTTTGGTACGGCGGCCAAGTATCTCCATCATCATCCTTGTTTCTTTATCACGCCCGATGATAGGATCTGTTTTCTGTTCACGGGCAAGCGCCGTTCTCTCAATACAGTATTTATGAAGCGCTCCCGCAGCCTTACCTTCGGTGGTACCGGGCTCTGATGCTCCAACAGCCTGCTGCAGTCCATCTTCTTTGAAATACAATTCAAGGATTTCTTTTTCTTTAACCGGGAATGTTTTCAATTGTTCCGTTGTAAAACCAATACCTGGTTTACTCAGTGCACACAAAACACAAATGGGTGAAATAAGATCAAGGCCGAGTTTAATGCGTACATTGTCTGCTTCTTCAAAAACTTCTTTTACTTTTTCATCTCCCGTTATCTTGTCTTTAACCTGTGCTGTTTTGGGACATTCATCCATCCTTACTTCTGCCCATTCCATGATGTACCCGGAATCTTTACCGATAGCATCCAGGAAATTTTTAAGCCCTACATCTTTGTGCAGCAAGCTACGCAGCAGGTGGGCCGGGTAAAAAAATTCATTATGATATTCTTTTGCTAATGATTGCGAGATCTCAATGGCCGTTTTTACAGACTCATTCAATGAAAGCGTTGACATCGGGAATGTTTATTTGGGGAATGGAATACCTATACAATTAACAACAAAAAAAGTAAAAATCAAAGAAAAGAATAAATTATTATATTGTGTAACAGTGTTTCCAACCAACGAATGTAGCTGGTTGTTACGCAAATAACAGCATTATGAGCATGATGTTTTATAAAACGCCCCTGCAGGTAAGCCTGCTGATAGAAGGCAGTGAATTGCCCGGCTGCGACATGCGTGAATCCATCAGCAAAAACCTGGAACTGATCATCATGACACGCTTCGGAGAACATCGTTACGATCCCGGATTTGGTTGTGAAATATGGGACCTTGATTTTGAACTGATCATCAGCGAAAATAAATGGGAAGAAAAACTCCGGCAATCATTGCTTGCATCCATCACAAGCCATGAACAGCGTTTGTCTGACATACAGTTAAATGTCAAGATCACAGAAATTGAAAAAGCGCACCTGGTTAAATCTTATGCAGAAGTAAAAAAAAGAGTAGATATCTCTCTGTATGCAACCATGCATAAAACCGGCGAGCCTTTTTCATTCAGCAACAGTTTATTCCTCAGCCCCCTATCGGTTGACTAAATCAGGTATCTATGTTTTCAGAAATCAATAATTCGAAAGAGATCATCAGGAACAGGATGCTCAGGCATGCCATGAATTACTGGAACATTAAGAATACGGAAGACCTCGACCCGATGGTTAAGTTATTAATGGAAGCACTCTCTACCGAATTGTACAATCTTGGCAATGAAGTAAAGGATACTGAAGTAAGGCTGCTGGAAAAAATTGCCACTTTACTGGCCCCTGATTTTTTAACCTGCCCGCAACCCGCCCATGCCGTATTACATGCCATGCCGGTTGAATATGAAGAGTTACTTAAACCAAACACACAATTTTATACGCAGAAAAAAATTTCATCCAAACAGGATGAAACCCTGGATAAAAGCATCGACGTATTTTTTACCGTAGCAGGTAATGTACGGCTTTACCAGGTTAAAGTATCACAGCTCTTCAGCGGCAATGCACTCTCATCATTGAATGCCCAGGGGCAACGCCAGTTACTGGCACAGGCTCCGGGTAGCAAAAGGATGGATAATAACGTAATATGGGTTGGCCTCGAACTGAACGACCGTATAACGGATATCGGGAACCTGTTTTTTTATTTCGACTGGAAAGATCCCGGTTTCAGGTCTGCACTTAACTACCAGTTACTGCCCCTTGGCAGGTGGTTTTTGCCAGGCAACAGGGAACTGGAAATTATCCCGGGCATCATATATGAAGGAAAAGAAGATGCTGACAATAATTCATTGTTTTCTGATCATGAAATACTCGGGCTTATTGAAGAGGATACACGTAATTTTTATTCAGCAAGGTACATCAGCATAAAAGCAGGCCAGTTGAAGCAGGTGCAGCAATTGTGTGAGATATGCCCGGAAGAACTGGCCCCCTATCTGGCCGAAACAGACCGGCAGAAATTAAACAAACCTTTGCTGTGGATAAAACTCGTTTTCCCGGCTGCCATACCCCAGGGTGCGCTGGATGAATTGAGCATTTACAGCAACAGTTTCCCGGTAATGAACCGCAGGCTTTATGATGGACGTTTCCGGATGAAAGGCAATGCCAATATTATTCCATTGAAAGTTTCAGGTACTGAACAGTTCCTGGCGGTACATACTGTTTCTGATGAAACAAGACCTTACAGGTCAAACCCCTTCAGCAATATGGAAGAAGAATCAGGTACCTATACCATGCGCAGCGGCGGGGTTGAACGGTTTGATGGCAGAAACGCCCGCGAATTTATAAGTTACATGCTGGAACTGCTGCGAAGTGAATCTGCTGCCTTTTCGGCTTATGGAAATGATTTCATCAGTTCTACCCTGCGGGAGATGAACCAGCGTATAGCCCTGATGGAACAGAAGACCAAGTCTATGGCAGGCAGTGCATCAGAAATGCCGCATTATATCATTGCCAAACCAAACGAAGGAAATGAAACGATCTATATTGAGTATTGGACAACACTGGCTGAAACGGGCAATTCAATCCGCTCGGGTACCCGCATGCAGGAATACAGTGGCGTTAAGCTGCGTGCAGACAGTATTTTCCTCCTCAGCACCACAACCGGTGGCAAAAACAGGCTCAAGCCCGAAGAAAAGGTAAATGCTTTCAGGTATGGGTTGATGACAAGGAACCGTATTGTTACAAAGGAAGATATCAGGAGTTTTTGTTTTTATGAACTGGGCAGCAGGATCAGTGGGGTGAGCATAGAAAAAGGATTTGAATTATCACTGCACCAGCAGGAGGGTTTCCGCAGAACCATTGATATTACGTTAACCCCGGCTGTGAATGAAAAATCAGACCCTGAAAGCTGGCAACTGTTATGCACCCGGTTACATGCCAAATTACAGTCGAGATCGGGCATGAGCAACCATTACCGGATTTTTGTAAAACCTTAGTAATAGTTTTTTGAGAATAATAAATACACAATAGCCACCCGGCCGGGTAAAATAAATACATGCAGGTAAAAGGTACACATACCATCATTACTGACAATTTTGATACAGACCTCAGGGCCGAAGTGGTAGCTGCTGAACTTATCAACAATGATGTTCCTGCCGAACAGTTGCTGATCGTATCCCTGGGGCCGCTTAAACGTTCTTTCAGGAAAGATGTGGCAGAAGTAAAGGATGAGTTATCTGATTATAACCGCAAGGAATACACGCTCATCACAACCCATAAGGAAGGTATATATGATATGCTTCCGGAAGGATTGTTTCATGCTCCGGCAATTCCGAAATCTGCAACTACACAGAAAGAGATCATAGACAGTATCAAGCGGCACCGGGTTGAAGAAGCCAATGCCCGGCGTTTATTTCTGCCCTTTGAAGCAGGTATCAACTACCTGCGCATACAAATGGCCCTGTATGAAAGCCGGCTTGATAAACTGGTACATTACCAGGAACTGGTAAATATTTTCAGGCCTTACTGGAAAATTTTCGATTACCTGGATGCTGAGCAGTCGAATATCTTCCTGAGAGTAATTCCTCACATTCATGAGCTGAAAGATGATTATGAAAAAACGGCCATCCTTTTTGAAGCCATATTTTCCTTGCCGGTTTCCATCAGCAGCGAAAGACGCAGGCCTCTTAAAAACAACAAAGCCGCAGTTTCCGGGTTGGGTAATTGTGTTCTGGGAATTGATATGAGTACAGGTAATATGGCATTTGATGATGGAGAAGATGAGATAAAAATTTCCATTGGCCCGATGAGCAGCGACAATATGAATTCATTCAGCCCGGGCCACCGCAATGAAGTTTTACTGGAGATGCTGATTGATTATTTTTTACCTGTTCACCTGGATATCAGCACTGCATTTTTGCTGGCGGAAGATGCCAGGGAAGCCTATACATTTAACGGAACAGATGTACAAAATGTAGTTTTGGGGGTAGATACATACCTCTAAGAAGAAATTTTACAGGTAAACCCCCATACTTTCAAGGGCATAAAAGAAATTACGATATATAAAAAGTTGTGTTTGCCCGCCACTGCCGCCAATTTCATTCAGCTTACCCTTTTCCATCCGGGCAACAATTCCTTCAAGTACACATATCGGTTGCGTTATCCTGAATTCATTCAATGTTCTGCCCATATAACCGCTGTGAATTGCAAGGCCATCGAGGGTAGCTCCTTGTAATGAAAACCATTCCCCTATTTCAATATATGGTTTACCTGCAGACACATTTCTTACAAATTGAAATACCCGATCGCCGGGGTAAAGATATTGTTCATAGACAGGCCTGTTTAAATCGAAAGCTTTTTTAAGAATCCCGGATATTTCTGAAAACCTGTTTTGATCATCTTTGATTGCAATACTATTCTTCAGGATATAGTTTTCAATTATACTTTCGTTTATAAAAGACATAACATGATTTCGTTATCTTTTTACCAGCATATACAACCCGATAAAAACCAGTACCACTGCAATAAGAAGAACCAGGAACGGCCCTTTATATGTTTCCGTATTTGAATCCAGGTTAGCCTGCCAGGGATTTTTTTCATTATAATAGACCGCTATTTTATCTCCCAGGTTATATTTTTCATACCTGAACCTGTTTACATCATATACTATCTCTTTACCGGTAGCTGTTGTAAATGAAATGACCGGGCTGTATGTCATTTCCTGCAACTTCCGGGCTGTATTTACCTCGATCACAGTTCCGGTGGTTTTGATGGCATTTTTTCTGAAAGAAATCATTCCCGTTAAAAATTTGATGCCGAATACAGCAAACGTAAGGCCCACAATTATTAAAAAATATGGCAAAATTGCTTTCATTACAAACCGGTATTTTCAATTTTAAAATTCAACTTTAAATGGCATTGTTTTGAGTTCCTGTTCCAGGTAAGGTCTCAGTGCTTTACCTGTGCCGCTCCAGATAAGAGAAAGCCGGTTTTCTTCGGGCTCAACAACAATACTATTTATTAACGGCTTTGTTTCCAATAATGTTCCATTACGACCGTCCACCCATATCCTTGGTGTTACTTCCGGTACTTTTATTGAAAACTCCCTGTCTATGGGATGAATATTAATCAGCTTAATATCTGCGGGGATGGAACGCCTTTCAAATTGCAATCCATAATGAGCTCCATTGCAGAAACGAAAGTTAAAACCTTGGCCTGCAGGCTTGTTTTCAAATACATCTTCTTCTACCCAGTTTTGTGAAAATTCCTTCAATTTTCCAAAGTGATAGTCTGAAAAGTCAAGCAACCCCAGGTATGCCATTCGGGGAAACCATACCGGGCTTACCCAATCTGTAGCATAAGACAGTGGCATATTCACCCAGTTTTTAGGATCGCCGACAATAATATTAGCTGGAGTGATGGGATGGTCAGGATCCTGGAGGTTGGGTAATTCTGTATTAGCTATTGCTTCCCTGGATAATTCTACCATGTATCCTTTTCCGGCGGGGTTGCGTGGATACCGGTAAATACTTGTATTGAGTAAATCTATAGAAGGATCTGTAGCAGTGAGGTATTCAGCAGGTGGGAGTTCAATTTTTTTTTCAGCCTCCTTATCTGCACCCCCATAGGCATAGTCGAATCTGAGAGGTATTTCCTGAACAATATCAATATCAGTAAATTTTATTTTCCCGAAATTGTCAAGATAAGGCTTTTGATTCCCTGTTACAAGCAGTTTGAAAGACCGGCCTCCGGCAATAACTTCTGAAACAAATTTATCAGTTCCCGGATAATTCCTGGCGTTACCTTTTACAACCAGGTCGCAATATTTTTTATAAGGAAAGAGTTCACATTCATTTTCCAACAGCTGTGTGTTGTGTGCATAGCCAACCTGCTCTGTTGAAAGAGGCAATTGATCGGAATGAAGTGTACAGGAACCGTTTTTTTCAATATGATAAGTTCTTTTAACAATCACCGACAGGATATATTTGTTGTTCTCATCAACTCCCGAAATCTGCCGGAAGCAATTCAACTGCAATTGTTCTTCATTATTGGTGATCTGGCTCAATATATCCTGTTTAAATAGTTAAGTTCTGAATTGGTAAATACTAATTCATATGGCCGCCCGGCGGCGGATTGAAATATTCTGCAATAGCAGCGGCAGCATTGTCGCGTTGGGTTCCATATAACCCAACAGGAGTGTAATCAGCATATTTTGACGGAAGAAACCCGAATGCACCTGTTACAATGGATGGTACATTGAGCATAATTGCCCGAACGAGTGGCAGATTATTCATATTTGCAAAAAGCCTGAGTGTTAACGGGCCTGTAATATTCTGAAGGATAAACCTGTTATTCAGGAAACTGGATAATTTACTCAATGCAAGCCCAACCAGCATATCAGCAGCCATGCAGGCGGCACTTGCAATAATATCTCCAAGATTCATTCCTGCAAATACAGTTGCAGGAACTGCAGCCACAAGTCCTGTTGGAAGCGGGAGCGGTGGTGCTGCGCTACCCTGGCAGTTGAGGTTGTATGTTACAACCTTGAGTGGAAATGCGGTTGCCACGGGAAGGTTTTCCACTTTTACGGTAAAAGCTCCGAACTCGGATACAGAACTGCTTCCCAGAATAATAAACGGTTGCAGGTAACTGGGAATTCCATTGTGTATGGTAAGTGGGCCTATATCTGTACCCCGCTGCATGGCAGGAAAAGAATCAGAACGTGTTTTTGTTCCTTTCTTTACGCTCGGCATAAACAAACCATTTAAAAACATTACCCAGATGTAAGGTGTAGGCGAGGGTGAAGGAACCGGAGCCCCGATGGGCCAGGTATCATGCACATCTATACCTATAACCAGGTGTAGTGCATTTAAAACGGCGCTGTCCTGGATACTCATGTTATGCTTGATTGACCGGGTTCAAAAATCTCACATATTCTTTTTTCGTGAGGCCTGAAGTTGTACGTGATGGGGTTACGGTAAGCAATAAATGCCTCTTTCTTTTCTACATCAATTCCTACCTGTTCTATATACATGTTCCACTGCTTCCTGTTTTCACCAACCTGTACGCTCATATTTATTTTATGATCAGGAATTTTAAACCTAAACAGCTTTGATGACATTCCTGAAACAGTGATTTCATCGCCTGCAGCAATAGCAGGTGCAATCATGCCGGGAAAAGCAGCATTGTAAAAACGGGCATCAAACCTGTTGATTTTTCCCTCCTGGTCGTATTTAATAAAGTGTTTCACTCGCAATGCACTCATGGGAAGACAGGTTACACCGGCAGGTTCAGGTTGGTCAGACCAAATGCGGATGAGATTGGTGGGGTCTTCTATATTTGGCAAGGGACTATTTATGCAATCATCTTTCTGCCAATAATATCCCTTCCCAAACTGGTTGTATCCAAATGGCATCTCCAGGCCATCCCAGTTGGCTTTTCCTCCATAAGCATTTTCAAGGGTTAGGGGCATTTCTGTAAACAGTTCCGGGGTACTGATGGCTAAACCCAGCAAAGACTTTTCCCAGAAACGATTGCCGAAAACCCGTACCGTGTGAAACAAAATGCCATTTATAGAAACCGCTACATCCATTTGCCTTACAGGCATACCATCAGGACTTTTAGCTTTTCCAAACAAAAGAATATCCGTACCGCCTTTTTTAAATACATTATCAGAATCGAGAAAGCCATTGTCCGTAGGTGTAATTTCCTTATACACCTCCCACTTTTGTGTATCACTCAGAAAAATACCTTCGTCCGTGATGTCATAAGTTACTTTTGTACATACCGAGCAGGCGAAAAGATCACCATCCAGGTTTGTACGGAACATTAATGACGGGTAAGGCGTATGGTTAATGAATTCCATTGATCAATCACAGTTTAGCTTTACCCTTTCCCCATCGAGCCTCACATCATCATTGGCCCGGATGTTTACATTTCCAAGTGTAGCTGTTATTTTCTGCACCTGTGCAAGCAGTTTGTTTGTTCCTTCCACTTCGGTGAGTGAATCCTTTTTTACCTTTTGCACAAAATGGCCTTCTGTATGAAGATTTAATTGATCTGATGCTGCTATATTAATACGTTTGGAGGATAAATTCAACACCTCATGAGCATGTATATTTAATTCGTTTGCATGTATACTTACATCAAGTCCGGCCTCTGTAATTTTTATTGAAAGCTGAACTTCATCATTTCTGTTCAGCAGCTTAATTTCATTTGAAAGCGTATCTGCCAGTAATTTACTTCCGGTTGAAAAAACAAGATTGGCAGATAGTCTTTTATCCCGGGATAAGCTACGTTCTTCTTTTTTTGACAAGTTGTTCATTACAATTCAATTGATTTTCACTGTAGCGCCTTTTACTGTTGTTGGCCCCGAAGCTTCAATTTCTACAAGGGTGCCGGTGATATGAGTACCTACGCCTCCTTTAAGAAACGAATTAAGTTGGCCGTCAACAGTAGCAACAGTCCCTTTCATATCGGCATTTCCACCGTTCTGTGTTTTGAATTCAGCTGCTGTTCCACTGAACATTTTTGCGTCAATGGTTCCATTGATCTCTATATGCTGGGCAGTGAGGGATATTTTTGAAGGAGTGATTTCCAGTACCGAACCTCCTACCTTAATTTCTATCCTGGCAGAAGCATTTATTTTAATTGTGTCAGTACCATCTATCTGAATAAAATTTCCCGAAGCATCACACATATCGATCCGGGTATCAATAAGGCTTACATGGCTACCGCTTTTGTGAGTCAGGCTTTTTACACTATTCCCCTGCCCCCCACCTCCGCCACTCTTTCCATGAAACATACCCCCCATTACAAAAGGATAATCGGGCAGGCCATATTCAAAATCAAGCATTACCTGGTCTCCCTTTTCAGGTATGGCCACAAACCCCCTGTTGGCGGCGCCGCCTTTACCACTGCCGGCATCAGGTGTCATTACACGTATCCAGTTGGTTGTTTCATTTTTTTCCTGCTGCCAGAACATCTGTACCTTTATTCTTCCCTTGTTCTCCGGGTCATTATTATCAACAACCGTTGCCAGTTGAGGGAATGCTTTGGAAGGCTCAAATTTTCCTTCGATAACAGAATTACCTTCATCGAGTACAAAAGTTTTTGAATCTACAAACGGAATTCCTTCAAAGCGGTTAAAATAACGGTTTCCATCTTCCGTAAAATGATCAACTTTTGTAATCAGGTAAGATTCATAGTCGCTGTCGTGGTCTTCGTAATTGCCCCCAGGTGGCCTTACGCGTAAAATACGCCCTATTGCGATCATGGGATTATGGCTTGATCCTGAAATACTCTGAAGATCGGCAGCCAGTGCCAGTTGCTGCATTCTCACTACCTCATCAAGAACCCTTTGATTTCCGGTGTTAATGGGCGTGAAAACAGGAGGTGGTTGATCGGAAAAAAAATTATTTGATTCCTTCTGAAGGAGCTCAGAATTTTTACCGAATTTTTCCTGCTGGTGACTTGATTTTGCTGTCAGCAATTTATCCTGCCCGGAATCATAAAAATGGCTTCCGAACTGCTGAGGTGATATTTTAAGATTCATCCGGATACTGAGGAGATCATAGTTGCTGTTCTCATCTACAATCAGGTATAGCGGGGGGGATCCGAAATATAATTTGGTTCCGTTATAATGCATATTCCCGCCGGCCCACATCGAAAAATACCTTAAAAAATGAAAGGAAGTTTCTTCATACTGGCAGGTATAATACAAAACCGGCGAATTGCCTGGCGTTAGATGGACTTCATAATCAATTTTACCATCAATAACCTCGTCAATTATTTTTTCAACGGATTTATCAACAAATGACCTTAAACAACCATCTTCCAGTTTGATCGTGTTGCTATAGCCAATTAAAATGAAATCCGGGTAGCCGGCGCCGGTTTTTGAAAATTCTACTTCGAGGATAAAACCATGAAACTCATAACAGGATTCAATATTGGATCCATCCAGCTTACCATAACTGATGATTACCGGCTTACCAATAAAATCATTTATATCACTGGCAGATACAAAAAAATCAGAAGATTGCTTGAAGATGACCTCGAATTTATGATGGTCATGATACGCCTGTTTAAGCGTAAGAGAGGAGAAATTATTAAACTTCTCGCCATCAATCTCGAGGTCAGTAATTACTGTATATTCCATGTATTAAGATTGTAGCTGAACATGTACAGCAGTTTTCAGGAACGAGGGCGGAATTCTGTAAATATCATCGCAACTGGTTATTTTCCGCCCGGCCAGTCATTCTTATGTTCTGCGCCGCCAATTTTAATAGTCTGTGCCGATATGGTAAAACTCATGAGCATGGCTTTTGAACTGATGGTATCAAATGCTTCTGCAAATCTTACAACATATCCTTTTTCAAAACTGAGTTCTTTCATCTTTGCATCTTCATCGCTCTTTTTAAAAGTGATGGTGCCGTCTATTGGTTTATGCTGGTTATTCACCATTGCTTCGATGACTGAAGTATCATCTGTTGATTCAATGGTAAGATCAATGGTGCCCCCATAAACGATAGAAGCGGGTCTTCCTTTACCATCAACTTCCCTGTGAAGGGCGTAGCTGCAGGCGATAATGTCAACGGGCTCTTTACTGCCGATTTTAAGTTGTGCTTTGAATGACATAAAAATTGAGTTTATGATAAATAATAATACAATGTAACCTATTTTTTCAATTCCTCATAACAGGAATACCGAACTTCTATACATTATTATTAACAGCAAAAAGGAAGGTTATGCCGGGTAAAAAAGAAACCGGTTATTTGAATATCCACGCCAAAAACACCAGGCACCAATCCATACAATAAAGAAGATTATATAAGTTAATACCTGGCATTCAAAAACTTCGAAAACAATCTGCCTGTTTAATACTGCCGTCAAATCAACTCTTCCAGAACAGCCTGCTCATTTTATTTGCCCAGGAATGATGCAAAAATTTTTGCCTCCCATGTGAAAAAGGGAAATATTCCGGAGGGGCCACCGGCCCGTTTTTGAAATGGCCGTTTCCATGCACCCTGTCATGGCAGGGGTTACATAATATTACGCAATTGTCTGCACTCCTGATCCAGTCATGATCTTTATTGTCGGAGTTTCCCGCCTGGTTGGGTAAAATATGATGCGCATTATCATATTCATCTACCAGGTTTGTACCACAATGGGCGCAGAGATTCCACTGGCGAAAAAAAGCTTCCCGTTTTACTGTATCTGAAAATTCAAAACTTCGTGCCATGATAGATTGATTAAAAAGAGTGTATCCACAATTCCCCAATATCCCGGCTGATTAATTATTTAAGTTAAACAAATTTTAAGGAATGTCAATCAGGTTTTCAGTAAAATGGTTTTCTACAGTGTGTAGAAGCTATTTTTAACTGAAACAAGCTACCCTGAAGCAGGAAAGAAGTGATTGCCACGAAGACACAAAGAGCATTTTCAAATTATCACATTTCTACATCAAATAATACCGAACAGGGAATGATGAATGTTCAATGCTCAATGAACAAGTGAACGCCACAAAGGCACGAAGACACAAAGATTAAGCAGGAGCATTTTCAAATTGATTCATTTCCAAATTTCCACATCTTCACATTCTCACATTTCCACATCAAATAATATCAAACAGGGAATGATAAATGATGAATGCTCAATGTTCAATGCTCAATGAAGAAGTGAATGCCACTAAGGCACGAAGACACAAAGATTAAGCAGAGCATTTTCAAATTAACTCATTTCCAAATTTTCAAATTTCCAC
>WBZP01004855.1_pt1 | contig 13531 bp, 10 predicted proteins | sample 5204301 | NCBI WGS metagenome assembly WBZP01 (sample SAMN12412401, study PRJNA552823) | activated sludge metagenome | isolation source: activated sludge from nitrification reactor of wastewater treatment plant... | place: USA: Pennsylvania | collected 2017 | reverse complement strand
GGCGGAGAACCTCGGCCGCGGACGTGCCGACGATCGGGATGTTCTCGATCTGGTCGCCCGTGAGGGTGGCGCTCTTCTCGCCGGAGTTGAGCGGCGTGAGAGCCACCTCGGCGGACACCGAGACCGTCTCGCTCATCGTCGCGACCTTGAGCGAGACCTGGCGCAGCGACCGGGAGTCGCCCGAGCGGAGCTCGATGCCCTTGACCTCGTAGGTGTTGAATCCGGTGATGGAGACCTTGAGGGTGTAAGTCGCGGCGGGCAGCGACGCGAAGGCGAAGAAGCCGTCGCTGTTCGTGACCGTGCGTCGGACCGCGCCCGAGTTCTCGTTCGTGACGCTCACGTCGGCGCCGGGAATGACGCCGCCGGACTCGTCGACGACGCTTCCGCTCAGGTCGCCGGTCATGCGCTGGGCGTACGAAGTGCCCGGCAGGGCCAGGAGCACTGCCAGGACGGGAACGGCGAGAAGGGCGATCCCCTTCGCCAGACCCGAGGTTGGATTGAACTTCATTTGGTTATCTGCCTCCAAGTTCGAGAGAGCTCGGATGCGGGTCGCTCTGCTCCCGGTCGCACCCCTCAGACGCAGGTTGGTCGACCGCTGATGCGGCAGGTTATGGGGGCCGTCAAAGCCTGTCAAGAAAAAATGGCCATGTAGGGCATAGAGCTTACGCGACTTACGCCAACCAGAAAGGCGAAGGTCGATCCGGCGACCCGTAGCGCGTAAGTGCCTAGTCAGGTGGCAATTACGAAGGCATCCGGAGAAATGGTGCGCAGCACCGCCGGCCACGAACACACATGTCATGAGCCGATTCGAACGGTGCGATCGATTCACCGACTCTTTAGAGCTATGCGCGGCGCCAATGGCCGCGCCCGCCGGGCGACAGCCTCGCCCGACCCGCTATGAGCCGATGGTGACGGGCGTGCTCTCGACCACGGTCTGCTCTCCGTCGCTCACGCTGACCTTCACCTGGTAGCCGCCGGCGGTCAGGCGCTGGATCGGGATCGGTGAGAGTCCGGTGATCCGGCCGGACGCGTCCGGCGCCGGCAGCGGCGAGGCGCCCCGCGCGACCGTGCGGCCCTCGCGCGTCACTTCGACGGTGGCCTGCACGGCCTTCGTCGATCCCGGCTTGACGTAGACGAGGTAGTAGATCGGCATCGTCGCGTTCGGCGCGACCGGGATCGGCTGGCCCAGGTTCGGGACGATGCGCTTGTCGCCGAGAACCAGGGGGTCCGACGGGTCGGACTTGGCCTTGGGGTCGATCGGGTCGAGGCCGGCGACGATCACGAGCGTGCTCATCGAGAGACCGCCCTGCGGGTCGGGCACCGTGAGCGGGATGCGGCCGGCGCCGGCCTTCCCCGACACGTCGTCGCGCACGACGAACTCGGCCGTGTAGTTGCCGGGAGCGAGCTTCAGGCGCCGCGCGAGCGGGAGCGTCTGGGCGCGGGCGGCGTCCACCTGCTCCTTGGTGCCGCCGAGCGCGACGTCCTGGCCGAAGGTCTCGACGACGTCGCCCGTCGGCTTGAGGACGCGGCCCGCGTAGCCGATCTTGCCCGAGAAGCGGCCCGCGGCGCCGTCCTGCGCCTTGAACTCCGCCTTCCCGAGGGAGACCTCGCTCTTGATGAGGCAGTCGAACCCGTCGCCGTCGGCGCGCCCGAAGTGGTAGAAGCGCGTGCGCACGTCGAGCTCGGTCGGCAGCGCCTCGCCCTTCAGCACCGCCAGCGCCTCGGCCCCCGCGACGGCGGGCGCGCCGGCGTAGTAGCCGCTGCGCGACTGCACGTGCGCGTCCTTGCGCGCGACGCGCACGTCGACCTTCCGGAACTGCCCGGACGGCGCCGTCGAGGACGGGACGTAGGACGCCTCGTAGTAGCCGTGGAGGTCCTCGTCGATGCGCGCGAGGGCCCGGCCGAAGTCGTTCGTCTGGGTCACGTGGAAGCCGCCGGTGGCCGAGGAGAGCTGCGCCATCGTGTCGACGACGTCGCCGCGGAAGCTCGAGAGCATGACGTCGTCCTGCGTCGCCTGGCTGCGCGACACGCCGGCCGCGTTCGCGCTGCCGTCCTGCCGCTGCGACTGGCTGATCGCCGCCGTGTTGTTCAGCGCGGCCCCCGACTCGCCGAGCTGGGCCGAGAGCTGGAGACCGCGGACGTCGATCGCGTAGAAGCTGACGTTCGCGCGGTTCGCGCGGCTCAGCAGGTCGGAGTACACGCTCTCGTAGCCGGGCGGGACCGTGAAGCCCTCGGAGAAGACGACGACGGTCTTGCGCCCCCGCTCGGCGGCGACGCCGTCGACGAGGGACGCGAGCGACGCGACGAAGGCGAGGCTGTCCGACTGCGAGAGGCTCTGCGCGCCGGCCCCTCCCTCGAAGCGGGCCATCTGCTCGCCGGCGTAGCTCGTGTCCTTGCCCGTCGGGCCGCCCGAGAGGCTCTGCGCGCCGGCCACGACGCGGGTCGCGTTGCGCACCGCCTCGCGCACCGCGGCGGGATCGGAGGAGCGGTCGACGGCCGCGATGACGCCGCCGTCGATCCGCACGACGCTCACGATCGACCGGGGCCCGACGTATCGCTTCGCGAAGTCCTCGCCCGCGCCCTGCGCGAGACGGCGACCGTTCGTGCCGAGCCGACCGAAGGCGAGGACGACGTGACGCGGCGCCGCTTCCGGCGCGGAAGCGGAAGCGGCCGCAGGCGCGGCGCCGCCCGCGGGCGACACGCCGCCCGCGGCGGACGGAGCGCCGACGAACCGGAACGAGCTGACCTTCTGCGGGACGCCGTCCTCGAGGACCGTGACGTCGCCCGGGGCGAGGTCGGTGACGAGCTTGCCCTTCTTGTCGCGAACGACGATGTCGAGCGCGACGACGGCGGCGCCGGTCGGGAACTGCCCCGAAGCTGCCTCAGCCGCCGCGGGAGCCGCGGGGGCCGGGGCCTGAGCCGCGGCGGGAGCCGTCGCGAGCGCGCAAACCGCGAGGAGCGCCGCCCCGGACAGGACGGCGAGGGAAGAGAGCGAACGCATGAAGCCTCCTTGGCCGGGACGCACCGCGACCTGACGGTTGTTCCCGGCCGCGATCCTGAGGATACGTCGGCTAGGGCAGAGCGGCCAGCGCCGCCGCGGCGTCATCGAGCGCTTTGACGGCTTCGCGGCTCCGGCTGGCGTTGTTGTTGACGAAAAAGACGAAGGCAAGCCGCTCTCCGCCGCGCGTCGTCACGTAGCCGGCGAGCGCGTTGACGAGCGACAGCGTCCCCGTCTTGGCGGAGACGTTCCCTTCCGCCGCCGTGCCCCGCATCCTCTTCTCGAGCGTGCCGTCGCGGCCGGCGATCGGCAGCGACGCGCGGAAGGCCGCCGCGGCCGGGTGGCGGTCCATCGCCGCGATGAGGGCAGCGAGGCCGCGCGGCGTCACGAGGTCGGTCCGCGCGAGGCCCGAGCCGTCGGTCATCCGCCAGCCGTCGTGCGGGACGCCGAGCCGGTCGAGGAGCGCGAGGACCGCCTCGTGCCCCTTCGCCTCGCTGCCCTCCCCCCGCTGCGCGCCGAGCGCGCGCAGCAGCATCTCGGCGTGGAGGTTCTGGCTCTCCTTGTTCACCGCGCGCACGAGCTCGGCGAGCGGCGGCGACTCGTGGGACGCCAGTACCCGAGCGGCGGCGGGCAGCGGCTCGCGCGAGGAGACGGCCGGCAAGGCGACGCGGATCCCCCGCGCGGCGAGCGCGGCGGAGAAGGCCGCGGCCGCGTGGCGCGCCGGGTCGGCGACCGCGAGCTCGCCCGTCCACTCGCCGCCGAGGGGTACCGTGCCCGAGAGGGTCACCGCGTTCGTCCCCGGCTCGCGCTCCAGCCGGACCGCCTGCGGGCCGGCCGCAGAGGTCGTCACGCTCGCCCGGATCGAGAGCGTGTCGGACGGCGGCCAGACGTCGAGGACGGCCGGGTCGCCCTCGCGCTCGCCCGCGGCGAGCCGCACGACGACGACGTTGTCCTCCCACGACAGGGCGGAGACCTCGGTCGCGTAGGCCCACGCGAGGTCCTCCCACGTCCAGTCGCTCCCGCGACGCTCGCCGGCGAAGGCGCCCTCGTGGCCGACCACCCGGCCCTCGATCCTCCGCACGCCCGCGGCCGCGAGCTCGCCCGCCATCGCCTCGAAGACGCCGGACGGACGACCGGGTGTCGTGCGCGAGCCGAGCGTCGGGTCGCCGCGGCCCACCAGGTAGACGTCACCGAGGATGCGGCCGAGGCCGTCGAGGCGGCCCGCGGTCTCGACCGTCGTCCGCAAGCGCGCGTCCGGCCCGAGCGCGTCGAGTGTCGCCGCGGTCGTGACGAGCTTCATCGTCGACGCGGGCCGGAACGCCTGCGCCGCGTTCCGCGAGAAGAGCGTCTTCCCGGAGGCGAGGCCGCACACCTCGACGCCCCAGAACGCCGCCGCGAGCTCCGGGCGCGCCAGGACGGGCTCGAGGGCCCGCGCCACCCGGTTCGGCGACGGCTCGACGGCGCCGGCCGGCGCCGCGAGGGGACCGAGCCACACGGCGGCCGCCACGGCCGCCCCGAAAGAGATCCGCCTCATGCCAGCGCCTCCTGCTCCGTTCCGCACCCGCGGGCGACGATCGCCCGGACCTCGCCCGCGAAGGCGTCGACCTCGTCGATCACGCGCCCCGCCGAGGGCACGGGCGGGTGGAGGACGAGCCTCACCGTGCCCGGCCGCACGCTCGGGATGCCGTCCGGAACGAGGGCCTTCACGCCGACGATCGACACCGGCACCACCGGCACTCCCGCCTCGATCGCGAGGCTGAAGCTCCCCCGGCGGAAGCGCCGCACGCGGCCGTCGGGGCTTCGCGTGCCTTCCGGGAAGAGCACGACGCTCGTGCCCGAGGCGATCCGGCGCGCGGCGCGCTCGAGGCTCTTGCGCGCGCGGAAGGGATGGCTGCGGTCGATCGGCACGTGGCCGGCGAGCCAGATCGACCAGCCGAGGATCGGGATGAACCCGACCGACTGCTTGAAGACGATCCGGAAGTCGACCGGGAGCCAGCCGAACACCACGAAGATGTCGAGCGTGCTCGAGTGGTTGGCCGCGTAGACGGCGGGCCCGCGCGGGACGTTCTCCGCGCCCGAGACCTCGACGCGGACGCGGAGGAGGCGCAGCAGCGCGCGGCCCCACCACCCGGCGATGCGGCGGGTCGCGCGGCCGCGGCGGTCGACGAGCGCGGCGAGGAGCGCCGCGACGGCGCAGAGAGAGGTGAAGACGAGAGCGAGGGGCCCCTGGAAGAGGTAGAAGCTCACTCGCTCCGGCCGGACGGCCCGTTCGAGGGCGCGGGCGGGGCCGCGTCGGCCTCGGGAGCGCGCGGGCCGTCCGCGGCCCGCGGCGCGGGCTCGGGCGGGATCGGCGCGATTCCGCCCTCGCGACGGTGCTCGACGCGGTGATCGCGGCCGTTGCGGCCCTCCCGGCGCTCGATCGGGCGCGGCTCGCGCCGCGGTTCGGCCTCGACGGCGCCCGCGGCGGCCGCCTCGGGCCACCGGCAGAAGATCATCTTGCCGGCGGTCGTCTGGAGGACGGTCGTGACGGTCACCTCGATCGTGCGGCCGATCGCGCGCTTGCCCTGCTCGACGACGACCATCGTCCCGTCGTCGAGGTAGGCGACGCCCTGCCCCGCCTCCTTGCCCTCCTTCAGCACGGAGACGCGCAGGATCTCGCCCGGCAGGACGACCGGCTTGAGCGAGTTCGCGAGCTCGTTGATGTTCAGCACCGCCACGCCGCGCAGCTGCGCGACCTTGTTCAGGTTGAAGTCGTTCGTGACGATCTTGCCCGAGAGGCGCTTCGCGACCTCGATGAGCTTGAGGTCGACCTCGCGCACCTCCGGGAAGTCGGTCTCGACGATCTGGACCTGGACGTGCGGCATCTTCTGGATGCGCTGGAGGATGTCGAGGCCGCGGCGGCCGCGGTTCCGCTTGAGCGAGTCCGACGAGTCGGCCACCTGCTGCAGCTCGCGCAGCACGAACTGGGGGACGACGAGCGTCCCGTCGAGGAAGCCCGTCTCGCAGATGTCGGCGATGCGTCCGTCGATGATGACCGACGTGTCGAGGATCTTGTACTGGTGCAGGCGCGAGGCGTCCTTGAACGCGGCGATGACGCGGGCCGGCTCGAACCACTCGCCGCGCCGCACCCCGATCACGATCCCCATGTAGATGAGGAAGACGATCAGGAGGGAGTGGACGAGATGCTCCGACTCGAGCTGCAGGCCGGCCACGACGCCCCAGACGAGGTGCGCGCCGAGGAGGCCGGTGACGCCGCCGACGAGAGCGCCCACCATGCTGTGGGCCGGAACCTTGTAGAGCCGGAGCTCGAGGCCGATGATCGCCGCGCCGCCGGCGAGGCCGATCAGGGCTCCGTAGACGGGCTGGCCGGGGAAGGGCGTGTACTGGGCGCCGGCCCAGGCCAGGCACACGAGGACGAGCAGGCGGAAGCCGATGAGCCACATGGATGAGCCTCTCGGGGCCCCTGCGAAGGCCCGCTGCTGAGGGATGATCCGCGGAAGAAGAGCATGAAAGCGCCGGCCCGCGACGATGGATCGCGGACGCGGGCAATGATACTCCGCGCCAATGGGCGGGCAAGCGAGGCGGCGGCCGAGCGGCCGGGCCGGCTCGCTCCTCCCGCCCGTCGCGGGCCGGGGCGGACGGCCGGCGAGCCCCGCCCTACTCGACGAGCCGCTCGAGCGCCTGCTCGAGCGAGTTCACCCCCATCAGGCGGATGCCGTTCTCGTCGATCTCGTCGGGGATGTTGCGGGCCGGCAGGACGCACTTCGTGAAGCCCATCTGCGCGGCCTCCTTGATGCGCAGGGCGGACTGGGCGGCCCCGCGCACCTCGCCGCCGAGGCCGACCTCGCCGAAGAGCACGGTGTTCGTCGGCAGCGGACGGTTGCGGAAGGAGGAGGCGATCGCCGCGGCCACGCCGAGATCGGCCGCCGGCTCGTCGATCTCGAGGCCGCCCGCCACGCTCACGAACACGTCGTCGCCCAGCAGCTCGAGGCCGACGCGCTTCTCGAGCACCGCGAGGAGGAGGCTCGTGCGGTTCGGGTCGATGCCGACCGACATGCGCCGGGGCGTCCCGAACGAGCTCGGCGAGACGAGAGCCTGCACCTCGACGAGCATGGGCCGCGAGCCCTCGATCGTGCAGACGACGGACGATCCCGGCGCTCCCGCCTGACGCTCGGAGAGGAAGAGGGCCGAGGGGTTCGAGACGGGCTTGAGGCCGGCCCCCGTCATCTCGAAGACGCCGAGCTCGGACACCGCGCCGAAGCGGTTCTTCACCGCGCGCACGATCCGGTGGTGCTGGCGCTTCTCGCCCTCGAAGTAGAGGACGGTGTCGACGATGTGCTCGAGCGACTTCGGCCCGGCGAGCGAGCCGTCCTTCGTTACGTGCCCGATGAGGAACGTCGTGATGCCCTTGCCCTTCGCCACGAAGAGGAGCTGCGTCGCGACCTCGCGGACCTGCGAGATGCTGCCGGGGGCCGAGGGGAAGCGCGAGGAGAAGACGGTCTGGACCGAGTCGACGACGAGGGCCGAGGGCTTGAGCGAGTCGACCTGCTCGAGGATGCGCTCGAGCGAGGTCTCGGCCATGAGGAAGAGCCCTCCGCCCTCGATGCCGAGCCGCTCGCCGCGCAGCTTCACCTGCCGCTCCGACTCCTCGCCGGAGACGTAGAGGACCGTGCCGTGGGTGCGGCCGAGGAGGTGGGCGACCTGCAGGAGCAGCGTGCTCTTGCCGATGCCCGGCTCGCCGCCGATGAGGACCATCGAGCCCGGCACGATGCCGCCGCCGAGGACGCGGTCGAACTCGCCGATGCCGGAGCCGACCCGCGGCTCGTCGCCGGACTCGACGGAGTCGAACGGCTTCGGCCGCGAGGGGCCTATCGCGAGGGACGCCGGGTCGGGGCGGCCCTTGCCGGCCGGGGCCGCGACCTCCTGGCGCTCCTCGGCGAGGCTGTTCCACTCGCCGCAGTCGGGGCAGCGGCCGAGCCACTTCGAGCTCTCGAAGCCACACGCCTGGCAGACGAAGACGACCTTGACCTTGCTCACGTGAGTAAAGCCTTCCCGCCGCCGGCTACGACGGCCCGCCGCGCCACTCGAGGTTCTCGAAGCGCGTGAACTCCTTGATGAACGCCAGCTTCCGCGATCCGGTGGGCCCGTTCCTCTGCTTGCCGATGATGATCTCCGCGATGCCCCGGTTCTCCTCCGAGGGCTTGTACTCCTCCTCGCGGAAGATGAACATCACGATGTCGGCATCCTGCTCGATCGCTCCCGAGTTGTGGCTGGCGACGCCGTCGGCGAGCCAGGACGCGGGTCCGGGCACCGTGAGGTCGAAGACCTCGGCCTCCCCCGCCGGCACGACCGACGCGACGCGGTCCCAGAAGAGGTCGCTCTCGGCCAGGGACTGCGGCTTCTCGTCGCCGAGGAGCGCGGCGTAGCTCGCCATCGTCTGCCGGGAGGGGGCGAAGCGGAAGTGCGCCTTTCCGCCATAGGCCGTGCCGCGCAGGGCCGCCATCGCGCGGGTCGTGATCCCTCGGCGGCTCATCGCGGCGCGCACGCGCCCGAACGACTCGACAGGGAGCGTGTCGACGTTCGGGTTCGACTCGACGGCGGCGATCACGGCCTCGAGGGCGTGCGCCGGGGCCACCCGGGGGCCGAAGGCGCCGACCGAGCGGAGGAATCGGCGCTGGTCCTCGGCTCCGCTGACCGCGACGACGTGGCAGGGCCGCGCCTCACCCTGGAACACGACGTGGAGCCTCGCCACGATGCCGAACCGCATCAGCAGCGCCGCGACGTCCTCGGCGAGGCCGCGGGAGCTCGTCGAGAAGCTGACCGCCGAGCTCCCGCGCGAGCCCTTCTTTCGCACCGAGATCGTGCCGTCGGTGGCCCACAGGTGCCGCAGGAGGAGGGCGACCTGCTCGTTCGCGAGGCCGAAGATCCCGGGCGGCAGCCGCTTCTCGTGCGAGCGCTGGCCGAAGATCCCGAGCTCCTTGAGCCAGCGCCCGAGCCCCGCCGGGTGCCACCGGTCGCCGTTGCCGCTGATCACGAGCTGGTGCCAGGCGCCGCGACCCTCGTGGCGGTTGACCGTGGCGCCGAACTCGCGGCACGCCGCCTCGGCCACCGCGCGGCTGTTCTCCTCCGACGCCGTGGTGTACCGCAGCGGCTCGTGCACGAGGTAGCTGCCGTCGCCCACCAGGTGCCCGAGGAGCACGAGCCGGTCCTCGCTCCAGCGCTCCGGGGCGACGGGCTCCGGCACGCGCCGCGACAGCGCGACGCGCGCACCGGGAGTGAGGTCCTCCACCCGCACCCAGCCCTCGGCCCCCAGAAGGCGGTGCCGGCTGGTCGCCCGGATGGTCCGTCCGCTGGCCAGCCGCACCTCGAAGACGGGCCGGGTGCCGACGCTCCAGACCTTGTCGCTCGACGCGGCGACGATCTTCTGGTCGTCGCCGACCGCGAGGACCCGGGGCTCGGCCCCGACGAGGTCGCGGATCGGCACGCGGCGGCCGTCGGCGAGCACGACGAGCGTCTCGCCGACCACGCATTCGCGAAGGTCCGACAGCTGCGGGCGCTTGTCGGTGCGGGCCTCGGGGGCGCGCGAGAGCTGCGACAGGGCGATCACCGGGCAGCCGAGCTCCTTCGCGAGGCCCTTCATCGAGCGGCTGATGGCCGAGAGCTCCTGCTGGCGGTTCTCGCTGCGGCCCGAGGACGACACGAGCTGGAGGTAGTCGACGACGATGAGGCCGAGGCCGTGCTCGGCCTTCAGCCGGCGGCACTTGGCGCGCATCTCGAGCGGGGAGATCGTGGCCGAGTCGTCGATGAAGATCTTCGACTGCGCGAGGTCGGTGTACGCCTTGGCGAGCCTCGCCCAGTCCTTCTCGTTGAGCTTGCCCGTGCGCAGGCGGTGCGCGTCGATGCGCGCGTCGGCGCACAGCAGGCGCAGCGCGAGCTGCTCCTTGGACATCTCGAGCGAGAAGAAGCCGACCGTCTCGCCCACGCGCATCGCGACGTGCTGGGCGATGTTGAGGGTGAACGACGTCTTCCCCATCGCGGGCCGCGCGGCCACGATGACGAGGTCGCCCTTCTGGAAGCCGCTCGTCATCTCGTCGAGGTCGACGAAGCCCGTCGGCACGCCGGTGACGACCTCCTGGCTCTGCGAGAGCTGGTCGATCGTCCGGAAGCTCTCCTTGACGATCTCGGACATCGGCACGAAGCCGGCGCGGATGCGGCGCTCGGCGATGTCGAAGATGGCCTTCTCGGCGCGGTCGAGGAGGATGGCCGCCTCGTCCTCGGCCTCGTAGCAGGAGGTGACGATCCGGTTGCCGGCGTGGATGAGGTTGCGGAGGACCGCCTTCTCCTTGATGAGGCGGCTCCAGTGCTCGACGCTCGTGATGCGGGGGACGCCGTCGACGAGGCCGGCGAGGTAGGCCGGCCCCCCGGCCGCCTCGAGCGCCGACTGCCGCGCGAGCTCGTCCTTCAGCGTGACGAGGTCGATCGGCTGGCTTCTCTCCGCGAGGCCGGCCATCGCCGAGAAGATCCGGCGGTGCGCCTCGCGGTAGAAGTCGTCGCGGCCGAGGATCTCGGCCGCCGAGTTGAACGCCTGGTTGTCGACGAGGATCGCCCCGAGGACGGTCCTCTCGGCCTCGGCGTTGTGCGGGAGCGTCTTCTCCTGGACGGGGGCGTCGGTGGACATCGCGATCCTCGTCGCCGCGGGGAAGCCGCTCCCGGGGGGACTAGCCCTCCTTGGTGACGAGGAGCTTCAGCGGCGCCTGGACCTCCGGGTGCAGGCGGATCTTCACCTCGTGCTCGCCGAGCGACTTGATCGGCTCGTCGAGGAGCACTCGGCGCTTGTCGATCTCGATGCCCTTCGTCTTCAGGAACTCGGCGACGTCGGCGCTCGTCACGGAGCCGTACAGCGCCTCGTTCTCGCCCACCTTGCGGGGGGCCACGAAGCGCAGGCCCGCGATGCGGGCGGCGAGCGCCTCGAACTCGGCCTTCTCCTTGGCGAGGCGCGCCTCGTGGGCCTTCCTCTCCTTGTCGATCATGGCCTTGTTCGCGGCCGTGACCGTCATGCCGAGGCCCCTCGGCAGCAGGAAGTTGCGGGCGTAGCCGTCGGCCACCTTCACCACGTCGCCGCGGCGGCCGAGCTTCTCGACGTCCTCCCTCAGGATCAGCTCCATGACTCTCCTCGAATACAACCACGCGGGCGGGCCCGCCGGGGTCCGCTCGGACGATCAGGCCCCCGGCGCGGGCGGCTCCGCCCACTTCCGGAAATCGAACCAGTTGTCGAAGAGCCCCAGCAGCGCCAGGATCTGCGGGGCCCAGGGATTCGCCAGCACGAGCACCAGCACCGCGAGCCGCAGCAGCGGCGGCGCGGCGAGCCGCCGCGCGTAGAACGCGACGACGGCGGTGCCCTGGAGGGCGAAGAAGAAAGCGACGACGAGGAGCACGTTGTACGCGGACGGCCGCAGCACCGGCACCGCCACCGCGGCTCCCGACAGGACGAACGCGGCGACGAGCGCGAGCGGGAAGCGCACCCTCTCGAACTCGCCGTCCTCGAGCCAGCCGGGGTCGCGGCGCAGGAGGTAGAGGCGGAGCAGCGCGGCGTTCGCGAGCACGAGCACCGCGGCGCCGATGATCCACATCGCCGGGAAGACGACCGCCACGACGTCGCGCAGCTCGCCCATCTGCGCCGCGAAGTCGGCCGCGGTGTCGGCCGGCACCCCGCCCTGCTTCAGCTCGGCCAGGAACGCGTCCGAGCGGAAGTGGTCGAACGGGGCGACCGACGCGCGGGACATCGCGTCGCCGGCGAGGGCGAGGCCGAGCGCGATCTCGGCGACGAGCAGGGCGAACGCCCACCCGCAGCCGCGCACGAGCCCGCGCCCGCGGGCGAGCGACTCTCCGAGGAGAAGGACCGGCGCGACGAGGGCGAGGCCGAAGTAGACCGCGCCCTGCGGGCTCGCGGCCGCCGCGACGAGCGCGACCGCGAGCACCGTCGCGAGCCCGGCGCTCGCGCCGCCCCCCCGCAGTCGCTGGAGCGCCAGCGGAAGGGGGGAGACGAACGACAGCGGAGCGAGGGGCGGCAGGAGCGCGGACGCCGCGAACACCAGGGCGGAGAACGTCCCCGATCCGAGGACGCCGCCGACCCGGTGGTCCGCGCCGGCCGCGCGCGCCGACACCGGTCCCCGTTCCGCCATGGGAGTCACCCGCGCTCTACGTCAGTCCGCCGCGTACGGCAGCAGGGCGATGTGGCGGGCCCGCTTGATCGCCTCGGTCAGCTTCCGCTGATGCTCGGCACACGTGCCGAACATGCGCCGGGGCAGGATCTTGCCGCGCTCGGGCACGAACTGCGAGATCAGCTTCACGTCCTTGTAGTCGACGTAGTCGATCTTGTCCGCGCAGAACTTGCAGACCTTGCGCCGGCGGAAGAAGTAGCGCTTGCCGCCGCCGTCCTTCCCGCCGCCGCCCGCCTTGCGGTCGCCGCCGCCACCGCCCACGCGCGACCCGCCGCCACCGCCCGAGCGGCCGAATCCGCCGCCACCGCCGAAACCGGAGCTCACTGCTGCACCCCCTCGGCCTCAGGGGCCGGCTGGCTGGGCGCGGCGGTGCCGCGGCCCTTGCGCTTCTCGTCGCCGAGCGCGCGCTTCGCCTTGCGCCGATCGGCCTTGCGGAGCTCCTCGTCGACCCGCACGGTGAGGAAGCGGATGATCCCGTCCGTCACCTTGAGCCGGCGCTCGATCTCCTTCACCAGCCCGCCGCCGCCCTCGACGGCGAGGAGGACGTACGAGCCCTCGCGGTGGCGATGCACCTCGTAGGCCAGGCGCTTCTTGCCCCACTTCTCGACCTTCTGGAGCTTGCCGCCGGCCTGCTCGACGAACCCCTGGACGGTGTTCGTCAGCGTGTCCACCTCCGGCTCCCCGAGGTTCGGGTCGGCGATGAACAGGATTTCGTAGAGACGTTCGCTCACGTCAGATCCTCCTTCCGGATCCCCGGCCGCCCGAGGGCGGGCCGGAAAGCCCCTTTGGGGTCCCCTTGCGGGACCCTACCGGGAGCAAGGGTTCCTGCACGCCGCCTCGCGGGCGGCGGCAAACACCAACTATACCTCAAGGCCTCCGGCCGTTGAAGCGGTTCATCGCCGCGGCCGCGCCCTCGCGCACGAGGCACTCGGCGGCCTCGGCCGCGGCCCCGACCGCCTCCTGGACGAGCGGGATCTCGTCCTCGGGGAACGCGTCGAGGACGTAGCCGGCGAGGTCGGCGGGGATCTCGCCCCGCCGGACTCCGATGCGGATGCGGGGGTACTCGTCGGTGCCCAGGGCCTCCGAGATGGAGCGGAGGCCGTTGTGGCCGCCCGAGCTGCCGCGCTCGCGCACGCGGATCGTCCCGAGGTCGAGGGCGACGTCGTCGACGAGCACGACGAGGGCGGACGCCTCCGCCCGCGCCTCGGCGAGGAGCCGGGCCACGGGCCCTCCGCTGCGGTTCATGTAGAGGAGGGGCTTCACGAGGAGAAGGTCCTCGTCGCCGAGGCGGCCCTCGGCCACCCACGCGTCG
>WBZP01004654.1_pt2 | contig 13531 bp, 13 predicted proteins | sample 5204301 | NCBI WGS metagenome assembly WBZP01 (sample SAMN12412401, study PRJNA552823) | activated sludge metagenome | isolation source: activated sludge from nitrification reactor of wastewater treatment plant... | place: USA: Pennsylvania | collected 2017 | reverse complement strand
GGACCGTGCTGCGGCTCAACGCCGAGCTGTTCCAGGGCATCATCGCGCGGCCGGAAGGTTGGACCGCGCTCGTCGCGCCTGACCGCGGCGGTCTCGCCGTGCGCGACGAGAGCGGGTTCGTCGCGATGCTCGCGATGAAGAAGGGCGATCGCCTCGAGCAGGCCAACGGTGTCGCCGGCACCGAAAGCCGCGCGCGGCGAGACGGGATCGACCGTCCGCCGAAAATCCAGCAGCGCATTTTCATCGGCAAAGGCGGCGATCTGGCGGAGCCACGCCATCCCCTGGTCCGAGGCTTCGGCGGCGAACTTCGCGGCCTCGGCGGAATCGTTCGCGTCGGCCGCCAGCGCCGCGCCGGCTTCCGCGATGCGTGCCCGCAGCGGATGGGTCGGCGGAAGCGCTTTGTCGGCCAGCCGTCGGGCTTTCGCGAGAGTCGTTTCGGCGGTGGAAGGCTCGCCTGACCGATGCTGCGCCACGGCCAGATTTTCGAGTTCTGAACGAAACCCGCCGCCCGAGCGGACTGACAATTTTTGTCAGTCCGCTGACGCAAATAGATGGGTCCTCTCGGCGCAGCGCACGTCGACACGGGCTTTTCCGGCGCTTTCTTGCCTGGCACGAAACTTGATTCCAAGACTGCAACGGAGTGTCCGTTGCAATTACTGAAAGGAGTTCAGTTAATGAAAAAGCTGCAAGAGGGCTTTACCCTGATCGAGCTGATGATTGTTGTCGCGATCATCGGTATTCTGGCCGCCATCGCCATCCCTCAATTCTCTGAGTACACCAAGAAAGGTGAGGACAAAGCCGCTCAGTCGGATGCAAAGAACCAGCTTACGGCGGCCACTGTCGCCAGCAGCCCCGAGTAATCATCGTCACAAGTCCCCAATACTCTGGAGAATTTCCACATGAAGAGAATGATGTTGATGGCTGCCCTATTCGCTGCTGCCGCTACTCCCGCGGCCTATGCTGCCGATGCCGCTATTTGTGCAGGAGATGGCGTTTCGAAAACCGTTGCAACGACTACTGGTGGCTTCGCCAAGCGGGCTTTTGAGGCAAAGTGTTCGCAGAACGTGCGTAGCCACTATGCCGACAGCTCTGTCGCTTTCGGCGTTGTGGCGGGGTCAAGCAAAGGCAAGAACTACTTTGGCGGAGGCACTGGTGGCGGCGGGATCAAGTCGATGGGATCTTGCAGTACCTCGCTTGGGTGCACCGCAACGGAGGTGAATGCCACGAGTGCCGGCACGGCACGCGACTCCAGCTGACATGGCCGTCAGTTAACCCAAGAATGCGCGCGCAAGCGCGCTTTCTTGTTCTTGTGAACCCAATGTGGCCCTTTTGTCTGAGCGCTCTCCGCTCCGGGTTTCGCAGTCGAGCCATCCTGTTGATTCTCGTTCTAGGGGTACTGCTCGTCGGAGTAGCCTTCCTCGCCGCGTCGTTTTCGCCGCGACAGCCGCAGACGGTCACCATGGATGTCGGGTTTTCAGGCATTCGCTTCAGCCTCGTTCTCCTGGCGATTTTCTGGGTGCAGGAACTCGTTGGACGTGAGGTTGAGCGCCGGACGGTCCTTTACGCTCTGGCTTATCCGGTCTCGCGGGCAGCCTATCTGCTCGGGCGCTTTCTCGGTGTGGTGCTGCTGCTGGCCATGGCGGCGACGACGCTGGGCGGCCTGTTGTGGCTGTCGGTTGCCCAGTCCGGCGGTCAATACGTTCAGGCTTACCCTGTCCACATCGGTTGGCCTTACTGGCTGGCTGTGGGCGGCTTGTGGGTGGATTCGGTTGTTGTAGCGGCTTTCGCCCTGTGTATCGCCACCTTGTCCACCGTGCAAATGATGCCGGTTGTCTTGGGGGCAATGTTCGCCATTGCCGGCAAGAGTCTAGGCGCTGTGCTCGACTACCTCGAGCGTGGTGCCGACGGCGATCAGGTCCTGATCGAACGGTATGGCCCCGTGCTCGAGGTGGTTCAGTATCTGATTCCCGACCTCTCTCGCCTCGACTGGCGAACCTGGCCAATGTATGGCATAGCGCTTGCCGACGGTAGCGTAACCTTTGGCTTGGTCCTCGCTGGTGGCTACGTAATGGTCCTTCTAGCAGTATCGGTGGTGACTTTTCGACGCCGGGAGTTTTTTTGAAGTCAGGAGCGCATCGTCTCTTGGCCGGTGCCCCCGTGGCCTTCATCATTGCCGGATGTATTGCCATGGGGTTGGTTCAGGAGCGCCTACAGAGTGTAAAACGAGCCCGGCCGAGGGCTGAAATCGAAGTGGCCTTGCCGCTTTTCGTGCAGGTTGCCCTAGCCGGCGGAGATCGCAACCTGGCTGCCAGCTGGTCTGCTCTACGCGCTCTGGTGACCGAGACTGCGCGAATGGCGCGCGAGGAGTACCAGGTCCTTGCTCAGGTTCAGGAGGACGCGTCATGGTTGAACCCTGCACATGAGGACAACTACTACATCGCCGCAGCCATCCTGCCCTGGGAGGGACAGGTAGCGCCAACGCAATCGATCCTGCGGCGCGCCACACTTGCGCGCCCCTTCGATTACCAACCGCCGTTCTACTATGCTTTCAATCAGGTTCATTTCAGGGGTGATGCTGCGGGTGCGTCCGAATGGCTGCGGCGAGCGGCCCGCAACTTGCCCGATCCCGAGGAGCAACTGACCCTGGAGGACTACGCTGCGCGCTGGCTTGACAGGTCGCACGATCTAGATCTGGCGGCAAGAATCGTCGACACGATGGCTGCCCAAGCCAAGCGCAAGGATTTCGCCGTTTATCTGCGGCAACGCAGCCAACGGCTACGCGATTTGGCAGCGCTGCGTCGCGCGGCGGCGGCCTATGCCGAGCGGCACCAACGGCCGCCGGAATCGCTCGACGATCTGGTACGCACGGGGCTGATCGCAAAGATGCCGCAGGATCCTTTCGGGTCGGGCTTCGCGATTGATTCGGCGGGAGTGCCGGTGATCGCAGGGACTGCTGCGGGCGTTGGCAAATGAGGCCGGCAATCCTGATCGACGGTCTGTCGAAAACTTACCCGCGGGCGTGGCTGACACCGCCTTTCGAAGCGCTGTGCGGCGTCTCGCTGGAGGTGATAGAGGGTGAGGTTTTTGGCTTCATCGGACCGAACGGGGCTGGCAAGAGTACCGCCATCAAGGTGTTAACTGGCGTCCTGCGGCCGAGCAAGGGGTCTGCCGCGCTTTTCGGCAAGGACGTGTCCTTGCCCGAGGCACGCCGTGGCCTGGGGTATGTGCCGGAGAACCCCAGCCTTTACGACTATCTGACGCCGCTGGAAATCCTGAGCATGGGTCTGGCCATCCACGGCGTCAAGCCGGCGAATCCGCGCCGGCACTGCCTGCAATGGCTTGAACGGTTTGCCTTGGCGCAGGTCGCTGACAAGCGTGTCCGCAGCTTCTCGAAGGGTATGACGCAGCGCGTTGCGCTTGCCCACGCCATGGCCATCGAGCCGAGGCTGCTGATTCTTGACGAGCCCTTGTCCGGCCTCGATCCGGTCGGTCGCAAGGATGTGGTCGATATCCTCAGCGAGTACCGCCAGTCTGGCGGAACGATTTTCCTGACTTCGCACGTCCTGCATGATGTCGAGCGCCTGGCTGACCGCTTCGGGCTCATTCACCGGGGCAAACTTGTCACCGTGCAGGCGCCCGGCGAGATGCTGCATGCCGAGCAGACGGTCACAGTACGTTCGACGGGCGCCGGCGCCGTCGCCGGGTTTGTTGAGGAGGCCAACGGGCGTTGGCGCGCCGACCTTCGTCGTGACGAGCTGTGGCAGGCGCTCGACGCGCTACAGGCGGCCGGGCACGCAGTCCTCGAGGTGCGGCCTACCTTGACATTGGAAAACGTCTTCTTCCGCTACCTCGAGGCCGCACCGACCTCAGCGTCCGGCAATCTGCAGCCGGTAGTGGCTGCGCCGCGCGCCTAGACTTGCGCTGCGCGGGCTACTTGCCGGTCGGCGGTGTGCCCGGAAATGTTCGCAGGCACCAACGTGCGAACAGCGACGATGCGTCGATCCGTCCGACATAGTGGGCCGCCGGCTGGCCGCCCTGACGTTCGGCCAGCGTCCGCTGGTAGTCCGGCTGTCCCCGTGGGAAGGTGGCGGCTCGCCAAAGCTCATTGAACGCAGTATGGGCCCCGATCGCGAGAAAGAGGGCGGCGATCCACAAGCTCGTCGGCCGTGCGAGGCGCTTGCCGACAAGCAGCGTGTTCAGGCTGACGACCAGCAGAACGATCAACGGCGGGGCGCTCAGGCGTAGGCCGAGATCGTTCGACGGTCCGAGACGGATGAACGGCAGGGCCAGCAGAATGCCCAGCGCGAGCCAGAATTCCGCTTTGTCCCGGCAAATGTGCGGTGCCATGACCAAAGCAAGGAAGAGAAACTCGCAACAGACAAACAAGGTGTAGGTATGGGCAGAAAAGGGCTGCAACGCGTAGCTCACCGCATGTGACGCAGGCGGGGTGGTCGTCAGGGTACTCGGGATCGGTGCTGCGTCGGTCGCCAAGAAGAAGCTGACCGGCAGCGCGAACACAAGAGCTGCGGCAAAGCTCGTCCAGGGAACACAGCGCCAGCCGCGACGGCGAACGGTGCTGATACCGCAGTGCACGGCGAACGGAAACAGCGCCGGCGCAGCAAATGGCGTCCAAATCAAGGTCAACGGCAGGGCAACGGCGAGCACATTGAAGAACTCGTTGCCCCGGCGGTGTCGCCAGTAGAGCAAGGTGACGATCCAGATCGGCAGGCAATGATTCGGCGCCCAGAGTAGTTGATTAGTCAGTGATGGATAGCTCAGGGGCACCCACCACTCCATGCGCAAGGGAAACTCCGGCCACGACTCGGTTGCGATGAACTGGCCGACGAAATCCATCCCACTGAAAAGGACGGTAATCGCCAGGCCCAGCGTCAGGCGCCAGCCGAAGCGTCCCGGCAGGGGTAGCAGTAACAGAAAGAGCAGAACGCCCGTGATCGTCCAGAAGTAAACAGCGAGGTCGAGATGCGCCAAACCGAAGAGCTTCCCGAAGAGCGCCGGCGGCAGGAAAAAACCGATTGCCGAACGCAGGATCAGAGGTTCGCCCGCTGTCGAGGAATAGTACATGGGCCAGTCGGCGCGAACGAGGTCGCCAAGTACTGCATCGCGAATCTCCCAATCGGGATTCGCGTACATGAAATGGCTGCCACCGCCGAAGGCCGACCATAGGGCACTTGTCAGCAGGATGAGCAGAAAAGCCGCCGTTTCATACGCCGAAAACGCTGACCGTGGGAGCAGGCGAAAAGCAGCAGCCAGCAGGTACGCCAGCAGCGCAAACAGGGAGAGCGCCGGCAGAAGACGAAACCAGCCAAAAAGAAACAGCAGGTTGGGGGTGGCCAGATAGACGAGTGCGCAGGCGGTCAGCGTGCTGCCTGGCGGCAGATCGGCCGCCCCACGATGCACCGCAAATGGTCCATCACTCGTGCCGTGCCAGTCCGCAGGGAAGTCCTTCATTCCTCGTCCGGCGCAAAATTCACCCGTTCCTTCTCAACCACCAGCGGCCGTTTGAGAACCTGCGTGTGGATGGCGGCGATGTATTCGCCGAGGATGCCGATGAAGAACAACTGTACAGAAGCAAAGAAGAAGAAGCCGATGACCACCGGCGCGACGCCGATGGAAAACTGATCCCAGCGCAGCAGCTTGTAGATCAGATAGGTAATGGCGACCAGCAGGCTGAGGGCGGATAGCGAGAAGCCGGCCATCGTCGCCAGGCGTATCGGCACCTTGGAGTGGCTGGTGATGCCGAGGATCGCCATGTCGTACAGCGTGTAGAAGTTGTTCTTGCTGATCCCGCGCTGGCGTTGCGGTTGCACGAAGGGGACTTCGGCATGCGGGAAGCCGATGTCGGCGATCATGCCGCGGAAGTAGGGATAGGGGTCATCCATGCGGCGGATCAGGTCGACGACCGAACGGTCGTACAGGCCAAAGCCGGTAAAGTCCGCAATCAGACGCGTTTCGGAAATGCGCCCGATCGTTGCGTAAAAGGCGCGGCGGATGAAGGAGAGTACGCTTGTCCGCTGGCTTCGCGGTTTCACGCCGGCGACGATGCGAAAGCCCTGCTCCCACTTGGCGATGAACTCCCCGATCAATTCGGGTGGTTCCTGCAAGTCAGAGGCCATGGCGATGACCGCGTCGCCGCGTGCCTGCAGGAGCGCGTGCATCGGCGAACGGATGTGCCCGAAATTGCGTGTGTTGACGATCAGCTTCACCCGCCGGTCATGCGCCGCGATGGCCTTGATCCTCCTTACCGTCGCGTCGGTTGAAGCGTTGTCGATGAAGATGTGCTCATAGTCGTAGGCGGGCAACCGTTCGAACTGGCTGCGAATGCGCGCGCACAGTTCGTCGACGTTGTCTTCCTCATTGAAGCAACCGGTGACGACACTGATCAGTTTCATTGCGGCGACGGTTTTTCGGTTTCAGGCGGCGTTGTCGCCGCAGACGAAGCTGGCAGCTTCCGGGTGGGAACATCGGCCGCCAGCAGGCAAGGCAGGCAACGACATGTGTTTTCCGTCACAGGCCGCGCTGATAGATGAGCGTTTTCAACTGTTCGTTCTCGGCATACGGGCTGTCGATCATGTCGATCATGATCGGCTCGTCGGCAGCCACCGCGCGCGAGAGAATTTCGCCGCGCATCAGCTCGCGGCACGATAGTTGTCCCTTCTGCAACGGAATCGCCAGGTAGACGTCGTCATCGGACAAGGCATGACCCAGGGGGAGGGCTCGCCTGGCATAGACGCCTCGTACCAGCGTATCGAGATAGGCCGTTTCCCGCGCCGGCGGCAGCCTCTTCTGCGTTCCCGGTGCACCGCACATCGCGACGGCCCGTTTGTGCGCCTTGAACCATTGGTCGATCTGGTGCGGCAGGCTGCAATACGGCGCCGGCTCGCCGGAGTCAGCCAGATCGATATGACGTTCGAAGGTACGCGCGCCTTTCGCGTAGGCGATGGCGATCGAAGTTTGCCAGTCGCCATGCTCGTGCGTGGACAGGCCGATGACGTTGAGCGGGTAACGACGGCGCAGGAAGTCGACCTGGTTGAGTTCGAGTTCGTGATCCGCGCACGGGTACAGCGAGACACAGTGGTTGATGGCGAGCGCTACTTGCCGTCGATTGAAGAACTTCACGAGATCGTCGACGTCCTTTAGCGACGACCCGCCAGTGGACACGATGACCGGCTTCTTCGTTGCGGCGATCTTCTCGATGAGCAGCCAGTCATTGATGTCTGAACTGGCGATCTTGATCATTTCGATGCCCAGCTCGACGCACAGGTCGACCGAAACCTCGTCGAAAGGCGTTGCCATCGGGATGCAGCCCGCCCGCCGGATGGCAGCCGTCAGCGTGGCGTACTCGCTTTTCGTCAGCCGCGTATCGAGCGTCCGCTTGATGTAGCGGATGTCCGCCCGATGGCGAAAATCCTTGTGGATGAAGGCATCGACATCGCGCAACTGGAGCTTGATGGCGGCCTTGACATTGTTGAAGCGGACGATGCGCGAAAAGCTGGTGACGATGCGCAGACCACGTTCGAGGCAGCCCTCGTGGTTGTTGGCCAGCTCGAGAACGAACAGGTCTTCGAAAATCTCCGAATCCGGTCGGTTGTGCGGGGGGATCATGGTCTGGCCGAGGCAACGAGTACAACGTCAATCTAACATGATCCAGGCCTTGTCGTCGCGTGTTGCCTGCCGGCGCCAGCAGTTCTCATGTCAAATTCCATGGCAGCGGGTGGCAAGGGTCACGACTGTTGGAAGGGGTAAATCAGCCGGTCTCTGGGGTCTTGGGCGCGAGGCGCTGCCGCATGTAGCGCATGAGGTGATCTCAGTCATCAAACGGCAGCTACTGGAGCAAGGCGCGCAAGTGGTCGAAGAAGGTGCGGCGGGAGGGCAGCAGGTTGCGCACCGTGGCGTAACGGGTGTCCATCCAGTCCAGGGCGGTATGGACCAGGAAGGCCAAAATGAGAACTGCTGCCTGTCGCCAGAGCCAGGTTACGCGCCAATGAAGCGATAGCCAACACCCACTTCGGTGAGAATGTGCTTCGGTCGCGCGGGGTCTTCTTCGACCTTCTTGCGCAAATTACCCATGTAAACGCGGACGTAGTGGCTGTCTTCGACATGCGAGGGGCCCCAGACGTTCTTCAGCAGTTGGCGATGGGTCAAAACGCAATCAGGATTGCCGATCAGATAGCTGAGTAGCCGATATTCGATCGGCGTCAGGTGAATGGGCACGCCGTTGCGCTCGACCGTTCGGCGCACCAGGTCGACGCGGATCGACCCGAATTCGGCGAGCGGTGTGCCGGTGGCGCTGCGGTTGCGACGGCGCAATTGCGCACGTACGCGGGCAAGCAATTCGGCGGTACCAAAGGGTTTGGTCAGGTAGTCGTCAGCGCCGCTATCGAGCGCGGCCACCTTGTCGGTCTCGGCGCTGCGTGCAGAAAGCACAATCACCGGTATTTCCGACCAAGTCCGCAGATCACGGATCAAATCGACCCCGTTACCGTCGGGCAGGCCCAGATCGAGCACCATTAGGTCAGGGCGCCGGGTGCCGGCTTCGATCAGGCCGCGTTGCAGGCTGTCGGCCTCGAATACCACGAACCCTTGGCTTTCAAGCGCCAGTTTGATGAAGCGGCGGATGTTGTCTTCATCTTCGACGACGACGATGCTGACCAGCGGCTCTGTCATGGCGTGCCGTCCTCGGCCGGAGCCACGATCTCTTCGGCGGTGATCGGCGGCATGCCGCGCGGCAGCGAGAAGACGAAACGTGCTCCGCCGCCGGCCCGGTTCTCGGCATGAATGCTGCCGCCGTGCGCCGCGACGATGGCACGGCAGATGGCCAGGCCAAGGCCTACGCCCGGTGTAGCGCTCTCGCGTGCCCCACGTTCAAACTTCTCGAAAATGGCTTCTTCGCGCCCTCTGGGCAAGCCCGGACCGCTGTCGTCCACCCACACGTCGACCTCGCTTCCACGCACCGCCGCGCCGATGCTGATGCGCGTGCCGGCCGGGGTGAACTTGGCGGCGTTTTCAAGCAGATTGCACAGCACACGCTCGATCAGCACGGCGTCAATCTCGAGCAGTGGTAGGTCATCGGGCAGGGCGGCGTGTACGGAATGTGCCGCGAGTATTGCTGTGGTGGCCATTAACGCGCTGCCGACGATCTCCTCCAATGGCTGCCACTGGCGGTTGAGCTGAACTCTTCCCGCTTGCAGGCGCGCCATGTCGAGCAGCTTGCCGACCTTGACGCTCATGCGCAGTGCCTCTTCCTTCAGTGTTCCGGCAAGCCGGGCCTGGGCATCGGTTGGCGGCGGCTGCGTCAGCTGGATCGACTCGGCCAGTCCCACCAGCACACTCAGCGGTGTTCGCAGATCGTGCGAGATCGCCGCCAGCAGCGAATTGCGCAAGCGCTCGGATTCCATCTGCAGCAGCGTGGACTGCGCCACTTCGACATAGTGCATGCGCTCGACGGCGATCGCCACCAGACTGGCGAAGGTCTCGAGCTGCCGACGGGCTTCCGGTCCCTGTACGCGCGGCGGCTCACGCGGCGCAATGGCGAGCACGCCGCGCGTGCGCATCGGCGCCTTGAGTGGAAGATAGAGCAGTGGGCTGCCTGGCAAGGTGTCCGTGGACAGCCCCGCCGCCTCGCCGTGATCGAACGCCCAGCGGGCGACGCCCTCGTCGATGATCGGTGTGCTGCCGCTGCGACCTTTCGCGTTGACCGTCTCCACCTGCAGGTGATCCCCCGCATCGGTCAGGAGCAAAGCGGCCTGGGCACCGAACTCGACCGACAGAAAGTGATCACAGGCCTCGGCGATCTGCATCGGTAGCAGAGCTGCCGACAGATCCCGTGCCATTTCGTAAAGCGCGCGGGCGCGCGCTTCGCGCTGGGTGGCCACGTCGGCGTGCTGCTTGTAGCGCGCAGTGAGCTGGCCGGTGATCAGCGCCACGCTGAGCATCACGGCGAAGGTCATCAGGTACTGAGCATCGGTGACGGCGAAGGAAAAACGCGGTTCCACGAAGAAGAAGTCGAAGGCGGCAACTGCCAGAAACGCGCTGGCGACCGCCGGCCCGCGGCCAAGACGCATGGCCACGACGAGCACCGCAAGCAGGAACAGCATCGCTATGTTGGTGAGCTCGATGACTCCGGCAAGCGGCGTGGCCAGCCCCGTGGCTACGGCGCAGATTGCTGCCGCCTTGAGATACGCCAGCCAGTGGCCGCGCGTTGCTGCGGTGGTCGATGGCGAGTCGGCTGCACGCGCGTCTTCGTTGCGCGCGACCTGAATTACGTCGAGGTCGGGCGCGGTTTGTCCAATCCGGTCGGCCATCGAACGGTACCAGGGTCGCCAGGGTCGCGGGTGATCGCGTCCGACCAGCAGGCGCGACAGGTTCTGCTCGCGAGCATAATCGACAAGCGCCGTAACCGGGTCGTCAGCCGAGAGCGTCGCTGTTTCAGCACCGAGGGAAGCGGAGAGTTCGAGCGCGCGGACGATGCGTTGTCGTTCCACCTCAGGCTCCGGTTCCGAGGTTTGCCTGTGCACATGAATGGCGTGCCAGGGTGCCTCGAGTCGTCCCGCCAGGCGCGCCCCGGTGCGCACCAGTCGCTCGGCCCCCGCGCCCGATCCGATGCACACCAGCAGTGCGTCGCGCGTTTGCCATACCGTGGCCACTGAGGTTTCGCGCCGGTAGGCCAGCATTTCGTCGTCCACGCGGTCGGCCGTGCGGCGCAGGGCCAGCTCGCGCAGGGCGATGAGGTTGCCCTTGCGAAAAAAGTTGCGAATTGCCCGTTCAGCCTGTTGCGGCAGGTAGACCTTGCCCTCCTTTAGGCGCTGCAGCAGGTCGTCGGGCGGTAGATCGACCAGTACCACTTCGTCGGCTTCGTCAAAGATCCGGTCGGGTACCGTCTCCCAGACACGAATGCCGGCGATGCCGCTGACCACGTCATTGAGGGTCTCGAGATGCTGCACGTTGACCGTGCTGTAGACGTCTATCCCTGCCGCGAGCAAGTCATGGATGTCCTGCCAGCGCTTGGGATGACGAGAGCCGGCAACGTTGGAGTGAGCCAGCTCGTCCATCAGGATCAATGCCGGGTGCCGCGCCAGCGCAGCGTCGAGATCGAACTCCTTCAGCACCCTGCCGCGATAGGGAATCTCACACAGGGGCAGCCGTTCGAGACCGGTGATCAGCGCCTCGGTTTCCTTGCGGCCGTGGGTTTCGACGACGCCGATGACCACATCAGTGCCAAGTTCCTCTTGCCGTTGCGCGGCACCGAGCATGGCGTACGTCTTTCCGACGCCGGCAGAGGCGCCGAAGAAAATCTTCAGCTTGCCGCGGGCAGCTTTGGCTTCCTCCTCCTGAACGCGCGCCAGGAGCTGATCGGGGTCAGGACGTCCATTGTTCATCACAGCCATCCCAGGCGCCGAAAGCGGAAGAAAAGAAATCCCATCGCGCCAAAGATCAGCGTCAGCGCCAGCGGATAGCCGTAGACCCACTTCAATTCGGGCATTGATTCGAAGTTCATGCCCCAGATACCGGCAAAGGCAGTGGCGACTGCGAAGATCCCGGCCCATGCGGCAAGGCGCTTGGCGACATCGTTTTGCTCAATGGCCACCGATGAAAGGCTGACCTGGATGGCAGTGCCGATGGTGTCACGCAGCGTGTCGAGGTGAGCGTTGATACGCGCCAGGTGGTCATAGACGTCGCGGAAGTAGTGGCGGCTACTGCTGGAGACCGGCGGCGCGCGGCCGCTGGCAAGCTTGCTGACCGCTTCCATCAGCGGTGCTACCGCGTGTTTGACGACCGTCACGCGACGCTTGAGGCCGTAGAGGCGTTCGATGTTAAAGCGTGCTGCCCCCCGGTCGAAGATCCGCTCCTCGATTCCTTCAAGATCCGATTCCAAGCTATCGACGATCGGAAAATAGCGGTCGACTACCGCATCCATCAGTGCGTAGAGAACGAAACCCGAGCCCTGTTTGAGAGCCTCCGGTTCGCGTTCGCAGCGCTCGCGCACACCTAGCAGATGCTGGTCAGTGCGGTTGCGGACCGACAGAATGAAATTGCCGCCGACAAAAATATTCACCTCTCCGACGGCTACCCCGCCATGCGCCATCTCGAGCAGGTGGACGACCGCGAAAAGGCTGTCGCCATACTCCTCAAGCTTCGGCCGTTGGTGACCGTGATTAGCGTCCTCGATGGCGAGCGGATGCAGGTCGAATTCCAAGCGCATCTTGTCGAGCTCGGCCGGTGTTGCATCGCGCAGGGCAACCCAGACGAAGCAAGCGGGATCCTTCAGGTAGTCACTAATTTGATCAATATCCATATCGGCAAGCTTCCTGCCTTCGCGGTAGGCCACGCAGTTGATCAGCATGGGTTGGACTCCATCCAAAAGATTCCTGTATTTTGGACTGTTTTCAGGTTCATACGGTCACGTCTCTCGGGCGAGGGAGGGCCCGTTCAGCGCTTTATCGCGTCCAGCGCGAGGTTGACCCTGAGGACATGTACGCGTGGCTCGCCCAAGACGCCGAGGTCGACGCCTTCGCTGTGCTGCGCGATGAGCTGACGCACGGCCTGCGGATCAAGCTGGCGGGAACGCGCGACTCGCTCGACTTGGTAGTCGGCTGCCGCTGGGCTGATGTGCGGGTCGAGACCACTCGCCGAGGCGGTGACCAGGTCGATTGGTACCGGCCGTGGGTTACCGGGGTCGGCGGCGCGCAGCGCGTCGATTCGCGCCTTGACGGCGGCGGCCAGTGCCGGGTTGAGTGGCCCGAGATTGGACCCGGACGACGCGGCCGCGTTATAGGGCTGTGGTGCGGTTGCCGATGGCCGGCCCCAGAAGTACTTCGGCTCGGTGAAGTTCTGGCCGATCAGTTCGGAGCCTATCGGTTTGCCTTCCCTGACGATCAGGCTGCCGCTGGCGGCAGCCGGGAAAGCCACTCGGGCGACGCCGGTGACGAGCAGCGGATAGAACACCCCGGTAACGATTGACAGCAGAACGAACAGCGAAATGGCGGGACGAAGCAGGCTTTTCATGACTATCTCCTCAGGCAAGACCGCCGGCGGCCAGCGCCATGTCGATCAGCTTGATGCCGATAAAGGGTGCGACGAGACCCCCCAGGCCGTAGATGGCCAGGTTGCGACGCAGCAGGCTGGCGGCGCCGACGGCGTGATAGCGGATCCCCTTCAAGGCCAGTGGAATCAGCGCAATGATGATCAGGGCATTGAAGATGACCGCCGAGAGAATGGCCGAGGACGGACTGGCCAGCCCCATCACGTTGAGCGCCGACAGCGCCGGGTAGGTACTGACGAAGGCGGCCGGAACGATGGCGAAGTACTTGGCCACATCGTTGGCAACGCTGAAAGTAGTCAGCGCACCGCGGGTCATCAGCATCTGTTTGCCGGTCTCGACGACTTCGATCAGCTTGGTCGGATTCGAGTCGAGGTCGACCATATTGCCGGCTTCCTTGGCCGCCTGCGTGCCAGTGTTCATCGCCACGGCCACATCCGCCTGCGCCAGTGCCGGGGCATCGTTGGTGCCGTC
>WBZP01005051.1_pt1 | contig 13532 bp, 16 predicted proteins | sample 5204301 | NCBI WGS metagenome assembly WBZP01 (sample SAMN12412401, study PRJNA552823) | activated sludge metagenome | isolation source: activated sludge from nitrification reactor of wastewater treatment plant... | place: USA: Pennsylvania | collected 2017 | reverse complement strand
CGCCACGCTGCGCGTACCAGGGCTCATGCACACCGACGACGAGATTGAAGATTTTCTGCAGCGATTCCATGGCGAGGCTCCTTGTGTTGAACGTGACGCCATCCTCGCCGACGCTAGGCTCACCCGGTGAGCCTCATCAGGATCACACTGCAGCCATACGGAAAAGCAACCCGGAGGCCCGACGATGACCCCCCCCACCACCCCCTACGTCTCCACCTACCTCGGCAACCGCTTCTACCCGGCCACGCCGCGCATCGAGGATGTGCACATCGAGGACATCGCCCACGGCCTGGCCTTCCAGTGCCGCTTCAACGGGCAGACGCGCAGCTTTTACTCGGTGGCCCAGCACAGCCTTTTCGTCGCCGCGCTGGTGCCGACGCGGCTAAAACTGGCCGCGCTGTTGCACGACGCCTCCGAGGCCTACCTCGGTGACATGGTCAAGCCGCTTAAGGCCCTTTTCCCGGAATTTTCGAAACTGGAGGAAAGCGTCACCGGCCTGATCGGCGAGCGCTTCGGCGTGACCGGCTTCGATGCCCCCGCCATCAAGCGCGCCGACCTGATCGCGCTCGCCACCGAGAAGCGCGACCTGATGCCGCACTCCAGCGAACCCTGGGCCGCGCTGGCCGGCGTGACCGCAGTGCCGGCGCGCATCGTGCCGATGGGCCCGCAGGAAGCGAAGGCGGCGTTTCTGGAGCACTTTGAAGCGTTCGGCGGGGCGCATGTCTGCGGCGCTCCGGCCAGCAATGCCCCGGGCGGGCGCCGACGCTTTGCGCGCGAAGCATTGACAAATGTTACCTAGAAAGCGACGAACGTTGCCTTACAGGCGACATTTTGATTAGCCATGCCACTCGTTTAGTGGCAATACGACAAAGGCCGTAGCCCTCCGCGACTACGTAGGAACCCGGAAGTAAGCATGGGGCAGCCCGTGCGAAAATCCCGTCTTTGCACCACACCGCCCAACGGAGAAACAATGGACATCGCCCGCATCGCCCAGACCCGCCATACCTGCAAAGCCTACGACGCCAGCCGCAAGATTCCGGCCGAACAGGTCGAGCAGTTGAAGACCCTGCTGCGCTATGCGCCCTCCTCCGTCAATTCGCAGCCATGGCACTTCTTCATTGCCGATACCGATGCCGGCAAGGCGCGGATCGCCAAGTCCACCCCGGAAGGCTCGCCCTACGCCGCCAACCTGCCGAAGGTGAAGAACGCCTCGCACATCGTCGCCCTGTGCGCCCGTACGAATGTCGATGACGCACACATCGCCGCCCTGCTCGCGCAGGAAGAAAAGGACGGCCGTTTCCCCACGCCGGAAGGCAAGGAAATGCAGAACAAGGGCCGAAACTTCTACGTCGGCCTGCACCGCAACAACCCGCAGGACATGGAAGCCTGGACGCAAAAGCAGGTCTACCTCGCCCTCGGCACGCTGCTCTTCGGCGCCGGCGCACTGGGCATCGACGCCACGCCGATCGAGGGCTTCGACCCGAAGCTGTTGGACCAGGAACTGGCGCTGAATGAGAAGGGGCTGAAGAGCGTGGTGCTCGTTGCGCTGGGCTATCGCAGCGCAGAGGATTTCAATGCGAAGTTGCCGAAGTCGCGGTTGGCAGCGGAACAGGTGCTGACCGCGCTGTGAACCACGTGGGCCTATCGTGGCCCACGCCGTAATACCGCACATCACGCATAGTCACCGAGCCGGCGCATCGTCTGCGCCATCGACACATGCTCGATGGCCTGACCGCCGGCGCCGCACCACGCGGCAACATTACGTGCCGAATCGTCGATCAGCAAGTCCTCGGGGGCAGCAAACAGGGCTTTCTGCTCCCAGCCGCAAACCGTGATCACCTGTACCGCCCCACTCAAATGGTGCGCGACCCAGGCCCGCTTGTCCGCTGCTGCGCTACGCAGGTAGCCGGTCGGCAAGGGCGTCGCGCTGAGAATGCTCACTGGGGCGAGCCGCGACAGCATCTCGAACAGATCGCGTGCCCCGTCCAGCGTCGGCAAATTCCGGTATAGATTCGGCACAGTTCCGAGCTGCTGCCATGCGAGTTCGGGTGGCAGCGAATGGTAGTCGGCGCCAAGCAGAAAGCGGGCGAAACCGAAGAAATCGGCCACCACGCCGTCCAGATCGAGATAGATGTGGCGAACCCCACCGGCAACGCGCCGGCGAGGTTCACATGCTTCAGACAACACGTTTCATCCTTCACGCTTCCAGCAAAAGTTCCGTGTCCTTCGCTGCCGGCACCCACGACGACTGCAGGCGCCCGCGAATCTCGGCGAGGCTGGTTTCAAGCAGCAGGCGGCCATCGCGGAAGACCGGCACCAGAGCACCTTCGCGGCTTTCAGCCTCGGACTGACGGTCATACAGCACGAACCGCCCGTCCTCGTTTTCCACCCGCAGCAGGCCGCGCGCCGAACGCTTGGTACCGGCATCGGTAACCGGGTCCTTGAACAGTTCCCGGGCTTCGCCATTGACGATACCGAAGGTCGCCTTCATCGCCCAGCCGAACGTGTCGCGAGTCAGGTACTGGTAGGTGTAGGAACCGATTCCCAGCACCACGTTGCTGCTCGCGAACCCCTTGGCCGCCAGACGCGAAAGTATCGCCTGGGCCCGCAGCAAGGTGATGGAGTCGCCGTAGATCAGCCCGACGCGCGGGTTGAGCATGCGGTAGCCCTTGTCGGTGAGACTGCCACCGAAGAGATCCCACAGGCACTCGACCGCCCCCTTCATCTGCGGGGTTGGTGCCACCGGCTTCGCGACCGCGCCGCCAACGTCGTCCATGCTCACCTCGTAGAACTCCCCACGTACCCGCACGCAAACCGGGCGCCCACCACGACTTCTCAGCGCCGGTAGCAGCGCGGCATTGGAGAGGTCGGCGACTTCGATCGCCTCGCCAGCCAGGATATCGACCGGGTCACCGCTGTCCGGACGGAACACCACCTTCGCATTGCCGAGCGCATCCGGCACGCGGTTGAGGATCTCGTCCCTCAACTCCGCCGCGTACTCGGTAATGACGCGGAAGAAGTCCCAGGTATCCGACACGATCGACACGATCCCCGAAGGGTAACTTTCGGTGATCAGCCGACGGAAGGTTTCGATCTCCGCTTCCAGCCCGCCCATGCACATAACGCTGTGCTCGGTCGCCGGCACCGAACCACCGATCAGCTCCTTGGTTGCGTCTGCGTTGTACCAGTCTTCGAGATAGTCGATCGCCGAAATGGTGTCGGTTCCGAAGAAGGACAACAGGTGTCCGGCGCCCGACTGCATCGCATCGACCATGCCCGACATGCCGCGTGCCGAAAAATCGTGCCCCTGCCAATTGACGAAATCGACCGGCGCGCCGGTCAGCTCGGCGAAGGACAACAGCAGCTTTCTGTACTCGAAAGCGATGGTGGCGGTCGTCGACGGCTTCCATAGCTCATTCGACAACACCGTCTCGATGTAGTTGGTGAGCCAGAAGAACTCCGGCAGCGTATTCACCACCGTCATCACCGGCACGCGGATATCGACGCGAGAACCTTCCGGCAGCGCGCGGATCTCGATCGGCAAATAGCCGACATCCCACAGTGCCGCAATGTGCGCCACCGGCACCGCGTCCGGACCAAGCGCGCTATCGAGGCGGCGCTTGTAGCGGGCGACGACCTTTTCCTTCGGCTGCGCGAAGAAGTTCGCGTTCCAGGTATCGATCAGGAACGACTTCACGAACCCCTGCAGCCCGAACCAGACGATCTTGTTGTCGAACAGTTCGGGAATCACCGGTGCCAGTCGCGCCGAGCGCGGCGTGAAGTTGCTGTAGACCTTCTCCGTTCCCGCCGGGTACTGGAAGATGTGGCCGGTCTTGTAGAAATCCGCCTGGGTCAGAGGATTGATGCCGATCAGTGCTTTCGCTTCCATGATTACACTCCTAAGGGGACGACCTTGACGGCCGGGCTACCGGAACGAGTCCAGTCCTGGGTGGTGTAGAGGCCTTTGTAGTCCTTCAGCAGTGCCTCCACACCCTTGCTGAAGATGCCGTGCGTTACATAGAGGTAGAGCGGCTGCTTCGTCACCCGGCGCAGCGCTTCCGCCAGCTCGATAAAGGTGCGGCCGCCGTCGCAGATGTCGTCGACCACCAGCACCGGCAGCGCGGGGAAACGATCCGGCACCGATACGCCGGTGATTGCGCCTGTTCGCGTGCACCGGGTCTTTTCGGCAAACGCCACCGATTCGACACCGAGCGCCTTCGCCAGCGCCATCACGCGCTTGCGTGCTCCGGCATCCGGGGCCAGCAGCGTTACGCCGGTAGCGAACACAGGTTCATCAACCACAGCACGCAACGGCACTGACGCATCGATCACACGCACGCGCTCGAGCAGCGCCGGCACGACATCGCTGTGCGGGTCGAGGATGGTCACCGAGGCATAGCTCTGCGCGTTGATCAGGTTGCAGAACACCTTCGCCGCCAACGCCTCGCCGGGGTTGCAGACACGGTCCTGGCGCGCGTACGGCACGTACGGCAGCTTCAGGTCGATCGGCGTCGCCGGCACCTGGCGCCGAATCGCGTCGGTGAGCATCAACAGCGACATTACGTCGTCGGATGAACGCAGGTCGGCATCGATCACCACACGCAGCAGGTCGTCCGCTGATAGCTCGATGGCGGCCTGAACTTCGCCGCCCGGGAACACGAAGCACTCCGGCTTGAGTTCGCGGGAGCGCACTGCGCCACGGCGGTAGATTGCGGTTACGTTGAGCATTTTCGCCTCCAGTTCGTCGCAGTGTGCGACTAAGTGATTCCAGTCTAGATTAGTTAGTCGCGTATTGCAACTATCAAATCAAAACTTTTTTCAGGAGGTACAAAAAAGAAAATCTAACTTATTGAAATAGCGGGAATACCGGCGCTCAGGCGATGGTCCGGTCAAACAGCTCGACGGCGCGCGCCTTGTAGAGTTGGGCCGGCCGATGGGCGCCGCCCTGGGTGTACTCGTCTGTGGCGACCACTACCCCCTCGTCCTCGATCTTGCGACGGAAGGCAGCCTTGTTGAGCGCATGGCCGATGATGGCCTCGTAGGTGTCCTGCAGCTGGCGGAGCGTGAACTTGCGCGGCAGCAACTGCGTCGGCAGCGTCGAATAACGGGTCTTGTTGCGCACCCGCTGCACCGCTGCAGCAACAATCTCGCGGTGATCGAAGGCCAGCGCCGGCAACTGATCGACGCTGTAAAAGTGGAACACCCCCTCCTTCGCCGAACCGAGCGCCTCCTCCGGCACCAGCGCTACATACGCCACCGAAACCGACCACGCCCGCGGATCGCGGGCACTGCCCGAAAACACCTGAAGCTGCTCGACATAGCGCGGGCGGAACCCTGTCTTCTCCACCAGCACCCGAAGCACGGCGGCCTCCGTGGAGCCATCTTCCTCCACATGCACGAACCCGCCCGGTAACGCCAGCATACCGGCGCACGGATCCGCCAGGCGCTTGTGCAGGGCCACCTGCAACTGCCCTTCCTTCAGCGTGAGCAGTACGGCATCAACAGTAACGAGGGGTTGTTTGTAGGTCATGGCGGCCTCCTTACTTAGTATGTTAGCGCGACTAACACCCAAATACTGAGACCGGCACGAATCTATTCACCCTTCTATTCACCCTTCTACAGGCAGGCTTCCGCGATCTCCGCGGGCGTCGTGAGGCCCTCGTTGGCGCACCCGTCGGAGAGGAGGATGACGCGCTTCAGGCCGGCCTCGGCGGCCATGCCGGCCAGTTCCTCGGCGCCGGCCAGCCAGCCGCCGTGCAGGTTGGTGTTGCCGCCCGAATGCAGCGACTCGATCGCCAGCGCCAGCGCGCGGCCGTCGGAACGCAACTGGGCCGGGGTGAGCGTCTTGACGCGATTGTCGAAGGCGACGAGCGCCACCGTGTCGTCCGGGGCAAGCGACTGCACAACATGTGCGGCACAGCGCTTGGCCTCCTCGAGCGGCTGGCCAGACATGGAACCGGAGCGGTCGATGACAAGGCCGATCCCGTAGGGCGGGCGCTTCTTCTCGACGCCGGCCGGCGCCTGCGGCGCCTCGATGCGGACGAGGACGTCGATCTGGTTGTCGAAGCCCGCAACGAGGGCGGGACGGCGGGGGGTAATGGTAATGCGGGTGCTCTGAATTTGGTCTTGCATACTGCCTCCGTTCAAGGAATGGGAATCGTCGGGTACGTCGCCGCTCAATGGCGGTTGACGCGCCTGGTGCGGTGACCGGCGGTGATGACGGAACCGTCCGCCCCCACCACCAGATAGGCGTCAAGCTTCTGCTCCAGACGCCGGTAGGCGTCCTCGCCCCAGACCTTCCGCAGGCGGGCCTTGGCGCGGTGGTCGAAGTAAAGGAGCGTACTGCCGCGGTGGTCGTGCTCGCCGCGCCCGTAGTCCAGTAGACCGGCTACGACTGGTTCCGGGATGCCGCGCTGCTGCAGGCGCAGGCGGGCGTGGTGGGTCAGCGGGATGTCCATGTCGTTGTCTCCTTTCTGTCGCTATGTCGCCATCTTGACCCTTCGCAGGCTCACCAGATGAGCTTCAAAGAACAGGATTTTTTCTCTGGTATCACCTGGTGAGCCACGGTCAGCGGATGCTGCAGCGCACGGCTAGCGCAATGGAGGGAGAAACGACGTGGCAGCAAAGACGCATGAAGGCCATTGGCCTGGGTATCACAGGGAGGAAAATTCCTTCTGCTTCACCGTCAAGACACTCGGACTTGTGTCGATTGCGCAGGATGGATTCACCGCAGCACAGGCCTGCGCAAAGAAGAACCCTCGGCGGGCGAAGCGGCTCAACAACCTGGCGGAGACCCTGCTTTCAGCCGCCATGGTGGTACTCCGCCATGAGGAGGCGGTAGTACCGCAGGAGGTGATGGCGGCGATATCCGAGCTTACGGAGGCGCTGCGGGCGCCGGTAGTGCGCAAACAGCGCAGGGTGTAGCGCCAATGCCGTGTTTCTTTGGGTTATGGCGAAGGAAGGACATCTATAGTCGCTACGCACAGCTACGCCTGTATGGTGATACAGAGAGTCTTAGTTTTCACTGCAACTGTACCCCGCTCGCCACCCGTTCGGCGGCGGCGACGATTCGCTCATGGGCCATCGAGGCCGATACCTCGCCAAAGGCCACGGAGAGCATGGGAGCAAGGGATCGGTCAGCCAGGCGCAGGGCCAGCGACAGCAGTCGATCGAGCGTGGCATCGTTGATCGCCGAGCCGGTCTGGCTCATCGACGCAAGCACCCTCGCCTCGCCATCGGCCATGTCGATCTGCAGCGAGGTGAGGACGGCGCGGTAATTCAGCCGTGCAAAGAAGTCGGCCACCTGCGTGCGACGGGCCTCCGGCACGCGGACCGGGAAGATGCAATAGATCATCACGGTTTCCTCGTCCTCACGCGTTTCGGTATCGATGATCGTGCGTACGCTGCCGAACTCGAGACTGACCTGCATCGAATACCAGTTGCCTTCGGCGCTCTCGCTGTAGTGCCAGTCTCCGGCCGCCAGCCAGCGCCCGACGCGTTCGTACAGGGACTTGTCGCCCGCACCAGCGACGGCGCCTTCCTCGTTGCTGCTGTCCATCCTGTCTGCCATGTTCGAACCTCCTTCTCCGTGACAGGATCAGGATCGCATCCGGGAGGCTCATGGCGTGCGCCTCACGCTGCTCGCCACGCAAGCGGAGTTCGAAAGACGGCGGTGACGATTCAGGAGGCTGATGCAGAGATGCTGCGGATGGCAAGCCGGAAAGGCCCTGCCTGACGATCGGCGATCATCAGTCCGATCTGCCTCAGCCGCGAGAGCTCGAGCGGTGGCGCGTCAGGAACCGGGCGCCCGCGCCAGGTCGGCAGGAAGTCCGTGGCAAAAATGCGGCTGACCGACCAGACTCCGGCTGGGGGATGGAATCGCGCCTGGTAGTTCACCCCGTCGAAGCTGTCGTCGGTGCGCAGGTTGAGCTTGTAGACCTTGCCGTCGCCAAGCACCTCAATGAGAAGGGCCTCGGCGCCAGCAATGCCAAATGCCCGAGGCAGGCAGCGCACCGAGGCAAAGCCACCATTGTTCTCGAACGACACCTCACCCTCGAATACCGCACAGCCCTGCGGTTCGAAGCGAAGCGTACCGACGGAGAGGCCGCCCATCACGCCGTCGTTGATGGGTTGCCAGGAGGCGGTAGATTCAGCGTCGGTGAAGTCAAAAAGCACGGGGCTCATGGTGAATCATGGTGAATAGCGATCTGGTGCTTGCAGGTGCGCGCTTGCCTCCTGAAAACGGGGGTTCATCTGCCGGCGATGCCGGAAGGCGCCAGGCGCCGACTGTGCGCTCTTCCGGGTATGCATGCAAGACAGTCTCTGTCTCGCCGCGAGTGATCCCGTCCCAGCTGCTCACCGAAACAGAAAGAAATAGTCGGCAAGATCGGAGTTGCCGTTCGCCACGCTCCTCGCACCGGCCTCCGAAGCTGCGAAGTCCATGTCCATCGACCGGCGCGTCTTGGCGAGTCCGCCCCGGAAACCCGTCAATCCAAGGGATGTCCGGAGTTGCCGTCCATCGGGGTACTTTGCAGACCAGGCAACAGACGCCAGATCCCACCGGGACCCGGCAGGTGACCTGACGGTTTCCAGGACAGGCCTGGTCATGTCGTGGATTTCAACACCCCGGCGCTCGGCCATCAAAATGGCACCCTCGAGGGCGACGTGGATCTCGTGCGACACGATGTAGTCGCCGACCCCGTCGGGAATGGCGGGTACGTTGCCTTCGTAGAGGTAGAGGTCGGTGCACTCACCTGTGTCGTCGTTGCGATAGGCGTATCCGTAATCCCTTCTCTCGGACTGTGCGGTGTAGTCGAAAACGCTCTCGATGAAGCATTCACCGATCTGCTGCGGCAGCAGGCTCTCCGTTCCGACATCCCATACGGGCATGTGCCGGTTGGCGAGTTCAGGATTGCTGCCGAGCGCGACCGTCTCCTGCCACGAATGCCCATACCGCTCTTCCAGCACGGCCATCAGGGTATCGATGGCCGCGCCATCGTCGAAGCACTTGTCGCGAACCCGTTTCCAGAGGGCAATTTCCTCGATGATGTCCTGGTCCTGCCAACTCCCGACGATGTTGAAGGAAGGTTTGGCACCATTCCGAAGGAAGTGGCAGTAACGGAACAGCCGTTCCCTTCGAAAGCAGCAACGGTACGCGGCCGGGAACCCGGCCTGTGCGACTTCAACCGCGCGCTTCAGGACGGGATCCCAGTCATCCTGGCCGGGCATCACTTCACCTCCCCTGTTCTTCTGCGATAGGCACCCAGCCAGCGGGCAGCCTTCGCCGGCGACCTGCGCACGCCGTACCCCGTCTGGTAGAGGACTGCCAGATTCCAGTAACCCAGCCGATTTCCCCGGCGTGCCGCCCTCGCGAAGTAGACCCGCGCCTTGCGGAAACTTGTCCGCACACCAACGCCTTCGAGATAGATGCGTCCGAGATGGACATCGGCGCTGGAACAGCCGTCCCGCGAGGCGCGCTCGAGAAACCGGATGCGCCTCGCGACGCTCCTGGCGATCAGCCGGTCCAGCTCTTCGCCGGGGATAACCGCCTCGCCAGTTCCGGGTTCCGCAGCCTCCCGTCGCATGCCCAGGCAGAGCCCCCGGGCGCCCAGAACCTGATGAATCTCGGACAGGCTCTTGCGTCCGAGATTGGGGGAGCGGAGCAATTCCCGGTCAGACAGGGCGACCAGATCGCCGATCGTCACGACCCGCATCCCGTCGAGGACATTCTGCACCCGGGTCGAGAACCCAAGCCCATCCACTGTTGCTGCAAGCATTTTTTGCATGTCTTCTCCCGTTGTTGAACGACTGACGGAGCGGACAGTACGACCTCAAAATTTTGTTGCGCAAGCCCGCTCCGATACACTAGTCTCGGGGCTTATTGTGGCTTATTGCGGCTTGCCATTCCGGCCGGCTGTTTGGGCCTGCGCCTGTAGGCCGGGCCTTATCCCCTTATCCGGCCAGCGTCATTTCCACTCCGGCTGCCACTCCACGGGGGATGCAGTCAGACGAGCGCGGGCCTCGTTCATGGCCGAGCAAGAAAGGCCGCAACTCTGACGAGCTCGCGCTCCCCGATGCCGGTCGATCCGTCGCAACGGATCAGTTCGCGGCAGTCTGGCGGAAACTCCCATGCGGAATCATCCAGCGCGATCCACCGCTCCCGAATCCGATACTTGCCGAGATAGCCGAGGATTTCCCGGTGGCGTAAGAAGCGGCCGATGCAGGGTTCGCCTGTCGCACCGATGATCCTGCGGCCAAGCGCTTCGGGGAGGCGTTGCACGAGATCGTGCGGGCTGTGATGAAACCGCCAGCTGCTGCTGATGACGATATCCACCTCCGCCGCCCCGATGGTATCCGCCAGCGCTTGGGCATGGACGAAATGCCGATCTCCCGGGCATAGATTCGGATGCAGCACGCCGTCGAAATCGAGGAAGATCAGCATTGGGGGATGGATCCATAGCCGGGTCAATGGGGATGGGTTGGGATGGTAGCGCGTAACGGGGCGCACGTAGTGAGCCTCCGGAGCGCTAAATTGCCTTCATGAGCCACGACAATGGAAACAAGAACACACCCAAGCCCAGACACCGCTGGAATCCCTTCGTCCAGCTGCGTTCAGCTTCCCCGGGATCGGGCCGGCGCCCCATTCAGCGAGCGGCCGATATGGCCGACCTGCGGGATGCACTGCCCGACTGGTATCTGACGCCGGATCAGGAGCGAACGGCACGTAGCCGCATGGTTCGCCTCTGCGAAAACCTGGATTCTCTGCTCGAAACAGGCATCCGCAGGCGGCAAATCTCCAGCACCTGCTGCCGGTTCGTCGTGATGGGCGTCTGGGCTATCGAGGTCGACGTTGCCTGGCGTCGCGTCTCGGCCGGGCCGATCGGCGAGGACGGTGCGTTCTCCCCGACTCCCCGTCCATTCGAAGTGGGCATCCCGCTTGAGGAACCTGACTGGATTCCATCTTTGCTGACCCGGCTGGGCGTCGGTTTCGTTGGGCAGCGGGATATTTTCATGGGCAAGGCCCTCGAGGAGGAGTGGAATCGCTGGCTCTGTCACACCCTTCATGATTTTCTGCGCCATGAACCGCGCTTCCAGCGCTTGCGCCATGATACCCACGCTCTGGGAGCAGCGATTCCGCGCGAAATCCTGGGCATGGCCATGGCCGCCCGCGCACGTCCGCTCGGGCGCCTGCTGGACTCCCATCTGCTGAACTGCGTCTGGCAACACGAAAGCCTCTTCCGCCAGACCGCCCGCGAGAACCCGCAGTTGCTGCCGCTGGTGGCGGCGCTCGTCATGGAACGGGATCTGCACCTGACGATGCCTGATCCGGTTCAGGCGCTGAAACATCACTTCCGCACGACGGGCGTCAGCGAGGCGGGATGGCGATACCTTGTTCACCACGGGGCGCGCATCTTCAGGGTGCCATGGTCGATTCACGGTGGCGACCGGGCCCTCGAAGTGGCTACGCTCTGCCTGCAGATCCTCGATGGCGCTGGGTTGCCGCCCGTGCCGCCGCCTACGATCGCCGATGCGATCTGGCGTGGCCCGCTCGAATTGTGGGCATCGCGGACGATAGCGCCGCTCTGGGAAGCTGCCCGCTTTCCGCGCACCGTATTGCGGGCCGGACTGCTCGAGGCCGACAGGCGGCGGCGCGCCAACTGCCTGGGCGACTTCTGGATCGAGTTCATCGAAGTGTGCGAATGGGCCTCTTCACCTTTCACCAAGGACGAAGCCGTTGCCTGCAAAGGCGACTGGCGACGGCTTGTTCGCTGCTGGCAGCGGTGTCAGGAAGAGGAAGCGGCGCTCTGGAACGCCAATCGCCTGCGCTGGAAGTGTTCCATCTCCCGCTTCACCATCGGGAACCTCGCGGTCGTGCCGCTGGAGTCGTCCGAGGACCTCGTCAGGGAGGGCCTGGCCATGCGGAACTGCATCGAAACCTACGAGGACCGATGTGCGGCCGGTGAGTACGAGGCCTACTCGGTTCGTGACAGAAGCACGAAGAGATCACGTGGTTGCATCGGGATCACCCGCTCGCCGGACGGCAGACGCTTCTCGATCGACCAGGTCAAGGGATACGCGAATCGGCCACCGAGCAACGATGTGCTGCACGCAACGCAGGCGCTTCTGAATCGACTCTCCGGGTTCACAGCCATGGGGGATGAGCCGTCATGAAGCGGATTCTGATTCCAACTCGTGCGCCGGAGGACTGGAAACGGCTGCTTGCGAAGCCGGATCTGCATTGGCGGCCGGGACGCTCGGCGATGGTCTGTGCGCTCTCCTGGGAAAGTGCTGCGGGCGGACTTCCCGACAGGATCGGCAAGGTGCTCAACGCCTGCGGGGAAGATGCGCTTGCCGGACTTGAACTGCTTGCCGCAGTACCTGAGTGGCAGGTCGCGCTTCCTGGCGGCGCCACAACCTCGAACACCGATGTCATGGCCTTCTGTTCGAATCCCGCAGGACTCTGCGTGATCGCCGTCGAAGCAAAGGTAGATGAATCCTTCGGCCCACTACTCGGCGAGAAGCGTCTGGGTCACGACGGCGGTGCGCTCACCCGCATCGACTTCCTCCATGAGATCTTGCAGCTCGCGCCTCTTGGCGACGACATCCGTTATCAACTGCTGCATCGTACGGTCTCGGCAATCCTGACGGCGCGGGCGTTTCATGCTGCGACGGCAGTGATGCTCGTGCAGGCCTTCGACACGCCGGCCCATCGTCGGCAGGACTTCGATCGCTTCGTCGATGTCACGCGTGCCGAATCGCTGGGCGAATCAGTGTGGCGCCTCGCGAGCCATCATCACCCTGCTCTCTACCTTGCCTGGGTTGATGACAAAGTAATTGATGGCATATGATTTTGGCTATCCGTGATCTGTGATTGATTACTAATTGTGCAGTGCCACAAACGCTGTGAGTCACGACAATGCCGCAGTCCGGCGATCTAGAGACGTAGCGACTTCGCAAAATCGTCACGTTCGAACGACGGTTAACTGATCCCTAAGCTGCCATCAATTGCTTAAGTCGTCAGTCTCTTGCTCGGCCAAAGCAGCCCTTTAGTTCTCCAGTACCGTGCAGCTGATTTGCGCCGTAGAGCAGACGCTCGCAGTCGTCTACGAACTTAGGGGCGATTCACTTATGTGTCCGACGCCCTCTAACTGCGCAATGAATTGATAATTAAACTGATGTGGGATAGGCGGCTGTTCAGTGTGTTGCTGGCGACAAGAAAATTCCAACGGCCATCGCAGTTGTTTCTGTCCGCAGCCAGGATTGCCGCGACAAGTTCAATTTGCGCGTCACTATTGATGCTGCTGCACATCTCCTGCATACGTTCCCGACACCACTGATCCTCGCTTTCCTTAATAAACTTCGCATGAGCTAACAGATTGCAGGCGATGCTGATCGTCGCCTCCCGCGTCAACGAACTTTCACGGCCAGTCGCGACGGCTTCCTGCCAGACATAGCGCAATCCAAGCACCTGCGCACAAGCAGTGTCGAACACTTGCGAACTCAGATGGCGGGGCAGCGTAATCATGGCGTGA
>WBZP01004426.1_pt2 | contig 13535 bp, 12 predicted proteins | sample 5204301 | NCBI WGS metagenome assembly WBZP01 (sample SAMN12412401, study PRJNA552823) | activated sludge metagenome | isolation source: activated sludge from nitrification reactor of wastewater treatment plant... | place: USA: Pennsylvania | collected 2017 | reverse complement strand
TTGCGCCGCACGATGTCGATGGCCTGGGTGCCGATCGACCCCGTCGAGCCGAGGATGGTCACGGTCCGAGGCTGCGTCACCGCCCCATTGTGCCGTGGCTGCGTGGGCGCGGCCCATCTGGCGCGGCAGCGGCCCGTTCGCTCAGGGCTGCAGCAGCCCGGCGGGGTAGAAGAGGCCGCCCCCGGTGGTCGGCCGAGGCAGGCTCACCGATGCGGTGCGGTCGAGGGTGCCCAGACGGTAGGTCTGCACGACGGCCTCAGGGGCATTGTCCTGCAGCCAGCCGAGCAGGTAGAGCGAGGAGTCGTCGACGCGGAAGTCGAGGATCCCGGCGTCCAGGTCGTGGCCGGTGACCGCGAAGGTCGTCAAGTCCACGACGGAGAGGTGGCGCAGGGTGGAGAGCTCCCCGAAGGCCGGGTTGATGAAGGTGTGCCCGACGTAGAGGGTGTCGCCGCGCACCCGGAGCAGGTCGGGCAGGTCAGCACCGAGGTCGACCGTCCGCGCCTCCAGGGTGAGCGGGTCGAGGACGACGAGCGTGTGCCCGGGCGTGGGGGTGGTTCCGTCCTGCGCGGTCGCGGCGACGATGAGCCGCCCACCATGGGCCACGACGGACCCCACCTGGCCGGTGAACATCGGCAGCGGCCGCCGCGACCGGACGTTCAGTGTGGTCGCGTCCAGCTCGAGCAGCCCGTAGGCGTCCGACCCGGGGCCCTTCACCTCGGTGACGAAGGCGTACAGCGTGTTGTCGACGAGAACGATGACGGTGCCCAAGGTGTCGGCGACCTTAGTCTCGACGGCCATCGTCCCGGCGGCATCGAAGCGGCGGAACTCGGCATACCCGTTGCGAGTGTTGGTGGTGAAGAACCGGGTTCCGTCCGTCGCGAAGCCCAGCGGGAGCACCACCCCGTCGAGGCGCACGGTGGCGACGGTGCAGCTGCTGGCCCGCCAGTCCACCAGGACGGTCGTCGCGTGCGAGGTGTCGCCGCTGGCGAGCAGGTACCGGTGGTCACCGATGGAGAACTCCCCGGGCCGCACATCCAGCCCCATGGCGTCGATGGTCCGGGTGGCCACCGGCCCCGAGCGGCCGACGACGACGGCATGGCTCGGCGAGGCCTCCTGGCTGGACCACAGGGCGACCGGCCCGGCCGCGCACCGACCCGCCCCCTCGTCCGCCGACCCGGTCCCCGAGGTGCACGCCGCCAGGGTCACGGCAGCGAGCACCGCAAGCGCTGCGAGTCGTCTCATCGCGGACCCCCTCATTCCCGACGAGGTTTAGCGGTCGACGACGACCATGAGCACCTGCGGTTTGACGGCCTCGATGTCGTCCAGCACGGCGCAGATCAGTGCGGCTCCAGGGGCGTCCGCGCGTTCCAGGTCGCCGAGGCCATCGAGGACCAGGGCTCGGCGGTGCCCGTCGGCGGCCCAGTCGCGCAGGCAGTCGTAGAGCGCGTCGGCATTGTGGCCGAACCAGTCCGGGAACCCGAGAGCGGCGGCGATCGCCGCATAGGTCGACCGGCGGTCCGGCCCCGCCGCGACGACCTCGACGGCATACCCATCGGATGCGAGCTGGCGGACCACCGCGGCGAGATTGTCATCGGGGCCGAGCCGTGCGCTCATGTCCCCTCCTCGATCTGTCGGAAGGACGCGTAGTGGTCGTCGGTGTAGTAGAGGTCGCCACCGTCACCAGCGATGATCCGGCGGGCACCGCGGTCCGGCGACCCGGGCGTGACGACGGTGAACTCGCGGTAGTAGCCGGACGCCTGCCGCGGCAGCAGCCGCTCCCGGTTCGTGAAGACACCACCGTCCTGGCGGTACGGGTACGGCCCGCCGGAGCGGATCAGGGCCAGGGTGCGTCGCGCCTGGGCGTTCAGCTGCGACTCGGCGACTGTGGGGAGGTCGCTGCGTGGGGTCGCCCCCGAGCCGCCTTCCGTTCCTCCCGACGAACCCGGTTGCCCGTATGACGATGTCGCGCTCGACCGGGCTCCAGGCGTCGAGCCGGCGCCGGAGGTGGAGTCCCGCCCACTGACGATGAGCCAGATCGCGACGAGCGCGAGAACGACGAGGACGACCACCGCGAGCCGCGCGGCGGGCGTGCGCGCCACCGGCATACCGGCGCGGGGTTGGGGCATCAGTGGGAGTGCGGGTGACCGAGGTGGCCCTCGGGAAGGCGACCCGACAGCAGGGGCAGCGACGGGTCCCACCGCGTGCCGTCGCGCTCGTCCCGGCGCTTGCGCGCGATGGCCGACAGGGCCTCGAGGACGACCCGGTTGGCCAGCGCCACGGTGATATCGGCGTGGTCGTAGGGCGGGGAGACCTCGACGACGTCGACCCCGCAGACCGGCAGCTCGAGGCAGATCCGGCGGACCGCATCAAGCAGCTGGCGGGCCGAGAGGCCGCCGGGCTCGGGGGTCCCGGTGCCTGGGGCGTGGCCGGGGTCGCAGACGTCGATGTCGACGGAGAGGAAGACCCCCTCGCACTCGTCGGTGGCGATGGTGAAGGCCTCGGTGAGGCACTCGTCGAGGCCGCGGTGGACGATCTCGGTCATCTCGAAGGAGCGCATCCGCTGCTCCGCCATCCACTGGAGGGTCTCCGGCGGGGGCCAGTAGCCGCGCAGCCCGACCTGGAGGAAGCGGTCGCCGCGCAGCGCCCCGGACTCGATGAGCCGGCGCATCGGCTGCCCGTGGCCCCACAGCGAGCCGAACTCGATATCGCCGGTGTCGGCGTGGGCGTCGAAGTGGATCATCGAGACCCGGCCGTGGCCGAGGACGTTCGCGCAGCCCTTGGCGTCGGGGAAGGCGATCGAGTGGTCACCGCCGAGGATGACCGGGATGGCCCCGGCCCGGACGACCTTCTCCACGGCGGCCTCGAGCGCCGGGAGGGCGGTCTCGATGTCACCGGAGTACATCTCGACATCCCCGGCGTCGACGACCCGCAGGTCGACCAGGCCGTCGGTCCGCAGGGCCAGCGAGGGACGCGAGCCGTCGTGCGGGAGATAGTCGGTCATCCGGATCGCCTGCGGCCCGAACCGCGTGCCCGGCCGGTGCGAGGTGCCGCCGTCGAAGGGGGCACCGAGGATGACGATGTCGGCGTCGGCATAGCTCGCCGGATCGTCGAGATCGCACCGGTCCACACCGAGGAAGGTGATGTCCGGGCCGAACTGCGAGCCATACCGGGTCATGGCCGAAGCCTATGACCTCGCCGCGGCGGGGACCGAGCGCTCCTCCATGCCCCACGGCGAGCCATAGCCCTCCGGCGCCGGAGCGGCGAGCAGGTCGAGGAAGGGGATCGGGTCCATGGCCTCGGGCCCGAGCACCCCGACGCCGGACCAGGCGCCGCTGGCGAGCAGCTCGAGCGCGACGACCGGGTTGACCGCGGTCTGCCAGACCACGCACTGGGAGTCGTACTCGCTCATCGACCACGCGTTGTCGGTGACGTGGTAGAGGTACACCGCCCGGGGGTTGCCGTCCTTCCCCCGGCCGGTGACATAGAGCCCGGCGCAGGTCTTCCCGGTCATCCGGGGGCCGATCGTCACCGGGTCGGGCAGGCAGGCCGCGACGACATCGCGCGGCGAGACGGCGACGCCCTTGACGGAGACAGGGTCGGTCCGGTCCAGTCCGAGGGTATTGAGGGTCCGCAGGATCGAGATCATCTCCTCGCCGAGCCCGTACTTGAAGGTGACCCTCTTCGCGTCGACCCAGCGCGGCATGAGGACCACCTCCTCGTGCTCGACGTGGACGCACTCGACCGGGCCGATGCCGGCGGGGAACTCGAAGACCTCAGGCTCGGAGAAGGGCGGCAGGGTGAAGAAGCCGGCCTCGACGTCATACTCACCGTTGGTCCCCACCGCCTTGTCGCGCTCCCACACCACCGGTGGGTTGAGGCACTCCTCGATGATCGTCCACATCGAGAAGCCCGGCGCGAAGATCTCCTTGCCGGACTCGTCGTGGATGGCCAGGTTGGCGCCATCCCGGGTGCCCAGCTCGTCGATCTCGCTGAAAAGGTGGTCGGCGGCATAGCGGGCGAAGACGTCGGACAGACCCGGCTCGACCCCGATCCCGACGAGCGCGAGCTGCCCCTTGGCCTCCCACTGGCCCGCCATGGCGAACTGCTCCGCGCCGAGGAGGACACCACAGCGTTCGTAGGGCTGGTCGGGGTGGCGGCGGGACAGGCTCATCGCCATATCGAGGTATGTCGCTCCCGCGGCCAGGCACCCCTGGAAGATCGGCATGACGAACCGCGGGTCGACCGCGTTGAGGACGTGCGTCGCACCGACCAGGCCGATGAGGTCCTCGACCGCGTGGGCGTTCGAGGCGTCGACCTGGGCGGCGTGGAAGCGGGTGTCCCCCGGGCGCCGTGCCCGAGCGGCCGCGACGGTCCGGTCCGCCCGGGCCAGGTCGTAGTCGGCGACGACGAGTGCCTCGTAGAAGTCCCGGTCCGCCGCGATCTTGGCCGCAGCGTCACCGACACCCCCAGCCCCGATGATGAGGATGCGCATGATGCCTTCCCGGCCGCCGGTGCCCTCCCGGCGGCCTGTCGGTTCCCGGCTCCACCAGCCGGGGGTGGTGGGTGCCTACTTGCGGCGGTTGCCGATGATCTGGCCGAGGACGACGAGCGAGACGGCGATGACGAACATCGAGAAACCGATGACATTGGCCTGCGCGGGGATGCCGCGCAGGTAGGAGACGTAGACGAACTTCGGGAAGGTCGTCTCGTTGCCGGAGACGAAGCTGGTGATGATGAAGTCGTCGAAGGAGAGCGAGAAGGACAGCAGCGCCGCCGAGACGATGCCGGGGAGGAGCAGCGGGAAGGTGACCCGCCAGAAGGTCTCGATCGGCCCGGCATAGAGGTCCTGTGCCGCCTCCTCCAGCCGCGGGTCGAGCGACTGGAGCCGCGCCTTGACGGTGACCACGACGAAGGACAGGCAGAACATGATGTGGGCGATGACGATGGTCCAAAAGCCCAGCTCGAAGATCCCGCCGAAACCCTGGACGAAGATCGTCAGCAGGCTAGCGCCCATGACGATCTCCGGCGTGGCCATGGGCAAGAAGATGAGGAAGTTGCCGGAGGCCTTGCCCTTGAACCGGTAGCGCACCATCGCCAGAGCGATGAGCGTGCCGAGCGCGGTCGCCACGAGGGTGGCGATCACCCCGACCTTGAGGCTGACCCCGAGCGACTCGCAGACTCCGATCGCCCCGCACGGGTTCTGCCAGTGCTTGAGCGTCGGGCTGCCCTCGGGGTTCCAGGAGATATTCGACTTCTTGTAGTTGTTGAAGGAGAAGGCGAAGGTGTACGCGACCGGGACGAAGAGGTAGACCAAGACGAAGAGCGCGACGATCATCGCGAACCGGTCCCCGATCCAGCGACCCACCCGCTGCACCGGGGAGCCCATGGCCGGCGCGACATCGGCCCGGACCGCGGCAGTGGTGGTCGTCATACCAGCTCCTCGGTCCCGAACCGGCGGACATAGACCATGACGAGCACGAGGATCAGGGCCATGAGCGTGAACGACAGTGACGCCGCGGTCGGGAAGCCACCGGGCACCTTGAAGAACTGGCTCTCGATGACATTGCCAACCATCTTCGTGCTGATGTCCGAGCCGAGCAGCTCGGCGTTGACATAGTCACCGGCGGCCGGGATGAAGGTCAGCAGCGTCCCGGCGAGCACGCCGGGCATCGACAGCGGCAGGGTGACCGTGCGGAAGGTGGTGAAGCCGTTGGCGTAGAGGTCACCGCCGGCCTCGATGAGCCGAGGGTCGGCGCGTTCAAGGCTGGCGTAGATCGGCAGCACCATGAACGGGAGGAAGTTGTAGGTCAGACCCGCGACTACCGCGATGGCCGTCTCGGTGATCCGGCCGTTCTCCGGCATGACGTGGAGGAACCTCAGGGTGGAGACGACCGGTCCCTCGTCGGCAAGGATCTGCCGCCACGCGATGGTGCGCAGGATGAACGAGGTGAAGAAGGGCGCGATGACGCAGATCATCATGACATTGCGCCACTTGCCCGCCTTGAACGCCATGGCGTAGGCCAGCGGGTAGCCGAGGAGGAAGCCGAAGATCGTCGCCAGCCCGGCAAAGAAGAGCGAGCGCCCGAAGTGCCCGAGGAACTGGCTGAAGGCGGTCGCGTAGTTCCCCACGTTGACGTCCCGGTAGTAGTAGCCGGGGTAGTCCGGGAACTGGGACTGCAAGGACACCGTGAACAGCTGGACGGTGGGGACGATGAAGAAGACGACGAGCCAGAGCAGGCCCGGCAGGAGCAGCCAGTATGGCGTCCACCCGCCGCGCTTGGCCGTCGCCTCACCAGCCCCGGACTGCGCCGCGGTGGCGTGGGCCATGACGCTCATGGCGCAGCCTCGTCGATGGTCTCCATCCCGGCGTGGAGCTCCTCCCCGCCGGTGACGACGAACGAGTGGCCCGCGTCCCACGACAGCCAGGCGGTGTCACCGACCCGAGTGTCGATCCGCTCGACGTCGAGGTTCTGCTCGAAGACCCCCCATCGGCCGAAGCCCGGGACGTCGACGAGGTACTGCGTCGAGACGCCCGTGAAGGAGACATCCGCGACCGTCCCAGGGCCGATGACGCTGGTGAGCCCACCTCGGCCGTCGGGCTCGGTCTCATGGATCCGGACCTTCTCGGGACGCACACCCAGGGCCAGGGCACCACTGGTCTCGTTGGTCCGGGCCGCGGCGACCTGGAAGGTGCGCCCGGATGCCGAGACTCGCTGCCAGTCGCCATCCCGGCCGCCATAGGTGACCGGGATGAGGTTGGTCTGGCCGAGGAAGTTCGCCACGAAGGGCGTCCGCGGCAGGTCGTAGAGGATCTCCGGGGGGCCCATCTGCTCGATCCGGCCCTCGTTCATCACCGCGACGGTGTCGGCCATGGTCATGGCCTCCTCCTGGTCGTGGGTGACGTGGACGAAGGTGAGGCCGACCTCGGACTGGATCCGCTTGAGCTCGATCTGCATCTGGCGGCGCAGCTTCAGGTCGAGGGCGCCGAGCGGCTCGTCGAGGAGGAGAACTTCGGGCCGGTTGACGATCGCCCGGGCCACGGCGACCCGCTGCTGCTGACCACCGGAGAGCTGGGCCGGCTTGCGGGCGGCCAGGTGGCTCAGCTGGACCAGGGCGAGCGCCTCGTCGGCCTGCTTCTCGGCGTCGGCGGCCTTGCGCCGCTTCGGGCCGAAGGCGACATTGTCGCGGATCGTCAGGTGCGGGAAGAGGGCGTAGGACTGGAAGACCGTGTTGACCGGCCGTTCATAGGGGCGGGACCCGGTGAGGTCGGTCTCGCCGATGAGCACTCGACCCAAGGTCGGCTGCTCGAGCCCGGCGATCATCCGCAGCATGGTCGTCTTGCCGCACCCGGACGGACCCAGGAGGGCGAAGAACGACCCCCGGGGAACCACGAGCGACAGGTCGTCGACCGCGACGAAGTCGCCGAAGCGCTTCGTGACGCTCTCGATCCGCAGGTCACCCTGGGCGTTCTTCAGCGCGTCGGCATTCCCAGCCATCAGTTCCCCACCACCTTCGCCCACATCGCGCTGTAGTCCTGGTCCTCTTGTGGGGTGAGGGCCCGGAAGCTCTGGATGTTCTTCTCCTTGATGTACTCAGCCGTGGGGAAGATGAAGGGCGACTGGGCCAGGTCAGGGTCGGTCTTGGCCAGCTCCTCCTGGGCCCCCTGGACCGGACACACGTAGTTGACCCACGCCGCCACCTGGGCGGCCACGTCGGGCTGGTAGTAGTAGTTCATCAGGGTCTGCGCATTGCGTCGGTGCGTCGAGGTGATGGGGACCATCATGTTGTCGCTCCACAGCGTCCCGCCCGACTCGGGGATGACGAACTCCCAGTTCTCGTCCTCGGTCTCGGTCCGGAGGATGAAGAGGTCACCGCTCCAGACGATGCCGGCGATGGCGTTGCCCGACTTGAGGTCCTCCAGGTACGAGTTGCCGCGCATCCGGCGGATGTTCTGGTCCGCGATCCGCTTGCTCACCTCGTCGAAGGCCTTGCCGATCTGGTCCTTGGTGAAGTTGCCGGTGATGTCCACGCCCTGGTTCTGCATGATCAGGGCCGCGGTGTCGCGGAACTCGGTCAAGGCCACAACCTTGCCCTTGAGGTCCTCGGCCCACAGGTCGTCGATGCTCTTGAGCTCACGGCCGACCTTCGCCTTGTTGTAGCCGATGCCGGCGAAGCCGGACTGCCAGGTCAGCGAGTAGTTGCGACCCGGGTCGAAGGAGACGTCCTTGAGCGGCTCGAGGAGGTTGGCCGCATTGGGCATCCGGATCAGCTCGAGCGGCTGGCACAGCTGGGCCTGGATCACCCGGCTCGCCATCCAGTCGGTCAGCGTGAAGATGTCCCGGTCGATGTCCTGACCAGCCCGCAGCTGCGGAGCGATCTTGGAGAAGTACGTGTCATTGTCCTCGATGTCCTCCGAGTAGGTCGCCGCGATCCCGGTGTCCTTGATGAAGGCTTCCAGGGTGGGGTAGTTCTTGGCGTCCTCGTCGTAGTCGAGGTAGGCGGTCCAGTTCGCCCACTTGACCGTCTTGTCGGTCGAGGAGACATCCTTCGGCAGCTTGAGTGCGGCCTTCCCGCCCGCGGGAGGCAGCGGCGGGGCGCAGGCGGCCAACGCGGCGCCGGAGACGCCGAGGCCGGCCAGGGACAGGAACCGGCGCCGGGACGTCATACCGGCCTGGGCCGTACGCACCAATGACTGGACCTGCGGGTCACGCGGGGCGAAGCGAGGGGTCGGACTCATCCGGCATCCCCTTCCATGGGTGGATGCGACGCCCGCCCCCGCGGGCCTCGCTGGCGGTCTCCGGAGGTCCGGTGTGGACCCCGGCCCTGCTGGCCGACTCAGGACTCGATATTGGCCATGACGTGCTTGATGCGGGTGTAGTCCTCGAACCCGTACATCGACAGGTCCTTGCCGTACCCGGACTTCTTGTACCCGCCGTGCGGCATCTCGGCCACGAGCGGGATGTGGGTGTTGATCCAGACGCAGCCGAAGTCCATCGCCTTCGACATCCGCATGGCCCGGCCGAAGTCCTTCGTCCACACCGACGAGGCCAGGCCGTAGTCGACGCCATTGGCCCAGGCGAGCGCCTCGGCCTCGTCAGTGAACCGCTGGACCGTGATGACCGGGCCGAAGATCTCGTTCTGGATCGCCTCGTCGTCCTGGCGCAGCCCGGCGAGGATGGTCGGCTCGAGGAAGTAGCCGTCGCCGAGGTCGCTCTTGCGGTTCCCCCCGGCGGCGACATTCGCGTGCGCCGGGAGCCGGTCGATGAAGCCGGACACCCGAGCGAGCTGGTTGGCGTTGTTGACCGGGCCGAAGAGGGCATCGCCGTCATCCGGCATACCAACGGGGGCGGAGGATCTCGCGTACTCGGCGATGGCCGAGACGAAGTCGTCATAGATGCCGGGACCGGCGAGCACCCGGGTCGCGGCGGTGCAGTCCTGGCCGGCGTTGAAGAAGCCGGCGATGGCGATGCCCTCGACGGCGGCCTCGATGTCGGCGTCGTCGAAGACGACCACCGGAGCCTTGCCACCGAGCTCGAGGTGCACCCGCTTGACGTTCTGTGCGGCGCTTTGGGCGACCTGCGCCCCGGCGCGGACCGAGCCGGTGATGGCGACCAGGCCAGGGGTGGGGTGCTCGACGAGCATCCGGCCGGTCTCCCGGTCACCGGTGACGACATTGACGGTGCCCGCGGGGAGGAACTCCGAGGCCACCTCGGCCAGGAGCAGGGTCGTCTCGGGGGTGGTGTCGCTCGGCTTGAGGACGATGGTGTTGCCGGCCGCGAGCGCCGGGGCGATCTTCCACACCGCCATGAGCAGCGGGTAGTTCCACGGGGTGACCTGACCGACGACGCCGATCGGCTCGCGCCGGATCCACGACGTCATCCCCTTCATGTACTCGCCGGCCGCCCGGCCCTCGAGGACGCGCGCGGCGCCCGCAAAGAACCGGATCTGGTCGAGCATCGGCGGGATCTCCTCGCTGGTGGTCAGCGCCTCGATCTTCCCGGTGTTCTGCGACTCGAGCCGGACGAACTCCTCGGCGCGCTCCTCGAGTGCGTCGGCGATCTTCAGCAGCGCCTGCTGCCGCTCGCTCGGGGTGGTGTTCCCCCACTCCGCGAAGGCCGCGTCCGCAGCGGCGTATGCCGCGTCGACGTCAGCCTCGCCGCTGACCGGGGCGCTGGCCACGACGGCACCGGTGGAGGGGTTGACGACATCGGTTCGGGCATCGGAACGGGCGTCGACATACTCGCCGTTGACGAAGTTCCTCAGGACGCGGGGGGTGTCCGACATACCGCAGCTCTCCTAGCAACGCTGGCAGGAACGGGTCTCGCGCCCCATTGAACGGTGCGCACGACGTGATCGCAACACCTTCCGTGTCGCAACCTTCGAATCAGTGTTCACAGCGTCCTGTTACAACCGATTTCGCGGCGACTGGTTGCCAGAGGGGTCAATCAGCGCCAGGATGGCCGCCATGTCGACGCGCCGACGCGGCGAACGTGCCGCCTCCCGGGGTCACTCCGGGCTGCTCGACGACGTCGGCAAGCGGATCGTCGAGCTGCTGCAGAGCGACGGCCGTCGGTCCTACGCCTCGGTCGGCACCGAGGTGGGCCTGTCCGAGGCGGCGGTCCGGCAGCGGGTGCAGAAGCTCATCGAGGCCGGCGTCATGGAGATCGTCGCCGTCACCGACCCGCTCCAGCTCGGCTTCCACCGCCAGGCGATGGTGGGCCTGCGCGTCGTCGGCGACCTGTCCGGGGCCGCGGAGGCTCTCACGGCGATGGACGAGGTGACCTATGTCGTCACCACGGCCGGGTCCTTCGACATCCTCGCCGAGGTCGTCTGTGAGGACGACGACGAGCTGCTCGACCTGCTCAGCCGCCGGATCCGGGCCCTGCCCGGGGTCCAGCACACCGAGACCTTTGTCTATCTCAAGCTCAACAAGCAGCACTACAACTGGGGTACCCGATGACGATCTACCCGTCCGAGATCTGGGAGCCGAGCTCCGACTACCACACCAGGACCGGCAAGCTGTACTCCGAGGCTGCCCGGGACCACCTGTGGATGCACTTCACGAGGCACTCGGTCTTCGAAGAGCACCACGACGTCCCCCACACGGTGCCCCTCATCGTCAAGGGTGAGGGCGCCTACATCTGGGACGACCGCGGCAACCGGTACCTCGACGGGCTCTCCGGCCTGTTCACCGTCCAGGTCGGTCACGGCCGCCGCGAGCTGACCCGCGCCGCCGCGCGGCAGATGGAGAAGATCGCCTACTTCCCGCTGTGGTCCTACGCCCATCCCCGGGCCATCGAGCTGGCCGAGCGGCTCGCCCACTATGCGCCGGGCGACCTCAACCGGGTCTTCTTCACCACCGGCGGCGGCGAGGCGGTCGAGTCGGCGTGGAAGCTGGCCAAGCAGTACTACAAGCTCGTCGGCAAGCCCACCAAGCACAAGGTCATCTCCCGCTCAGTCGCCTACCACGGGACCCCTCAGGGTGCGCTGGCGATCACCGGCATACCGGGCGCGAAGTCGATGTTCGAGCCGCTGGTCCCCGGGGCACACAAGGTGCCCAACACGAATATCTACCGGGCGCCGGAGGAGCTGCGCGACGACCCCAAGGCCTTCGGGCTGTGGGCCGCCAACCGGATCGCCGAGGCGATCGAGTTCGAAGGCCCGGACACGGTGGCTGCGGTCTTCCTCGAGCCGGTCCAGAACTCGGGCGGCTGCTTCCCCCCGCCTCCCGGGTACTTCGACCGGGTCCGCGAGATCTGCGACGAGTATGACGTCCTGCTCGTCTCGGACGAGACGATCTGCGCCTTCGGGCGGATCGGCGACTACTTCGCCTGCACCGCCCTCGGCTACGTGCCCGACATCATCACCACGGCCAAGGGCGTCACCTCCGGTTATGCCCCGCTCGGCGCGATGGTCGTCAGCGACCGGATCTTCGAGCCTTTCCGGCACGGGCTGACCTACTTCCCGCACGGGTACACCTTCGGGGGCCACCCGGTCTCGTGCGCCGTCGCCATGGCCAACCTCGACATCTTCGAGCGCGAGGGGCTCAACGAGCACGTCCGCGAGAATGCGCCCGCCTTCCGGGCCTCGCTCGAGCGGCTCCTCGACCTGCCGTTGGTGGGCGACGTCCGCGGGGAGGGCTACTTCTACGGGATCGAGCTGGTCAAGGACAAGGCCACCCGGGCGACCTTCGACGACGACGAGTCCGAGCGGCTGCTCCGCGGCTATCTGTCCAAGGCGCTCTTCGACGCCGGGCTGTACTGCCGGGCCGACGACCGTGGCGACCCCGTGGTCCAGCTCGCTCCGCCGCTCATCATCGGCCAGCCGGAGTTCGACTTCATCGAGCAGACGCTGCGCGCGGTGCTGACCGAGGCGGAGAACCACCTCTGAGACAGTGACCACTGAGGAGTGAGCGGGTGAGCTCCGCTGCGTTGTGGTGGGACGGTATGCCGGCACCGTCGTCGGTCCCTGGACGCGCGCCGGTGGCGGCTGACCTGGATGTCGATGTGTGCATCGTCGGTGCCGGCTTCACCGGGCTGTGGACCGCGTACTACCTCAGCGGCCTCGCGCCGCAGTGGTCGATCCTGGTGCTCGATGCGGAGCACGTCGGCTTCGGTGCGAGCGGACGCAACGGCGGATGGGTCTCGGCGCTCTGGCCGGTCGGCCCGGCCACCATCGCTGCGGAGTGCGGTGCGGATGCGGCTCGGTCGCTCGTCGCGGCGCTGCAGGACACGGTGGACGAGGTCGGGCGGGTGTGCGCCGCGGAGTCGCTCGACGCCGGTTTCGTCAAGGGCGGGACCGTCGTCGCGGCGCGCAACGCCGCTCAGGTGGCCCGGGCTCAGGGCGAGGTGGCTGCCGCTGCCCGATGGGGCATGGGGTCACGGTGGCTCGATGCGGCTGCCGCGCGGGAGCGGCTCAGCGCGACCTCGCTGCTCGGGGCGTCATACAGCCCGCACTGCGCCCGGGTGCAGCCGGCCCGGCTGGCCCTCGGCCTCGCCGAGGCGGCGGAGCGGCGCGGGGTCGTCATCGCCGAGGGCACCCGGGTGTCGGATGTCGGTGCCGGGGTCGTTCGGTGCGCCTCTGGCCACCGGGTCCGGGCCCGGCACGTCATCCGGGCCACCGAGGCGTGGACCGCCCGGCTCCCCCGGCTGCGGCGCCGGATCGCGCCCGTCTACTCGCTCATCGTCGCCACGGAGCCGCTCGACGCCGCGACGTGGTCCGCCATCGGGTTGGCGGAGCGGGAGACCTTCTCCGAGCATCGACACGTCATCGTGTACGGCCAGCGCTCCGTCGACGACCGGCTCGTCTTCGGCGGGCGCGGGGCGCCATACCATCTCGCGTCGGGGATCCGACCCGAGTTCGACGGCGACGACGCGGTCTTCGCTGCCTTGCGCGCGACGGCCTGCGAGCTCTTCCCGGTGCTGGCGCAGCGGTCGTTCACGCACGCGTGGGGTGGGCCGCTGGGGATCGCGCGGGACTGGCACCCGTCCGTGGGGTACGACCCGGTGTCGCGGGTCGGGTGGGCCGGCGGGTAT
>WBZP01003137.1_pt1 | contig 13535 bp, 11 predicted proteins | sample 5204301 | NCBI WGS metagenome assembly WBZP01 (sample SAMN12412401, study PRJNA552823) | activated sludge metagenome | isolation source: activated sludge from nitrification reactor of wastewater treatment plant... | place: USA: Pennsylvania | collected 2017 | reverse complement strand
GTCTCCTGCTAGTCCTATTCAGTCATTAGGAGAAAGTGAGAAAATCGCTGAATACCAAAAAGAAATTATCGCTTTAAAACAGGAAGTAGCTGACCTGAAATCGGGTACAACCGGAGAAAATGAGACAATTGGTTTTACCGAACTTCAAGAGAAATACAGCAAACTGGAAGAAGAAAAAAGAAATCTTGACGACCAATATGCGGCTACTCAGTCCCAGAATGCGATGATGCGGAAGGAAATTGAAGATTTACGCAAAAATCCATCTTCCGATGGAGGCCCTGACCTTCAGGCTAAAGTTGATTCTCTCATTGAGGAAAATCAACGCCTCGTTACCGATTATGAAGCAATGAAAAGAGAATTCCTGGTTTTACGTCAAGATTACGACGATTTGAAAGCAAGTGCTTCCGATGTAGCCTCTCTTCGCACTCAATTAAATACCTTACAGGCTCAAAATTCAGAGTACCTTGCGCAGACTGAGATTCTCAAAAAAGAAAACGAAGAATTGAAAAGCCAAAACCTTGCGGATATCAAATCCAAGTTAGATCAGGCCACAGTATATGTAGATACAATGAATGTTCGTTATACCCGCCTGCAAACAGTAATCGAAAATTATGAATCCATGCTTGCCGACGCAAAACGTCAGAATGATGATTTGGAATTACAGGTAAAACAACTTCAGGCTGCTTCCCCTTCCGGAGGCGAGGCCGACAGTATCAGAACCGCTTCTCTGATGGCTGAAATAGAGGAGTTAAATATGGAACTTACGGCAGAGCGTCAGCAAAAAAAGCAATTTGAAAATGACTTGAATGTTGCAAATAACCGCAATACAGAGTTAGAAACAGAAAATAAAACGCTTAAAGAAGGGGAATTGGATATCGCAATGAGTCGTATTGCTGTACTTGAAAAAGAAAATCAGGAACTGAAATCACTTAATTCAATGACAGATAATCAAAATGACACCTTACATCAGGACTCCGTTTTGGCATCTGCCCTCTATAGTCAGATTGAAGGATTGAAAAAGGACAGAGAAGAATTAATGACTAAAAATCAAGAGTTGGTTCGCAGAATGGAAATCAACTCCGCTACTGGCTCAGAAGTGGATACCGCTCAATGGGTAAGCAGGGTATCAATCGTTAATCGCGAAAAGGATTCCCTTCAGAGAGTAATTGACGCTTTCCAGACGGAGCAACCCGAAGGTAGCGAGCAACTCCTTGCTTTACAAAGAGAAAACCTCCAATTGAAAAATGAAGGCGCTAGAATGATGGAAGTGCTTGAGGAAAATAAAACGGCTTTTGCTCCGATTAGAGAAAAACTTTCAGCACTAGAGACTGAGAATGCAGCACTCGGAAACGAAAAACAAGCCCTATTGACAGAAGTTTCTGATTTGAAAAGCACCAATGAAACTCTTGAGAAAAAAGTAGCCGAAGTTTCTAATGCTTCCGTTGTAGAACAAGCACTCGCCGATACAAGGACTGAGTTGGATAATGTAAAAAGAGAGAAGGAAAATCTTTCTGTTGAAAGGGAAAGAATCATTTCTGAAAATTCAGAACTCAAAATTGCTGTGGATTCTTTAACCTCAATCGCTGCTAATACCCCTCTTCCTTCAGGAGTAGATTCGATTCAGGCTAACGGTTATCTTGCTCAAATTTCTACCCTGAAAGTACAGCAGGACTCTCTTCAAAGAGTGATTGATGCATTCAGCACAGAGTCTCCCGATGAACAACTAACTGCTTTACAAAGAGAAAACCTTCAGTTAAAAAATGAAAATGCAAGAATGCTGGAAGTACTCGAAGGAAATAAGGATTCTTTTGGGCCGGTGAGAGAAGAATTGGCAAGACTAAAAGATGAAAATATCGCTTTATCTGCGGAAAAATCTAGACTGGAACAGGAACTTGCATTGAAAAGTGGTACAATTTCCTGCGAAGAATTAGGCTTACAGGTTCAGCAATTGGAAGCAGAAAACAACCTCATGCGTCAGCAACTTGCCAAAAGTGTTGTAATGCAGACACAGATTGTTGAAACACAAGATTTACTCGTTCAGAAAGATATCACGATTGCCAATTTACAGCAAAAACTTACAGAAGTAACGGTTAACTCTGATGTTCAGGAAGTAGTTGCGGTAAAAGACGAGGAGATTACAACCCTTACGAATCAAAGAAATGCACTTCAAAATAAGGTATCCGAAATCGAAAAAAGATTATTGGTAACTGAAAACGAACTGAATGTAGCGCTTGAAAAAGGCGGGAACCCGCAACTTCAGGCCCAGGTAGATGTGCTCATCTCTGAAAGGGACTTATACAAAAAACAATACGAAGATGCGATTGCTTCCACTACAAGCCCAAATCCGGTAGTTTCTCCTGATGTGGAGAAATATGTAGCACAGATTGAATCACTTCAGAATCAGAATGAGCAACTTACGAACGAAAACGCCAAACTTCGTGAAGGAGTAAGCTTGCCGGTAGAAAACCCTGACGCAAGTGCACTCCTCACGCAAAACCAAGAACTAACTTCTGAGGTGTCTCGCCTAAATGGCTTACTTTCGGCTAAAGCAGAAGGAAATGACGGGCAAATGGTGACAGAACTCAATCAACAAGTGAGTGAACTTACTACCGAAAATGACAACTTGCGCAATCAACTCAAAATCCAAACAAGCCTTACCTCAGGCAATGTTTCTGAAAAAGACGAAATGATTTTGTCGCTGAATAGTAAGGTGTCTGAAAAAGAAGATGAAATGCTTGGCCTACGTTCTCAAAATAATATTTTAGTGGAAGAACGTGACCGTTGGAAAAAACTATATGACGACGCTTCGACAAGTTCCGGTACACAACCCGTAGTGAGTACGGACGACAAAGACGAGCAAATGCTAATCCTCAAAAATCAGATTGCTGCACTCACTGACGAAAACAACAAACTGAAATCAGTGGAATCAATGCCGGAAAATGAACAACTCGTTGCGCTTCAGCAAGAAGTAAGGGTGCTTACGAATAGAAATGAGCAACTCGAAAATCAAATCAATGATATTCAGCCTGCTGTTGAAAACCTTATGGCAGAAAATACTTCCCTCAAAAAAGAAATGCAGACGATTAAGGAAGGAGGAGCAGGAAGTCCTAAGCCGGAGGGTGAGCAAAATAAACAAATCGTTACACTTAAGAAAAAACTTGCAGATGCTGAAGAGGAAATCAGAAATCTCATGGCCTCTAAAGGCGAGGATTTATTGGTGATGTACAAAGAAGAAAATGACTTATTTAAGCAAAGAATCAACGAATTACAGGACGAAAATAGTAATCTGAAAACTCAACTTGAAAATTCAGGTGATGGAGAAATTGCTATCCTTATGCAGGAAAAACTCGAAATGAAGGAAGCAAACAAAGCCCTCAAAGCAGAAGTTGAACAACTCCGTAATCAGCCTTCTTCTTCTGGAAAAGAGGAGTTAATTGCTTCTCTTAGAGGAAGAATCGAAGCGCAGGACAATGAGATTCAGCGTTTAAATGACAAAATCAAAAATTCCAGTATCCCTGTTTCTTCTGAAACCAGTGAATATACAAAAGCAGAAGAAGCAGATGCGTTACGCAAGCAAAACCAAGAACTATTTGATGAGAATGAATCCTTACGTACCGCACTTTCTAATGCCCTCAATGCATTATACTCCGCTCAAAGTGCGACTGTAGGTGTCGGAAATACTGCCGAGTACGATAGATTGAAATCCAATTATGAGCAATTAGTAGCAGAGAAAACGGTATTGGAAAGTCAGGTAGTAAACCTTACCGAAAAATTAAAAACCAATATGGGTGCTTCTGGTGACGCTGACCATGATATGCTCGTTGCTCAGAATTCACAGTTGCTGGATGAAAATACAGCCCTGAAACAAAGATTGAACGCAATTAACGAAAATCCATCATCAGGTAACCCTGTTGCTTCTGAAGAAATGGAGCTCCTGCGCAAGCAAAACTCCGACCTTAACGAAGAGGTAATCGCTTTGCAGTCAAATGTAACTCGTCTGAGTGAAGAAGTGGAGACCTATAAGAGCATCAACGTTTCTAGTGGAGGAGACCCTGAAATCGCCAAACTCATGACCGAAAATGCTACCTTAAAAGCGCAAATCGAGAAAAACACTGAGTTTGTTTCCAACTCCATTGATCAGCATAATAAAGACCTCAATAGGATTGCAGAACTCGAAGAGAAAGTAAACAACATCCCGGTGGTTAATGTAGATACAGAAAATTATGATGAAAAAATTGCAGCACTGAAATCAGAAAACCAAAACCTGAAAAATCAGCTAGCCATCATGGAACAAAAAGGCAAAAATCAGCCGATTGCTTCCAATACAACCCCTTCACTCAATGAATCAGCCCTTGCCCGCAGAATCGCAGAAGTTGACGCAAGAGAGCGTAGAATTACTCAGAGAGAAGAGTACATTGAACTGAAAGAAGAGCAACTCACACTCGAAGATGCTAAAATCAAAGCTTCTGCTGCGAGAGAAGTTGAATTAAGACTGCTTGAACAAGACCTGAAAGGATTCTGGGATTATCAGTCGGATGTCATGGTGGACGGAAGTCCCTGCTTCCCTGTGAGTGCTTTCATCTCTAAGGAAGAAGTAATGAACCGTATCAACTCCTATTTCTCTGCTCAGGGATACAAGTATCAGATTGTAGAAGGAAAAATGGTATATTCTAATGTCATTATTCCTGAGATTGACCCAGCTAAGCCAATCAATATCGCACTCTACATGATGATTTCTAGCGAAAATAACAGCAAAAAAGTATTGCAAGGCTCATTCCAATATGCAGGAGACAGAACGTATATCACTTCGGACAAGTATCCGACACAGAGTATCCGTGCAGTGAAACTCCTCCAAAAAGTAGCTCAATAAGATAAACGTATCATTTGGGAGATAATACGTCGGTAAAGCCGGAGGTCTTAGATTCTCCGGCTTTTTTTGTCCTTTTAGAACCTTAATTTCATTTAAAAGTGGTTTTTTTTATAAATATTCTAATTTAAAGGGTTTTATAATAAAAAAACTTTGCAGAATTAAGACATATTTGCTTTTTTTGCACTCTGTTTCATAAAATCCGGATTTTCCGGAAATTTTATCAAAATAATTAGTTAATTTTTTCATCTTATAATATGGCAAAGAATAAAGTAGTAGTAGAAGAACAGGAGTTAGAATTGGAAGAGGTAGTTGAAAGTTCAGAAGATTCAGGCTTAGGAAATAATGCGTCTGAATTTTTTCAAAAAAATAAATTGTACATTATCGGAATCGGTGTAGTTTTGGTGGGAGTTTTAGGGTACTTCATATGGAACTCTATGAACGATTCCAAAAATAAAGAAGCAGCCGTTGCAGGATATCAGGCAGTTTATCATTGGGAAAAAGATTCTTTACAAAAAGCCCTCAAAGGCGATGGCTCTGCAGAAGGCCTCGAAAGCATCATCAATCAGTATGGCGGAACAAAAGAAGGAAATATGGCTAAATACAGAGCCGGAATTGCAGCACTAAAAGAAGGAAGAACTGAAGAAGGAATTCAGTTACTGAAAGATTTCTCAAAAGGAGATAATTTAGTTTCTGCTTCTGCTTATATGGCTTTGGGGTTTGCACATGAAGATTTAGGAAAATCGCTTGAGGCTGCCGAATATTTTGAAAAAGCGGCTGATGTAACTTCTGAAAAAGACGACGCAATCCGCCCAATGATGCTAAAACTTGCCGGCGAAGCGTATGAAGAAGCAGGCAAAAAAGACAAAGCGGTAGATTTATACAAAAAAATCAAAGAAAAATATCCTAATAGTCAGGAAGGTCAAACGATTGATAAATATTTAGGACGCGCTGAGTCATGAGCGGACACGATTTATCTCATATACGTTATACCAACGGAAGAAATCATTCGGATACCTGCATAGCCATTATTGTAAGCAAATGGAATCCGGAAGTAACGGAGTCCTTGTATGAAGGGGCACTTAGGGTACTTTCAGCAGCCGGTGTAGCGGAGTCCAATATAGTACGAATGAACGTGCCGGGCACCTTCGAGTTGGCTTTGGGTGCACAAATTGCGTTGGAAAAAGCACTCCCTTATACCGACGGTGCGATTTGCCTTGGCTGTGTGATACAAGGAGAGACTAGGCACTTTGACTTTATTTGTCAGGCAGCATCTCTAGGAATAATGAATACTGGATTGAAATTTAACCGTCCTGTTATTTTTGGAGTACTCACTACCGATACACAACAGCAGGCACTAGATAGGGCTGGCGGAAAGTACGGAAACAAAGGAGAAGAAGCCGCAGTCGCTGTACTGGAAATGATAGATTTATTATTATTGTGTATAAAATAATAGTTTATAAATAAAATAAACGCTTTTGGGTTTTTCCTTGAAGCGTTTATTAGATTTTAAATAAAAAAAGTATAACTTTGTCCCCCAAGTTTAAAAAGATTCTACAAAAATATGATGAACTACAAAAATTTGAACAATATTACCGGGTGGGCAGTATTTGCCATCGGGCTGATTGTTTACCTGCTTACAATGGCCAACACTGCTAGTTTTTGGGATTGCGGAGAATTTATCTCCTGCGCCAATGAACTAGAAGTGCCTCACCCTCCGGGAGCGCCTTTTTTCCTTCTACTTGGAAGGGTTTTTGCTATGTTTGCCTCTGGCCCTGAGACGGTAGCCTTTATGGTAAACCTTCTCAGCGTTCTTGTTTCTGCTTTTACAATCTTGTTTACGTTCTGGATTGTAACTACCCTTGCCAAAAAAATAATCATTGGCAATAAGGATGTGGAACCCGATTTTTCACAAACCCTTGTGATTCTTGCATCAGGGGTAGTCGGCGCACTCTCATGCGGTTTTGCTGAATCTATCTGGTTTAATGCAGTAGAAGCAGAGGTATATGCGATGAGTTCATTCTTTACTGCGATTGTAATCTGGGCAATGCTTAAATGGGAAGAAAGAGCGGATCAGCCCGATAATACAAGATGGCTAGTGTTGATTGCTTACCTTATGGGTTTATCTATCGGGGTTCACTTATTGAACTTATTGACAATCCCCGCTTTAGCCTTTATCTATTACTTCCGTAAATATCCTGCCTCCATTACCGGAGCACTGATTACGTTCGGAATTTCTGTGATAATTCTGGCGGTGGTTCAGTTCGGGATTATTCTTTTCACGTTTGATATTGCTTGGGCATTTGAGCGTTTCCTGGTAGGAACTATCAGCGGAACCGTAAAAACAGGATTAGGTATGCCTATGGGGTCCGGAATTGCCTTAACGATGCTGCTACTTGTATCCGGAGTGGTTTCGGCGATATGGTACAGTCATAAGGAAAATAAACCCGTGCTTAATGTCATTGCAATGAGTGTAGTGGTCATTTATATCGGCCTTGCAGCGTATGCTATGATTCCAATCCGTTCAGCAGCAAATCCTCCGATTGATGAAAATGACCCCGAAAAAGTGCATTCTTTCCTTAGCTATATGAAAAGGGAGCAATACGGAGATTTTCCAATATTTAGCGGAACTTTGTATAATATTCCTTACGATCAGGAACATATTGTAGATGAAATTAAAACACCTGAATATGTAGTTTCTGAGAAAGAAGGACGATACAGAGAAATCGGAAAGAAGAGAAAGTATGAATTTGCATCTCAATACAAAAAACTTTTCCCCAGAATGTGGGACAGAAGCCGATACGAATCAGGTCCACATGGCTATATTAACTATATAAAAAATAAAGGTAATACCAAATCGCCTTATGACGATAAACCTACCGGGGTAGAAGACCTTACCTTCCTTTGGAAGTATCAGATTGTTCATATGTACTGGCGTTATTTTATGTGGAACTTCGCCGGAAAAGAAAGCGATATTCAAGATTGCGGATGGGAGAGTGGATTAGATTTTTCCAAAGCGTCCAAAATGCCGGATTCTATGAAAAATGACCCCGCCAAAAACCACTATTACCTCCTTCCATTTCTGTTGGGTCTGTTGGGGATGTTCTGGCAAGCAAAAAGAGATAAAAATAATGCAATTGTAGTGGGTCTGTTATTTTTCTTTACAGGATTTGCCATTATTCTATACCTAAATCAACCTCCAATGCAACCCCGCGAAAGGGATTATGCTTTTGCCGGTTCATTTCAGACTTTTGCAATATGGATAGGTCTCGGCGTTATCGGATTATATGAATTGCTGCAAAAATACCTTAAAGGCTCGTCTGCATATGTGTCTTCTGTCGTTGGGTTACTGATTCCGGGTATTATGTTCGCCCAAAATTACGATGACCACTCAAGATCGGGAAATTATACTTGCCCTGATTCTGCCTATAATCTCCTCAACTCGCTTGCGCCTAATGCTGTGCTGTTTACAAATGGGGATAATGATACTTTCCCGCTTTGGTATGCGCAGGAAGTAGAAGGGGTAAGACCCGACGTAAGAGTACTTTGCCTGAGTTATGTGAACACTGATTGGTATATCAACCACATGAAACTCAAAATGAACGAGTCTGAACCTCTGCCTATAACGCTTAAAGACAAAGATTATGTAGGTACAGAAAAACAAGCCAAATTTTTCAATTCTACGTCTATTGATAAAAGTTTCGTAATCAACAAATCTCAGCTCTTAGCCGATAAAATCGTAACGGAAGAAGAGTTGCCTTTCATCCAAGATACGATGAAATGGAAAATCAATATGCGTAAAGAAGGAGGTGGCAATTTATTGCAACTTGCAGATATACTGCTTATCAATTTGGTTGAAAATGTGGCTAAAGACGGATGGAAACGCCCCGTATATTTTGCAAATACCGTTTCTCCCTCCAGCTTTGTTGGTTTGGATAACTTTTTGCGTCAGGAAGGGCTTGCATACCGAGTTACTCCCGTCAAAAAATCAGATGATGTAGATTACTATGATAGCTTTAAGGGAAGTATCAGAGAGGATTTAATGTATGAGAATCTGACTAAAAAATTCAAATATACCAATTTGGATAACCCCAAAATCTACTATGATGAAAACGTCCGCAGGATGATGGGCAATTATTACAATACGTTCTGCCGTCTTGCTAAATATTACATTGACCGTGCCGATAAACTAGGTGCTAAGGATTCTACCGGAAGGCCTTTGATTATCGCCAAAGAAGGAGAAACACCTGAATCATTGAGGAGTAAAGCGAAGGAAGTATTGGCATTTACGGAACAAAAATTACCTTATAAAGTAATTAAACCCGATGAATATCTGTTAGTAAAGGTCGGAATGTTGTATGACAAGCTTGGAGAAAAGGAAAAAACAGAAGAATATTTTTCTACTTCAATGAAATGGTGTAAGGAAACCTTGGATTACTACAATACAACCAAACAATATTATGGTAAAGAGGACAATAGCCTTGCCGCTGTCAGCGTACTGATGAATTACTATAATCAGACTAAACAGCAGGATAAGATTAAACCACTAGAAGCTGACTTTGGGCCTTACCTCGAAAAACAATACCGAAACCGATAATATCATAAACAAAAAAAACTGCCACTCAAATGGCAGTTTTTTTATGACCAGGTATCCAAAAATCTAACCTTTGTTTATTCCTCTCTTCCAGTAAGTGCGGTCATCAACTCCATTTCAAAACCCATATCCAATTTAAGAATTAAAGGAGAATCTCTGTTGTCCAATATCCATATACTCCCTCCATCTTTAGTTTTGGCTTTTAGGCAGGGTACATAAACCGGGCGGTCATCAAGTGATACTGCAAACTTGTCATGCTCTACGCAACTGAAAAAGCTACTAATTCCGCCCGTTTTTATTTCTGCACCCCAGCTTTGAGTAAGTGCATTATAGATTTTTTTACTTACCCATATTGCAGTCTCATTATCATAGAGTATTTTTTTATTCGGTTCAAAAGAGGTGAGAATCTCCTCAGATAACATATTTGACCGCTTCGTAAGTACTACTTCTCCTGTTTTTTTTCCTCCCCAAACGCCTGTTTCCCACTTAAAACTTACTTCTTTATTCCATCTAAAAGAAAGTACATTCACGCAAAAATTGTATGCTTTCCCCTTAGCAATAACGGCATAATATAGCCTTGTCCCGTCGGGAGTATCAAACACTTCCATCGTTTCAAGTGACTGACCCGAAACCGGCAAAAACAAGAGGAATAATCCGGAATACAAAAAAACTAAACGAAAAAAAATTCTCATAAAACCTCCGTTTTTCGTAATAATATACAAATGTAATTATTTTTCCATAAAACACAAATCCCCTGTTGATAAAAAACCATTCATTTACAAAGGAAACAAACAATTTAAGAATAATTTGAGTTTTTAGTGCACAATAATCTCCCTACTTTTTGAATTAAAAAACAGGTTTATATAAATGGCACTACATAATGAAATTGGAAATAAAGGGGAAGATATCGCAGCAGATTTTCTGACACTAAAGGGGTATCATGTCCTTGATCGAAATTATCGATTTGAAAAATCCGAGATAGATATTGTGGCTTTACAATTAGAACCGGCTGAACTTATCTTTGTTGAGGTTAGGACTCGCACGCATCCCTTAGCCCAAACTCCGGAGGACAGCGTCACAACCGAAAAACAGCAAAGAATTTTTAAAGCGGCGGATGCCTATCTTTACGAAAAGCAAATGTGGACTGTACCCGTAAGATTTGATATCATCGCAATTCAGATGACAGACCCGAATCACCCGCTGATTCATCATATAGAAGACGCTTTTCGCTTTTAAGAAGAATCGCTACTTTACTATAAATTTTCCAAAAAAAAGGGAATAGTTTTTTAGCTACTTCAAAAAGAAGCATTTGACAAGCTCATTCATGTACTCAATGAGGCTTTGTTAAGGCATAGAAGCCCAAAATCGCCCCTTAATGAAGAAGAATAATAACAACGTGTATCATATACTTATCTTATCCAGTGGGCGGATTACTCTTCCATTTAGAAACTGAAGCACATCTTTATTATCTGACCTCAAATCGTCCCCTGCTTCAATATTATAAAATGTACGGTAAATATTACCGTTAGCGATGGAATCTATCCTATGATAGTTTCCGTTTCCTCCGGAGCCGGCACCTACCTGCAACTCTTCTATAAAGCGGTAACGATTTCCTTCTTTCAAGAAAAAAGTATGATAAACCTCCCAGCATTGCAGACACTCTTTATCACCGGTAGGAGGAGCAGAATATTGCATACTAAAATCCTGAAGGTCATCGCTATTCAGGTTACCAATAATCATATCCGAAAAGTCATAGTACAAAACAGTGGTATCCTGATACTTTGTGGCAATGTATTTTCTAAAATCAGCTCTCATCTGAGAGTTCTGTCCAACAGGTATCCCTCTCGACTGCCTTTTGAATGCACTAAATAAAGACGAAACAGAATCTCTCCTATCAGGTAATGACCCACAGGAACTCATTATAGCGATGATTACACTTAAAATAAATACTTTTTTCATATACTAAATAATTACTAATTGTAGAATAAGGTTTTATTATAACAAACACGTTCAAATGTACTGTAAACTCTCTTCAAAATCAAATTTTTTCTTTCTCTCACCTTTATTATACGTAAATTATCTGAAAAAGATTGATAAACACGAAGAAATATAAAGCCAATACGAAGAATTTTTCGCGTTTATATTGTCCTTAACCTCAGCGGTAATCTAAAATACTTAATAAAATCAAAGGGGGGGATTTTTTTCCTTTTAAGTTCCACTATTTAATCTCAGTATAAAAAAATCATTACTCAGGTTTATTTTATTAAACCGTTATTTATAATCCTTATAATCGTACATTTAGAGGCTTTGTTTCATTCAGTTTTAGATTTTTTTTAAAAAAATAAATAAAATTACTACATATTTATATAGTGTATTATTTTTTTACTTATCTTTGCCTCGAAGTAAAATCTTAATAATCTCAACCTCTAATTTTTTTAATTATGGCAAATGAATTTGTGCAAACTAATCAAAACGATGAAGCTAATGACCTGCTTCGCTCACAGATGATGTCTCTCAGGGACTCATTCCGTCAACATCAGAATCAGATTCGCAATCAGTATGACATTTCAGAAACAGAGATGGAAATCATATTGTATGTGGATAAAAACGGCGCTCAGAAAATGAAACACATAGGGGAAACTTTCGGGATAAAATTTAGCACACTAACCAGTTTAGTGGATAAAATCGAATTGATAGGCCTTATTAAGCGGGTAAATTCCAAAGAAGACAGGCGTTCTGTTTTAATCACCCTTACTAAGAAAGGGAAAAAACTTATAGATGAATACGATCAACAAGCAATCAAATATTCCGATCTTATTGCAAAACAAAATGATGATTCTCCCGGAATTTTCGCAAGATTGTTAAGGATGATTACCCCTGAGTCCAATAAACTTATTCAATAAGCTACGGGTTTAGGATAGTTTCCGAAAGATAATTATTTATGAAATCTGAGATGTATTATGCAAAAGATGTGGTTTTTTATGTAGCTTTTTTTTAGCTAAAACCACATCTTTTGCTACATAAATATGTTTCGTTTCTGTAAAATAATACAACAGGAAAGAAAGGTTCAAATTGTCGCAATATTTTTCACAAAATAAAAGAATAGATTTCACACAATCCATTGAATATAAATGATTTTTAAATCAATTACAGAAAAAAACTGCTTTGCAAAAAATAAGCGTATCCCCTTTTTCGTACTTTACAAGTTCGGTATAAATTTTGAAGAATACTTTCAGAATACTTCTGAAAGGCTAAAGAGTTGAGGTCTGCTTGGACTTGCGTCGCTCATAAAAGGAGCTATCTGAAGATTCAGAAGGTAGATGCCATCGGATACCTCATCAGGTACCCATACAAACTCCGTAATTGTATAATCCACCTGTTTGCTTTCATTATGCTCTCCCTCAGGAATCTCAAAATAGATATGATGAGCGGTAAGTTTGCCTTCGTCGAGCATTCTATCCACAGAAGGCGTATCAATTAACAAATGCTTTACTCCAAGCGTACGAATATATTCCATCGCCTCTATGGAGAAAAAAGGTGCAGTATATTGAGTGTAATCTCTACTTTTTTTATCAGTAGGATTCGGTAATGTTCTTATTACAAGTGCATTCAGGAAGTATTTGTCCGCTAAATCCAAGGCGGTTTCAAGTGATACTTTATCAATAATACAATCTTCCGCATTAAAATCAGGATTGTAAGTATCCTTTACCTCGTGAGGAAAACGAGGAGAAACCGTAATGAGGGTAGCAGGAATGAATGCATTGTTTAATCGCTCGTGTATGGAGATTCTATCTTTCGTAATGTGCCCTACACACTCTGTATGAGTGCCATTACAATGCGGGATGAAAGTATAGATTTCAAAATTACAACTCCCTCCCCTTCTTACATCTCCAATGAATCCCCCTCCTTCAAAAGCTTTACTTTGCGCAAAATCAACCCCGTAACTATTAGGCTGAGGTCCATTAAAGTGGAGAGGAATAGAAATATTGAACGGTATGGGATTTACCCTATATTTTTTGTCGCTATCAGTAGTGAGTGTAAGCATCGTTACCAGTTTAATAATTCTTCAAGTTT
>WBZP01005049.1_pt1 | contig 13538 bp, 12 predicted proteins | sample 5204301 | NCBI WGS metagenome assembly WBZP01 (sample SAMN12412401, study PRJNA552823) | activated sludge metagenome | isolation source: activated sludge from nitrification reactor of wastewater treatment plant... | place: USA: Pennsylvania | collected 2017 | reverse complement strand
CCCGCCATGAGGCTGTAGCGGCACGCCGCGTGGATGGTGGCCGGCCATTCGCCCTCGGCCGGGAGGGCCGCCTCGAGCGCGGCCTCGACCGCCCGGCGCCGCTCCTCGAGCCCCGCGGCCTCGACCGCGGCGCTCATCGCCCGCCCTCCTCGTCCTCGGGCTCGGGCAGCGCTCGCGTGACCGGGCGGCCCTGGCGGTCCTTCTGGGACTCGCCCCGTGCGTCCTTCAGCAGCACCTCGATGCGGCCCTCGGCTTCCTCGAGCTTGCCGTGGCACAGCCGCGACAGCCGCACGCCCTCCTCGTACAGCTTCAGCGACTCCTCGAGCGGCAGATCGCCCTTCTCGAGCCGCTGGACGATCTGCTCGAGGCTCGCGAGCGCCTGCTCGAACGTCGTGGTCTGCGGGGTGGTCACTCGTTCTCCTTGCCGGTCACGGTGGCGCGCAAGGCGCCCCGGTGGAGGCGGATGCGCAGGGCGCGCCCCGCCTCGGTCCCGGCCGCGTCGCGCAGCAGTGCGTTCTCCTGCTCGTCCCACACGAGCGCGTAGCCGCGGCCGAGCACGGCCAGCGGCGAGAGCCCGTCGAGCGACGCGGCGACGCGCGCGAGCGACGCGCGCCGCCTCTCGATCGCGGCGCGGCCCCACGCCTCGAGGCGGTCGCCCTGCCGGCCGACCGCCTCGCGCCGCGCGGCGAGCTGCCGGTCGAGCCGGAACGCGGCGAGGCGCTCCGACAGCCGCCGCAGGCCGTGGCCGGAGCGCTCGGAGCCGCGGCGCAGCGCCAGCGCGGCCCGCCGCGTGAGCTCGTCGACCCGCTGGGCCGCGACGCGCAGCCGGCCCTGCTCCGCGGCGAAGACCCGGTGGGCGGTGGCCGCCTCCACCCGGGCGCGCACCCGCGCGAGCTGAAGGCGCAGCGCGGCGTCGCGGCGTCGCTCGAGGGCCGCGACGCGCGCCCGCAGCTCCTCCTTCGCCTGGACGACGCGCTCGGCCGCGGCCGACGGCGTCGCGGCGCGGAAGTCGGCCACGAAGTCGGCGATCGTGAAGTCGGTCTCGTGCCCGACGGCCGAGATCGTCGGGACGGCCGACGCCGCGATCGCCCGCGCGACGCCCTCCTCGTTGAAGGCCCAGAGGTCCTCGAGGCTGCCGCCGCCCCGCGCGAGGAGGATCACGTCGAGGCCGCCGATCCGGTTGAGGACGCGGATCCCCTGCTCGATCTCCGCCGCCGCGCCCTCCCCCTGCACCCGGGCGGGGTAGAGGAGCACCTCGAGGTTCGCGTAGCGCGAGCGCAGGACGCGGACGATGTCGCGGATGACGGCGCCCGTGGGCGAGCTCACGACGCCGATCCGACGCGGCAGCATGGGCAGGGGCCGCTTGCGGGCGGGGTCGAACAGCCCCTCCTTCTCGAGCTTCGCCTTCAGGTCCTCGAACGCCTGCTGCAGCGAGCCCTTGCCGATCGGCTCGAGCACCTGCACGGAGAGCTGGTACTGGCCGCGGGGCGGGTAGAGGCGGACGGCGCCGCGGGCGAGGACCTTCGCGCCGTCGCGGGGCCGGAAGCGGACGAGCCGCGCGTCCTTCTTCCACACGACCGCCTGGATCTGGGCCCCGTCGTCCTTCAGCGAGAAGTACCAGTGGCCGGAGTCGGCGATCTTGAGGTTCGAGACCTCGCCCTCGACCCACACGTCGACGAACTCCGTCTCGAGCACACCCTGGATGCGCTCCGTGAGCTGGGTGACGCTCAGCGCCCGCGGGCGCGAGGGACGCGGCTGGGGCGCGTCGCCGAAGTCGAGGCCCTTCTGCCGCATCGTTCCGTGCCGGCCATTCTGATATGGCGCGGGGCCGCCGTCCACCGCGCCCGGCCGCGGCGCGGGCTATGATGAACCGGGGCCGGCGCCGCGGCGCCGCGGCGGGCGACGACACGGAGCGAATAGAGATGGCGACTCGGTCGCGGTTCCTGTTCTTCGGCATGATGGTGCTGGGCGTGGTGCTGGGGCTCCTGATCTCCACCGGCCTGCAGCGGGCCCTCTCGCCCGCGCCGTCGCCGGGCCTGCCCGAGGCCGCCCCCGTCGCGGCCGCGCAGTCGGCCGCCGCCCCCGGCGAGCGGTCGGACCTCGACGCCGACGAGCGCCACACGATCGCCCTCTTCAAGGACGTCTCGCGCTCGGTCGCGTTCATCACGACCCAGGTCGAGCAGGTGGACTTCTGGACGCGGAGCGTCACCGAGGTCCCGTCCGGGCAGGGCTCGGGCTTCGTGTGGGACGAGGAGGGCCACGTCGTCACCAACTTCCACGTCGTGCAGGGCGGCCAGCAGTTCAAGGTCACGGTCGGGGTGACGGAGTACGACGGGAAGGTCATCGGCTTCTCGCGCGAGCAGGACCTCGCGGTGCTGAAGATCGAAGCCGCCCGCGGCAGGCTGGTGCCGATCCGCGCGGGCGCGAGCGCGGGGCTCCAGGTCGGCCAGAAGGTCTACGCCATCGGCAACCCGTTCGGCCTCGACTACACCTTGACGAAGGGCATCGTGAGCGCGCTCGGCCGGTCGATCCAGAGCGTCGGCAACACCACGATCTTCGACGTGATCCAGACGGACGCGGCCATCAACCCCGGAAACTCGGGTGGGCCCCTCCTCGACAACGGCGGCCGCCTGATCGGCGTCAACACCGCGATCTACAGCCCGTCCGGCGCGAGCGCGGGCATCGGCTTCGCGGTGCCCGTCGACACCGTGAACCGCATCGTGCCGGAGCTGATCGCGCACGGCCGGGTCGTGCGGCCGATCCTCGGGGTGGGGCTCGTCGACGACCAGGTGAACTCCTACGTCGCGCAGCGGCTCGGGGTCGAGGGGGCGCTCGTCGCCCAGGTGTTCGACGGGGGCGGAGCGGCCGCGGCCGGCCTCCGGGGCACGACGCGGGACCGCGCGGGACGGGCCGTGATCGGCGACGTGATACAGGAGATCGACGGCAAGCCGGTCCGCAGCCGCAGCGACCTGCAGGGGCGCCTGGCCGGCTACAAGCCCGGAGACACCGTCACCCTCACGCTCTGGCGGGAGGGCAGGACCCGCAAGGCCGCGGTCCGACTGGCGGCTCCCGACTCGGAGTAGGCGGCCCGGTTTCGGTCGCGATGTCGGCGGCCGGGGGCCGGGAGCCGGACAGCCGCGGGGGAGCGGAGCCGAAAACCGTCACGCTCCCGTTACACCTCGACTGGAACGCGCGTTGCACGGCTCCGGCGCCATGCGCCCGAGTCGCGCCATCCTGCTCGTCGAGCCGGACGCCTCCTGCGGGGGAGCCCTCGCACGCCTGATGCGAAGGGGCGGCGACCGCGTCCACCTCGTGCGCACGACGCGGGCGGCGCTCGCCGCCGTCCGCCGCGGCCCCTACGACCTCGCGGTCGTCGACCTCCTCGTGAAGGGCGGCGGCGTCGACCTCGCGCGGCGGCTGACCCCGAAGGTGCCGCGCGTCTACCTGAGCATCGGAGCGCGGCTCCTCGCGGACGAGATCGTCGAGGCGGCCGTCGGGTTCCCCGTCCTGCGCAAGGGGGACCTGCCGGCGCGCCTCGGCTCGACGCCTAGAGGTCGAGCTTCTTGATCCAGCGGTAGAGCGTCCTCGGCGAGACGCCGAGGATCTCCGCCGCTTTCTCCCGCCGCCACTTCGCCTGCTCGAGCGCGGCCCGTACGCGGGCCAGGTCGGGGCCCTCCTCGCCGCCGGGGAACCCGTCCCCGGGGCCCGCCGACCCGTTCGACGGCGCGGGGGCCAACGGCGCCGCGCCGACGTTCGGCGCCGACGGCGCGATCGACACGCTCACCCGGCCGGCCTTCTCGAGGATCTCGGGCGGGAGGTCGGACACGTCGATCATCTCGCCCTCGGCGAGGAGGCCCGCCCGCTCGACCGCGAAGTGCAGCTCGCGGACGTTGCCGGGCCAGTCGTAGCCGGCGAGGGCCTGGAGGGCCGGCTCGGTGAACCGTTTCTGGTTCGGGAGCTGCCGGGAGAAGTGCTCGACGAGGAGCGGGATGTCCTCCGGCCGCTCGCGCAGCGGAGGGATCACGACCTTCACGCCGTTCACGCGGAAGAAGAGGTCCTTGCGGAACCGCCCGCCCTCGACCTCGGCCTTCAGGTCGCGGTTCGTCGCGCACACGAGGCGGAAGTCGGCCCGGCGCTTGCGGGTCGCGCCGACCCGGTAGAAGGTACCCGAGTCGAGGACGCGGAGGAACTTCGACTGGATCTCCGGGATCATCTCCCCGACCTCGTCGAGGAAGAGCGTCCCGCCGTCCGCGACCTCGACGAGGCCCGGCTTCTCGTTCCCCGCGCCGGTGAAGGCGCCGCGCTCGTAGCCGAAGAGCTCGCTCTCGAGGAGCGAGGAGGGCACGGCCGCGCAGTTGAGGTCGACGAAGCCCTTCGCCGAGCGCGACGAGAGGCGGTGGACGTGCTGGGCGAGGAGCTCCTTGCCGACGCCGCTCTCGCCCTCGATCAGCACCGGCGTGCGCGCCCCCGCCACCATCTCGATCGTGCGCAGCACCTTCTGGAGCGCGGGCGAACGGGTGATGATGTCGGAGGAGAGGTTGCGCTGCACCTGGAAGCGCAGCCGGCGGTTCTCGCGCTCGAGGAGGGTCTTCTCGCCCGCCTTTTCGACCCGCATCCCGAGCTCCTCGAAGTTCGGGGGCTTGGTGAGGTAGTCGAAGGCGCCGAGCCGCATCGTGTCGATGGCCGACTGCACGTTGGCGAAGCCGGTCACGATGATCGTCTGCAGCTCGGGGTGCTCCTTGCGCACGGTGGCGAGGATGTCCACCCCGTCGGCGTCGGGCAGCTTGAGGTCGAGCAGCAGGACGTCCCACTCGGCCGAGTCGAGGGCCTTGAGGACGCTCTTTCCGTTCGTGCAGATCTTGACCTCGTGGCCCGTCTTCTGCAGGAAGCGCGTCACGGTGAGGCCGAAGGTCTGCTCGTCCTCCGCGACGAGGACGCGGTATCCGGTCGTGTTCATGCGGCTCCTGGCGCGGCCCGAAGCACGACCCGGAACGCGTTGCCGTTCCGGCGGGGCCTGTACACGAGATCGCCCCCGCGGCCACGGAGGAGGCTTCGGGCGATCGCCAGCCCGAGCCCCGCTCCCCGCTGGGCATCCGTCGCGGCGTACGGTTCGAAGAGGGTCGCCCGCGCCGCGCGCGGCACGGGGGCCCCGGTGTCGGAGAAGTCGACGTGCAGCTCGCGCCCGCGGCGGGCGGCCCGCACCGACAGCGCGCCGCCGGCCGGCATCGCCGCCGAGGCGTTCATCGCGAGCGCCATCACCACCTGCTTGAGCGAGTCGGCCGGCAGCCGGGCCGGCGGCAGGCTCGCGGGGACGGAAGCGCGGACCTTGAGCCGCGCGAAGGCGGGGTGGCGCTCGAGCAGGCGCAGCGCGAGCGAGACCGTGGCCCGCACGTCGGCGCGGTCCTCGTCGCCGCCGCGCGAGGAGTCGAGCAGGAAGCGGACGATCGCCTCGCAGCGCTCCACCTCGCGGCGGACGAGGTCGCGGAACTGGCGCGCCTCGCGGCCCTGCTTCGTGGCCTGCATCGCGAGCGACGAGAGGGCCTCGGCGCAGCCGGCGATGCCGGCGAGCGGGTTCGAGATCTCGTGGGCGATGCCCGAGACGAGCTGCCCGAGGAAGGCGAGGCGGTCGGCGGCGATGAGGCGCATCTCGACCGTCCGCCGCTCGGTGATGTCCTCGAACCACGCGAGGACGTGCGTCACCTCGCGGCCGCGCCGCACCGGGAGCCGCCGCACGTGGAAGAGGCCGCGCGGGGTCTCGACCGTGTCCTCGGAGGGCCGCCCGCTCGCGAGGACCGCCCGCAGGCGCGGCTCGGCCGACCGGAAGCCGGCGGCGCCGAGGACCCGCCGGAGCGGACGCCCGAGGGTCCGCTCGCGCGAGAGGCCGAGCGGGCCCTCCTCCCGGAGGCGGTTCCAGGCCACGACCCGCAGGTCGCGGTCCACGACGTAGAGCCCGATGGGGAGGGCGTCGAGGACGGCTCCGAGGTCGCTGTCGGGGGTTCGCGAGTCGGCCCGCGGCACCGCGAGAGTATACGGTCTACAGACGCGCGATGTCGTCCTCGCGCAGCAGCATCCGGTCGATCGAGCGGGCGCGGCCCGTCTGCTCGTCGACGTCGATCACGGCCGCCGCGAAGCGCGGGTCGTTCTTCGCCGTCTCGAAGCGGCTCGGCATGCCGGAGACGAAGCGGTGGAGGACGGCGTCCTTCTCGACGCCGATGACCGAGTCGTACGGCCCGGTCATCCCGAGATCGGTGCAGTAGGCCGTTCCCTTCGGCAGCACGCGGTGGTCGCAGGTCGGCACGTGGGTGTGGGTCCCGACGACGGCCGACACGAGGCCGTCGAAGTAGCAGGCGATCGCGGTCTTCTCCGACGAGGCCTCGCCGTGCATGTCGACGAGGACGACCTTCGCCTCCTGGCGCAGCCGCTCGACCTCGCGGAGCCCGAGCTCGAACGGGTCGTCGATCGCCCCGTTCATGAAGACGCGGCCGCTGAGGTTGAGCGTCGCGACTGGCACGCCGGTCCGCTTGCCCTTCCCGACGTGAGACCCGCGGCCGGGCTGCCGCGGAGGGTAGTTGAGCGGGCGCAGGAGCTGGGGGATGAGGTCGATCACGCCCAGGATCTCCTTCTTGTCCCAGATGTGGTTCCCCGAGGTGAGGCAGTCGACCCCGAGGTCGAGGATCTCGTCACAGACGTCCTTCGTCACGCCGAAGCCGCCGGCGGCGTTCTCGACGTTGGCGACGCAGTAGTCGATCCCGTACTTCGCGAAGACGACCGGGAGGGCCTTGCGGAGGATCGCGCGGCCCGGGCTGCCCACGACGTCCCCGATCATCAGGATGTTCATCCGGACAGGCTAGCCGCCGGGCGACGGGGGGTCAAACCCGCGGGTCCGCGGGTCCGCGGGCAAAGGAAGAGGGCAGCGGCTGCCCCGTGAGAGGCGGCCGCTGCCCTCGGCCGACGGTGAGGCGCTTCTAGTCGAGGCCGGCGGGAACGGGCAGGCCGAGGACGCCGAGGGCCTTCACCGCCTCGGCCTTCACGTCGTTGGCCTTGGCCACCGCCGCGGCGAGGTCGCCGCCGCTCGCGGCCGTCGTCGCGTCGGTCAGGGACTGGTTGAGGCCGGCGAGGCCGGCCTTCACGCCGTCGAAGGCCGCCGCGTCGATGCCGGCCGGCAGCTTCTTCGACTTCGAGAGGATGTCGACGCGGCTCTGGATCGCCGCGATGATCTGCGGGAGGCCCGCGCTGAGCGCCGTCCACGAGGCCGTCAGCTCGGTCTTCTTCGCCGCGATGGCGCTGCCGAGGGCGGCGACGCGGGCCGGAAGGGCCTGGGCGGCGGTGAGCGCGGCCGCGTAGTCGCCCTTGTCGAACGAGGCCTTGGCCGCGCCGATCGCGGCCTCGACGTCCTTGGCCTCCTGCGGAACGTACTTCGCGCCGTCCGCCTTCACGGCGTCGTAGGCCTGTTGCGCCGCGTTCAGCGCGGCTTCGGCCGGAGCCTTCTGGCTCGCGCAGGCCGCGAGGGCCAGGACGCAGCACGCGGCGGCCAGCATGCGGAAACGCTTCGTCATTTCACTCTCCTCGAGAAAAATTACTCGCGCGCCGGGGCGCGCTTCGACCTTGCCGGAGGACTCTCCGGCGGCTCGCCGACGGGCTCGTGCCGCCGGCGTCAGGGGATGCGCAGCTTCTGTCCGACGCGGATCTTGTCCGGGTCCTTCAGGACGTCCTTGTTCGCCTCGAAGATCGTCATGTACAGGCTCGCGTCGCCGTAGTACTTCTTCGCGATCTTCGACAGGCTCTCGCCGGCCACGACCTCGTGCCACTGCGTGGCGTCGAAGGCGTCCTTCGGCTTCGTCTCGTCGGTCATGGATTCTCCTCAGGGTACCGAGCGTACATCGACCGGGCCGCGCCGTCGCTGACGAAAACCTGACGGCGCGCCCACCGCCTGCGGCGGCGGATCGCCCGGGCGCTCGCGGCCGGCTAGACCGTGACCGGGCGGCGCGGGCGGCCGGGGAAGGTGCGCGGCGGGGTCTTCGGGCCGGCCGTCGCCCTGGCCGCCGCCGGCGGGGGGGCGAGCGCGAGCGCGAGCACTTCGTCGACCGTTTCCACGAGGTGCACGCTCAGGCCGCGCCGCAGCGGGGCCGGCACCTCGTCGAGCTCCTTCTTGTTGAGCTTCGGGCAGAGGATCGTGTCGATGCCGGCCCGCCGCGCGGCGAGGACCTTCTCCTTGAGGCCGCCGATCGGGAGGACGTGGCCGCGGAGCGTGATCTCGCCGGTCATCGCGATCGAGGCCTTGACCGCGCGGCCGGAGAAGGCCGACACGAGCGCGGTCGCCATCGTGACGCCGGCCGACGGGCCGTCCTTCGGGATCGCGCCCTCGGGGACGTGGACGTGCACGTCGTGGACGCCGAAGACCTCCTCGCGGAGGCCGAGGGTGCGCGAGTGGGCGCGAATCCACGACAGGGCGGCCTGCGCCGACTCCTTCATCACGTCGCCGAGCTGCCCGGTGAGGGTGAGCCGGCCCTTGCCCTTCATGACCGTCGCCTCGACGAAGAGCACGTCGCCGCCGGTCGCGGTCCAGGCGAGGCCCGTCGCGATCCCGACCTCGTCCTTCTTGAGCCGCTCCTCGGGCAGCGTCTTCGGCGCGCCGAGGAACTTCTGGAGGGAGCCTGGGGTGACGCGCACCGTGCCCGTCTCGCCCTCGGCCACCCGGCGCGCGACCTTCCGCGTCACCGTCGCGATCTCGCGCTCGAAGTTGCGCAGGCCGGCCTCGCGCGTGTAGGTCTCGACGACCGCCCGCAGGGCCGGGTCCGTGAACACGAGGTGCTCGGGGGTGAGGCCGTGCTCGTCGAGCTGCTTCGGGACGAGGTGGCGCTTCGCGATCTCGAGCTTCTCGTCGCCGGTGTAGCCGGAGAGGCGGATGACCTCCATGCGGTCGAGGAACGCCGGCTGGATCGTGTCGGTGAGGTTCGCGGTGCAGATGAACATCACGTTCGACAGGTCGAACGGGACGCCGAGGTAGTGGTCGCGGAACGTGTTGTTCTGCTCGGGGTCGAGCACCTCGAGGAGGGCCGAGCTCGGGTCGCCCCGGAAGTCGGCCCCGATCTTGTCGACCTCGTCGAGCATGAAGACCGGGTTGTTGGCTCCCGCCTGGTGGATGCCCTGCACGATGCGCCCGGGCATCGAGCCGACGTAGGTGCGCCGGTGGCCGCGGATCTCCGCCTCGTCCTTCACCCCGCCGAGGGAGAGGCGGACGAACTTGCGGCCGAGGGCGCGGGCGATCGAGCGGCCGAGGCTCGTCTTGCCGACCCCGGGGGGGCCCACGAAGCAGAGGAGCGGGCCCTTCGCCTTGTCCTTCAGCTTCCGCACCGCGAGGTACTCGACGATCCGCTCCTTGATCTTCTCGAGCCCGTAGTGGTCCTCGTCGAGGATCCGTTGCGCCTCCTTGAGGTCGAGGTTGTCCTTCGCCGCCTTGCCCCACGGCAGCGTGACCATCCAGTCGAGCCAGTTGCGCAGGGTCGCCGTCTCGGCCGCGTCGGGGTGCATCCGCTCGAGCTTCTTCAGCTGGCGGTCGACCTCCTCCATCACCGCCTTCGGCATGCGCGCCTTCACCGCCTTGTCGCGCAGCTGCGAGACCTCCTCGCCGAGCTCGTTGCCCTCGCCGAGCTCCGCCTGGATCGCCTTCAGCTGCTGGCGCAGGAAGTACTCGCGCTGGCTGCGGTCCATCTCGCCCTTGGCCTGCGACGAGATCTCCTGCTGCATCGTCAGGACCTCGAGCTCCTTCGTCATGAGCTCGTGGACCCGGCGCAGCCGCTCGACGGGGTCGAGGGCCTCGAGGATCGCCTGCGCGCCCTCGACCTTCAGGTCGAGGTTCGACGCGGTGAGGTCGGCGAGGCGGCCCGGCTCCTCCATGTTGTTCGCGATGACGATGACCTCGGGCGAGATGGGCTTGCCGAGGTTCTGCGACTTCTCGAGGGCGGCCTTCACGTTGCGCATGAGGGCCTCGATCTCGAGCGAGCCCTTCGGGACGCCGTCCGGCTCGCTCACGACCTCGATCCGGGCCTGCATGTGGGGCAGGCCCTCGTCCCACGACGCGATCCGCGCGCGGGAGAGCCCCTGCACGAGGACGCGGATGCGCCCGTCGGGCAGCTTCAGCATGCGCATGATGAGGGCCACCGTGCCGACGGGGTACACGTCGTCGGCGCCGGGGTCGTCCTCGTCCTGCCGCTTCTGCGCGGCGAGGAGGATCATTCGGTTCTCGGCGAGGGCCTGGTCGACCGCCTTGATCGACCGCTCGCGGCTGACGTAGAGCGGCACGATCATGAACGGGAAGATCACGATGTCCCGCAGGGGCAGGACCGGCAGGACGTCCGGGATCTTGGGCTGCTCCTCGTCGCGGCGCTCTTCGGTCATTCCGAGGGCTCCCTCTCGATCGGGATGAGGATCTCCTGCCCCCGGCGCTCGCGCCGGCCGGGCAGGGTGACGGTGAGCAGGCCGGCGCCGAGCGTGGCCTTCGCCCGCGAGACGTCGACCGGCGCGTCGATCTTGATGGCGCGCTCGAAGCGGCCGTGGGGCCGCTCGAGGCAGAGGAACGTGCCGGCGGGGTGGCGCGGGCGGCGCTCGCCGGCCACGACCACGCAGCGGTTGCGGACGCTCACCCGCAGCGACTCGGGCTCGAGGCCCGGCACCTCGAGGACCATGACGAGCCCGTCCTTCGACTCGTAGACGTCGGCGGCGGGGCACCACTCGCCGGGGGGGACCCGGTCGGCGTCGTCGATCGCCGCGAGCCGCCCGAAGAGCTCGTTCACCTCCTGCTGGAGGATGGCGATCGCCGAGACCGGCGGCCGGCTCGCGCGGCGCGTCACGCGGGCCTGCCCGTCCGCTTCAGCACGACGAGCGTGCGGTCGTCGCTCGCCCGGGCTCCCGCCTCGAACCGCTCGATCTCGCGGAGGATCGTGTCGAGGAGGGCGGGGGCGGTGAGGCCGCGGCTGCGCACGGCCAGGGCGGTGAGGCTCTCCTCCCCGTACTCCGCGCCCTCGGGGCTCCACGTCTCGGTGACGCCGTCGGAGTACACGACGAGGGTGTCGCCCGGCCGCATCTCGACCGTGCCGCCCGCGTACGTCACGTTCTCGAACATGCCGAGGACGAGCCCGCCGTCCTCCAGCCGGTCGACCTTGCCGGCCGCGCGCACCAGCAGCGGCGGGTTGTGGCCGGCGTTCACGTAGGCGAGGCGGCCCGTGTCGGGGTCGAGGGCGGCGAGGAAGAACGTGACGTACTTGCTCTGCGGCACGTTCTGGCAGACCGTGCGGTTGATCCGCGCGACCGCGTCCGAGAGCACCGTCTCCGTCCAGTGGGCGCGCACCGCGGCGCGCAGCACCGTCATCAGGAGGGCGGCGCCGGTGCCCTTGCCGGAGACGTCGCCGAGGGCGACGAGGAGCCGCCCGTCCTCGACCGCGAAGTCGTAGTAGTCGCCGCCCACCGTGCGGCACGGGCGGTTGCAGCCGGCGAGCTCCCAGCCGTCGACGCGCGGCGCCTGGCGGGGGAGGAGCCCCGTCTGGATCTCCGCCGCCATGCGCATGTCCTCCTCCATGCGCCGCTTCTCCATGCTCTCCTCGAGGAGGCGCACGTTCTCGATCTTCGCCGCCGCCACGTTGGCGAGTGCGGTGAGGACGCGCAGGTCGTCCTCGGTGAACGAGTGCGCGTGCTGCAGGGAGTCGACGTAGACGAGGCCGATGACCGCGTCCCGCCCCTGCTCGGGCGAGGCGAACCACAGCGGGGCGCACATCGCGGTGCGGATGCCGGAGGCGAGGATCGAGTCCTCGCTCTTGAACCGCGCGTCCTCGAGGACGTTCGGCAGCAGGAGGGAGACTTTCTCGTCGATGGCCCGCCGCGCGATCGACCGGCTGATCCGCGTCAGGGGCTCGCCCTGCCGCGAGCGCGAGGCCTTGATCGCGGGGACGGCCGGCTGCCCCTCGAGGAGCAGGATCGCGCCGCGCTCGGCCGCCACCGCCTCGAGGAGGAGGTTGAGGATCGTGTCGAAGAGCCGGTCGAGCGGCTGGTGGACGACGAGCTCGCTCGCCGCCTTGCTGAGGATGGCCAGGACGCGGTTCTGCCGCTGCAGCTCGCCGGGGTCGATGGCCGGCTTCGTGTTGATGGCCGACAGCTCGCGGACGGAGAAGACCCGCGTGCCCTCGGGCTCGCGGTCCTCGTCCTCCTCGGCCCCGCCGTCGGCGCAGAAGGTGAGGGTGTGCTCGCCGAGCGTGATCACGTCGCCCGGCCGCAGGCGCCGCCAGTCGCGGACCGGCTCCCCGTTCAGGAGCGTGCCGTTCTTGCTGTTGAGGTCGCCGACCCAGAACGCGCCCTCGCGCTGCTCGATGGCCGCGTGGTGGCGCGAGAGCCACTGGTCGGGCAGGAAGATGTCACTCTCCCGCGAGCGCCCGATCGACACGCGCTCCTTCGCGAGCGGGTAGCGCTCGCGGGTGCCGCCGGCGGTCTGGATCGCGATCTCGGGCAAGGGAGTTCCGGTGGCGTCGATTCTATCCCGCCGGCGCGGGGAGGGTGCGAGGCGCTTCGCGGCGGGGAGGACGACGGGCTAGAGTACGGCCCCATGGCCCGCGAGGTTCCCGGCCGCTCCGCGAGCCCCCGGGAGAGAGGAGCGCTCGCGGGGGCCGCGTTCCTGACCGCGACCTCCGCGATCGGCCCCGGCTTCCTCACGCAGACGGCGGTGTTCACCGAGCAGCACGGGCGCGACTTCGCGTTCGCCATCCTCGCCTCCGTCGTCCTCGCGCTGGTCGTGCAGCAGAACGCGTGGCGCGTGCTCGTGGCGTCGGGCCGGCGCGCGCCCGAGCTCGCCTCGGCCGTCGTCCCCGGCCTCGGCCCCGCGCTCGCCGTGCTCGTCTTCGCCGGCGGGCTCGTCTTCAACGTGGGCAACGTCGCGGGCTGCGGCCTCGGCCTCGCCGTGTTCGGCGTGCCGGAAGCGGCGGGAGCCGTCGCCTCGGCGCTCCTCGCGGCCCTCGTCCTCGCGCGGCCGCGGGCCGGGTCGGTCCTCGACCTCGTCTCCCGCGTCCTCGGCGCCGTCATGATCCTCGCGACCCTCGCGGTGGCGGTCGCGTCGCGCCCCGACGCGGCCGGCGCCGCGGTCGCGGCCGTCCGCCCGTCGGCGATCGCGGTCCTCCCCGTGCTCACCCTGCTCGGCGGGACGGTGGGCGGCTACATCCCGTTCTCCGGCGCGCACCGCCTCCTCGACGCCGGGCTCACCGGGCCGGGGGCGACGCCCGACGCCGCGCGCAGCGCCACACTCGGCGTCGGGGTCACGGCGGCCATGCGCGTCCTCTTCTTCCTCGCCGTGCTCGGCGTCGTCGGCCACGGGTCGGCCCTCGACCCCGCGAACCCGCCGGCGAGCGCCTTCCGGCTGGGGGCGGGGGAGTGGGGCTACCGGCTCTTCGGCGTGGTGCTGTGGTCGGCGGCCCTCACCTCGATCGTCGGGTGCACCTACACGTCGGTGTCCTTCGCCGAGAGCGCGTGGCCGCGGCTCGCGCGCCGCCGGGCCCCGG
>WBZP01005048.1_pt1 | contig 13548 bp, 9 predicted proteins | sample 5204301 | NCBI WGS metagenome assembly WBZP01 (sample SAMN12412401, study PRJNA552823) | activated sludge metagenome | isolation source: activated sludge from nitrification reactor of wastewater treatment plant... | place: USA: Pennsylvania | collected 2017 | reverse complement strand
CATCGACGCCCGGGAGCTGGGGTTCATGGTCGACCGTGCCGAGCGGTCGCTGGCCCCCGAGGACATCGCGAGGATCGCGGACACCTACCACGCCTGGCGCGGCAAACCGTCCGCCGTCGAGAAGGGGCTGTCGTATGCCGATGTGCCCGGCTTCTGCGCCAGCGTCCCCCTCGCCGACATCAAGGCCGCCGACTACGCCCTCACCCCCGGTCGCTATGTCGGCGCCCCCGACGCCGAAGACGACGGCGAACCCATCGACGACAAGATCCAACGTCTCACCAAGGAACTCCTCCATCAGTTCGACGAGTCCGCGCGTCTTGAGGGCGCTGTGCGTCGCGCCTTGAGCAGGTTGACATGACGGCCTCCACCAAGACTGGTGGGCGCGAGGCAACTCGCGGGATCATCCCGGGGCGGTTCGCTCTCAGCGTCGGCAGACCGCCACTTCCGGAGCCCGACGGCTTTCGATGGGTGCCGCTCTCTAGCGTTGCTCGTCTCGAGAGCGGTCACACACCTGCCCGAGGGAGGGACGAGTACTGGGGGGGAGAGGTCCCATGGATCGGTATCCGCGACGCAACGGGCAACCACGGGCGCGTGATCTTCGATACCGAGCAACATGTCACCCAGGCAGGTCTCGACAACTCCTCGGCACGCCTCCTCCCTGCTGGAACGGTGTGCCTCTCACGCACGGCCTCTGTAGGATTCGTCGTCACCATGGGTGTCCCCATGGCCACCAGCCAGGACTTCGTCAACTGGGTTTGTGGCCCCCGGCTCAACCCGCGGTACCTCCACTATGTGTTGCTGGCAGAACAGGACAGCGTTCGACGCTTTGCCCACGGGACCACGCATCAGACCATGTACTACCCCGAAGCGAAGGCCCTTCAGATCCTTGCGCCGGACCGGCCAGGGCAGGACGCCATTGTTGAGGTGCTGGGGGCGCTCGACGACAAGATCGCGGCCAACACCCGCCTAGTCTCAACAACTGACGCCTTGGCCACCGCTCTCATACGCTCGGTGATCACCGAGAAGCGCGTGGCCCTGGCGAGCCTGGCCAGTGTGGTGATGGGGTCCTCTCCGCCAGGTGAGAGCTACAACGAGAGCGGCATCGGAACCGTCTTCTACCAGGGAGTCCGAGATTTCGGCGTGCGTTATCCGGCCAACCGAGTTTGGACCACGCAGCCAGTTCGCATGGCTCACCCGAGGGACACCCTGGTCAGTGTCCGCGCCCCCGTGGGTCGGACCAACCTAGCCTCAGAGTCGACGTGCATCGGGCGTGGGCTCGCAGCAGTTCGGTCAACGGCCGACCGGCCGATGACGCTGTTTCACTTGCTCCGCAACGATCCCGAGGCTTGGGGGCCGTATGAGGCCGAAGGTACGGTCTTCGGCTCGATCAACAGACGGCACTTAGAGGCGCTCTTGCTTCCGGCTGTCGATCGCCAGCAGAGCGACGATCTGGAGGTTCAGCTTGCCGCGCTTGAGGAGCGGATCGCGAGCGCCATCACGGAAAGCGGCATTCTGGCGAACACACGAGACACGCTGCTCCCGCTTCTCATGTCTGGCAGGGTGCGGGTGAAGGACGCCGAGACAACGGTCAAGGGAGTGGTCTGACGTGGTCGGCCCGGAGGGGTTCAGTGAGGAGCAGTGGGAACTGCTCACGCGCGAGGCGCTCGCCGAGCAGGACTGGCAGCCGCTCAATGGCGTCGCCATCGCGCCTGGGTCGGGGGAGCGGGTGTCGTGGGGGGATCCCGTCATACCTGGGCGGTTGTTGGACGCGATGCAGCGGCTGAACCCGGAGGTGCCGACGGAGTACCTCAAGCAGGCCCACGCCGACATCCTGTCGCCGAAGTCGCAGGACGCCCTGACCGAGAACCAGCGCATCCACGCATTCCTCGTCGAGGGCTACCGCGGCATCAGTTATGTCGACACCGACGGCACGGAGCAGACCCCGACGATCCGGCTGGTCAGTGCCCAGGATGACGAGAACGAGTGGCTGGCGGTCAACCAGGTCACGGTCCGTGCCGGCGACCAGGAGCGCCGCTTCGACGTGCTGCTGTACTGCAACGGGATGCCGGTGGGGGTCGTCGAACTGAAGAGGGCCGGGTCGGCGAGCGCGGACATCGCGGCCGCGCATGCGCAGGTGCAGACGTACGTTCACGAGCTGCCGATGGCGTTCCGGTTCTGCACCGTCGTCGTGGTCAGCGACGGGATCACCGCGCGCTACGGCACACCGTTCACCTCGCTGAATCACTTCTCCCCGTGGAACGTCGACGACGACGGCGCCCCGGTGACGTTCGGGCAGGCGCTCGACGACGTGCACCTGGGGACCGAACTGGAGTTCCTCGTGGAGGGGGTGTTCAACCCGGCTCGGTTCCTCCAGCTCCAGCGGGACTTCACCGCGTTCGACGAGGGCGCGGAGGGCCTGGTGAAGCGGATCGCGAAGCCGCACCAGTACTTCGCGGTGACCAAGGCGGTCGGTAGCACAGTCCAAGCGGTGCAGAGCAACGGCAAGGCCGGGGTGGTCTGGCACACCCAGGGCTCGGGCAAGTCGATGGAGATGGAGCTCTACACCAACCGGGTCATCCGCCACCCGAAGCTGCTCAACCCGACGATCGTCGTGATCACCGACCGGACCGAGCTCGACGGACAGCTCTTCGGGACCTTCAAGAAGTCCACGCTCCTGCCGGAGAAGCCGGTCCAGATCAAGACCCGCTCACAGTTGCGTGAGCAGCTGACCCAGCGGCGCACCGGCGGGATCTTCTTCACGACCTTGCAGAAGTTCGGCCGCAGCGCCGACGAGCGCGCCGCCGGCTCCGACCACCCGCTGCTGTCGGACCGGCACAACATCATCGTCATCGTCGACGAGGCGCACCGCAGCCACTACGACGACCTCGACGGGTATGCCGCGCACCTGCGCGACGCGCTGCCGAACGCGACGCTCATCGCGTTCACCGGAACTCCGATCTCCCTCGCCGACCGGAACACCCGGCAGGTGTTCGGAGACTACATCGACATCTATGACCTGACCCGGGCCGTGCGCGACGGGGCGACAGTCCCGGTCTATTTCGAGCCGCGGCTGATCACGGTCGGCTTCGCCGCCGACGTCACCGACGACGACATCGACTCCGCCGCCGACGAGGCCGCGGTCGGTCTAGACCTGGCCGAACGGGAGCGGATCGAGAAGTCGGTCGCGGTGATCAACGCCGTCTACGGTGCTCCCGAGCGGCTGCAAGCGCTGGCGTGCGACATCGTGACGCACTGGAAGAACCGTCGGGCCCAGATGGCCCCCTTCATCGACGCGCCCGGCAAGGCGATGATCGTCGGCGCCACCCGCGAGATCTGCGCCCGGCTCTACGACGAGATCGTCGCCCTGCGCCCCGACTGGCACTCCGAGGCCCTCGACAAGGGGATCATCAAGGTCGTCTACTCCGGCGGCCCCCAGGACCAGCCGCCCATCTCGACCCACGTCCGCCGCGAGTCGGAGAACAAGACCATCAAGGAGCGGCTCACCCAGGTCGACGACGAGCTCGAGATCGTCATCGTCAAGGACATGATGCTCACCGGCTTCGACGCGCCCCCGCTGCACACCCTCTACCTCGACCGGCCGCTCAGGGGCGCCCTGCTCATGCAGACCCTGGCCCGGGTCAACCGCACCTTCCGCGGCAAGCCGGACGGCCTGCTCACGGCATACGCGCCCCTGGCGGACAACCTCCACCGGGCGCTCGCGGAGTACACCCAGGAGGACCAGTCCACCCGGCCCGTCGGCCGGGACATCGACGAGGCCGCCACCCTCGCGGAGCAGCTCATCGATCAGCTCGGTGAGGCCTGCTCGGGCTACCGCTGGAAGGCCAGGCTCGGCCCGGATCAGAAGTCGTGGCTCAAGGCCGCGGTCGGCCTGACCAGCTATCTTCGCGACCCCGCCACACCCGGCAACCAGGTGGACGACGGCGAGGAGAGCCTCGGGAGCCGGTTCCGCCGGCTCTCCGCTCAGCTAGCCCGAGCGTGGGCCCTGGCCTCGGGCAGCGCCACCTTGGACCACCGTCGAGCCGACGCACGGTTCTACGAAGAGGTCCGGGTGTGGATGGCCAAGCTCGACGCCCAGGAACGCCAGGCCCGTGGCGAACCCGTGCCCGAGGACATCCAACGGCTCCTGCGCCAGCTCGTCGCCGAGGTCGTCGTCGACGGCGGCATCGTCGACATCTACGACGTGGCCGGTATGCCGAAGCCCAGCCTGAGCGACCTGACCCCCGAGTTCGGACACCGAGCCCTGCAGGCCCCGAACCCGCACCTGGCGATCGAGGCACTGCGCGACCTCCTCATGGGGGAGGCGGGCCACGTCACGCGTCACAACCTCGTCCGCCAACGCGCCTTCTCGGACCGGCTCACCGAGCTGATGACCAAGTACACCAACCAGCAGCTCACCTCCGCCGAGGTCATCGCCGCTCTCATCGAGCTTGCCCAGGAGGTCGCCGCCGAGAGCGACCGGGGGCGGCGCTTCGACCCACCGCTGTCCGAGGACGAGCTCGCGTTCTATGACGCGGTCAGCCAGAACGAGTCCGCCGTCGAGCTGCAGGGCGAGGAGGTGCTCGCCACGATCGCTCGCGACCTGGTCGAGGTGATGCGGCGAGACATCAAGACCGACTGGACGGTCCGCGACGACGTCCGCGCCAAGCTCCGCTCGTCTATCAAGCGGCTTCTCGTCAAGCATCGCTATCCACCCGACCAACAGCCCGAGGCCATCCGGTTGGTGATCGAGCAGATGGAGTCTCTGGCCATGCGGTACGCCGCCTGAGCGACGTCACATTCTCTGGCGAGTCTTGGTCCTGGGGCCTTGGCTCACCGACCCCCGGTCATGGGTGGGCCGGGGCTGCTCAGGTGCCGAGCCGCTCGTCGAGGAGTCGGGTCATCGGCCAGGCACCCTCGGACCAGTTGGCCAGGATCGTGTACGTGATGGCCGTCGATGGTTGATGCAGGCTGAGGAAGGAGACGCCGGCGTCATACCCCTCCATGAAGACCGCATCACCAGCGGCGGCGAGGTGGAAGCCGAGCCCGTACCGCCGACTCTCCTGCGGCCAGTCACTGCGCGGGCGCAGCAGCTCCGCGACGAGCGGGGGCGCCACGATCTGCCCGGCGAAGAGCGCCGACCACAGCGCATGGAGATCAGCAAGCGTCGAGTAGGTCCCGCCGTCGCCGCTGCCTCGGACCGGTAGGTGCAGGACATTGGTGCGCAGCCCGGTGGCGTCGAGGTAGCCCACGGCGGCGCGCCCGGGCAAGGAGTCGGTGCGCAGGAAGTCAGTGTCCGGCATACCGGCGGGGTCGCAGACCAGGTCCGAGACCAAGGTGGGAAGGTCGGTTCCCGCAGCGCGCTCGGCGAGGACTGCGAGTAGCACGTAGCCGGAGTTGTTGTAGGTGAACCGTTCGCCCGGCGCGAAGACACTCGGACGGCCGTCGAGCATCCGCAGGTACGCCTCGGCGGTCGCCAGTTCGTGGACCGGCACGGATAGCACGTAGTCGCGGACGTCGCAGCCGGAGCCCTCGTCCAGGTAGTCACCGATGCCCGAGCGGTGCGCGAGCAGATGCTCGACCGTGACACCGTCGCCGACCAGCGGCAGGTCCTCACCCAGCAGCGACCGGGCGGTGGTGTCGAGCCGGAGCGTGCCCCGTTCGACGAGCGCCATGACGGTCACGGCGGTGAGGCTCTTCGTCCCGCTCGCCATGGCGAACTGCGTGTCTACGGTCGCCGGGATGCCGTGGGCTCGGTCCGCCAGCCCGTATGCCGCACAGACCACGGTGTCACCCTCACGGTCGACCCGGACCGCCCCGGAGAAGCCGGTGCGCTCGGCGACCTCGGCCACCTCGGTCTGCAGGGTCGTCATGGCCGGTCAGGCTAGCCCGCACCCCGGGGCACGCGCCTGCGAGTTATGCGACCAGGGGTGCGGAGTAGGGGGACGGTCCGGGCGGTTGACGGTGCGGGGCGCCGGTGGCGACGATGGCCCGGTGAGCGTGGGCATGTGGTCGGAAGGGGCAGTGAGCCGTCCGGCGCGTGCGACCCGTTCGGTCGTCTCCGCGTGTGCTGTTGCGGCCGTGGTCGTCGCGCTCCTGGCGGAGTTCGGCTCGACCTCGGTGTCGGACGTCGGCGCCTGGGTGCCTGACCTCCTCGCGGGGCTGGTGCTCATCGTCTGCGGGCTCGTGCTGCACCACATGGGGAGCCCTGCTTCAGCAGCCCTCGCTCTCATCTTCGCAGGCCTGACATGGTTCGCCGGGAACCTCGCCATGGTTGGCCCGACGTGGTCTATGGAACTCCTGGGCGCACTTGCCCACGCGCACCGTGGGCTTGTGCTCGCCGGAGTGGTCCTGCTGCGTCCAGCCTTGCGGAGCACGGCTACGGCGCTGGCGGGGGTGCTGTCCTCTGGCCTTCCCGTATTCGTCGACTCTGCCGTTGGGACACTGATGTGGGCCTTTGGTGTCCTGGGCCTCGGCCTGCTGTGCGTCTTGCGGTGGCCGGCTGGTGTGCGGGCGCGGGGGGTGATGCCGGTCATGCTGCTTGGCGGGACCGTTGCCGCAGCGGCCCAGCTGTCGTTGACCCAGCAGGCAGTTGCCTTGTCTGGGTTCGCCACGTTGGCCTATGCGTTGGGAATGAGTCTTGCGGCCATCTGCACCGTCGTGGCCGCTGCGGAACCGCCGGGTCGGTCGGTCCATGTCACCGACGCCGTAGTCCACGTCGTTCTCGGTGATGACCACGACGTCCGCCACATGCTCGCTAGTGCACTGCGCGACCCGCAGCTGCGCCTCGCGTTCGCCGTGGACGATGGCTGGACAGACGAGCAGGGCACACCCACCAGCGAACCCACAGCATCGCCCGGTCGGGCCGTGATCCCCGTGCTCGTCGACGGGTTGCAGGTCGCCGCGATCTCGTGCCGACCGGACGTCGCGACTTCGGCACGCACGGCCCGAGCCATCGCCTCCGCGACCGGCCTTCTGGCGAGCAACGCCCGACTGCAGCGGTCCCTGCGTGAAGAGGCCGAGCGGCTCGACGCCTCTCGGCGACGTCTGCTGGTGGTCGCTGACGAGCAACGCCATGCCCTGTCGTCGAGGCTGGAAGCGAGCGTGGCGGGGCCGCTAGAAGCGCTGCGCGGGTCACTGGACGCCACCCTGGGGGGACCGGATCCCGAGGTCGAAGCCGCTCGTGAGCGCTGCCTGCTGCGGGTGAGCGAGCTTTGGGCAGACGTGCGCTTGATGGAGTCCGGGCTTGGTGGGTCCTTCGTGGGCACCTGCGGGCTGGAGGCGGCCCTTCGCACTCTCACCGATCGGCTCCAGCTTGACGTCGATATGCGCGTGGATGCTGCAGCAGTTCCCGCTGAGCTAGCCGAGACCGTGTACCTCATCTGCTCCGAGGCGGTGGCGAACGTGCTCAAGCATGCGGGTGCCACCCGGCTGGAGGTCGTCGCAACCGCGGGACGGGATGGCGTCGACCTCGGCATCCGTGATGACGGCCACGGCGGCACGGACCCCTCCCGCGGCACGGGGCTGCGCGGTCTGTCCGACCGGGTGGCCGCGCTGGGTGGCCGGTTCCGCGTGGGCGATGCCCTGGAGGGCGGGACGGAGATGCGGGTGCACCTGCCGATCGGGGTGCGCCCGCACCCTCCGGCCATAGGCGGCCCGGTCTAGGCGTCGCCGATCCGCGTCCACCGCAGGCCGTAGTAGGGGTCGGCTTTGAACCCGTCGATCTGGGTCAGGGTCAGTGACCGGTCGGGGTTGACCCTCCAGCGCAGCCGGTTCACGACGTTGCCGATGTCGGGGTGCAGGGCGAGCAGCATCTGGTCACCCTTGACCTGGTAGATCCCGCTCACCGTGAAAGGCTCTCCGGGTCTGCCCGAGTCGTGGATGATCTCGAAGGTGTAGTGACCGTCCTTGAGCCGCCACGTCAAGGTGATCACCTTGAAGGTGCCCACCGCGTCGTCTCCCTCGAAACGCAACCCGCTCCCCTTGGCGTTCCACTGCCGGGCGAAGGCCTCGGTCCACTCGAGCCGGTAGGTCCCGTTGGGGAGGGTCCCTGCTGCCGGGGTCACTTTCGTGGGGTCCAGGCCGTCGGGTGCGGGAGCGCACGCTTCGGGCTGCTGGGGTGGCTGGGCGGGGCGGTCGGCACGCAGGGCAGCCAGTGCGGTCTGGTCGACGGCTCGGGTGACGGCCTCGAGGGCGGTGCGGAACCGTTCCAGGGCCGCGGATCCGGCGATTACGACGGACCCCCCGGCGTTGCAGAACGTCGTGGCCTCGTCGCTGACCGAGGGCACGGTGCTCTGCAAGTTCTCCCTGGTCTGGTTCGCTGCCTGCTCGAACACGGTGCGCTGCTGGTCGCTCAGTTCCTTCCACCACCTCGCGTTGGCCGCGATGCTGACGAACTTTGCGTAGAGCACCAGGTCGGCGCTTGCCACGGCGCCGAAGGCGAGTCCTTGGGCTCGACTCCAGTCGGTCTCTGTCGCGCGTACCGCGCCCCTGGCGCGCAGGTCGGCATACTCCTCGTCCGTCGGGTCGATCCTGATCGCCCCGAGGTGGGACACGATTGTGCCGATGCTGACGCTGAAGGTGCGGAAGTTCCCACCGCGCAGGTCGGCGGGATCGGTGACCGGCGTGTCGAAGCCGACGATGACGCGTAGCCGCTCGGGCACCAGTGCCAGCCCGTGGGCTCCCTTGGATTCCAACCCGGACAAGGCGGTTCGTACGAGAGTGGCATCCGCCGCGACGGCCGCCATGTGGGCGTTCGACTCCACCTCGAACGGTGCCTGCAGCACATCGGTCGACCGCACACCCGCGTCCGACCACGCACGAGTGGGCACGGTGGCGAGCTGAAGGTCCCCGCTCGTGAGCGCGGCCACCACAGCGGCATCCCCATGGTTGCTGCTCAGTGCGCCCGCCGACCTCGTCTCCACCTGAATGGCCCCATGGGACAGCTCTTCTACGCGTGCCGCGAACTCCTGCATCGCGACCCCGGTGGGTGCGTCAGCCGGCTGGGAGTCCCCCATCACGACGTGCAGCGCGGCGGCTGGGGCGCCAGCCTTGACCGCCCCCGGCGCAGCGGCCGGCCCGGCCTCTTGCGCCGACCCGCTCGAGCAGGACGCCAGACCAGCTACCACCAGGACGGCGACCGTCATTCGTGCACCGTTCATCACTCCTCCTCCTTCGATCGAAGTGTCGTCCTCCCACGGTGTCGCGGGACAGACGCTTCTGGCGTCGGGGCCAGCACGGGTCTCGCGCGCTCACCGGGTCGTGGGAATCCACGACCCGGTGCGGCGGACAAGATGGGACGATCTGGCTCATGTGGAGCGCACTGGCGCCGTTGATCGGTATGCCGGCCGCGACGGCGGCAGCGGCCGCTGCGGCATGGGCAGCCGGGTTGCGGCCGGTGGCCCTGGCCGGCTTGGGGACAGCACTGACCTGGCCCGGCCCCCGGCTCGTCGCGGTGGGCCCGGGGTGGCACGCGTGGGGCGCGGCGACCGGGCCTGCCTGGACGACCGTGGCGTTGTGCGTGTGCATGGCGGGCACGCCGTCGCAGCTGCCCGACGCGCGCACCAAAGACGCCCGGGGGGAAGCAGCCCTGCGCCGGGCGGCCCTCGGTGCCGGGGTCGCTGCGGCCGTGCTGGGCTGGTGCAGGGTCGCGGTCTACGAGCCCTTCGATGACCCTCGCTGCCACGTGAACTGCGTCCACAGCCCCATGGCCCTGACCTCCGATCTAGCGCTATCCGCACAACTGTCGACCTGGGGCGCGACTGCCGCCGCGCTTGCGTGGGGCCTGGTGCTTGTCATGCTCGTGGTGCGCCGAAGCGCCCGGGTGGGAGAGACCTGGTGGGTCCCTTGGTGCGTTGCACTCCTCGCTGCGGCATCCCTCGCCGAGGCGACCTCCTGGCTCAGGGCGTCGGCAGGGGAAACACCCGAGGTCCCGGGCCCGGTGAACAGTGCCCTTCACTTAGTCGCCGGAGTCGGCGTCGCGGTGGTGCTCACCGGTCTTGTGCTGGCACGATTCCGGCTGGTGCTGGCTATGGAACGCGTCAGCACGACCCTCGAACAGGGACGGGATGCCGGTTGCCAGGCCGTTCTCGCCGGGGCACTGCACGAGCCGGCTCTCGCCATCGGCCACCACGTCGGTGGCGGAGTCGTCGTTGACCGCTCAGGGCGGCCGCTCGGTCCCCTCCGGCAGGGGCGAGTGCGCACTGAACTGGTTGACGGATCGGGCCTCATCGGGGTCATCGACCACGATGCCCGCCTGCCGGCCGATGCCCTGCTCGTCAGCATTGGCGACGCAGCGCGAATCGCCATCCGCAACGAAGGACTGCAGCTGCGGCTGGAGCTGGAGGTTGCCGCACTGCGGGAGTCCCGGCGTCGGATCCTCGAGCACGGCGATGCCGAGCGCTCCAGGCTGGAGCGCGACCTCCACGACGGTGCCCAGCAGAAAGTCCTCGCCCTCGCGATGGAGTGCGAGCGGTTGCGGCGGCTGCTGTCCAACCGTGAAGAGCATGCTCAGGCCGCCCACGCACAGGCCGCCGTCGATGCTGCCGAGATGCTGCTGCATCGCCTACGTGCAGTGGCTCGAGGGCTCCACCCCGCCGTCCTGGACGCCCACGGCCTTCGCCCCGCACTGCTCCAGCTGGCCGACTCCTCCCCCGACCCGTTCCTCGTCGAGGTGGGCGACGTCGGGCCGCTGCCCGAGGCGTTACAGCGCGATGCCTACGCCATTGTGCGCGACGCGACCTTGACCCGACTGGAGGCCGTGCTGGTGTCCAAGCCCGGTGATCTAGCTATCGATGTCTCAGGACCGTGGCCGGCACCGGAATCTGTGCTCGACCGGATCTCGGCAGCCGGGGGGCGGATCACCCGCACCGGACAGGGATGGGAGGCGACTCTGCCGTGCGAGTGATCGTCGCCGACGACGCTGTCCTGACCCGCGCGGGCGTGGCAGCCCTCCTATCAGATTCGGGGTGCGAGGTGGTGGCGACCGCCGCAGATGGCCCCGCAGCAGTACGGGCTGCGGTGGAGACCAGGCCCGACGTCGCGGTCCTCGACATCCGCATGCCTCCCACCCACACGACCGAGGGTCTGGTCGCCGCATGTGAGATCCGTCAGCAACTGCCCTCGACGGCCGTCCTGGTGCTCTCGCAGTACGTAGAGCCCAGCTACGCCCTCGACCTGATATCGAGCTACCCCGAACGCCTCGGCTACCTGCTCAAGGAGCGCGTCGTGAACGGAGCGGCGCTTGCGGACACCCTGCGCCGGCTCGCTGATGGCGAGTGCGTCATCGACCCGAGCATCGTGGCGCAACTCATGAGACAACGGCGACGCGTCGATCCCCTCGACCGGCTCACCGAACGCGAGAGGGCGGTGCTCGACCTCGTGGCCCAAGGGCATTCGAACGCGGGCATAGCGCGCTTGCTCTCCATTGCCGAGCGCACCGTCGAGACCCACGCCGGCCGCATCTTCGACAAGCTGGACCTCGGTGACGAGCGGGAGATGAACCGTCGGGTCCTGGCCGTCCTCACGCTCCTCAACCGCGAGTAATGGTTCGGTGCCGCGACCCGCACATGGTCGGGCACTGGCCTGATCGACGGGTGGCGCAACATCAACCTCAACGCCGACAGGATTCTCGTCAGGAACGACGTACCGGCGGTGATGCTGCCGCGGAGTCGAGGCAGCGGCAGCAGCCCGGCATGGGCTAGCGCAGCGGTGCTGTGCCCCAGTCGACCTGGCGCTCGACGCCGCACTGGTCGTTGACCCATTGTTGGTCGGTACCGTCGGTGTTCATCACTTGGAGGCTGGTGCAGCGGGACGTTGGGGAGTACTCGTCGTGGGGGTAGAGGATCTTCGTGCCGTCGGGTGAGTACACGGGGTCGAAACTGGCCTGCAGCGACCATGTCGAACTGCGGCCACCGCGGTAGCCGGTGTCCCGGGTGAGTGCGGTGATGGCCCCGCCGCCCGCGGGTACGCGCAGCACGCTGGTGATCGTGCCGGGGTCGCTGCCTATCTGCTCGAAGATCAGAGAGCGACCGTCTGGCGACCAGTCGGCGTCGCCGACCTTCTGCCCGGGGCGACGACCTGGTGTGCGTTGGCGTCGTCTAGCACGTCGTGCTCCCCGCATGACACTCTCCTTTGGCTCTGGACCTGACGTTCGCCATCGTGCGGGGGGGCGCGGGCTGCCTGGCATCCGTGTCTCTACGTATCCATGAGGGGTCAGGACCGTAGCCGTCGGAGCATGCTGGATGGCGGAGCTCGGACCTACCCGGTGGTCCATGGGCAAGGTCGTTCTCGTCCTCACCGGCATGACCGGCGCTGCGCTTGTCACGGCCTCGGTGATCTTCCCCTCGGCGTCGGGTGTTCCCGTTCCTGGCGTGGTGGACGTGGTGGTTCCGACGGTTCTGCTCAACTGCTCGCTCGTGTTGGTGACGCGCGGGCACAGGTGGCCGGCTGCGTTCCTCGCGATGGCGGGGGTGCTCTGGTGCACGGTGGGGCTGGCCTGGGTCATGCCTCAGCGGGTGGCGGACAGTCTTGTCCGTGTGGGTGTCCTGCCCTTGGCACTTGTCGTGGCGGTGGCTCTGGCCCTGCCGCTGGGCAGGCCCTGGCAGGCGCCCAGGCTTGTCGTCCTCACTCTTGGGGGTGGCCGTGGCCGGTGGGCAGGATGGCCCGTCCCGGTCAGGTTGGCTTTCGGGTCGCTCCTTCTCATCCGGGCTGCGGCTTCAATGTGGTCGCGCACAGGCCCCGGGGGCCGAGGCACTCAGGCCGGACTTCTGTCTGTCGTGGTCCAAGCTGGAACAGGTGCCGGGCTGTTGCCTTCGGGTCCAGTGCTGTCCGGGACGACCTTTCCGCCGAGCTTGGCCCCGGGCACGGTAGGCCTGATGATGGGCGGGGCTGGACTTGCTGCGGTCCGCATCCTGGATCCCGACCGACGGGTGTGGAAGGCGACGCAGATTGCTGCCTCCACCGGCGACCGACTGGGCGTCGAGTCGTGGGTCGGTGATTTGCTGGCGACCTGCGTGTCGACGCTCGCCGGGATGCCGTGGGCTCGGTCCGCCAGCCCGTATGCCGCACAGACCACGGTGTGACCCTCGCGGTCGACCCGGACCGCCCCGGAGAAGCCGGTGCGCTCGGCGACCTGGGCCACCTCGGCCTGCAGCGTGGTCATGGCCGGTCAGGCTAGCCCGCACCCCGGGGCGCGCGCCTGCGAGTTATGCGACCTGGGCGGCGCCGGCATCCAGCGTCGGTGACCGTCCGCACCCACCGGTATGCCGTGCGCCGCCCCTCGCGGACGGGCTGGTTCAGCGGCCGAAGGCCGCCACGAAATGGTCCTCCAGCTCCTGGGACCACTCGCCGCTCGCGCCGCAGGGCACGATGGCCCCGCCGGAGGCGACGATGAGGTACCGCTTGCCCATCTCGGGTCGGATCGTTCCGAGCAGTGCGGTCTCGGTGCCCGTTGGCGTCTGGACCCGCACCGTGGTGGCCCCGTTGCCACCGGCATACCACTTGGCGACCGAGAGGGTGGCCAGGCCGTCCGCCATCTCCGTGACCGTGCCG
>WBZP01003256.1_pt3 | contig 13548 bp, 14 predicted proteins | sample 5204301 | NCBI WGS metagenome assembly WBZP01 (sample SAMN12412401, study PRJNA552823) | activated sludge metagenome | isolation source: activated sludge from nitrification reactor of wastewater treatment plant... | place: USA: Pennsylvania | collected 2017 | reverse complement strand
TGAAGGCCGGCACCGTGGTGTGGAACGGTCCTGTCGGCGTCTTCGAGTTCGACCAGTTCGGCGAAGGCACGAAAAGAATCGCCGCGGCCATCGCCGCCACCCAGGCGTTCACCCTGGCCGGCGGCGTCGACACCATCGCTGCCATCCAGAAATACGACATCTACGACAAGGTGTCCTACATTTCCACCGCCGGCGGCGCCTTCCTGGAATTCCTCGAGGGCAAGACCCTGCCCGCGGTGGACATCCTTGAGCAGCGTGCCAAAGGCCAAAACCCTTAACCACAGAGACACTGAGAGCTTCGTGGCCATGTGTTTTTCTCTGTGCCTCTGTGTCTCTGTGGTGAAAGGTTCTTGATGCAACGCTCAACCAAAATCGTCGCCACCCTCGGCCCGGCCAGTTCCGGCCCGGAGGTGCTCGAGCGCATGATCGCCGCTGGCGTCGATGTCGTGCGCCTGAATTTCTCCCACGGCACGGCCGACGACCACCGTCGCCGCGTGGCGCTGCTGCGCGAGACCGTGCGCAAGGTCGGCCGCACCGTTGGCATCATGGTCGACCTGCAGGGCCCGAAGATCCGCGTCGGCAAGTTCGCTGCCGGCAAGGCGGAGCTGAAGCCCGGCGACCCCTTCGTGCTCGACACCTCGAAAGAGCCGGGCGATTCCAGGCGCGTCGGTCTCGACTATCCCGACCTGGTCGACGACCTCGCCGAAGGCGACGTGCTGCTGCTCGACGACGGCCGCATCGTGCTGGAAGTCGGTCAGGTCATCGACCGCGAAGTGCGCTGCCGCGTGCGGGTTGGCGGCACGCTGTCCAACAACAAGGGCATCAACAAGCAGGGCGGCGGCCTCTCGGCGCCGGCGCTCACCGCCAAGGACATGGAGGATATCCGCACCGCTGCGGAAATCACCTGCGACTTCGTCGCCGTGTCCTTCCCCAAGTCCGGCGCCGACATGCGCCAGGCGCGCGAGCTGCTGCGCGCCGCCGGCTCGGATGCGCTGCTGATCGCCAAGATCGAGCGGGTGGAGGCCATCGCCGCGCTGGAGGACATCCTGCACGCCTCGGACGCCATCATGGTGGCGCGCGGCGACCTCGCCGTGGAAGTCGGCGATGCGGCCGTGCCGGCGCTGCAGAAGCGCCTCATCAACGCGGCGCGCGAGCACAACAAGATCGCCATCACCGCCACTCAGATGATGGAATCCATGATCAAGAGCCCGGTGCCGACGCGCGCCGAGGTCTCCGACGTCGCCAACGCCGTGCTCGACGGCACCGATGCAGTCATGCTCTCGGCCGAGACCGCCGCCGGCGACTATCCGGTGGAAACCGTCACGGCCATGGCGCGGATCTGCCTCGAAGCCGAGAAGTCGCACGAGATCAAGCTGGACCACCATTTCCTCGACCGGGTGTTCACCCGCATCGACCAGTCGATCGCCATGGCGGCGCTGTTCACCGCCTACCACCTCAAGGTCAAGGCCATCGCCGCGCTGACGCAATCCGGCTCGACCGCGCTGTGGATGTCGCGCATCCACTGCGGCGTGCCGATCTTCGCCCTGACGCCGGAAATCCGCAGCCGCTACCGCATGAGCCTGTACCGCGACGTCTACCCGCTGCTGATGCGCTACATCGGCCACGACCGCGACGAACTGCTGCGCGAGGCCGAGCACATCCTCATCGAGTCGGGCGCCGTCGAAGTCGGCGACACCATCGTGCTGACCATCGGCGAGCCGATCGGCACGCCCGGCGGCACCAACACCATGAAGATCGTGCGCGTCGGCGAGCACAGCCACTCGGCCGGCCGCAGCAGCCTTTAACCCTAGGAGACTCAGTCATGCCCCTCGTATCGATGCGCCAGCTGCTGGACCACGCCGCGGAAAACGGCTACGGCCTGCCCGCCTTCAATGTCAACAACCTGGAACAGGTCCGCGCCATCATGGAGGCCGCCGACGAGACCGGCAGCCCGGTGATCATGCAGGGCTCGGCCGGCGCCCGCAAATATGCCGGCGAGCACTTCCTGCGCCACCTGATCGAGGCCGCCATCGAGGCCTATCCGCACATCCCGGTGGTGATGCACCAGGACCACGGCCAATCGCCGGCGGTGTGCATGGGCGCAATCCGCTCCGGCTTCTCCAGCGTCATGATGGATGGTTCGCTGATGGAGGACGGCAAGACGCCCTCCTCCTACGAATACAACGTCGAGACCTCGCACAAGGTAGTCGACTTCGCCCACGCCATCGGCGTCACCGTCGAGGGCGAGCTCGGCGTGCTCGGCTCGCTCGAGACCATGAAGGCGGACAAGGAGGACGGCCACGGCGCCGAGGGCCACATGACCCGCGAGGACCTGCTCACCGACCCCGACCAGGCCGCCGACTTCGTGCAGAAGACCCAGTGCGACGCGCTGGCCATCGCCATCGGCACCTCGCACGGCGCCTACAAGTTCACCCGCAAGCCGACCGGCGACATCCTCGCCATCGACCGCATCAAGGAAATCCACGCGCGCATCCCCAACACCCACCTGGTGATGCACGGATCGAGCTCGGTGCCGCAGGAGTGGCTGGAGATCATCCGCAAGTACGGCGGCCAGATGAAGGAGACCTACGGCGTGCCGGTCGAGGAGATCGTCACCGGCATCAAGCACGGCGTGCGCAAGGTGAACATCGACACCGACATCCGCCTCGCCATGACCGGCGCCATGCGCCGCCACATGGCCGAGAAGCCGGCCGAGTTCGACCCGCGCAAGTTCCTCGCCGACGCGCAGAAGGCCGCCCGGGATATCTGCAAGCTGCGCTACGAAGCCTTCGGCTGCGCCGGCCAGGCGGCGAAGATCAAACCGATGTCGCTGGAGAAGATGGCCGAGCGCTACAAGAAGGGCGAACTGAACCAGATCGTCAAGTAACAACCGTTCCGCTAGGATTCGGGAGCCGCACCATGCGGCTCCCGCCGTTTGGAGGCCCCAATGGACATCCGCTCCCACACCCTCGACCGCATCCGCAGGTTCTTCAGCGGCGGCCTCGACATCGTCGAACTGGCCGGCCTGCTGATCATCGCCTTCGCCACCACCGTGGCGATCTGGCAGGAAGCACTGGTGATGATCGAGGCGCGCAAGGTGACCCTGGCCGACCTGCTGCTGATGTTCCTCTACCTCGAGGTGCTGGCGATGATCGGCCAGTACTTCCGTTCCGGCCACATCCCGGTGCGCTACCCGCTCTACATCGCCATGGTGGCGCTGGCGCGCTACCTGATCCTCGACATCAAGGAGCTCACCGAACTGCGCGTGATGGCGACGGCGGGCGCCATCCTGCTGCTCACCCTCGCCGTGCTGGCGATCCGCTACGGCCACGTCAAGTTCCCCTACCGCGAGGACGAGGAACGCAAGACGGAGCGCCCCTATGTCCGCGAATAGCGCCCTCCTGCAGGCGTTGATTTTCGACGTCGACGGCACGCTGGCGGATACGGAGCGCGACGGCCACCGGCCGGCCTTCAACGCCGCCTTCCGCGAGGCCGGCCTCGACTGGCACTGGGACGAGGCGCTCTACGGCGAGCTGCTCGCCGTCACTGGCGGCAAGGAGCGCATCGCCCATTACGTCAGCCGCCACCGGCCGGCTTTCGCACAATTGCCGGACTATACGGAACGCGTCGCCGCCCTGCACAAGGCGAAGACGCGGCATTACACGCAGCTCGCCGCCTCCGGCGCCATCCCGCTGCGCCCCGGCGTGGCACGCCTGCTCCGCGAGGCGCGCACCGCCGGCCTGCGCCTGGCCGTCGCCACCACCACCACGCCGGAGAATGTCTCGGCCCTGCTGGTGCCCGCCCTCGGGGCCGATGCCATGAGCTGGTTCGAGGTGATCGGCGCCGGCGACGTGGTGCCGGCCAAGAAGCCGGCGCCGGACATTTACCTGTGGGTGCTCGAGCACCTGGAACTGCCCGCCACGGCCTGCCTCGCCTTCGAGGACTCCGAGAACGGCCTGAAGGCCTCCCTGGGCGCCGGCCTGGCGACCGTCGTCACCCCCTGCGACTACACGCGCGGGCAGGATTTCGACGGCGCCGCGGCCGTCCTCGACAGCCTGGAGGGGGTGGCAATGCCCGGCCTCCGGGCATGGTTGTCCGGTGCCCCGGCATCCGTATAATTGCGGCTTTCTCCACCCCCTCCCGCCTCCATGAGCCAGACCGTCTACGAATCCCGCATCGCCAGCCTGCCCCTCATCGCCCGCGGCAAGGTGCGCGACATCTACGCCGTCGGCGAGCAGCAGATGCTGATCGTCACCACCGACCGCCTGTCGGCCTTCGACGTCATCCTGCCCGACCCGATCCCGGACAAGGGCCGCGTGCTGACGGCGGTCTCGAGCTTCTGGTTCGATCGCCTCGCCCACATCGTGCCCAACCACCTCACCGGCATCGACCCGGAGTCGGTGGTCACAGGCGAGGCGGAGCGCGCCCAGGTGCGCGGCCGCTCGGTGGTGGTGAAGCGCCTGAAGCCCCTGCCCGTCGAGGCGGTGGTGCGCGGCTACATCATCGGCAGCGGCTGGAAGGACTACCAGAAGACCGGCGCCGTCTGCGGCATCCCGCTGCCCGCCGGCCTGAAGATGGCGCAGAAGCTGCCGCAGCCGCTGTTCACGCCGTCGACCAAGGCCGAGCAGGGCGCCCACGACGAGAACATCGACTTCGCCACGGTCGAGAAATTGCTCGGCAAGGCGCTCGCCGAGCAGGTGCGCGACGTCACCCTGCGCTTCTACGGCGAGGCCTCCGACTACGCGCTGACGCGCGGCATCATCATCGCCGACACCAAGTTCGAGTTCGGCCTCGATGCCTCGGGCCGCCTGCACCTGATCGACGAGGCCTTGACGCCGGATTCCTCGCGCTTCTGGCCGGCCAGCGAATACCAGGAAGGCATCAGCCCGCCGAGTTTCGACAAGCAGATCGTGCGCGACTACCTGGAGACGCTCGACTGGAACAAGCGGGCGCCGGGGCCGAAGCTGCCGCCGGAGATCATCGCCAAGACGACCGCCAAGTACCGCGAGGCCTACGAGCGGCTGACCGGCCGCAAGCTTGATTGAGCGCTCTCCGACCCCAACTGTGAAGGGCGCGCTCCGCGCCCTTCGTTTTTTGAAAAACCATGACGACGACCAACCCATTGCTCGACTTCTCCGGCCTGCCGCGTTTCGACGCCGTGCGGCCAGACCATGTCACCCCCGCGATCACCGAGCTGCTCGCCGAGAACCGCGCCCTGCTGGCCCGCCTGGAGACGGCGCCGGCCTCCTGGCCGGACTTCGCCGCACCTTTCTTCGACGCCAACGAGCGCCTGTCGCGCGCCTGGGGCGTGGTCGGCCACCTGCACGCCGTAATGGACGTGCCGGAATGGCGCGAGGCCTACAACGCCAACCTGCCGGAAGTGACGCGCTTTTTCGCCGAACTGGGGCAGAACCAGCACCTGTTCGCCCAGTTCAAGGCGCTCAAGGCCAGCCCCGGCTATGCACAACTCTCCGCCGCCCAGCAGCGCATCGTCGAGCACGAGATCCGCGACTTCCGCCTCTCCGGCGCTGAACTCCCGGAAGCCGACAAGCCGCGCTTCCAGGCCATCCAGGAGGAGCTGGCCTCGCTGCAGGCGAAGTTCTCCGAGAACCTGCTCGACGCCACCAACGCCTTCGCCGAATTCGCCACCGACGCGGCGGAGCTTGCCGGCATTCCGCCCGATGTCGTCGAAGCGGCGCGCGCCGCGGCGGAGAAGGACGGCAAGGATGGCTGGAAGTTCACCCTGCACATGCCCTCCTACCTGCCGGTGATGCAGTACGCCGAGTCGCGCCGCCTGCGCGAGGCGATGTACCGCGCCTATGCCACGCGTGCCGCGGAGTTCCACGACCTTTACGGCAAGCCGGAGTGGGACAACATGCCGCTCATCCGCCGCATCCTCGCACTGCGCGCCGAGGAAGCCGGCCACCTCGGCTACGCCAACTTCGCCGAGGTCTCGCTGGTGCCGAAGATGGCCGAGTCGCCGGCCGACGTGCTGGCCTTTCTGCGCGAGCTGGCGGTGAAGTCGAAGCCGTCCGCCTTGCGCGACATGGCCGAGCTGCGCGAATTCGCCGTATCGCAGGGACTGACTTCTCTGGAACCGTGGGACATCGGCTGGGCGTCCGAGAAACTCAAGCAGGCGCGCTACAGCTTCTCCGACGAGGAGGTGCGCCAGTACTTCCCCGAGCCCAAGGTGCTGGAAGGCCTGTTCCGCCTCATCGAGACGCTGTTCGCCGTGCGCATCCAGCCCGACTCGGCGCCGGTCTGGCACGAGGACGTGCGCTTCTTCCGTGTCGTGGACGCCGCAGGCGGCCTCGTCGGACAGTTCTACCTCGACCTCTACGCGCGCGAGACCAAGCGCGGCGGCGCCTGGATGGACGACGCCGTGACGCGGCGGCGCACCGCCGCCGGCATCCAGACGCCGGTGGCCTACCTCAACTGCAATTTCTCGCGCCCGGTCGGCGGCAAGCCTGCCCTGTTCACACACGACGAAGTGATCACGCTCTTCCACGAGACCGGCCACGGCCTGCACCATCTGCTCACGCGCGTCGAGGAGCTCGGCGTCTCCGGCATCAATGGCGTCGAGTGGGACGCCGTCGAGCTGCCCAGCCAGTTCATGGAGAACTTCTGCTGGGAGTGGGAAGTGCTCGCCGGGATGACCGCACACGTCGACACGGGCGCGCCGCTGCCGCCCGCGCTGTTCGAAAAGATGATCGCGGCGAAGAACTTCCAGGGCGGCATGCAGATCGTGCGCCAGCTCGAATTCAGCCTGTTCGACCTGCTGCTGCACAGCGACTTCGAGCCGGCCGGGCAGAAGAGCGTCATCGACCTGCTCGAGGAAGTGCGGCAGGAAGTGGCCGTGGTCTTTCCGCCGCCCTGGCACCGTTTCCCCAACAGCTTCTCGCACATCTTCGCCGGCGGCTACGCGGCGGGCTACTACAGCTACAAGTGGGCCGAGGTGCTCTCCGCCGACGCCTTCGCCGCCTTCGAAGAAGAGCGCGCAAACGGCAGCGTGCTCAACCCGGCCACGGGGGCGCGCTTCCGCGACGAGATCCTCGCCGTCGGCGGCAGCCGGCCGGCAATGGACTCCTTCAAGGCCTTCCGCGGCCGCGCGCCCAGCGTCGATGCCTTGCTGCGGCACAGTGGTATGATTCTGGCGTAACCTGCCTGCGGAGACACGCCATGCGGATTGTTCGACTCTGCCTTCTTTCGCTGATGGCGCTATCATTCGGCGCCGCCGCCCAGCCCTTGTACAAATGGGTGGACAAGAACGGCAAGGTGCACTATTCGGACCAGCCGCCGCCGAAGGAAATCAAGAAAGTCGACCAGCCCCGCCTGGGCGCCTCGACCATCGAGACCAGCGGCCTTTCGTACGAAGCGCAGGAAGCCGCCAAGAACTTCCCGGTGACGCTGTATACGACGCCAGAATGCGGACCGGAGTGCGCATCGGCGCGCGGCCTGCTGACGCGCCGCGGCGTTCCCTTCAGCGAAACCCGGGTAGTGACCACCAACGACGGCGAGGCCTTCAAGAAGGCCTTGGGCACCGACAAGCTGCTCTTCCCCGCGCTGATCGTCGGCACGTCCAAGCAGATCGGCTTCGAGGATGACACCTGGCATGGCCTGCTCGACGCCGCAGGCTATCCGCGCAGCGTCGGGCAGGGCGCGGCGTCCGGCGGACCTGCCACGGGGGCCGCACCGGCGCGATGAAGCTCGCGACTTGGAACGTCAATTCGCTCAAGGTCCGCCTGTCGCAGTTGCTCGAATGGCTTGCCGCCCAGAGCCCCGACGTCGTCTGCCTGCAGGAAACCAAGCTCGAGGACCAGGCCTTTCCGCGCATGGAACTCGAGGCCGCGGGCTACCACGCCGTCTTCGCCGGCCAGAAAACCTATAACGGCGTCGCCATCCTGGCGCGCGGGCAGCCGCAGGACGTGGTCACGGGCATCCCGGGCTTTCCTGACGGGCAGCAACGGCTCATCGCCGCCACCATCGACGGCACGCGCGTCGTCTGCGGCTATTTCCCCAACGGCCAGAGCGTCGGCTCGGACAAGTACGAATACAAGCTGAAATGGATCGCTGCGCTGACGGCCTGGCTGCGCGAGGAACTGGCGCGTCAGCCGCGCCTGGCGTTGCTCGGCGACTACAACATCGCCCCGGAGGAACGCGACGTGCACGACCCGAAGGCCTGGGAGGGCCAGGTGCTGTTCTCGGAGCCCGAGCGCGCGGCCTTCCGCGCCCTGCTCGGCCTCGGCCTGGAGGATGCCTTCCGCCTCTTCGAGCAGCCGGACAGGATCTACACCTGGTGGGACTACCGCATGATGGCCTTCCGCCGCAACATGGGCCTGCGCATCGACCATATCCTGCTCTCCGCGCCACTGGCCGATGCATGCACGGGCTGCGGCGTGGACAAGGCGCCGCGCAAGGCCGAACGGCCTTCCGACCACGCCCCGGTCATCGCAGAGGTGACATGAGCATCGACCTGCCCCGTCTCGAAGCACTGTATCCGGTGCTGGCGGAACTGCCGGCGAAACTGCGCGAAGGCGTCGCAATGTCCGCCCAGGCCGTCGCCGTGCCGGCTGGCGCCACGCTGTTCGACGAGCGCCAGCCCTGCCAGGGTTTCCCCTTCGTCCTTTCCGGCGCCATCCGCGTGGCGAAGGTCGCCGCCAACGGGCGCGAGTTGCCGCTGTATCGCGTCACGCCGGGCGAGACCTGCATCATCACCTCGAGCTGCCTGCTCGGCAATGCGCCCTACAACGCGCGCGGCACCACGGAGAGCGAGACCGTGCTGGTCCTGTTGCCGCAAGGGCTGTTTACCGAATTGCTGGGGCAGGCAGCCTTCCGCAATTTCATCTTCCACCTGTTCGCCGAGCGCATGGCCGACCTGATGCGGCTGGTCGAGGAGGTCGCCTTTCGCAAGCTGGACCAGCGGCTCGCCGCCCTGCTGCTGGGCAGGGGGCGAATCGTGCACGCCACGCACCAGCAGCTGGCCGACGAACTGGGCAGCGTGCGCGAGATGGTCAGTCGCCTGCTCAAGGGGTTCTCCGAGCAGGGCCTGGTCGGACTCGGGCGGGAGCAGATCGAAATCAGGGATGCCGCCGGGCTGCGGCGGATCGCCGAGGCTGTGTAACGTAGGTTACAGACGCCGGCCGCCGCCTGGCGTCTAATGGCGCGGCAATCCCAATCCCAATAGGAGGCATCATGAAAAGCAACGTCGGCGGCATCGACCGCATTCTTCGCATCGTGGTCGGCCTGGCGCTCGTCGCCTGGGCCGTGATGGGCGGCCCGGTGTGGGCCTGGATCGGCGTGGTGCCGATCGCCACGGGCTCGCTCGGCTGGTGCCCGGCCTATCTGCCCTTCGGCATCAGCACCTGCGCGACGAAGAAATAATCCCGGCTTCGGCTAGGCGGTTGGCGATGCGCAGGTAATCGCCTACCGCCAGTTCCTCCGCGCGCCGGGTCGGCTCGATGCCGAGCGCGCCCCAGTCCTCCTCCGACAACCACGCGCGCAGCGTATTGCGCAGCATCTTGCGCCGCTGCGCAAAGGCTGACTTTACGATTTTTTCCAGCAGCGCCTCGTCGGTTGCGGCAAGCGCCGCACGCGGCCGCGGCACCATGCGCACCACCGCCGACTCGACCTTGGGCGCCGGATTGAAGGCGCCCGGCGGCACCAGGAACAGCCGCTCCATCTCGAAGCGGTACTGCAGCATCACCGAGAGGCGCCCGTATTCCGTCCCGCCCGGCGTCGCCACCATGCGCTCGACCACCTCCCGCTGCAGCATGAAGTGCATGTCACGCACGCCGTCGGCGCAGGCGGCCAGATGGAACAGCAGGGGCGTCGAGATGTTGTAGGGCAGGTTGCCGACCACGCGCAGGCCGGGACCGAGCGCGGCAAAATCGAACTGCAGGGCGTCGCCCTCGTGGATAATCAGGCGCTCGGGCGGAAATCGCTCGCGCAGACGGGCGATCAGGTCGCGGTCGATCTCGACGACCTGCAGATGCTCCAGCCGCGCCAGCAGCGGCTCGGTGAGGGCGCCGAGGCCCGGGCCGATCTCGACCACCCTGTCTTCCGCCTGCGGCCGGACCGCCTCGACGATCTTCGCGACAATGCCGGGGGAAACGAGGAAGTTTTGTCCGAAGCGCTTGCGCGCGACGTGGGCCTTCATGGGCGCCGCGCCAGCTCGATGGCCAGATCCACCGCGGCGAACAGGCTGCGCGAATCCGCCTTGCCGCTGCCGGCGAGGTCGAGCGCCGTGCCGTGGTCGACCGAGGTGCGGATGATCGGCAGGCCCAGCGTGACGTTGATGCCCTCCTCGAAGGCGGCGTATTTCAGCACAGCCAGGCCCTGGTCGTGGTACATCGCGAGCTGTGCGTCGGAACCGGCCAGCACGCCGCGCGTAAACAGCGTGTCGGCCGGCAGCGGCCCGACGAGATCCATGCCCTCGCCGCGCAGCTTCTCCAGGACCGGCGCGATGACGTCAATCTCCTCGCGGCCCATGTGTCCGCCCTCGCCCGCATGCGGATTGAGGCCGGCGACGAGGATGCGCGGATGCGCGATGCCGAATTGTTTGACCAGGTCGGCGTGCAGGATGCGGACCGTCGTTTCCAGCTCCGGCCGCGTGATCGCAGCCGACACCTCCTTCAGCGGCAGGTGCGTCGTCGCCAGGGCGACGCGCAGGCCGGCGCCGGCGAGCATCATGACGACCCGAGGGGTGCCGGTCTTCTCGGCGAGATACTCGGTATGACCGGTGAACGGCATGCCGGCATCGTTGATGACGCCCTTGTGCACCGGAGCCGTGACCATGGCGTCGTATTCTCCGGAACGGCAACCCGCCAGCGCACGGTCGAGCATCTCCAGCACATAGGGCGCATTGGCCGGATCGAGCCGACCGGGATGGGCCGGCTGGCGCAGGGGGACATGCAGGATATCGAGACCGTCGCAGGGCAGGCCGTGCAATCCGGCGCGCGCTGCAAACAGCTCGCGGTCGCCGAGGATGACGATGCGCGCGGCACACGGCCTCCTCGCCAGCTCCAGACAAATGTCCGGTCCGATGCCGGCCGGTTCGCCGCTGCTGACGGCAATGACAGGGAGGCGCGCCATGCCTGTCGTCAGGGCCTAGCGGTTGTCTTCGAGCCTGTATTCGACATAGGCGCGGTCGCGCATCTGCCGCAGCCAGTCCTGATAGGCCTCGTCGGCCTTGCGCTCGCGCAGAGCCTGCCGCGCACTCTGCCGCACCCGCTCCGTGGAGATGTCCGTGCGTCTCGCCAACACCTGGATCAGGTGCCAGCCGAACGGGGACTGCACCGGCTCGCTCACCTCGCCGGGCTTGAGCCGGTTCATGGCCTGCTCGAATTCGGGCACGGTATCCCCAGGGTTCAGCCAGCCGAGGTCTCCGCCCCGGGAGGCGGAAAGGTCGTTGGAGTGCAAGCGCGCCAGTTCGGCGAAATCCGCGCCGTGGGTCACGCGCTCCTTCAGGGCGACCAGACGGCGGCGCGCCTCGGATTCCGAAACCAGCTCGCTGGTCTTGATCAATATGTGGCGGGCATGGGTCTGCTCCACCGGCTGCGCCTTGATGGCGCCGCCGCGCCGGTCGAGCAGCTTGAGGATGTGGAAGCCGGCCGGGCTTCTCATCACACTCGAGATCTCGCCAGGCTTGAGCTTGACGACCTCCTCGGCAAAGAGCGATGGCAGACGTTCCCGCGAACGCCAGCCCATGAGCCCGCCCGACAGCCCGTCGGGCGCATCGGAGTTGGCCGCTGCCAACTGGGCAAAGTCGGCACCTTTCCTGAGCTGTGCCACGATGTCTTCGGCCCGCGCCTGCAGGCGGGCAAGCTGCTCGGGCTTCGCCTGTTCAGGTACGCGCAGGAGGATGTGCGCGAGGTTGTACTCTTCGTTGCCCATCGCCCCGGCCGATTCGAGAAAATTGTCTATCTCGCCGTCCGATACGATGATCCGGCTGTCGACCTCGCGCTCCCTCAGGCGGACGATGGTGATTTCCCCGCGAATGTCCTCACGGAACTTCGTCCAGGCGATGCCGTCCTGCGCAAGCGAATTCCGCAGCTGGGCGAGGTCCATGCGGTTGCTCTCGGCAATGCGCACCAGGGCTTGGTCGAGCTGGCCGTCCTCGACGCGCAGCCCCGTCTCCCTGGCCAGCTGCATCTGTACACGGTCGACGATCATGCGCTCCAGGATGTGCTTTTCAAGCACGTCGCGCGGCGGCATCTGGGTCCCCTGCTGGCGCAGCTGGCGCTCCACGCGCGCCATTTGCGAACGCAGCTCGTTGAGGGTGATCGCCTCGTCATTGACCACCGCGACTATCCTGTCCGCCTCGATCACTCTGGCCGTGCGATCCTGCGCGAATGCCGTCGCCCACGGCATGCCCCCGATCACCGCAAGGAGCAGGCAGGCGATCGCGAGCATCCGCCTGCCGCTCACGCGCCCCCCCTGACGAGCTTACTCATAGCCGAACACGGGGTCGGAGGCGAGCTGGTTGATCCGGCCGTAGCCCGGAATGCGGCGCGCCAGCATTTGAATCGGGTTGGACCCGATGCTGGAGAAGTCATTGAGCTCCAGCTGGACGAAGAAGGCGGTATTCGTCTCGCCCGTCGAGGTGGCGTAGCGTTGCAGGACGCCGCGGCCGACCCAGCAGCCGCCGTTGTATTCCAACCCGGCGATCGTTTCGATGAGCTTGCTGTCGCGCAGCGAGTAATTGAAGCGCCCGACGCCGTACCAGCCGCGCCCCAGCGGCCATTGCCCGGAGAAGTCGACCTGCCTGATGCCGGCCGTGCCGCCGACGACATTCGAATGGTCCCGCGTGTAGCGGTAACTGGCGTTGAGCACCTTCGCGACTTCGGGCTGCCAGCGGCCGCCGATGACGAAGCGTTCGGTCTCGCCGTCACGCGGGTCGTATTGCCACGCGACATCGGCATAGGTCTTGGGCATCAGGCGCCCCGACAGCGCGGCCAGAAAGTCGTAGGCGCCGCCCGGCCGCGCCGGTTCGCCCGGCAGCGTGACGTTCTGCTGCGCGAAGTAGTAGCGCTGACCGACCATGCCGCGCACATACTCCTCGCCCGTCCCGGGATCGATCAGGCGCGAGGTGAGCGCGGCCGTGATCGCATTGGCGTCGGCGATCCGGTCGATGCCGGAGTAGACGTTGTCCGAGAAGATCGTGGCGAAATTGAAATCCGACTGGGCCGTGTCGAAGATCGGGATATTGTTCTGCGTGCGCTGCGGGATGAGGAGGTAATACAGCCTCGGCTCCAGGGTCTGCGCCAGGCTCTTGCCGAACCAGGCGAATTCCCGCTCGAAGGCAACGCCGGCATCGAGGCTGAAGATGGGCAGGTTGCGCACCACCGTATCTGGGCCCGTGCTCGTCTTGCGATCGATGTCATAGCGGGAGAAATGCATGCCGACTTTCGGCGTGATGTACCAGGCCGCGCCTTGCAGCGGCAGCGACAGCCTCGGATAGAAGGAAAGCCGCTTCGCCGTATCCTGCGTGGGGTGGTCGAAATTCACCCATTCCCCGTTGAACGCGAAGGCGGTGCCTCCGATGAATTC
>WBZP01005047.1_pt1 | contig 13549 bp, 13 predicted proteins | sample 5204301 | NCBI WGS metagenome assembly WBZP01 (sample SAMN12412401, study PRJNA552823) | activated sludge metagenome | isolation source: activated sludge from nitrification reactor of wastewater treatment plant... | place: USA: Pennsylvania | collected 2017 | reverse complement strand
ATCGGCCGAGGACGCTCGGCGCTCGATGGAACAGTTTCTCAAGCTGCTCGACTTCGAGCAGGTGACGGTGACAAGCTCGGCCGGGCCGTGCGTGGCGCCGGCCGGGCTGCCGGATGCGCCGGCCGCACCAACGACGCCGACTGGCGCTACTCAATAACAAGGTATCGCTAGGAGCATATGGTAAACATTTCATTCGACCCGGATGCCGGGACGCTGTACTGGTATTTTACCGAGATCGAAACCGGTAGCACTGTGCTTGAGGGTGAGTGCGACGGCACGCTGCTGCTCGACGCCGAGGGCCAGGTGATTGGCCTGGAGCTTGAGCTCGACGATAGTATTGGCCGCAGCGAGCTGGCGCTGGCGCTGGCACATCCGCACGTGCGCTTCGCGCGCGCTACCCCACACTGCCCTCCAGACTCACACCCAGCAGCTTCTGTGCTTCCACCGCGAACTCCATCGGCAGCTCGCGGAAGACCTCCTTGCAGAAGCCGTTCACGATCATGTTCACGGCGTCCTCGGTGGAGAGCCCGCGCTGCTTGCAGTAGAAGATCTGATCCTCGCCGATCTTCGATGTCGATGCCTCATGCTCCACGCGCGAGGAGGTGTTGCGCACCTCGACGTACGGGAACGTGTGCGCGCCGCACTTGTCGCCGAGCAGCAACGAATCGCACTGCGAGAAATTGCGCGCATTCTCTGCGCCCTTCTTCACGTCCACCAGGCCGCGGTAGGAATTCTGTCCGTAACCGGCGGAGATACCCTTGGAGACGATGGTGCTCTTCGTGTTCTTCCCGATGTGCACCATCTTCGTCCCGGTGTCGGCCTGCTGACGGTTGTTCGCCACCGCCACCGAGTAGAACTCCCCGACCGAGTTGTCGCCGATCAGGAGCACGCCCGGGTATTTCCAGGTGATCGCGGAGCCTGTCTCGACCTGGGTCCATGAGATCTTGGAGTGCGCACCCTGGCACTTCCCCCGCTTGGTGACGAAGTTGTAGATGCCGCCCTTCCCGTCCTCGTCGCCGGGGTACCAGTTCTGCACCGTGGAGTACTTGATCTGGGCATGATCGAGCGCCACGAGCTCGACGACAGCCGCGTGGAGCTGGTTCGTATCGCGGATCGGCGCCGTGCACCCTTCCAGGTAACTGACCGATGCGCGCTCCTCCGCAACGATGAGCGTCCGCTCGAACTGGCCGGTCTCGGCCGCGTTGATACGGAAATACGTCGACAGTTCCATCGGCGAACGCACGCCCTTCGGGATGAAGCAGAAGGAGCCGTCGGAGAACACCGCCGAGTTCAAAGCGGCGAAGAAATTGTCGTTCGCGGGAACGACGGACCCGAGGTATTTCCGGACGAGATCGGGATGCTCGCGGACGGCCTCGGAGAACGAACAGAAGATGATCCCCAGTTCATTGAGCTTCTCCTTGAACGTGGTCGCCACCGACACGCTGTCGAACACGGCATCCACCGCCACGCCCGCGAGACGGCTGCGTTCGGCGAGCGGGATGCCGAGCTTTTCATAGGTCTTCAACAACTCCGGGTCGACCTCGTCGATGCTCTTCGGCGCGACCTTCTGCTTCGGCGCAGAATAATAGATGATGTCCTGATAGTCGATGGGCGGATAGGATACGTTGGCCCACGTGGGCTCCACCATGGTCTGCCAGTGCCGGAACGCCTTCAGGCGCCATTCGAGGAGCCACTCCGGCTCCCCCTTCTTACTGGAGATCAGGCGGACGATATCCTCGTTCAGCCCCCGCGGCGCGGCATCGGCTTCGATATCCGTGACGAAGCCGTACTTGTATTCGCGGTTGGCGAGGGATTCTATGGTCGACTGTTCGGTGCTCATGATTCCTCTGTTGGCGTCTCGTACTGGTCGTTCCGGTGGATCACGCGGCCGGCGTGACGGGCTTTGCCGCCGCGGCGGGCGCGGCCGGAGCAGCGGGTTTGACGGCCGGGAGCTTGTATGCTGCGTTGTTCACCGACCACGACTGCCGGTCGATCGGCGTCAGCACCTTCTCCTTCTCGAGCCTTTCGATCAAGCGCCGTGCGATATCCTCGGCTTCGGTGTATCCCACCCGCATCCCGTGTTCACCGGCAAGAGCGATGACGGCGTAATGGATATCCCGGAAGAACACATTCGACAGATGGAAGACCGGGACGCGGGTCTTCAGGAATGCGAGGAATTCTCCGCTATGCGAGAGAATGTGATCGTGCGCCTTCATGTGTATCCTGTTGTTCGATATGCGGTAGTGAATGAATGCTCCCGGCAACGATGCGGACGGCTTCGTTGATCTCCTCTTCCGTCGTGAAACGGCCGGGACTGAATCGTATCGTCGCGCTGGCATCCGCCGCCGGGAGGCCGAGGGCCCGCAACACATGGGATGGCCCTGCCTGGGCCGAACTGCATGCAGCGCCGGTGGCAACCGCCAGCCCTGGCATGGCACGGATCAGACGGTCGGCCTGAACACCGGGGAAGGTCAGGCTTGCGTTCTGCGGGAGCCGGTTCGCGGTGTCGCCATTTTCGCGCAGTTCCGGGAGGGCGCTCTGCAGGCCGGCAACCAGCGCGTCTCGCAACTGTCCGATGCGCCAGGATTCGGTCGCACGTTCCGCGATGCAGATCTCCGCCGCCTGGCCGAACCCGACGATCGCCGGCACATTCAGGCTGCCGGAGCGGAGGTTGCGCTCATGCCCGCCACCATCGATCTGTGCCACGATCTGCACCTGGGGGTCACGGCGCCGGATGAACAACGCGCCCACACCCTGAGGCCCGTACATCTTGTGCGCGCTGAACGACAGGAGATCGACAGGGATCTCTTTCATGTCCACGGGGAGCACGCCAACAGCCTGCGTGGCATCCGCATGGTACAGCACGCCCTGTTCGTTGCACAACGCCGCGATCTCGGCGACCGGAGCGATGGTACCGATCTCGTTGTTCGCCCACATGATGCTGACCAGCACGGTGTCCGGCCGCAGCGCGGCCGACAACGACCGCACCGAGACCCGGCCCTTCTTGTCGACAGGGAGGATCGTGACGGTGATCCCCGCCTGTTCCAGCCGCTTGCAGCTGTCCAGCACGGCCCGATGTTCCGTCGCTGCCGTCACGATGTGCAGCGAACCATCACCGGAGCGCTGATACGCCGCTTCGATCGAGCCCTTGATGGCCAGATTGATGGATTCCGTGGCGCCGCTGGTGAAGATGATCTCCTCCGGTGATGCGCCGATGAGATCGGCGACCTGTCCGCGCGCGAGGTTCACCGCGGCGGCGGCCGTGAGTCCGAAGGAATGACCGCGGCTTGCCGCGTTCCCGTACAGCTCGGTGAGCCACGGGAGCATCGCGTCGAGCACACGCGGATCGACACGCGTCGCGGCCTGATTGTCGAGATAGATCGGGTGAGCCATGGCTACACGATCTCCGCAAGGGTCATGGTGCGAAAGGCCCGTTCGATGTTGGCCTGGACCTTCGTAAGAGGCGACTTGATGGTGCACACGCTAAACACGTCGCAGCTGGCCGGCCCGTCGGAAAGACACTGCGCGATCACCGGCGTGGTACCTTCAATGGCATGAATGATCGTGGAGACCTGTACCTCACGCGGATCGACGGCGAGGGCATAGCCTCCACGCACCCCCTGATGCGACGTGATGAGCCCCGCCTTGCTCAACCGCTGCAGCACCTTCGCAAGTAGGTCGTAGGGTATCCCATAGCGGTCAGAGATCTCCTTCGCCGTCACGAGATCGCCGCCGTTCCGCGACGCAATGTCCCTGATGGCGATAAGTCCGTATTCCACACGTTTGGAAAGTCTGACCATAGCGATATACGACCAATAGAGTCCGAGTTACCTGCCGAAAAAAGGCGCCACTTGGCGCTTCATATTCTAGAACAGGAAAACCCTGCAATTCGTTCCAAATATAGCACTATCATCGAAAAAATGCAAAGAAAGGGACCTGGCGGCCTCCGCCGGGTCCCCACCTTTCCGATCGGAACCTACTTTTTAAAGATCTCCGCAAAGAAGGACTTCATACGGTCGAACGAGCGCGCGTCGGCCGAGGCATTGTAGGCCGCACCCTTGGAGGGGTCATCACCGGCGCCCTTCTGGGTGAAGGCATGCACCGCACCACCATACGCCGTGAACTCCCAATCCACATGTGCATCCTTCATTTCCTTCTGGAAGGCGTCGACCGCGGCCGCGGGGACATAGGGATCATCGGCGCCGTGCAGCACCAGCACTTTTCCTTTGATCTGCCGTGCATCCTCCGGATGCGGCGTATCGAGGTTGCCATGGAAACTGATCACACCGGCGAGCGGCGCACCGCTCCGGGCGAGTTCGAGCACCGTTCCCCCGCCAAAACAATAACCGATGGCGGCGACACGCTTCGGGTCCACCTGGCGGTTCTCCAGGAGCTGGTCCAGCGCCGCGCGGGCGCGCGCGCGGAGGAGCGCACGGTCGGCACGATACTTACCGGCCTGCGCCGAGGCCTCCTGCGTGTTCATGGGGCGCACACCCTGCCCATAGATATCCGCAACGAACGCCACGTAACCCAGCGCGGCGATCTGGCGTGCGCGCATCTGCACATACTCTCCCACACCCATCCAGTCGTGGACGAGCACGACGCCAGGCAGAGGCCCCTTGAGGGCGGTATCATAGACCACGTACCCCTCGAGGACGGTATCGCCCTGCTTGTACGTCACTTTGTCCATCTTCACTTCAGCGGAGGTCGAAAGCGCTACGAGCGCCATGAGGATGGTGAGGATGAGGGTCTTCATGAGGTCTCCTGGTTGGTGATCTTCTTCCGGGTTCTAGAACCACAGCAGGAGAGAAACGGTTCCCTCACGACGGGGCATGCCAGACGCCGTGCCCCGTCGCCCCGGGAGTTCACATCGTGGCAAGGACCTGCCGCGCGGCCTCGATGGTCCGGTCGATGTCCTCATCGCTGTGGGCGATGGACATGAACCCGGCTTCGAACTGGGAAGGCGCAAGGTTGATCCCGCGCTCCAGCATGCCGCGGAAGAAGGCTCCGAACTTCGCGCGGTCGGCGGTTGCCGCCGTCGTGTAGTCCGTCACCGGCGATGCCGTGAAGAATGTCGTGAACATCGCACCGACGCGGTTCTGCACCATGGCCAGGCGCGAACCATCGATCAGCTTCTGGATGCCCGTTGCGAGCCGTGCCGACTTCGCCTCGAGCTTCGTGTAGAAGGCAGGGTCCTCTTTGAGGATCGAGAGTGTCTCGTAACCCGCGGCCATCGCCAGAGGGTTGCCGGAGAGTGTGCCGGCCTGGTACATCGGGCCCGCGGGAGCGACCATCGACATGATGTCCTTCCGTCCGCCGTACGCGCCCACCGGCAGCCCGCCACCGATGATCTTCCCCAGTGTGGTCAGGTCGGGCGTGATACCGAAGCGCTCCTGTGCTCCGCCCCGCGCCACGCGGAATCCGGTCATGACCTCGTCGAAGATGAGGACGATCCCTTCCTTCGTGCAGAGCGAGCGCAGCCCTTCGAGGAACCCGGCACGGGGAGGCACGCAGCCCATGTTCCCCACCACCGGCTCCACGATCACCGCGGCAACGGCCCCGCGGTTGGCATCCACGAGCGCCTGTACGGAGGCGAGATCATTATACGCCGCGGTGAGCGTGCCACCGGCGACACCCGCGGGTACGCCGGGACTGTCCGGAACGCCGAGCGTCATCGCGCCGGAGCCCGCCTTGATGAGGAACGCATCCCCGTGGCCGTGGTAGCACCCTTCGAACTTGATGATCTTCTCGCGTCCGGTGAACGCCCGTGCGAGCCGGATGGCGCTCATCGTCGCTTCCGTGCCCGAGTTCACCATCCGCACCATCTCTATGGACGGCACGATGCTGATGATCAGTTCCGCCATGCGCACTTCGCGCTCGGTGGGTGCACCGAAGCTCGTTCCGTCCACGGCCACCTGACGCACCGCCTCGATCACGCGCGGATGCGCATGGCCGAGAATCATCGGACCCCAGGACCCGACGTAATCGATGTAGGTGTTGCCATCCGCATCGGTGATGTAGGCGCCAGCGGCGCGCGTGATGAACAGGGGGTCGCGGCCGACGGACGCGAAAGCGCGGACCGGCGAGTTCACGCCACCGGGGATCACGCCTTTCGCGCGGGCGAACAGTGCTTGCGAGGTTGCCGTGGTCATGGTGGTCATCTCTTGTTCAGGATCGTTGCCGCCTCTTTGGCGAAGTAGGTCAGGATCATGTCGGCCCCGGCGCGTTTGATACTCGTCAGGACCTCCATCATCACCCGTTCGCCGTCCACCCATCCCTTCGCGGCTGCCGCCTTGATCAGGGAGTACTCGCCGCTCACGTTGTACGCGGCGGTGGGCATGCGGAATTCATCCTTCACCCGGCGGATGATGTCCAGATACGACAGCGCCGGCTTCACCATGACGATGTCCGCACCCTCCCGGATGTCCTGTGCCACCTCACGCAGGGCTTCGTCGGCGTTCGCCGGGTCCATCTGGTGCGACCGCCGGTCGCCGAATTGTGGCGTACTCTCCGCCGCTTCGCGGAACGGCCCGTAGAACCCCGAGGCGTACTTCGCGGCATACGACATGATCGGCAGGTTGCTGAAGCCGTTCTCATCCAGCACGCGGCGGATCGCACCGACGCGGCCGTCGAACATGTCGGACGGTGCCACCATATCGGCACCGGCGCGCGCATGCGTGAGCGCCTCTTTGGTCAGCAGCTCGACCGAGGCATCGTTCACGATCTCATCGCCCCGGACGATCCCGCAGTGGCCGTGCGAGGTGTATTCGCACATGCACACATCCGTGATCAGATACAGGCCGGGGACCTCCTTCTTCACGGCGCGCAGGGCCGTTTGTACGATCCCGTGCTCGTCGTACGCGCCGCTCCCGACCTCATCCTTCTGCGGCGGGATCCCGAAGAAGATCACGGCGGGGATACCGAGCGCATGGACGTCGGCGCATTCGCGCACGATCTCGTCCACGGACATCTGGTACACCCCCGGCATGGAGGAGATCTCCTTCTTCACCTTCGTCCCGGGCACGGCGAAGAGCGGGTAGATGAAGTCGTTCACCGCGAGTTCGGTCTCGCGTACCATCGAGCGCAGCACGGGACTCATCCTGTTCCGCCGCAGCCGGCTGGTGGGGTACTGGCCTTCGTACGATGTCATCGTCTCATCTCCCAATGATCAATGTCCAATGCAATTCAGATATCAGATATCTGAATTCAGATATCTGAATTATTCCCCCACGATCCTTCCCGCGACCTCCTTACCATTCCTCACGCAATCCCCTACCGCGATACCACCGCGATAGTTGCTGCACACGACGAGTCCAGGGTGCGACGCTTCGAGTGCATCCACCATCGCCATCACCTTCCGGTGTCCGAGGTCATACTGCGGGATCGCTTTCTCCCACCGGATGACCCTCGCGTAGACGGGTTCGCCCCGCACCGCCATGATCTCCGCCAGTTCCCGGCGGACGTTCGCCAGGAGTTCCGCATCGGGCAGGGCGACCATCGCAGGCTGGCGCGATCCGCCGACGAATGTGGTCAGGGCACAGTGTCCATCCGGTGCACGGCCCGGGAAGAGCGCGGATGACCAGATCGTGCCGAGGATCGAGCGCTGTTCCACCGCCGGTATCAGGTACCCGAACCCGTCCAGCGGACGCCCGCATTGGTCCTGCCGGTACCCGAGGAACACTTCCGCCACGGGGGGATAGGAGATGCCGCGAAGGGCTTCGGCGAGCGTTGGCGAGTGTGTGTCAATCAACGCCGCGGCCGCATAGGCAGGGACGGCGAGGACCACATCCGTTGCCTCGAGGCGCGAGACCCGTCCCCCCAGCATATAGTCCACCGTGAAGCTCAATCCCCTGTCGCCACCGGAAGGTTGCACACCGATGGCGGTCACGGCACAATTGCACTGAACGGCCATGCCCAGGTGCTCGGCGATGGTGTCCGGGAATTGTTGCATCCCGCGGGTGAAGGAGAACATCTTCGCACGGTCCTTCGCCACCTCCGCACGTTTCTTCCGCTCCCGCGCACCACCGATCATCCCGCGGATGAGTCCGCCATACTTCTCTTCGAGCGCATACAATTTCGGGAACGCACTTTGCACGCTCAGCTGCCCCGGGTCGCCGGCGAACACGCCTGCCACGAAAGGATTGATCGCGTAATCCAGGAACTCGCGTCCGAGCCGACGTTCCACGAATTCCGCGATGGTCTCTTCACGGCCGGCCCGGCCGACGAATGGTTCCTTCAGGAGCCGGAGTTTCCCCCGGGTCGTCCACAGGCGCGAACGCAGGAACGCGGGCGGGGACATCGGGAGCGCATGGAGGGTGCCGCCGCGGAAGATATACCGGTTGTTGGAGGCCTCATCAGCGTACAGACGGTCACGCGTGAGGCCGAGGATGTCCAGCATCGCGCCGATCACGGGCGTGGTCTCCAGCGCGCTGTTCGGGCCCGTTTCGACGAGCCAACCTGCATCGTGCGTGGTCCGCATCGTCCCCCCGGGAACGGCATCGCGTTCCAGGACGGTGACCGGCACGCCCTGCTGCTTCAGCCAGAAGGCCGCGGTGAGGCCGGAGATACCGGCGCCGATGACGACGACGTGTTTCGTTCTCATGAAAGCCGCGCCCGGACGAGATCTTCGAGCGCACCGATGAATGATGGATTGGTATGCAGCGCCGGCATCATATCGTAGCCGGTGATGCCCTGCGAGCGCGCGTGACGGCGCACCTCGATATTGATCTCCCAGAGTGTTTCGCTGTGGTCCGACACGAACGCGACAGGGACCACGAGCACGCGTGTGACGCCCTGGCCGGCAAGCGTGTCCAGCATCGTCAGCAACGACGGTTCGAGCCACTTCTGCGGGCCGACCTTGCTCTGATAGCACAGATGATGCGGCAACCCGAAGGCGCCCTCCCGCACCACCGCCTGGTAGGTCCGCTCGACCTGGCCCTGATACGGATCGCCGGCGCGGACCAGCGTCATCGGCGTCCCGTGGGCGCTGAACACCAGGTGGACCTTGTCGCGGTCCGATACCGGCACGCGGCGCAGGGCGATCCGGATATTCTCGATGATGGCCCGCACGAGAAACGGATGCTCACAATACTCTTCCACGAGGGATATCCGCGGCGTGTACCCTTCATGGGCGCACACGCGGGTCCATTCGTTCACCGCCGAGCCCGTCGTACTCTTCGAGAACTGTGGATAGAGCGGCAGCAGCACGACGTGGTCCGTCCCGTCCGCCTTCAGCCGCCGGACCACTTCATCCGTCATCGGATGCCAGTAGCGCATCGCAACGTGCACCGGCAGACCGATCCGCCGCGCGAGGGCGTTGGCCTGTCGCTGTGTCAGGCGCAGGATCGGTGAGCGTCCTCCGATGCGGCGGTAGTACTCCTGGACCTTCGGAGCGCGCCTGCTCGAGATCAGCCGGGCGAGAGGCCGGCGGAAGAGGAACGCCAGAGGGAGATCGATGATGTCCGGATCACAGAACAGATTATAGAGGAAGGGCTCGACCGCGCCGAGGGCATCGGGTCCGCCCAACTGCAACAGGACAACCGCCGTTCGTGAAGCTGAAGACATGCGTCATCCCATACGGTGAAAGGCCGGACTCTGTTCGACCACGGCACGGACCATGGCCCGGGCATGTGGCACCGGAACGTCCGGCAGGATGCCGTGCCCGAGGTTGAAGATATGGCCGGGGCCTTTGCCGTATTTCCGGAGAATGGACCCGACCTCAAGCGCGATCTTTTCCGGCGACGCATACAGGTACGACGGATCCAGATTGCCCTGGATCGCCACGCGGTCACCGACGAGCTCGCGTGCCTCGCCGATATCGACCGTCCAGTCGATACCCACGACATCCGCGCCGATGGTCGAGAGCTCCTTCAGGGTCCCGTGGATCCCTTTTGAGAAGACGATCACGGGGATGTTCTCATGCCGCATCCGTCCCACGATGTCCGCGATGAAGTCCAGCGAGAATTTTCGGAAGTGATCGGGTGCCAGGATCCCACCCCAGGTATCGAAGATCTGCACCGCATCCACACCCGCGGCGATCTGAGCCTCGAGGTAGTGCCGGACCGACACCGCGAGTTTCTCGAGGAGGGCAAGCAGGGTGCCGGGTTCATCGAGCATCATCTTCTTGATCGCGGCGAAGTTCTTCGTCCCTCCCCCTTCCACCATATACGCCGCCAGCGTCCACGGCGCACCCGAGAAACCGATCAGGGGCACACGTCCCTGCAGCTGGCGTTTCACGAGCGAGGCCGCATCGGTCACATAGCGGAGGTCACGGTCGGGATCCACGACCGGAAGGGTATCGACCTGCTCGGCGGAGCGGATCGGCATCGGGAAGCGGGGCCCGCGGGACTCTTCCATGACGAGGTGCATCCCCATGGCTTCGGGGATCACGAGGATATCGGAGAACAGGATCGCGGCGTCGACCCCGATGAGATCGACAGGCTGGATGGTCACCTCGGCGGCGAGTTCGGGGGTCCTGACCATCGTCAGGAAATCCGATTTCGCGCGGACCGCGCGGTACTCCGGGAGATAGCGCCCGGCCTGGCGCATCATCCAGACCGGTGTGCGTTCCACATGCTGGCGGCGGCATGCGCGGAGAAACAGGTCATTCTTGAGTGAGGCCATGGATCCCATTTTCGACGTAATGATGGACGTTCAATTTCCTGCCGGCACACGGAGGCACGCACCGAGGGCCCCCACCATGCTGCTGTCCGTCGCTTCAGCGGCAACGGCGTGCACATGAATGCCGTGTGCCGCGGCGGCTGCAGCGGTCGTCTGGCCGATCGCCACCACGATCCTTCCTGCCGCGGTCTCCTGCAATTCCTTTTGGGTGAAGAGGTGCACCCACTCAACCACGGCCGATGGACTGGCGAACAGGATCGCCTTGCGTTCCGCGCTCATCACCGCGGACCGCATTGCATCGGCGGTAGCGGCATCCGGCCCGACGGTCCGGTACACGACCACCGGTATTGCCAGGGCGCCGGCGGCGGCAAGCGCGGCAGCGATCTCATCCCGCGCCCGTGAGCCGCGCGGGAGAAGGAAGCGTTTACCCCGAATGTCCCGGCTTCCGATCATCGCTCCGAGAGCGGCGCCAGTAGCATGTGCCGCGATCTCGACGGCGGTGACGCCATGCCGGCCCAGTGCATCGGCGGTCTTCGGTCCAACGGCGAACGCCGGGACCTTCCGCCACAGGCCCATATCGATATCCAGCGCCTGCGCCCGCGCGTAGAACCCTTCCACGGCATTCGTACTCGCGAAGACCACGCCGTGAAAGCTTCCCGGCTCGTGCAGTGCCGCATCGCACTCAGCGGTGTCCTCGGGCGGGAGGATGCGGATCATTGGCAGAACGAGCGGAACGCCACCGTCGCGCTTCACCGCTTCCGCCGTCACGGCGCCCTGGTCCGCGGGGCGCGTGATGATCACCCGCGTCCCGTCAAGCACCCGGCGCTGCGTTTCGTATCGCCGCAAGGATCTCCCGCGCTCCCTGCGCGAGCAGATCATCCGCAAGGGCGCGGCCCATGACCTCACCCGTGAGCGGAGCACCGTGGATCGAGCCACGCACAACGCGCGTGCCGTCAAGGGAACCGACCATCGCGTCCAGGATCAGTTCACCCTGATCGATGCGCGCATAGGTCCCGATCGGGACCTGACACCCTCCTTCGAGCGCACGGAGCAGAGCCCGTTCGGCGGTGGTCGCATGACCTGTGGGATCGTGATGCAGACATTGCACGATGTCCCGGACCCGGGTGTCGCCGGAACGGATCTCGATCCCGAGCGCTCCCTGCCCCACCGCCGGAAGCATCGTCCGGGGGTCGAGCGTCTCGCCGATCCGGTCGGCCCAACCGAGCCGGAGCACCCCGGCACGGGCGAGGATCATCCCGCTCCAGGTGGAGTTCGAGAGTTTGTGGTACCGGGTGTTCAGGTTGCCGCGGAGGTCGACGACCTCGAGATCGGGGCGGACATGCAGGAGCTGCGATGTGCGGCGGAGGCTCCCGGTGGCCACGACCGCGCCTGCCGGCTGACCCGTGAGGGTACGCACCGTCGCATCGGGCCGGGGCAAAAAGACATCGCGGACATCCTCGCGTTCGGTCACGGCACCAAGGACGAGTCCATCGGGCAGCTGGGTCGGAAGGTCCTTCAGGCTGTGCACCGCAAGATCGATCGCGCCGTCGAGGAGCGCCCGTTCGATCTCGCGGGTGAACAGGCCCTTGTCGCCGATGCGCGAGAGCGGTGCGTCGAGGATCTTGTCGCCCGTGGTCTTGATGATCACCAGTTCGACGCGCGATCCCCGGAATGCGGCGGTGAGGCGGTCACGGACCCAATGGGCCTGCCAGAGGGCGAGGTCGCTCCCCCTGCTCCCGATACGGATGGTATCATTCGCCATGTGATGCGTTCTTTGTCAGACCGAACAGTTCACGGAGCACTTTGATGCGCAGGAGCGTGTCCGGTCCGTGATTTCCGTCCCCGGCTCCTTCCTTGAGCGTCGTCAGCGGCAGGTGGAGGATCTTGTTCACGATCCTCTTGGTGAGCATCTCCACCAACTCCCGGTCCTCGGGAGAGAACCGGTTGATATTCTTATGGACCTCTTCCGCGCGGATGGCCTCGAGGCTCGTCCGGAAATCCTGGATGGTCGGCGCCACCTGGAGCGACTTGTGCCAGCGGAGGAACTCGGCCATTTCTTCGCGGACGATGCGCGTGACCGTCGGCATCTCGGCCTGTCGCTTCTGGACATTGCGGTCCACGATCGCGCTCAGGGCGTCGATATCGTACAGGAACACATTCTCGATGCGGCGGGCAGCGGGATCGACATTGCGCGGCACACCGATGTCGATGATGAACAGCGGGTTGTTGCCGCGCCGGCGCATCACTTTCTGCACGTCATCGGGACCGACCACGTAGGTCGGGCTGTTGACGGAGGTGATCACGATGTCGGCGAAGCGGAGCCCTTCGGCGATCTGTTCGTAGTCGACCACTTCACCGCCGAGTTCGGCGACGAGCGCTTCGGCGCGCGCACGCGTGCGGTTGGCGACGCGTACGGTCCCGATGCCCTTCCCGACGAGGTGCTTGAGGGTCAGTTCGCCGGTCTCACCGGCGCCGATCAGGAGCACGGACTTCCGTGACAGGTCGGCGAAGATCTTGCTTGCCAGTTCCACGGCCGCATAGGAGACCGATACCGCGCCTTCGCAGATGCTCGTCTCCGTGCGCACGCGCTTGCCCACGTGGAGGCTCGCCTGCATGAGCCGGTTCATCACGGGGCCGAGGGCCCCGGCGTCGCGGGCCTGCTGGAACGCCTCCTTCACCTGGTTCAGGATCTGGATGTCGCCGATCACGAGGGAATCCACACCGGCAGCCACCTTGTACAGATGGTTCAGCACCGCGCCGTCGCGCCAGGTCATGAAGTGTTCGGGGCGTACCGCGCCGTCGGCGTGCTTCAGGTCGAGGAGCAGGGCGATGACATCGGCGTGAGGGAGGGAGGGGTCACGCGGGACACCATACAGTTCGGTGCGGTTGCAGGTCGACACCAGCATGCACTCGTCAAAGAACCGCTCCT
>WBZP01005046.1_pt1 | contig 13549 bp, 13 predicted proteins | sample 5204301 | NCBI WGS metagenome assembly WBZP01 (sample SAMN12412401, study PRJNA552823) | activated sludge metagenome | isolation source: activated sludge from nitrification reactor of wastewater treatment plant... | place: USA: Pennsylvania | collected 2017 | reverse complement strand
CTTGGGTTCTGTTCCGCTTGAGCGGCCAGAAATCTTGCTGCCGTCTACCAACAGGAACTGCAACACATTGCTCTTGGGCAGGTTGATCTTCCAGGTTTCGCCGGTGATCAGGTTTTTGCCTACCTGCAGTTCGTAATCGAGTAATTCTTTTACAGCAATGCCGTTGAATTCCTTTGGTGGGTTGGCCCGATCGTTCTCCATCATCTGGGCAATCTCGGCAGCGCCGTTCATGCCTTTCTTGGTAATACTAACAAGGCTCTCTTTATAAAAACCATATTGTAGATAGAGATCAACGAGTTTATCGAAGAGGCTGCGGCCTTTGCTCTTTTCATAAGCTGCCATTTCGCAAAGAATGGTTACGGCACTTACAGAATCTTTGTCACGGATCTTATCCCCGATCATCAATCCAAAACTTTCTTCTCCGCCAATAACATAATTTTCTTTTCCTTCTTTTTCTTTAATGAGTGATGATATCCATTTGAAACCGGTGAGCACATTGTAACAGGCCACATCATTGGCAGCAGCAATCACATCAATCATGTCGGTCGTTACAATCGTTTTGATCACCATATCATTCGGCTTTGCAATACCTTTTGCCTTCCTGGCTTCTATCATGTAATTAAAAGCAAGTAAAGCTGTCTGGTTACCATTCATGAGTATCCATTCGCCTTTGTTATTTTTTACACCGATTCCCACACGATCAGCATCAGGGTCTGTTCCCAGTAAAATATCTGCATCCAGTTCCTGTGCTTTCTTCAATCCAATGCTCATCGTTTCCCTTTCTTCGGGATTGGGGTATATCACCGTTGGAAAATTCCCATCCGGTTTACTCTGTTCTTCCACTATGTGTACATTATCAAAACCATACCGCTTCAGGGCCGGCGGAACCATCATGATACCGCTCCCGTGTATCGGTGTGTACACAATTTTTAGATCATGTTGCGCTTTGCATACATCGGGATACACACTTAAACCCTGTACCATGTCGAGATAAGCTTCATCAACTTCTTTACCAATGATGGTAATATTTGCTTCACCTCCACTCCATTTCACATCATCCACAGAAGCGATCTTCTCCACTTCTGCAATGGTATTCTTATCATGCGGCGATACCATCTGCGCCCCGTCATCCCAATAGGCTTTATAACCGTTGTATTCTTTCGGGTTGTGACTGGCAGTACAAACCACACCGCCCTGGCAGCCCAGGTGCCTGATGGCAAAACTCAATTCCGGTGTTGGTCTCAAAGCTTCAAACAAATACACTTTGATGCCGTTGGCTGCAAACACATTGGCGGTTATTTCGGCAAAACTCCGGCTGTTATTCCTGCTGTCGTGACCAACAGCTACACTTACTTTATCTCCGAAACATTTCTTTAAATAATTGGCATATCCCTGTGTGGCCATGCCCACGGTATATTTATTCATGCGGTTGGTACCAACTCCCATAATGCCACGCAAACCTCCCGTACCAAACTCCAGGTTTTTGTAGAAAGACTCCATCAGTTCATCCGGGCTCTCCTGCTGCATGCGGCGGATCTCCGCTTTGGTTGCTTCATCATAATTTCCCTGCAACCAGGTATTCACTTTTTGTTCTGTGTTTGTGTCCATATTTATTTATTTAACATCTTCAAAAATATAATATTCGTATCTCATTAAGCAACTTACCGCTATTTTTGTTTTATGTCACGGGCCTTTTATCTATGCTCAACTCCGGTTGTGTCACTCACTTGTACTTACAGATCGCTATGCAGCTTTTTGATCCTACTCTTAACCGGCTTTACAGTTGTTGCACAGGACAGCAGTTCAATTGATCAAGGAAAAATGAAAACGGATAGCCCTGCTGTTCACAGGCCGTCTTTCCAGGCGAATAATAATATTGTATATCCCTATAATAAAAACCGGGTTCGGCTGATCACGGCTGCAAACCTTGCGGGCTATGGTGCAGCTATGGTTGGATTGTATGCTGCCTGGTATAAGGATTACCCTCAAACCAATTTTCATTCGTTCAATGATATCGGCGAATGGAAAGGCATTGATAAAATGGGGCATGCTTATGCCGTATATGCCGAGAGCAGGGCCAGTATGGAATTGTGGCGCTGGACAGGCATCAGCCGTAAAAAACAAATATGGCTTGGCGGGTTGGGAGGAGTATTTTACCACACCGTTATCGAAACCCTCGATGCTTTCAGCGCCGAATGGGGCTGGAGCTGGGGCGATTTTGGCGCCAATCTCCTGGGCAGCGGACTGCTGATATCACAGGAACTGGCCTGGAATGAACAACGCATTCAAATGAAATGGTCTTTTCACCGTAAACATTACAGCGACCCCTCGTTGAATAGAAGAAGCGATGTGCTTTATGGTAAAAGCAACCCGGAAAGGTTTTTAAAAGATTACAACGGGCAGACTTACTGGCTCAGCGCCAACCTCCGCTCCTTCTTTCCAAAATCAAAGATCCCGGCTTGGCTGCAGGTTTCTATCGGCAGCGGTGCCGAAGGTATGTTCGGGGGCCGTGAAAATATTGGTTACGATAAAAACGGAAATGTAATATTCGACAGAAGAGATATCAAGCGTTACCGCCAATGGTATCTCGCTCCCGATATTGATCTTACCAAAATAAAAACAAAGAAAAAGGGAATCCGCATGGCCCTTTATGTGCTGAGCATTGTAAAATTCCCTACCCCATCACTCGAATTTTCAAACGGCAGTTTTAAGTGGAACTGGATACACTTTTAGTATTTACCGGTAAGGCACAAAGCTTTTAACCTCTTTTGTAAGGTTTACAAATTTACAAGGCTATTGTAAACTCTTTCAAACTGGGCCTCGGTAACAACTTACCCCAATCCAATGCAAACAACTGCTGAATAGATAATATCAGTTTCTGAAAAGAATCCGGTTTGCGGATATAATAACTGGCGCCGTGTTCATAGGTCTCCCGTATGGCATCCTGCTGAAATGAAGTTGAAAAAATGATAACAGGAATATTTTTATACGCATGGGTGCGCCTTATTTCCTTGAGGCAATCGAGCCCGTTTTTGCGGGGCATATTAAGATCAATAAAAATTATTTCCGGGGAATCAAATTTATCAAGCAGGTTCATAAGATCTTCCCCGTCTTTTGCAAATGTGAGTTGGGCAGTTTCATCTACCTGTTTCATGGCCTCTTCAAAAAGCAAACGGTCATCAGGGTCATCATCGGCCACAAATATTGCTTTAGGTTTGGTATTGGGGATTAGAGTCATCGTTTCAAAGATACTCAACAATTCCGGAATTTCTATACTGCAAAAAGGTAGTAACGGTATGGTTTAAACTAAATAATAATCTGACAGCAACCGGGTCAGATTAATTAAAATTATTATTTCATATAAGCACCGGTCACTTCTCCATCAGCAACTTCTACAATGATGGTCTGCTCCTGTGTGGTTGCGATGGAAAGCCCCACATAATCAACAGCAATCGGGAATTTTTTATGGGTACGTTCTACAAGCGCAAGTGTTTCAATTTGTTTTGGCCTTTGCTGCAAAAGCGGTTTCAGTGCATAAAGCATGGTGCGGCCGCTGTTGGCTACGTCATCAATCAACAATACAGACTTATCATTGAAATCGAGTTGTTCACTTAAGGTAATTTCACCGGGAGCTTTTTTATCAAGCGAAAGTTCAATCACGTGAATTTTACCTGCAAATACTTCAGCCAGGCACCCGGCTATTTTTCTTGCAATAAATATCCCATTCTCCCTGATCCCGATCAACACGAGAGCATCATTATTATAATTCCGCTCCGCTACTTCAAAAGCCATGCGGCGTAATTTCTTATCTGCTGTTTCTTTATTCAGAATCATTCCCGGTTTGTCTTATTTTATTGACTGTTAGGCAGCTCAAAAATATTCAATATTCAATATTAAAACCTAAATACTTTATCTTAGCCGCTCCAATTTACCGCTATGCAGTATGCACAACAGGCAGCATTTGTTTTGCTGGCCGGATTCGCCATCTGGCTGTTTACAAGGAATATTCTCCGCATCAGGCGTAATATCCTGCTTGGAAAAGAAGAGAATCTCACCGACAACCCTTCACAGCGCCGCAGGAACATGATCTTACTCGCATTCGGGCAGAAAAAAATGTTCCGTAACCCCCTGGTTGCGGTCATGCACTTTATCATCTATGCCGGTTTTATCATTATTAATGTTGAGGTATTGGAAATTGCCCTCGATGGCGTTTTTGGAACCCACCGGTTGTTTTTAAAACCGTTGGGCGGATTATATACATTCGTTATCAATTTCTTTGAGATACTCGCCATTGGAGTAATCACAGTTTGCGTGATTTTTCTATTAAGAAGAAATCTGCTGAAACTGAAAAGATTCATCAGCCGCGACCTGGATGGCTGGCCCCGCAGCGATGCCAATTATATCCTCATTTCCGAGATCATTCTCATGAGCCTTTTCTTAGTAATGAATGCCGCCGATCGTAACCTGCAGTTAGTGGGAAGCGAACATTACAAAGAAACCGGTGATTTCCTGGTATCCGGAATAATCGCCCCTGTTTTTAAAAATTTTTCCGCAAACCAGCTTATCGGAATTGAACGCACCTGCTGGTGGATTCATATTGCCGGCATTTTTGCCTTCCTCAATTACCTGCCCTACAGCAAACACCTGCATATATTGTTTGCTTTCCCTAATGCCTATTATGCCCGGCTTGAACCTAAAGGAAAGATGAACAACATGGAGCATGTACAGAATGAAGTTAAGTACATGATGCAGCCCGAACTTACACCTGCAGGCGAAGCTCCCGTTATGAAATTTGGGGCCAAAGACATCACCGATCTTAGCTGGAAGAACCTGCTGGATGCTTACAGTTGTACAGAATGCGGACGATGCTCCGCTGCCTGCCCGGCCAATAGCACAGGCAAACTCCTGAGCCCGAGAAAAATCATGATGTCGACCCGTGACCGTGCCGAAGAAGTAGGCAGGAATATAGATAAGAACGGTTCTTTTACTGCCGATGGAAAAACATTGCTGAATGATTACATCACTGTGGAAGAACTGCGTGCCTGTACCACCTGCAATGCCTGCGTGGAAGAATGCCCGGTAAGCATCAATCCGCTGGAAATTATTCTTGAACTCCGCCGCAGCCTCATCATGGAAGACAGCAATGCTCCCCAGGAATGGAATGTGATGTTCGGAAATATTGAAAACAATTTTGCACCCTGGAAATTAAGTCCGGACGACCGGGATAAATGGGCGATGGAAATGGAGAATAGCTAGTGGCGAATGATGCTGGATAATTGATAATGGATAGTTGATAGCGGGTAATTAACAATGGATAATTGAAAACGGATAGTTTCCCAAACGAATTTTCATTAGAACTTAACCGGCAACCGGTACTAACAATTCTATCCTAAACCTTCTTAAACCCCGCCTCTTCTTACATCTTCCTCTTTAATATTATGCATCTTCTCTACAGCATCCTTATGCTTTAGTATTTTCCAGAGTTGAATGACAGCTGTTAGCAGGAAAATGCCACCAATAACCCAGTTCAGGTATTGCTCGCTGTTGTGAATTTTTTGCACGAGTAATTTACCCCCGAAAATAAATACGCAGTTACCAAGCAGGGTACCGATACCGATGCCGATAATGTAGCTATTGTATTGAGCTTTTACGGGCTCCAGTATTTTTTTGGTGAAGAGTACGGTGCTCCAGCCAAACCAGAAAGGAATTTGTACCGGATTGATGGCACACATGAACATGCCTAACAGGAAGCGGTGCATCTTATTATCGAGGAAAACATTCTGGGCTTTGCCGCCTTCTTTCATGGCAGCTGCAAAACTCCCGATGGCGAGGGCCAGCACAATGCCAAGTGTGATCCACTCCATCACTTTCATCAGCTTCTCCTGCTTTCTTACCCAATCAATACCTACGAGTGAGATACGCACATAAATCATTTCTACCAGTAAAGAACCAATGGAAAAATACAGGGCATCCATAATACTTTCCTGGATGCCGATCTGCATTGCTGCCACATTCAAAGTACCTAGTGGCAGTGAACCGAGGAAACTGATGATCAATCCCCAGAAAAAAATCCTGATCAGTTTTGGCATGCGTCAAAGATATGATATTGAAAACGGGAACAGAAAGGATCATTATTAATCAGCGGTTCAGTTAACCTTAAGTTTCCACGGCGGATCTTTCCGGTTCGTGCCTGCATGGAAAATGATCAGCTGGTTTCCATCAGGATCTTTAACCCGGGCTTCACGCCAAAGCCAGGGTTTATCGTTGGGCATTTCTTCAAAACTGATACCTTTTGCCATCAGCTGCTGAACGTATTCATCCAGCTTATCATTTTCAAAATACACCCACACAGCTTCGCCTTCGGGCTTAAGCTCCACTTTATGCAATGAGAAGGTAGCCTCACCATCCGGGCATTCAAATCTTGCATAGTGCGGCAATGCTTTTACAATGAGTTTCAATCCGAGTTTCTCATAAAAGCTGATGGAAGTTTCTACATCCGTAACCGGAACTGTCACCTGGTTGAGGTTCATAAATGAAATTTAGAAAATAGTAAGAGCAGTAAAATTATTATTTGGCAAATACGCTCAAAGTCACACGCAGGCTGTCGGCCATAGACACGCTGTCTCCGCCAACGCCGAAATCACGACGGTTCATATCGAAAGTCCCCCCAAAAAGGTATCCGCCATTTGAAGAATTTACTTTGAACAGGAAATCTATTGGTTTTGTTACCCCTTTGATGGTAAGATTGCCATTGAACCTGTAAAGCCCCGGTTTATCGGTGGTTGCAATCTTTGTACTTACGATACGTATTTGTGGGTATTGCTTCACATCAAAATATTCAGATTTCTTCAGGTGCCCGTCCCTGGTATTATTATCCGTATCAATTGTAGAAGCATCTACGGTTACATCAAAGGCCCAGTCAGTCACGGTTGATTTATCAAATTTGATAGTACCCTTCAGCCCGGAAAAATCTCCCCCGGTCTTTATGCCGAAATTCTTGATCACAAAATGTACTTTACTGCCTTCATCGGTTGGCGTGAGTATTTGCTGGGCCTTTAGTCCGGAAAAAGTAAATGCCGCTGTTATTATTAAGAGTAAATTTTTCATTTCACTGAATATTTCGAATTATTATACAAATTACAACCCAATTCCGGCACAAACCGGCATGAAGTTTTACATTTAACAAACCATACATATTTGAGGTTCATTTCATGATCAGGTCATCTACGATACAGTTGCTGAGGTTTCATTTTTCTTTCTTCCTCATGCCCGTGTACTGGTTTGCACTAAGCCAGGTACCCGGTATCAATAAAACAAATGCCATCCTGATCTTTATCATTCTTCACCTGCTTGTTTATCCGGCCAGTAATGGATATAACAGTTATATGGATAGGGACACAGGCAGCATCGGCGGCCTTGCAAACCCAAAGCAGCCAACCCGGCAATTGTTTTATGCGTCTGTATTACTTGATATGACTGCTATCATCGCCAGTGCGTTTATCAGCACCATTTTCCTGGCTGGAATTTTCATTTACATAGCGGCTTCCCGTGCTTACAGTTATCGGGGCATCAGGCTAAAAAAGTACCCGGTGGCCGGGTATCTCACCGTGATCACCTGCCAGGGCGGGTTGGTTTTCTTCCTCGTAATGCATGGGGCCAGCCTGGACAATAATCTGCCTGTCCCGTTAATTGGCATGATTGCTGCCTCACTGCTTATCGGGGGATTTTATCCATTGACGCAGATCTACCAACACAAACAGGATAAAGAAGACGGCGTAACCACTATCAGTTACCTGCTGGGCTATCGCGGCACTTTTATTTTTACAGCAGTGATCTATGCACTTGCCATGACTTCCCTGGCTTTTTACATGGCCCAAAATCTCGAGCTGGGTAATTTTTTCATCATGCAGCTTTTCTTCATCCCTGTATTAATTTATTTCTTCTGGTGGTTTTATAAAGTATATCATGATTCTTCCCAGGCAAACTTTACACATACGATGCGAATGAACATGCTGGCGTCCGTTTGCTCCAATGCAGGATTTATCTTCTTATTTTTAACAACACACATTTGAGCAAGATCGTATCCATAGCAACAGGCACACCCCGCTTTAAACATGAGCAGGTTAACCTGCAGCGCTTTGCAGAAAAAGTGTATTGTAACAATGAAACTGAAAGCAGGAAACTAAGGTCTCTTTACCGGCACAGCGGTATTCAGACAAGGTATTCCATATTACCGGATTATAGTATCACTAATAATGACAGAATCTTCTTCCCGCCTACTGATGACCTGGAACCATTTCCCGGCATTGAGCAAAGAATGAAAACATTCAATGAAAATGCAGCGGAACTTTCCGCAGATACGATCTCTGACTGCATACAGGGAAAAATAAATAAACAGGAGATCACGCATCTCATTACAGTAAGTTGTACAGGTATGAGCGCTCCGGGCCTCGACCTTCAGCTGATGGAAATGCTTGGTCTCCCCAATAATATCGTAAGAACCTCTGTTAATTTTATGGGATGTTATGCAGCCGTACACGCTCTCAAACTGGCCGATGCATTCTGCAGAAGTAATCACCAGGCTAATGTAGTGGTTGTTTGTACCGAGTTCTGCACATTGCATTTTCAGAAAGAGCCTTCCGTTGACAATATAACTTCTTCCCTGCTTTTTGCGGATGGCTGTGCAGCCATACTTGTTCAACCCGGCAATACCAATCACAAAGGTTTCCGTATTGAAAATTTTTATTCAGACGTTTCCTTTAAAGGTAAAAAAGATATGGCCTGGGAATTATCGGCCAAAGGATTTCTGATGACCTTAACCGGTTATGTTCCTGAGCTGATAAAAGAAGATTTTAAAGGGCTTGTTGACAAAGCACTGCATGCCTCCGGAAAAACAGCAGGTGATATTTCATACTGGTGCATACATCCCGGAGGAAAAAAAATCCTCGAAAGCATTGCAGGTTCCTTAAACATTACAGAAAATGAACTCCGTTTTTCTTATGATATACTGAATCATTATGGGAATATGAGTTCTCCTACTATTCTTTTTGTGCTTAAAAAAATTCAGGAAGAAATAGAATCGGGAACTGCTGACACAACTCCCACGATCTTTGCTGCGGCTTTCGGACCCGGACTCACCATGGAAACTTTCACTGCCACCTATGATTAATCTTTCACAACGATCAGCCAGCAAAGAACTGCTCGACGAGCCCGGTATCCCTTTCGAAGATATAAGGGAGAACATGAAAGAACTGAATACAATCAATACATTGCTTGGCGGACATACAATTACCATCACAGGAATTAAAACCCTGCTGAAAGAAATTCGTACTGACCAACCGATAAGTATTTGCGAAATAGGTTGCGGTGGTGGCGACAATCTGCATGCAATAGAAAGATATTGTACAAAAAATAATATCCCGGCATCATTTATTGGTATTGACATCAAGCAGGAATGTATTGCTTTTGCACAACAGCAATACCAGGAATTACCAGCTTCCTGGATAGTAAGTGATTACCGTGAAGTTACATTCAACAATGACAAACCAGGTATCATTTTCTCCTCCCTATTCTGCCATCATTTTACAGAATCAGAACTTATTGCTATGCTACGCTGGATGAAAGCAAACAGCAGGATCGGCTTTTTCATCAACGACCTGGAACGAAACCCGTTCGCCTATTATTCGATAAAACTCCTTACCGCTGTTTTTTCAAAATCGTACCTTGTAAAAAATGATGCTCCCGTTTCCGTTACAAGAGGTTTTACTAAAAAAGAATGGATCAATCTTTTAGAGAAAGCCGGCATAACAACATATCAATTGAACTGGAAATGGGCATTCAGGCACCTCATCGTTTATAAACATGAACCAGGAGCAGCTATATGATTGTGCAGTGATCGGTGGTGGCATGGCAGGCCTATGCTTATCCATACAACTGGCAAAGGAAAAACATACAGTCATCCTGTTTGAAAAAGAACAATATCCTTTTCATAAAGTCTGTGGTGAATATATTAGCCTGGAAAGCTGGGGCTTTCTTGAGCGGATCGGCATTGATCTTTCCAACCGGGAAATCCCGATGATAAAAAAACTGATCGTCACAGCTCCCGATGGCACTGAATTAAAACAAAACCTTCCGCTTGGCGGCTTCGGCATCAGCAGGTTTACAATCGACAACCTGCTTAAAGAAACAGCCCTCCTGCATGGTGTTATTATAAAAGAGAACTGTAAGGCTGAAGAGGTAAGTTTTGAAAACGATGTGTTTACTATCAATACCAGCTGTGGAAATTTTTCAAGTAAAGTATGTTGCGGAAGTTTTGGCAAGAGAAGCAACCTGGATATCAAATGGAAAAGACCATTTGCCATTCAAAAAGCAAGCAAGCTGAATAATTTTATCGGGGTCAAATACCATATACAAACCGATTTTCCTGTCGACAGCATCGCACTGCATAATTTTGAAGATGGCTATTGCGGGGTCTCCAGAATTGAAGACAACACGTATTGCCTCTGTTATCTTACCAATGCTGCCAACCTGAAAAAGAATCACAATTCAATTTCAGAAATGGAAAAAAATGTCCTTTACAGGAATCCGCACCTGCAAACAATTTTCACTACCTGTAAGCATTTGTATGATCAGCCATTGTCTATTTCACAGATATCATTTCATGCAAAATCACAGGTAGAAAACCATGTACTCCTGGTTGGTGATGCTTCAGGTGTTATTACACCGCTTTGCGGCAACGGTATGAGTATGGCCATGCATGGTTCAAAGATCGCAGCAGAAAACATAGCCGGGTTCCTGAACGGGAAAATATCAAGAACTGAAATGGAAGCGAATTACAAATCAAGGTGGAAAGAAACTTTCAGCAGCCGACTGAGAACCGGCAGGATCATTCAACGTTTTTTCGGGAAGCCCGGGACTACCAGCCTTTTTATCAGGGGAATGAAAATGGTTCCTTTTTTTACCCGATGGATCATCAGGCAAACACATGGCAAGCCTTTTTAACCGATACTTTTATCAGCTTCCCGCATCATAGCGAAAAGTTCGTTGGTCTGCTTCATAAAATCCCTTCCTTTTTTAAAAGACCAGGGTTTTACTCCCCTGCTCCTGTTGTAACTGCAGATTTCATAAAGCGCTTTCCAGTGTTTTAATATTTCCCTGTAGGCTCCCATCAAAGTATAGCCTGTATCATAAAAGTGATTGGGCTCCGCACCACATCCATTGTATTCGAGGATGGTAAAATTTTTACCCTGCTTAAGATCTTCAATGCTCCCGCACATGATATCGTAACGCCCATAGAAGAAATCGTTCACATCATGACTGATCTTATCAAATACAGCCAGCAGGTTATCATCAATATGTTCTTTCAGATCAACAAAACGGGCTCCCCTGTTATGGTTAGCCGCATAACTGAGTGGATAGTTCTCACCGGCAGCAATGATTTTATTCCAGTTTTGCCCGTGTTTACCCTTTAACTCACTCACACGTTTGGCCGCTTTTGGGTGATTCATGATCAGTTGTTCCAGCGTTTGCTTTCCATCGCCTGTTACCTGCATCGGCATTTTATGCAGGAACCCTGTTATAACCCCTTTTTGTTCTTTCGGGTGACGGATGTGAAACACACTTACTTCCATCGGGTACCGGGCCATCTCCTGTATGATGAATTCCACGGGAACCATGGAATGATATCTTTTGAGGCTTTCCTCATCATCAATCTTCCTGAATAAGATGCCTTGTCCACCTACATCCGGTTTCACGATCAAAGGATAAGTTATTCCCGATGATGCCAATGTTGCTTTCACTTTACTGAAGTCATCTGTTGGCAAAACAAAAAATGTTTTGGGGTAAAGATGCACGGGCAACAGGTTATACATTTCCTTTTTGGTTTCACCATCCATTCCACCGAATGTAATGGATGGATTACTGGGTGTGAAAAACCACACAGCACGGGAACGCAGCATATACCAAACCCACACCGGTACAATGGGTGCATAGAGCAGTTTGAAAGGCCATGCCTCCCAATTGGTTATGGTACTGATGAACTTCTTCAACAGGAGAAATTGATTTGCAAAATTAAATGCCGCAGAACCGGTTTCAATGCTAAAATGTTATTTACTTTGTCGGACAAATCTATATAATTATATGCATGTTCCAACAATGGCTGAATTTTTGGCGAGCGGCGAAAAGCCTGAAATTCTTTTTTGGGTAGGCTGTGCCGGTAGTTTCGATATCCGGGCGCAAAAGATCACCAAAGCATTTGTGACCATTCTCGATAAGGTTGGAATCAAATATGCTATCCTGGGGAAAGAGGAAATGTGTACGGGAGATCCTGCCCGCCGTTCGGGTAATGAGTTCATGTTCCAGATGATGGCTTACCAGAATATACAGGTACTGAATGGCTATGAAATAAAGAAAATTGTAACTGCCTGCCCCCACTGCTTCAACATTCTTAAAAATGAATACCCTGTGCTTGGCGGGAATTATGAAGTGATCCATCATGCCAGTTTTTTACAACAGCTGATAGATGAAGGCCGGATCAGGATGAAAGAAGGTGGCATTTTTAAAGGAAAGAAAATAACTTACCACGACAGCTGTTATCTAGGTCGTGCCAATGATATTTATGAAGCCCCGAGAAAAGTACTGGAAGCCCTCGATGCATCGCTTGTTGAAATGAAACGCTGCCGCAGTAACGGACTCTGTTGCGGAGCCGGTGGCGCACAGATGTTCAAGGAAGAAGAAAAAGGAAATATCAGAATCAATATTGAAAGAAGCAACGAAGCCCTGGAAACAGGCGCCGGTATTATTGCCGCTGCATGTCCTTTCTGTAATACCATGCTCACCGATGGCGTGAAAAATAAAGAAAAAGAAGATGAAGTAGCAGTACTGGATATCGCGGAACTGGTTGCTGCATCAATTTGATGATAGAGAATATGATGCAGGATGCCGGATATTGGATTTGGATATACTGGCTAAACCCCTAAACTTTCTAAACATTCTAAACCTTCTAAACCCTAAACACGTTAACCTTAACCCCCATTTCAACTTCAAATCTTTTCCATGGACCTCAGTATTCAACAACACCTTCCCGAAGATTTCAATACCGATTCCCGTGTATGGATCTATCAAAGCAGCCGTTTATTCTTTATCAGCGAAGCATTGGAGATGGAAAGCATGTTACAGGATTTTGTTGAGAATTGGAAAAGTCATGGGGCACCGGTAAAGGGATATGCCAATCTCTTTTTCGGGAGGTTTATCATCATCATGGCCGATGAAACAGCTACAGGGGTTAGCGGATGTAGTACAGATAGTTCAGTACACCTCGTAAAGGCAATAGAACAAAAATTTAACGTGGATATGTTCAACAGGCAATTGCTGGCCTTTGTGATAAAAGACAAAATCGAAACCATTCCAATGGCACAACTGGAATATGCTTTTGAAAACAATTTTGTAGATGCCGACAGTCTTTATTTCAACAATACGGTGCTCAACAAAAAAGAACTGGAGGAGAACTGGATCACCCCTGTAAAAAACAGCTGGCTGGCCAGGCAACTGG
>WBZP01005045.1_pt1 | contig 13549 bp, 11 predicted proteins | sample 5204301 | NCBI WGS metagenome assembly WBZP01 (sample SAMN12412401, study PRJNA552823) | activated sludge metagenome | isolation source: activated sludge from nitrification reactor of wastewater treatment plant... | place: USA: Pennsylvania | collected 2017 | reverse complement strand
CCGCCCGTCGGAGATCCCGGGCCTTCTGGTCGGATGCCGCGGCCCCGCGGAGGCGCGCCGACCGGCGCGGTTGGGGTCATGAACGGGGGCACGCTACATCACGTCGGCATCGTGGTTGCGGATCGCGTTGTAGATGTTTTCGTGCTCGGTGTGCACACGCTGCAGATAGGTGCTGCCGCGATACGACAGCCCCAGCAGGTGGCGAACGGTGCTGTGCGCACCATCGCAGCCGACCAGCCAGTCCGCGCGAATCTCTTCGTTCTCCGTCCTCTCGGCGTGGCGGACCACCGCCCGCACGCCGTGCGCGTCCTGGTGCAGCTCGCTCAGGCGCAGCAGCCGCTCGATGGCAATGCCCATGCGCTCTAGCTGTTCGATCAACAGCACCTCGGTGTCATGCTGCGACAGGCTCAGCATGTAGGGATAGCGCGAGTCGGGCTCTCCGATGTCGAAGTGAAAGAGCCGCTTCATGTCGCGGTCGTACATGCTCAGGGTGTGCAGCGGCTTGCCGCGCTCCAGGAACGGGGCCACGATGCCCATCTGTTCCAGGATCTCTAGCGTGCGCGCGTGCAGCACCTGCGCCTTGGACCACGGTGTCGGGCCGCGCCCGGCGTCGATCAGTCGGACGCGCAAGCCGTGTCGGGCCAGCTCGCACGCCAACAACATCCCCGTCGGGCCCGCACCCACCACCAGCACGTCACAGCTTGATTCAACAGGGGTAGAAGCGTGGGCAGACATCTCGATCACCTCCATCCATGGCCAGGGGCTCATCGCAGTGCGCAGCGGATGGCCAGACGCCTGCACCCTGCGACGGAAAAACCGGGCCAGCTCAGCCAGCCAAGACGCGCAAGAACATCAGCTCCTCTAGCTCGATGTGGTCGCGCAGAGACGCATCCAGCGCGGCCAGCCGCTGCATCAGATCGGCCACGACATCGTCGACCGATCCGCTGCGCTGTGTCGCATCGGCCAGATGCCGCAGTCGCTGCAGATACAGCTCTGCCTGCCGGTGCTCGTGCTGCATCACGCGAATGGGGCCGCCCGCCGATGCACCGCGCCCCGTGCGAATCCAGGGAAACAAGACACATTCCTCTTTTGCCAGGTGCTCGAGCAGCTCGTGGGCCAGCGGCCGAAAGATATCCATGGCAGCGCTGACAAACAGCCCCTGTTCCTGCGATGCGTTGGGGCTTTCCAGCGCCGTTCCCAAGCGCGCTTCCAGATCGGCCAAGTCGCGCCGCAGCGGCGCGTGGTAGGCATCCAGGATGTGGTCCACCACCTGTGGCAGCGGACAGTCTGCCCAGCTGGCCGGGGTTGGAAACGTCGCCGGGGGCTTGCTCTGCTGCATCGGCGGCCTCGCTTGTGGGCTGAGACGTAGCAAGGGCTGAACCAGCCCCAGGGCCACGGCCCCTGCAGAGGGTGTGTCATTGCGACAACCGATTCGTTGTCATCGCAACAACAGCTGTGTACTTTGGACAACGGATGGCCGACCCACTCTTCGAGATCGCGCTGGACCTGTGCGCAAACTTGGCGGCCGAGGATCGCTATCGCCGCTTGGCGGCTGCGGTGCGCAAAATGGTGCCGTGCGACTCGACCGCGCTGCTGCGCCTGGTCGATGGGGATCTGGTCCCGGTGGTCATCGATGGGCTGCTGCCCGACACCGCGGGGCGGCGCTTCGTGCCGGCCGAACATCCGCGCCTGGCGCGCATCCTGGCGGCCCGCGGGCCACTGCGCTTCGGGGACTGCGCGCTGCCCGATCCGTTTGACGGCCTGCTGATCGCGGGAGCGCACGCGCTGTCGCGCGTCCATGCGTGCATGGGCTGCCCGCTGATTGTCGAAGGCGCGGTCGTGGGCGTGATGGCGGTGGACGCGCTGAACCCCGCGGCCTTCGATGCGGTCAGCGATGAGACGCTGGCGACGCTGGCCGCCCTGGCGGGGGCGACGATGCGGACCGCCGGGCTGATCGAAGCGCTGGAGCATGTGCTGGCGCAGAAAGCGCTGGTCGCGCAGCAGCTACAGCAGGATGCCAAGCTGCGCAGCGGCGATGAAATCTTGGGCATCAGCGAAGCGGCGCGGCGACTGCGTGAAGAGGTTGCGCTGCTGGCCAGCTCTGATCTGACCGCGCTGATCACGGGTGAAACGGGCGTCGGCAAAGAGGTCGTTGTGCGCGCCATCCACGCGCAGTCGCCGCGCGCAAACCAGCCGCTGATCTACGTCAACTGCGCCGCGCTGCCCGAGACCATCGCCGAGAGCGAGCTGTTTGGCCACGTGCGCGGTGCCTTCACCGGAGCGGTGGACAAGCGTGCTGGAAAGTTCGAAGCTGCGGACGGCGGCACGCTGTTTCTAGATGAGCTGGGCGAGCTCCCGCTGACGGTGCAGCCCAAGCTGCTGCGCGCCCTGCAGACAGGCGAGATCCAGCGCGTCGGTTCCGAGCGCGCGCTGCGCGTCAACGTGCGCGTCTTGGCCGCGACCAACCGCGATCTGCAGGAAGAGGTTCGCGCCGGTCGCTTTCGCGCCGATCTCTATCACCGGCTCAGCGTCTATCCTCTTGCTGTGCCGCCACTGCGCGAGCGCAGCGAAGATGTGCTGCTGCTAGCCGGCTACTTTTTGGACATCGCACGAGCGCGCCTGGGTCTGGGGCAGGTGCGATTGACCCAAGCCGCGCGGCAGCGGCTGGCGTCCTTTCACTGGCCCGGCAATGTGCGCGAGCTGGAGCACACCATGCTGCGCGGCGCGCTGCGTGCTGCCGAAGGACGGCGGCGACAAGATGTCCTGGTAGATGTCGATCACCTAGGCATCGACAGCTCCGCCGTGGCGACACGCGACCTGTCAGCAGCGCAGAGCCCCGTCGCCCACTTGGTGCCGCCCGCAGCCGAGCCCGGTCCGCTGGCAGAAGCGGTCGATCTCTATCGCAAGCAGCTGATCCAAGACGCCGTCCTGCGTAGCCACGGCAGCTGGGCCGAAGCCGCCCGACGGCTGGGCATGGACCGCGGCAACCTGCACCGCTTAGCCCACCGCCTGGGCATCCTCACCAGCAAGCCGACGGCGTAGGCTGCGGCCGCGAACCGCGCGGCTAGAAGACGTAGGGAATATCGACCAGCACCATGTGGTACGAGTTGCTGGCCAGACACCCGGTCAAACCACCGTTGTAGGCGACGCTGGGGCGCAGCCAGCCGCGCCCCGCTTTGATGTGGAAGCGCGGTCCCATACTCAGCGACAGGTTCTCGCGCAGTCCTTCATCGGCCGCCACGGCATCGGGGGTCGTTAGCCAGCGCTGGTAACGCAGCTCGGTCGCGATCGACATCCCCTTGGCCGCAAAGAACCCAACATGCAGCCCGGTGGTGAAGTTGGTGTGAAAGGCATCGCTCTGCACCGCTTCATTCTTGACGCGCATCAGCTGCAGCAGCGTCGCCTCCGCCTGCACCGTCCAGCGGTGACCGACATACGCGAAGTCGATGCTGGGAGACAGCGTGAAGTCGTTGACCGCGAACATCGCATTGTCGAGCGTCGAGCGCGCATGTGCCCCCGTGCCATTCGCCGCCCACGTCAGCGGATCGGCCGCCCTGGATCCGCCCGTGCCGATCGGAACCGTCGCGCCCAGGACGAAGCCCAGACGCAGACCCGCTGGTTGACGTGCTCCCGAATTTTTTGCGCCCTCTTTTGAGTTGTACGCAAGTAGTGCGTGATCAGGACCGTCGCCTTCGTTGAATCGAACCATCTCACCTTGGCTCCAAAATTGCTGATGAGCACTATCGTTCATGAGCTCATCCCTGGAAGACGAGTCCTTGCAGGATCTATCAATGCGCTGGCGGCGAGCCCGGCGGGCCGCGCTACGGGCTGTGGTTGCCTCAGCAGAGGCTAATGACGGGGAGGACCAGCTTCTGGCCCAGGCTCTCTCCATCAACTGCGACAGCACCCTTCGCAAGGTCTTCGAGAACAGCCTGAAGCTGGGTACTGGCTTCTCCGGATTCTTTCATACGGAGCCAGCGCTCGAAGATCTGCCCGCGGTGTTGGCGCAGCTTCTGACCCCTTGCGCGTCAGGAACATGGACGGTCCTGCCCGGGGGAGAACCCGCGCTGAAGCTCGAGCGCGCGGGCTGCCCCGTCGCCGCCCACGGGGCAGCCGCCTGTGACTATTGGCGCGAGGCCATCAGCGGGCTGGTCCTGGGCATGAGCGGGCTCCTTCATGGGAGACACGCCAGCCTGGGCCATAAAGACCCATCTTGCGTCGATGTCTTTTTCTTGACGCCGGAGAGCGAGCATCGCTTCGGGCCGATCCCAGACGAGATGCGCGCGACCCTGGAAGGGGCGGTGCGTCTGGTGAAACGCTTCGACTCGCGCGTTGAGATTGAATTTCTCGGGATCGCCGAGGGGATTCTGTACTACCGCGAGAAGCGCGGTAGCGCAGAAGTCTCGACTGCATCGCAGCTCAAGAGCGCCGTGCAGCGCCGCTTCCCCGACCTTGCGCTGCGAGAACTTTCCCCACGGCCCGTGCTGGCTGGAGAGAACCCATGGTAACCCACGACAGGATGACGCGTCGCAGCTTCTTGCAAGGACTCACGGCGGCCATCGCCACGACCGCAACCAGCAGCGAGGCGGCGCCGCTGCACTTCCTGAAGCCGATGCAAATCGACAACCCCCTCGCGGCTTATCCCAATCGAGACTGGGAGCGCTCTTATCGCAACCTCTTCAAACCAGACTCGAGCTTCGTGTTCTTGTGCGCCCCTAACGACACGCACAACTGCCTCCTGCGGGCGTATGTAAAAAACAACGTCGCGGTCCGCATCGGCCCCACCTACGGCTACGGCAAGGCACAGGATCTATACGGCAACACCGCCTCGCACCGCTGGGATCCACGGCTTTGCCAGAAGGGTCTGGCGCTGGTCCGCCGCATCTATGGCGATCGCCGCGTCAAGTCGCCGATGATTCGGCGCGGCTTCAAGGACTGGGTCGACGCCGGTTTCCCTCGAGATCCAGCCACGGGCAAGCCCGATGCGAAGTACTTCCAGCGCGGCAAGGATCGTTGGCTCCGCGCATCCTGGGAAGACGCCTACAGCTATTCGGCACGGGCCATGGATAACATCGCTCGCACCTACTCCGGCGAGCAAGGCCACAAGCTCCTCAGTGCCCAGGGCTACGATCCAGCGATGATCGAGGCCATGGAGGGGGCCGGCACGCAGACCGTCAAGCTGCGCGGCGGCATGGCATTCCTCGGGGCCACGCGGATCTTCGGACTCTATCGCTTCGCGAACATGATGGCGCTCGCAGACGCCGGCATCCGCAAAGTCGGGCCGGATAAAGCGATTGGTGCCCGGGGTTGGGATAGCTACTCGTGGCACACAGACCTGCCCCCCGGCCACCCTATGGTGACCGGTGCGCAGACCAACGACTTCGATCTGTTCGCGGTGGAGAACTCGAAGCTGTGCCTGGTCTGGGGGATGAACTGGATCACCACCAAGATGCCCGACAGCCACTGGCTCACTGAGGCACGGCTCAAGGGGACCAAGGTGGTCATCATCACAGTGGAGTACAGCGCCACCGCCAGCAAAGGCGACGAGGTAATCATCATCCGCCCGGGCACCGACCCCGCCTTCGCCCTGGGGCTTGCGCAGGTGATCCTATCGAAAAAGCTCTACGACCACGACTGGGTGACCAAGAACACCGACCTTCCCTTCCTGATTCGCATGGACACGCTCCAGCCCCTGCGACCCGAGGAGGTGGATGCCGGCGCGCTGCCGGGCTACATCAAGCGCGGGCTGGTTAATACCACGGTCCTCCAAGCGGGGGCGAAGATGCCCCCCGGAATCCAGCACAAGGGCCAGCTCGCTGCCGCACCGATGGCCGCCGAGCTGCAGCCATTCCTCATCTGGGACTCCAAACAGCACCGGCTCGTCCCCATTACTCGCGACGATATGGGACCGGGCTTTGTGAAGAAGGGCCTCACCCCGGACCTCCACGCGAACCAGAAGATCAAGCTCAAGGACGGCTCGGAGGTCGAGGTGCGCACGCACTTCGCGCTTCTTGAGCAGTACCTGAACGACAACATGACCTCGAAGCAGGTGGAGCAGATCACCGGCGCGCCGGCTCAGGCCATCGAGTCGCTGGCCGAGCAGATCGCCAAGAACCCGGAGAAGACCACCATCGCCACCGGCATGGGGCCGAACCAGTTCTTCAACGCGGATCTCAAAGATCGCGCCATCCTGCTCGTGGCCGCGCTCACCCGCAACCTCGGATTCCCGGGCGGCAACGTGGGCAGCTACGCGGGCAATTATCGCGCCGCGCTCTTCGGCGGCCTGCCGGCCTTCTCGGTCGAGGATCCCTTCAAAGTGCAGAGCGACCCCAAGGGCAAGGTCGAGACCAAGAAATACCTGCACTACGAATCGCTGCACTACTACAACTACGGTGACCGCCCGCTGCGCGTGGGCAATACCTTGTTCACCGGCAAGGGCCACCTGCCCACGCCGACCAAGGCAATGTGGCTCAACAATAGCAACTCCGTCATCGGCAACGTGAAGTGGCACTACGACGTCGTCAACAACACCCTGCCCAAGATCGAATTCGTCGCCTTCAGCGACTGGTGGTGGACCGCCTCGTGTGAGTACAGCGACATCGTCTTTGCCTGCGACTCCTGGGCGGAGTTTAAGCATATTGACATGACCGCGAGCTGCACGAACCCCTTCGTGCAGATCTACCCCAAGACGCCGCTGACACGGCTCTTCGACACCCGCTCGGATATCGAGATCATCGCAGGAGTGAGCAAGGCGCTCGGCAAGATCTATGACGACCCGCGCTTCACGCAGTATTGGAAGTTCGTGGACGAAGACAAGGTCGAGGTGTACCTGCAGCGCATCATCGATGGATCCGCCTCGCTCAAGGGCTACTCGATTCAGCATCTGCACGACAAGGCCAAGGAAGGCATCCCGGCGCTCGTGAACACCCGCACCTATCCCAGAATTTCCTCATACGAGCAGGCCAAGGGTGAGCAGCCCTGGCACACAAAGAGCGGTCGCCTCGAGTTCTATCGACCGGAGCCCGAGTTCATCGACAGCGGGGAGAACATCCTGATCTACCGTGAACCCATCGACTCGACATTCCACGAGCCGAACGTAATCGTGGCCAAGGCCCATCCGGCGCTGCGCCCCAAGCAAGCGGAGGCCTACGGGCTCCGCCGAGATGACCTCTCCACCGAGACGCGGCAGGTGCGGCACGTGCTCAAGACGGTCGATGAGCTGATGATCAGCAAACACCCGCTCATGGCCCAGGGTTACAAGCACATCTATCACACGCCCAAGTACCGGCACGGCGCTCATACCACGCCGGTGGACACGGACTTCACCGGGGTGCTCTTCGGGCCCTTCGGTGACGTCTATCGCCACGACAAGCGCATGCCCTCGGTCACCGAGGGGTACATGGACATAAACCCCTCCGACGCCAAGGAACTTGGCCTGGACGACGGGGATTATGTCTGGGTGGACGCGGACCCCTCGGATCGCCCCTTCCGCGGCTTCAAGGCCGGAACAGAGGAGTACAAAGTGGCCCGGCTCCTCTTGCGCGTGCGTATGTACCCGGGGACGCCTCGGGGCGTGGCGCGAACCTGGCACAACATGTACGGGGCGAGCTTCGGGAGCGTCAAGGGGCACGAGACACGAAGCGACGGCTTGGCGAAGAACCCGGAGACCAACTACCAGGCAATGTACCGCTACGGCTCTCACCAAAGCGCCACGCGCGCCTGGCTGAAGCCGACTCTGATGACGGAGACGCTTGTCCACAAGGACATGTTCGGTCAATCCCTCATGAAGGGATTCCTCGCGGACGTTCACTGCCCAGTGGGGGCGCCAAGAGAGGCGTTCGTCAAGCTAACCAAGGCCGAGCTCGGCGGTATGAGCGGCGCAGGGCTATGGCGTCCGGCGGCGCTTGGCTTCCGGCCAACCTATGAGAGCGACGCCATGAAGACGTACCTCAAGGGCCGCTTCATCTTCGTGAAGTAAGAGGAACCATCATGGCCAAGGTAAAGAACTGGCACCTCAAGCGCGAGATCGAATACCCGTATGAGGGAAGCCGCCCGAAGAAGCAGTGGGCGATCATTTTTGATCTCAACAAGTGCATCGCATGCCAGACGTGCACCCTTGCATGCAAGACGACTTGGACCAGCGGCAAGGGCCAAGAGTACATGTTCTGGAACAACGTGGAGACCAAGCCATGGGGCGGATACCCGCTGGCCTGGGATCTGCGCATCCTCGAAAAGCTCGGGCGCCAGGAGTGGAGCGCGAGCGGCGAGTACCAGGGCAAGACGCTGATCGAGGCGGCGCCGCCGACTGAGCGCGTGCTCCACTTCGCCCCGACGGACGAAGACTGGATGTATCCCAATGTTGGTGAAGACGACTGCGCGGGCGGAAACGTCGACGGCGGTGCCCACATGGCCTCGCTGCCGCACGACAAGTGGTTCTTCTACCTGCCGCGCACCTGCGCGCACTGCACTTATCCGGCGTGCCTGGCTGCCTGCCCTCGCAAGGCGATCTACAAACGCGAGGAGGACGGCATCGTCCTCATCGATCAGTCGCGCTGCAAGGGGTACGGGGAGTGCGTCCGCGCCTGTCCCTACAAGAAGTCCATGTATAACCCCTACACGCGCACCAGCGAGAAGTGCATCGGCTGCTACCCCGCCGTTGAGGAGGGAGTTCAGCCGCAGTGCGTGGTGAACTGCATCGGCAAGATCCGCGTCATGGGCTTCATTAATCCGCCATGGCGCGCTCGTGACGATAACCCCATCGACTACCTGATTCATAAGAAGCAGATCGCGCTGCCCTACTATCCGCAGCTAGGGCTCGAGCCCAACATCTACTACATCCCGCCGATTCACGCGGACCGCGAGTATCTGCGGCAGATGTTCGGCCCGCTGGTGGACGGCGCCATCGAGCGCTACAAGGAGCTGGAGAGCGATCCGGTGGCGCAGGGGCTCCTGTGCCTGATGGGGAGCATCGATCGCATTATGCACCGCTTCACGGTGGCCCAAGGATCCGCGGCTGGATTCGATGCGGCTGGTGCGGAGCTAGTGCGCGTGCCGGTTACCGAGAACATCATTGAGCGACCTGCCTATGACGCCAAGCTGGGCGCCATCCGCACCAATACGCCCTGAACCGCGGCGGAGGATACCCATGACCCGCACCAAGACGAATGTTCAAGCCGCGCTGTGCCTGCTCGGGTCAGCTCTGATTGGGAGCTGCCACAACGAGCCATCCGCTCCCAAGTTCATCACCCAGCTCGTGGTGGGAAAGGTCGCAGCGGATCTGTCAACGCCGGACCCGTCGGCAGAGTACTGGCGCAATGTCCCCGAGGGGCCAGTGCTCTTGACGGCGCAGCCCATGGTCGCACCGCGACCGGAAACCACGACCACCGGGTCGGTCATGGTCCAGGCGGTTCATGATGGGAAACGCGTGGCGTTCCGCCTGCGCTGGAAGGACACGGAGAAGAGCGAGGCCGGGCACCTTGGCGAGTTCTCCGACGCGCTGGCCCTGGAGTTTCCCGTGAAGGAGGGGTCGCCGCCCCTGGTGATGATGGGCTCGAAAGACAATCCGGTGCACCTCTTCCATTGGCGGGCGCAGTACCAACGGGATCACGAGAAGGGGAAGCCTTCGATGAAGGATCTCTATCCGAACTCTTCTATCGATATCTATCCCATGGAGTTCAAGGATCTCCCCGCCGCGAAGGAGGCAGCCACCGATCAGTTCGCACCGGGGCGAGCAGAGGGGAACCCGCAGGCGTACGTGAAGGCAAGCATCGATGAGATCATCGCAGAGGGGTACTCTACGTCCTCGGTCCAGGAAGGCCACGGAAGCGCGGCGAAGGGGGAGTGGAAGAACGGCGAGTGGGCGCTGGTGATCGTTCGCCCGCTGGTTATCGAGGGGGGATCGACGCTCCATGTCGGCGGGAGCGACAACATCGCCTTCGCGGTGTGGCAAGGGGGGAAGGGGGAAGTCGGCTCGCGCAAGTGCGTGACCATGGCGTGGACGCCAATGAGGATCCAGTGATGGAGACGCAGATGTCGACGTCGACGTTGATGGAACGCGCGAGAGAGTTCACGCTGGCGTCTGTCCTGACCTCTTATGCGGACGCGGAACTTCAGGAGACCCTATCGGGGCTCGGGACGACGCTTGACGCACACGAAGGCGCAGGGCCGCTGCTCGCAGTCCTGCGGAGAGAGGGGGGCATCGAAGATGTGGCCTCGGCCTATATCGAGCTGTTCGATCGAGGGGGCGAGCGTGCTTCGCTTTATGAGAGCGAGTACGGTCGCATGCGTGGCATGGGTAAGGGGAACACGCTCGCGGATATCGGTGGGTTTTATCAAGCATTCGGGTTAACCCTGGACCAGGAGGGGATCCACGAGCTGCCCGACCACATCGCGGTGGAACTGGAGTTCTATGGACTGCTGCTGCTAAAGCAGGAGCACCTGAAGGACGACGAGGAAGGCCGCTTCGTCGTGGAAGACGCGAGGAGGAAGTTTCTCACCGCGCATCTTGGGCGTTTCTCGCGCGCGATTGCGGAGCGGGAGGACGTGCGCGCGGATCCGGTATACGGGCCCGTGTTTACCTGGTGCTGGCAGCTTGTGGCTCGCGAGTGCAGCGACTTGGGCGTTGATCCCGCGCCGCTCGACTTCTTCGCGGATAAGGACGGGAAGGAAGAGATGAAGTGCGGCCCTGTTCACCTGCCGGTCATTGCCTGACGGGGCACTCGGTCAGGTCGAGTAGCTGCCGGTTCCGCCAGCGGAAGACACATGAGCGCCGGGGGCTCGGTCACATGACATAGGGGATGTCGATTAGCACCATGTGATAGCTGTTGCTGCTCAGCCGGCCGGCCAGACCGGCATTGTATGCGAATCCCGGGCGCAGGAAGCCCCGCCCAAGCGGGGCATGAAAGCGCGGCCCCAGCGCCAGTGATAAGTTGTCGCGTAGGCTCTCGTCCTGAGCGACGGCGTCGGGGGTTGATAGCCAGCGCTGGTAACGCAGCTCTGTCGAGAGCGACAGCCACTTGGTAGCGAAGTAACCGACGTGCAGGCCAGCCGTGAAGTTGGTACGGAAGGCATCCGTCTGCACGACTTCGTTCTTCACCCGGAACAGCTGCAGCAGCGTCGCTTCGACTTGCACGGTCAGACCGTGTCCGACGTACGCGAAGTCTACGCCTGGAAACAGCGTGAAGTCGTTTACGGCGAACATCGCGTTGTCAAGAGCAGAGCGAGCATAGAGCCCCGCGCTGTTCGCCGCAGCGGTCAGCGGATCAGCGGCCTTGGCTCCGCCCGTGCCAATGGGAACAGTCGCCCCGAGAAAGAAGCCCAAGCGCAGACTGGCCGGCAGCTTCAGACCCCAGATGCCCCCCAGGGCAATGTTCGACACAGACACCCCAGAGGTGCCATCGGGAGCGGAATTTCCGATCAGCCCCCAGCGCGCTACCCCCATGAAGTTCGGTGTGAAGCGATAACCGAGAAGCGGCATGATCGCCGCTGTCACTCCAGTGCTGTCATTGACGCGGTAGCTCGCCACCACGGTGTCAAGCCGCAGCACCGTGACTGGAATGATCGGTCGTAGCCCCCAGGGCAGTGAATAGGGGGCCGGGCGCGGCGACATCCCGGGAGGAGTTGCTGTCTGGCCCGCAAGGCTGGGAGCCGAGCCTGACGGCACAGATGGCCGGCTGGGAGGGGCCGCAGTTGGACTCGCAGGTGCGGCTGTTGTCGGGCTCGCGGAAGGACCAGACGCACCGAGCGCAGCCGGCGACTCCGACATCGCAGGCTGTGGCGCGATGGGTGGCTGAGCAGGCCTTCCCATTGCCCCGGGCGGCGGCGGATCCATCACGTTCGTCTGAGCTGACGCTTGGCTCGCCAAAAAAAAGACTGACAGCACGATCCCATTTCTATGACCCATCATCTGAAAAATCTGCACCTTCTGTGCCAGGGGCAGGGGCTGCCCTTTCGCGGGGGGGGACACGCGGTTTCGCTCAGCATCCTCATTCGCTACCGCAGACGTGGGCACACGGATTGCTGTAGCACGCGGAGTGAATCACAATGGCTGAACCGACAAGCGCCCCCCAAGGAACGGACCGAACGCGACGTAGACACCTTCCCATCCTCGACTGCGTGCCGATCGAGCGCGGAGGACGCCTTGGCGCTGCACCGGAAAGGGCGGCGGGGCTCGCGCCGCCTGCCGAGCTTGTCGACGCATGGACGCGACGCGTCAGCTACCTTCGCGTCTCGCTCACGGATCGTTGCAACTATCGCTGCGGCTATTGCATGCCCACAGTAGAGCCTTCACACCTCGGCCGCGAACAGGTGCTGAGCGCCGATGAGCTCGTGACCATCATCGCCGCGCTAAAACAGGTAGGCGTCCGCCGGGTGCGGCTGACGGGCGGCGAACCCACGGTGCGCAAGGACCTGATTCCCATCGTCGTCAGGCTGGCCAAGCTCGGGCTCGATGAGCTGTCGCTGTCGAGCAACGGCGAGCGGCTGTCGGAGCTCGCGGCTCCGCTGCGCGATGCGGGCCTGTCCCGGGTGAACATCAGCCTCGACACGCTCGATCCAGAACGCTTCCGCCGTATCACGCGACACGGCAGTCTCGAGCGGGTTCTCGCCGGTATCGAGCGAGTGCGTGCGGTGGGCTTTCCGCACACGAAGCTCAACACCGTGGCGTTGCGCAGCTTCAATGACGACGAACTTGGCAAGATCTGCCGATTCGCGTTTGAGCACGATCTGACGCCCCGCTTCATTGAACTCATGCCCATGGGCAGCGGCATGTCTATAGACAGCGGGGGATTCCTTTCTGCGGCGGAGATTCGTGACCGACTGACCGCGGAGTTTGGCCCGATCTTGCCGATCCTCGACGAACAACCCGCGCTTCCGGGCGGCGGTCCGGCGCGCTATGTTGGCGTCCGCTTCGGCCACCAGGTGCGCCGCGTCGGGCTCATCGCTGCGGTCAGCGAGCCATTCTGCGACACCTGCAATCGGGTCCGACTCTCGGCTTCGGGCCAGCTGCACGCCTGTCTCGGTTACGATGAGGCGATGGATCTTGCCGCCATCGTGCGGAGCGGGCCGAAGGCGCCGTGCGACTGCGCTCAGGCGGTCGTGGCGGCTGTGCAGGCGGCGCTCGTGGACAAACGCGCTGGGCACGGCTTTACCCAAAGCGGTTGCGGCGGACCACAGAAACCCATGGTTTCGATTGGCGGCTAACCAACGTCCATGCATCGGCAGGACGCGCACGCAAACCCTACGTGGCAGCTGGATTTGACGGAAATCGCTGCGGGAGATCTTCCGCGCAGCGCAGCAGAGCCAAGGGTGCCCAGCTGACAATGTGCGGGTAAACGATCGTTAATGTGGGGAAAACAACCAAGTTTTTCCCAGTTTGTGCGATTGGAAGGTACACCACGGGCGGAGCCCATCGGTGGGGCCTGTGCTCGGGAACGCTGGGGAGACTGGGCTTAGAGCGCCTATCAAAACCGAGTGAAGCGGGCTGTACAGGCAAACTTTACAGCGTCGGAGATTGCGCTAAAGCAGGCGCATGGCGCGCGAACTTCTCCCC
>WBZP01002151.1_pt2 | contig 13549 bp, 14 predicted proteins | sample 5204301 | NCBI WGS metagenome assembly WBZP01 (sample SAMN12412401, study PRJNA552823) | activated sludge metagenome | isolation source: activated sludge from nitrification reactor of wastewater treatment plant... | place: USA: Pennsylvania | collected 2017 | reverse complement strand
CAATAGCTGCCGTAACAAATTCTAAAATTACTTTACGCCGTTGTTCAATCGATTTTATAGAACTCGAGCTACTAAAGCTCGAAAAAATGGGCTTGCGATTCGATTACTCAGAAATATATCCATCCTATAATGGCTACACACGACTTGCAGATATTACAACTCACCATCACGATGGGCTCGTTGCGCTGCAAGATAAATTACACCCATTACCCTATCCGGGTATAAATATCGACAACCTTCCCTTCTTTGTACCTATCGCCGCTTTGGCAGAAGGTGAAACACTCGTGCATGACTGGGTGTTCGAAGACAGAGCCATTTACTTTACAGAGCTTAATAAACTTGGTGCACGCATACGATTACTCGACCCACATAGAGTAATGATTGACGGACCAACCCCATTTAAGGCTGCTGAAGTGATTTGTCCGCCAGCACTACGCCCGGCAACAATCATATTAGCCGCTATGCTCGCCGCGCCTGGCAGATCAGTATTACGTAACGTCTATTCAATCAATCGCGGCTACGAATCACTTGCCGAGCGGTTACGCTCTTTAGGTGCTGATATACACGCATTGCACGAGTTGTAAATATGGTATAATCAACCCTGACGTGCGCTGGTATACCCCGCACGGATGCGGGTGTGGTATAACGTTTATTATTCCTGCCTTCCAAGCAGGCGACGCGGGTTAGACTCCCGCCACCCGCACCATTTACAATTAGTTATTATTGTACGCCCCGGTAGCTCAGCTGGATAGAGCAAGTGGGTTCTAACCATTAGGTCGGGGGTTCGAATCCCTCCCGGGGTGCCAAAAACGTGCAATAATAGAATAAATTAATTCTGGCGGATGTAGCTCAGTTGGTTAGAGCGCCTGTTTGTGGCACAGGAGGTCGTGGGTTCAATTCCCATCATTCGCCCCAGATTTAAAAAATGACCTTCATGGGTCATTTTTAATATCTGGGTAAATAGTGAAATGAACTCACGCCTTAGGTCGTGGGTGAGAATTGCCTGTGGCAATTCGGAAACGAACTTTCCGATGAAAACTAGTTTTTCAATCGCGAAATTAGGGGGTCGCCAGAGGTGACCAATTCCCAAATATATATTCGCCCCAAGACTACAGACCCCGCTAGCACGGGGTTTTTGATTTATTGATTATTGGCACGCGCCACAAAGTCTCCAGCATATACACTTTTCGATTCATACACGATTCTGTCGCCGTTTGGGCGAGTCACAAGCCCGCCAGCACCTTCAATAATCGCGTGCCCAGCAGCGATATCCCACGTCTTCATTGTATGTTGTATCCGTGGATACGCCGCAGCCCGCCCTTCTGCGACATAGCAAAATTTTAGCTGCGAGCCGACAGAGAGTAATTTGTATCCTTTGTAGTGCTGTTGAATATATTTATTTGTCGCATCATTATTATGCTGAGCACTACCAAGTACTACCTTGTCGTTTAACGATTTTGGAAGCGATACCGGATTGCCACCACTTATTTGCTTAAAGCTTCCATACCTGCTACCACCATAGTACACAGTATCAAGAGCGGGCGCAGACACAAAGCCAAACACTGGATTACCATCTTCTATTAAAGCAATACCTATTGTAAATTCACCAGTTCTAGCAATAAAATCTTTCGTGCCATCAAGCGGATCGATCAGCCAATATCTATTCGCACGCATTGCACTACTATTTGCCAAATCGTCTTGCTCTTCACTAACTATGGCGATTGATTCATCTAGCGAACGTAAACCTTTCGATAAGACTTCGTGTGCATTTAAATCAGCATTAGTCACTGGTGACAAATCATCTTTATAGTTGACCATCAAAGACGGTTGATTATTATAGACAGAAAGCACCTCAACATCTGCTTGATGTACGATTTTTAATACATCATTAACATTAATTGATGCTGCAATATTCATTTTTACTGAACAAAACCAGTTGTCAAAGCAAGTACAATACCAATGACACCCGCAGTTTGTCCTATAACCCAAAAACGCATAGTTACTTTTGTTTTTGGCCATCCCTGTGCTTCAAAATGATGGTGTATTGGAGCAGCAATAAATATTTTACGTTTAAATAATTTTTTTGAAGAAATCTGCAGTAAACTTGAGCCACCTTCTACAACAAAAACGATAGCAATTATAGGTAGAAGAACAAGGGTATCGGTAAGCATCGCGACAACACCTAGTGCGGTGCCTAAAGAGAATGATCCAACATCCCCCATCACAAAACGAGCAGGAGCAATATTAAACCATACATACGCGAGTAATGCGCCAACGGCAGTAAAACAGAAACCTGCAATGCCATAATTTTCTTGGAACATCGCTATAACACCAAATGCAGCAAAAGCATACATAAGTAAACCACCTGCTAAACCGTCTATTCCATCAGAAATGTTAACAGCATTGCTGGTACTTACGACTACAAGAATAAACAATGGAATAAGAAGCCACCCAATAGATAAATCCCCATAGAGGGGCACATATATAGAAGAATAGCCTAGTTTATAATAGAAAAACAGCGCCGCCACAGTTGCAATGACAGTTATCATCACAAACTTGACCTTTGCGCTCAAACCGACGACTTTACCGCCTTTTCCGCTAATGTATATAATGTCGTCTATTAGGCCTACAGCTCCACCGGCTACAAGAGCGGCTAACGGGAGCCAAGTTTGGCCTCTATCTAGATTTAGCGCAATAGTAATAATCGCAACCGTAATTACCATAATAAGTCCAGCCATCCGTGGTATCGTTCGCTTAATGCGAAGTTGTGCAATTACCGATAGTTTTTCGCCACTAGTCGAATGCGTTCGATCACGCTTCTTCCACCATTTATATTTATATGCGTAATGCGTATAAATCGGTGTCAATAGCATGGCGGTAAAAAATGCCAATAGGCTCAATATCATAACTGCTGCTGCATGTTCTGATAGGGTTGATATCTGCTGCATGTACTATTTAAACTTCTCTTATTTTTTATTACACTAGAGTTTAGTGTACAGCGCACATGTCAATATATCAATATTGCAACTGAGTGATTTCATTAAAAATAATGCTCAATACTATACGTATTAAGGAGACTGTGTAAGCTAAATGTTAAAATCGTTACAAAATCCTGTATTAATTTTGGTAAGAGGCATACCAGGTAGTGGCAAAACGTATTACGCCGAAAATTTAGTCGGTGCCTTTTCTCAAGCTGAGGCTATTTTACTCGATCCGGACACAACAGACTATAACAGCCAAGAATATGCGTTTCATGTCAATCAGCAATTGAGTGAAGGGGTTGATTCAAAATTGCACCCATATAGATTCTTAAGACAAAAAGCTTTTTCGGCAATAGCTGAACATAAAATAATTATTTGGAACCAACCGTTTTCAAATTTAGAAATACTACAAAAAGTCACTGCGCGGCTTGAAGAATACGCCAAAGAACAGAAAACTACATTGCCTATTTTGATAATTGAAATGTCATTAGACACAGAAACAGCCCGTAGCAGAGTTGAGCAACGTAAAAAAAATGGAGGACACGGTCCAAGCGAAGCCACTTTTAATAGGTTTGTAAGTAATTACGCGAGTGCTGCGCCACTCGGCTATGAGATTATTGAACTCTACGGTCACAATGATCCGCAGCAAACCATACCGCAAGTCATTGATCGTATCAATAAATTACGCAGCTAAATTATAAGTTGAACTGCTGGCAAAATTGCCAAAAGTCCAGCAGCAAGAGGGACTAAGATATTATCACTCCCTTTTGGTGAAAATAATTCAACAAATGCTACAATTACTGCAGAGCTTAAGCTTATTGCTATCGCATTAACAACAGACTGAGAAAAAATTGTCACGCTAGATAGCACCAGCCAGTAGGCCATATAAATGACAAATGATGTCGTTATAAAAACAAGTGTACCGGCCAAACTTTTTGTTTGTTTGAATACCTTAAATTTTTTCGCCTCTTTTCCCATGCCTACGCCAACGACTGCAGCCAAACCATCAGCTAACCCCATATGCAAAACCGCTATTGCATAGATATACGGATTAGCAAACAATATCGCCGACAAGCCTATACCCAATGGGTACCAAATTTCACCATACGTTACTCTGTTAATTGTCTTGAGTGACTGTAAAATAGGATATTTCTGAACAATTACTACGACACTTACCAAAATAACACTAATTAGCGCAATGACTGTTGAATCTAGATATAACGCCCAGGTTGCTGCATAAATAGCTATGACAATGTGTACTAACTTTCGTGCATTTTCGCCTTTTAGTCGCAGTAGATGGATAATTGACTCGCAGGCGAGCAATAAGATTACACCGCCAAGTCCTGTTAATATAAAATCGCGTAGCATACTCTGATTATTATATGTGATTTATGTTGTATTGTTCTAATTGACCGCACGTATATCTTGTTCGCGAAGGGTAATCGTCGAACCATGGGGGATATTCTGCTCGAGCAATACATTAGATACAGCCGTTTCAACAGTTTTTTGCATCATACGACGCAATGGTCTTGCGCCAAGACGATCATCATAACCTTGCGCTACCAGCCATGCAACCGCATCAGGCGCGAGAGCAACCCTAATACCTTGGTTAGCTAATGATGCATTGATAGTTTGTAGTTGTATATGAACAATCTGTTCTAAGTGCTGCTGTTGCAACGGTGAAAATATAACTATACTGTCAAATCTATTGACAAATTCAGGCGTAAAAACACGCTTTTCTATGAGTCTATCTGCTAGGGTTGCCTCAAGCTGCGTAATCGGCGCATTGGACTTCATATGGTTTCTTATTTCATCTGCACCTGCATTAGATGTCGCAATAATAATGGCATCCTTAAACGACACCATACGGTTGTCGGTATCGGTAATCTGACCTTCGTCAAGTAACTGTAAGAAGGTATTTACAATATCAGGGTGAGCTTTTTCGATTTCATCAAGAAGCACAACACTAAACGGTTGGCGACGTATGGTTTCTAAAAATGAAGCACCATAAGCACTAGAACCGGCGAGTAACATATGTATACTATCCTGCGTTATATATTCATTCATATCAAGACGAACAAAACCACTCTTACCGCCAAAATAAACATCAGCGAGTGCTTTCGATGTCTCTGTTTTACCAACACCTGTTGGGCCCAAGAATAAAAATGTACCAATTGGTTTATTTGGATTTGCTATACCAGTTCGGCTTCGCTTAAGCGCTGCAACTATTTCTTTTACCGCAGTGTCTTGGCCAACTACTCGTTCTTTTAGTTTTTCTTCTAGATTCAGTAAAATTGACTTTTCATCGACATCTGCTGTTGCGATTTTAATACCCGTAGTTTGTTCTATAGCTTTCTGTACGTCAGTTTTTTGTATAAGTGTATTCTGGTTTGAACGCGCAACATCTTCGAGTACGCTAATTGCTCTACCAGGCATGCCAATTTCTGGTCCATAGCGACCAGCAAGCGCATAGACTTCTTTTAAAGCGGCATAAGTAAACGTACATCCATATTGAGATTCGGTAAATAGCGCTTGGTTTTCTAATACTCTTAAGGTATCAGCCGCGTCCGTATCGTTCACGACCTGGTAATTTAATAATGCCGCTGCTTGAGATTTAGCTTTTTGCATATATTGCCAATCTTGTTTGGTAAACGAAAATATCATACGCACCCTACCACCCTCAATAATTGGCAAAATACTGTTGGTTGCATCCGTCACAGAGCCGTTAGCACCAAAAAAGGAACCTGCATTATCAAAATACAAGACAATGTTTTTTGCATGAAAGGCTTCGGCGCATATTCGCTGTATTGTGTATTCGAGTTGGTCAGCTGCAACTCGCGTAAGTAATGATGCGATATCGATTTGATAAATCTGGTTGTAAGCACTATGACCCCTTTTAGTATCAAAAAGCAAAGCCTCGGCAAATGCTTGAACGCACGTGCCCTTCCCCACCCCAACGTCACCCACTAGTGCAATATTAGCCCGACCATTACTTGCAAAAATAGTTTGCATTTGCGTTACTACATTTGCGTGTCCTATGACTTCTCTATGGGCAATACCGCCGTATTGAATGGATCGTGACAAATTATTTGCAAAACTATCCAATAGTGGCGTATAGCCAGCAGCCCAATCACGAGCAATGCCACCTTGGTTACTGCGTTGATTAATAGCATGTAACAAACCATGTACATATGCATACCAGCCAAGACCGTCATATACGTCTTGCTCGCTATTTTGCGAGTATGATAGAACTTTTGACTTATCTTGACTTGATAAAACTATACCCGCAAGAATATGAGCTGCAGTAATTCCGACAGGAAGAGGATATTTATTATATATATCTTTCACTGTATTCAGCCAATTATCTGCTGTTGCCATTGTAGAAATTATGTCTGGATACAAAAGAAGTCGATTTGTTAAAAACCAATAATCATTTGTCTTTTTTAGCACGTTAATACATTCTTCAGTGGAGGTCACTTTGCTTGGCAAGACAGCCAGCACGTCAGCAGATAACATATCTTCTAGTGTGTCGGCTGGACCGATTGGCAAATCACGTAAATCGTGACGATACCACTCGTGTAGCATCAATAACACTGTTGGAATAATAAATACAAGCCAACCAAACCTATTATCAAGAACTACAAGTACTGTAGCCATAACTGCACTTATAACTGAAATTACGGCCAGCGCTTTTCGTAAGTAAGCATTTAAAAATACTTTTCTATATCGTGCTTTTATTACACGTGGGTGAGATGTATTAATTACTATATTCATCCCACTACCGCCAGTCCTATAAAAAATACCGGCAATAGTGGCACCACTGGCCACATGACCGCTAGAATTAATCCAAGAATAAACACAATACCACATGCGATAGCACCAAACACCAAGACACCACTACGAATAATAAAACCAAAAACGCGTGAAAAAACATTATCAAGAAACACGTGAATTTTGGTATCAAGTGCGGCATTAGGGCCACTATAGAGCGTAATTTGCTTCCATGGTTCAAACAACGTGCGTAACAGTATACCCATAGATAGTTCTTGAGCAAGTATTTGAACACGTTGGTGTATAGCTACAAATGAATTAGCCCAACCGGCAGAATACCACCAGCGGAAAAATATTACAAAACCCATATGCTTATTGTATCAGTAGTTATTGATATTTGCGTGGTCGGGGTGAGAAGACTTGAACTTCCGACCTCAGCGTCCCGAACGCTGCGCGCTAGCCAACTGCGCCACACCCCGATTACGTCATCAATTATATCACCGTAAACGCCTGATGGCTTTGCCTTAGCATCACTATCCAATCGCTAGTAAACTGTCAATCACTTGCGATCCCACCATTGGCAGCTCTCACCCAAACACTACGCACTAGCATTCGAACACCATATCCAAATAAATACAGATTATTTAGATTCTTGATTACTGCTGTGTTTAGAAAAAACAAAAATATAAAGGATGTCTAGTAAACCAGCTGTATTTAGAATTATTAGAGCGACAAACCATACTTTGTCTTTTTGCCCCGCCGCTTTCCAAAGTGCAAAAGCTTTCCAAACAAGTGACCATAGCGCTAAGCCAATTGCCCACCATAATTGTTCTGTAGAAATTGTAATTGGTTCCATGTATATTACTATACGCTTTTACCTCTTTGTAATAAATAAAAACTGTCTTAAAATTTAAGACAGTTTTTAAATCTAATATGGTCGGGGATAAAGGACTCGGTCACGTTCCGCGACCCCGCAACTTCTGCCATGACAGCTCAGCTGTCAGGTGAAGTTTGCCTTGCAAACTGCCACCGGCAGTTTTCACCTTCTCGCTCGCTCCGCGATGTTGATTGTTCGAGACGTTTCAGACCATATAAAAAGCCCACATTACAGTGGACTCTTTATATGGTCGGGTCGAACATACCCTACACGAACTACTAAATCATCTATTAGAATGCTCCGATGACGCCAAAAGCATACTAGACGACTTAAGAAATGCGTGTAACCCAAAAACCAAAACCATTCAAATAGAAAACCTAGTCTACTAAGCTAGATAATGACTAGGTACTTAAAAAGTCCAACCCTCAAGCTTCACAAGGTCTATAAAACGATGACACTTTATATTCATCGAATGACAAATGAATGGAATCTTGGGTCGTTTTTCGCTTCCGTCATCACCTTCTCCTGTGATAACTACCGCTCCTTTAACCTTTGCAACCGCTATAACAAAGGGGTCGGCACGATTACGATTCTTCATAGCTGAAACTATTTTTGGAAACTTTTGAAGTATGGAACGCACTTCTATGGCTACGCTGGCATCTGTATTTACTACTATACTGCTCTTATTTCTGTTGTCACACCAATCTTTTGTAGCCGCATCTTTTTTGCGACATTCCTCCCATACTTCTTCTGAAATAATTAGTCTTCCTTCATCAATCAGCTCATCAACTTTAACCCAAAGTGCTGGGAAAAGCGCAAGTGGGTAATACCTTTCCAGCCCGTCAATCAAAGCACTAGTATCAATAGAGTAAATGGTCTTGGTGCTCATTGCCTGAGTGCCTCTTGTAGCTTGGGAATTTGATTATATTTAACATCAAGGTAATCTGCTGCATCGTATGAAGAAATAGCACGCATATCGAAGGCTGCCATAATTGAATGTATATAGCCATGCCCAAGGTCTCTTGCTTTCACAATATAAAAAGTTGGACCAGAATTCTTATCTTTCTGTTTTGCTTTTAGCTTAGCTCTTTCGTCTTCGTATATGAGGTCTAGCTCTGGCTTAATTCTTTTATAATCATCCCAAGTAGCCCTTCCAAGGTCTATGAGTCTCAGCAAGAATGCTTCAGAACTGGCACTATAAATGCGAGAATACTCCCTCAGCAAATCAACATCCCAATGAGAAATCTTGCTAAGTTGTGTATTGCGGTCGAGTAAATCTTTTGGCATAAGAGCACTAGCGGCAACTTGATTGCAATAATGTTCTAGGCTGTCATCATCGTCTCTCAACTGAGGTTTAATTTCATGAAAGTCGCAGATTGCACTACTATTTTTGGCGATATGAGCCAGTTCATGCAGGAGAGAAAAAAGTCGAGGTCTTGGCCAATCCGAACCATTTAGTATCACTACAGGATGAGGCCATTTTGATATAGACATTCCACGCATCTCTTTGTAACTAACGCCTTTAGTCTGAATAATTAAAATGCCCATTTCTTCTGCGGCATCTATTGCGGCGTTTAGAGCTTTGTTCGGATTAGTCTTTACATCATTAGACCACTGGTCGATCCTCAAAATAGAACGAAAGTATTTGCCCAAATCAGACGCTGACGTACTATTTGGTACTTTGATTTTATTGCTTGTCTTGCTTACCGAATCTGGTGAAATTTCTTCAAGTTCAATTATTACTTCTCTCTGAGAAAGAGCACGTTTGTATTCTGCGTGTAAGACAGGCGACCACTCAATAGCTTCTTCATCTTTAAGCTTTCTATAATTATGCGGAACTGAGAAGTCCTTAGGCGGGTTTGGTAGGAGCATTACAGCCAAAGGTCTTTTATAGAGCTTTGCAGCTTTTCTAAGTTGAGCAATCGTGGGCTCTATATCACCTGACTCCCATCCTTGTACTTGTTCAAATGGAACGACCAATTTCTTTGAAGCAACTTGAATATCACTATAGCCAGCGGTTTTGCGTGCCCACTTCATTACTTCAGGTGCGATAGGTATTCTTTCAACTGCCATAATCTTATTATAAAGCTATATTGGAATAGCTTACATAGCCCTCAGATTTTTTGTTTTTTATATTTTTCATTTTGTTGTCCTACCTTAGATTTTAACATAAGAAGATTAGCTGTAATCAAAAAGGATTTACATGTCGCACAATAATGATTGCACGACCAATACTAACAGGGGTAGTGTCATTTTCTTAGCAAGAAAAGGGTTTGTCAAGTGCTAGTGCTTTCCTTAGTCACCCCTGTTAAAAAACATATTATGACACAATCGTATTTTTGCATTTAGCCTTTTGAAACACAGGTAATATATACTTTTAATAATGGTTGAATTCTTTTTATTAGTCGTAATCATTTTTGCTACTTTTGTTGGTGCAAAAAACAAAAACATAAAAATTGCACCTTATATACTGTCTGTGTTTTTCGGCGTAATCATTGGGCTGCTACTACACAAGCAGTTCGCTACTTATTTCAATGCAAAAACTGGGCTAGACTACCCATTTGGATCTACAGCCGCCTTCATCTTGTTGCTAATGCTTGGAGCTATTTTATTCTATGCGTTACTTATCACCTTTTATCACATAGATGAAAAAAGTGCAGAGAAGATTTATAGATTCTTCGGACATGCAAATATCGTTTTAGTACCTGTTGCTACTGGCACACTTTTTGTCCTTTTATGCCTACTAGTAAGTGAGCTGCCTGTGAAAGGAATCGACCCACTACAAAAGCAGATAGGTGATTCAAGCGTGACTAAGTACTCTAAAAAGCTTATTCAGGGTAGCGGTATCGACCTACGATTCGTTGATACTGCATCGTTATCAAAACAACAAACGTCTGAGACAATAGTTCCTCTTGCTATTAAAACTTCCACGATAACATTCGACCAAAAGATTGAGTACGATATGCTCGACAAAATAAACGCACAGCGAAAGAACGAAGGTCTTGAGCCGCTCAATTATGACAACGCACTATCTAATGTTGCCCGTGACCATTCCATAGACATGATGAACAAGCGTTACTTCGCTCATATCAGTCTAAGTGGCAAAACGCCATTCGATAGACTACACGATGCAAAAATAAGCTACGACTTGGCTGGCGAAAACCTTGCCGTATCCGACAGCGTCGACAAAGCGATAACAGCCCTAATGGAGTCACCAACACATAGAGCAAACATACTAAATAAGGACTTTCATAAGGCTGGTATAGGGATTGCAATTAACCAAGACGGCGTCTTAGTTATATCGCAAGAATTTACTAATTAGCCTTTTTCTTTGGCGTAGTTGTCTTACTTTTGTTCTTGTTTATTTTATTTGTAATGTTTGAAAATGCTTTAATCTCAATGATTCTAAATTTGTCCAAGAGCAGTAATATAACAACAAAAGCTAATATGGTCGCTAATCCGATACCACCGTTCTGCACTACACCCTTTACCATCGTTGGCGTGCTGTCCTTGTTTTCTTCAGCTTTTGTAGCGTTTTCGGAACTCTTTGCATCAGTAACCTGTTGCGTTGTTGCGGGAGTATTGCTGCTATTCTGAGCCTGAGATGATGAGCTGGATGATCCAGAAGTATTTGAGGTACTACCGCTTGAAGCACTACACGTTCCACCGCATGAAGTTACACGATTTACTACCACCTGAGCCTTTGAAGTATTACCAGCATAATCATAGACTGTGGCTGTTAATGTGTTTAGACCATTGTTGACAGGTACACTTGCAGAGAATGACCCACCGCTGACTGTCGCTCCAGTTCCGTTAATAACGACCTTCCATATGCCAGATGTAGCGTCACTGACATTTCCGCTTACCTGAACACTTCCGCTATCTATATTCGTATTTGTCGCTGGCGATGAAATTGAGATAGTTGGTGCAGTTCCGTCCCATTTAATGTCACCTTCATAGAAAATCACGGGATCGCCGCTATATGCAGGTCCATCAGAAGCGGTGCAGATCCACGTAGCCGCATTTGTACCAGTACCATTATGGTCATCTAGCTGGTCAATGGTTGGATGGTTATTATCGTAAGAACGGAAAGTGATATGGTGCGTTCCTTCACCACCCCAACTACCGACAGTGAATGTGCGAGGTCCGCTTGGGCAGCCTGGAATTGTATCAACTGTATAGGTTGGCATTGCAGAGAACCAACCATTTGCACCAGGCCCACTTGGTCCAGAAATGACTTTACCGCTTGCCGCCAAAGCTGTTGCTGGGACAAACAATATCGTTAGCATTAAAATCAGTAGCGGTAAGATTTTCTTCATAGACTCTCCTATTACTTGCATTATATACCTTTTGGCAAATAAATGCGGCTGCCTTACCTGTCACCTAGACGGTTTCTCAGATAAAATTCACCACCGTTACTAGTAGAACGTAGTATATCGTTAAGGTCTATGAGATATATGTTTTTGTCTTTTGCAAAGTCTATGACACCTTTCGTAAATCCTGTTGTCGTAACAATACATCCTTCGTCATAACCTAGATTGTGCATCGTACCCCATAAATCACGAATAACGTGTGGTCCCACTGAGCTTTTATACCGTTTACATTGCACGGCAATTTTTCTGCCCGCTTTTTCTAATATTATGTCTATTCCGCCGTCACCACCTCTGTTGCTTACTTCCGCAGTATAGCCTATGTTACGAAACAGATTTGCAACGGCTTGCTCAAACGAATGACCCGACATCTTATTCCAGTGATCCTTATTGTTTTTGCGTTGCCAGTAATTGTAATAACTTAGCTGTTCCTTGTACTTTTTATACTGTGTGTGTTCATAAGTTTCTTTAGGCTCGACACCTAACGCCCAGACCCAAATACCTATAAGTCCAAACAGACCTACAAAAGTTACAATCGCCCCACTCCATGCAACTGCATTATTAACCAATCGACCGTTTTCAAAATACTCAGGGTGAGCAGTTTCGTTCGATAGTCCCATAACAAAGAAGAATAAGCCTATGAGCAGAGCCGATACTATAAACGCTATTACTTTACGAACTGATTTTTCGCCACGAACATATTCTTCATCAGCAAGCTTTAACTGCTCGTCAATATCATTTGGTAAGCCGTACTCCTCTAACGTTGGTCTGCGAGTTACATGTGGTACAGATATGCCTAAAATGTCATAGGCATCTTCTGGCGACTCTCTTAACTGTCTGAATTGGGAATTCAACTTACGCCTAGCGGCTGCACGTCTTCTGTCTTCGTCGGAATAATATGCCATAGTATGTAATTTATTGTACTGACAGAAACACCACTTTACTAGAAAGAATGCTAAAATACTACACCATAAGTCTGAAAACCTGTCCAGAAAGCTCTATGCGTGTCACAGAGGGTATTAAAGCACGTTCATCTTTTATCTTTCGAATCCTTCCTGCAACCCTCCACAAAATTTTTCGGCAGATTTTTACCACTTAACGCCATTTACTCGATTATCTATGGTAATTTCTGCACACAAAATCTAGTGTTATTACTGCAAAAACATGGGCTTTTTTAGAAAAGTGTAAAGAAACAGAACACTGCTTCGTTTTGCTGTTGTTTTGCCGCAATCATCTTTTCGGCGAATATCTCATTGTTCCTCATATAATAAAAGAAAGTGGTACGACTTATACCTGCCCAGTTGCACGCTTCACTTATTGTACTATTGTGTTGAATTGCATCTGCAAGCTTCAACATTGTAGTGTAGGTGACTTTAGGTTTTCTGCCTATCGCTTTTCTTACTTCCATTTTAACTCCTTTGTTTTCGGCGTTATCCACATTCTTATTATCTCAAATACACTATTTTCTACTTGACAATGCTTAAGGTTAAGTGTATAATTATTAACATAGAACTATGTCTCTAGGTACTTTTGATAGTACGAACATAATC
>WBZP01005044.1_pt1 | contig 13554 bp, 12 predicted proteins | sample 5204301 | NCBI WGS metagenome assembly WBZP01 (sample SAMN12412401, study PRJNA552823) | activated sludge metagenome | isolation source: activated sludge from nitrification reactor of wastewater treatment plant... | place: USA: Pennsylvania | collected 2017 | reverse complement strand
CCGCTGTCGTGCCTACCTCGCGAGCGAACGCTCCAGGGCGTCGATGAACATGCCTGCCACATTGAATCCGGTCTGCTGTGTGATCTCCACGAAACAGGTCGGACTGGTGACGTTGATCTCGGTCAGGCTGTCCCCAATCACATCCAGGCCCACCAGCAACAGGCCTCGTGCCGTCAGGATCGGACCCAAGGTGGAAGCGATCTCGCGATCGCGGTCGCTCAGCGGCTGTGCGACCCCTTTGCCTCCGGCAGCCAGGTTGCCGCGCACCTCGCCGCCTTGCGGAATGCGCGCCAGGGCAAATGGAACGGGCTCACCGGCGATCACCAGCACGCGCTTGTCGCCCTGCACGATTTGCGGCAGGTACTTCTGCACCATCAGGGTCTGGGCGCCGTCGCGGTTCAGCGTCTCGATGATGCTGCCCAGGTTCAGACCATCCGCTGCGACGCGGAAGATCCCCATTCCGCCCATGCCGTCCAGGGGTTTGAGGATGATGTCGCGGTGCTCGGCGTGGAAGCGCCGCACGTCCGCTGCGTTGCGCGTGACCAGGGTGGGCGCGATGAACTGCGCGAACTCAAGGATCGCCAGCTTCTCCGGGTGGTCACGCAGCGCTGCGGGCCGGTTGAAGACGCGCGCACCTTCGCGCTCGGCCTGCCCGAGCAGGTGGGTGGCGTAGAAATACTCGCTGTCGAAGGGCGGGTCCTTGCGCATCAGCACCGCATCCACATCACGCAAAGCAATGTCCGGGTCGGCCTGGCAATGGAACCAGTTGTCGACTTCGCCGGTCAGAACGATCTGCCGCGCCCGTGCCATTACCGGTTCACCACGTTGGCAGCGGATGTCCGAAGGTCCGCAGGCCAGAAGAATGTAGCCGCGCCGGCCGGCCTCGCGCATCATCGCGAAGGTCGAATCCTTATGGATCTTGAACGATTCCAGCGGGTCGGCGACAAACAGCAGCTTCAAAACGCGTTCTCCTCAGTCAGATCCACACTGTCTCACAGCATCGCGGCACCGGTGACGCTCCCGTTCTGACCCCATTTTCCGTAACACCGGATCTCGACCTTGATCCGCCTCCGAAACAACAGATTAGCTTTATAAATGTGACTCTCCGCCCATGTACGCACTCACAAACATGCGGAGGCAGTCGCTTCAACGCAGGGTTTCAGCTTGAGTTCTCGGGGGTGTTACGGTAGCATTGGTGTTTGATCTTTCAGGGTAAACCCGTGTTCTGGACCGGTCTGGTCCCGTCGGGCAGCAAGCTGCGACGGGCATTGCACAAGTTGGGGCTCACCGTCGTGGTAGCTGCCGGCTTGGCAGCCGGTGGCGCCGCGACGGCCCGCACGTCCGAACCTGCCCTCATCGATGCCACCGTTGCGCTCGCGGCTTTGCCGCCCGAGGCCCGCCAGACGCACCGGCTCATCCTCAGCGGGGGACCCTTCCCTTACGAAAAGGACGGCACGGTGTTCGGCAATCGCGAACGTCTGCTGCCCCGCCAGGCACGCGGGTATTACCGTGAGTACACCGTGAAGACGCCAGGCGCCAGAACCCGGGGCGCCAAACGAATCGTATGTGGCGGCCAGCCGCCGACGCGTCCTGATACCTGTTTCTACACCGACGACCACTACGCGAGCTTCCGCCGCATTGAACCGTGAACGCCGGCATCGATCAGATCACTTTCCATCCCAGCTCCCCCAGGAGGATCGCGACCATGGAGTTGCAGACCATCCGCCCGAATCTCGTGCAGGCCATTCGGGCTTATCGGGTCGAAGACCTGATGCAGGCTGCCGAAACCGCTGGCCAGCACTTCCTGTACGCCAATCTGTCCAATGCGCAGTCCAAGCAGGACGTGCTGGACGGTATCGCCGTGGCGTTCACGTTCCCGGCCCATTTCGGCAAGAACCTCGACGCCCTGTACGACTGCATGACGGATCTGGTGCACAAGGCCGGCAGCCAGCCCGGCTTCGTGGTGGTGCTGGAGCAGCTGCCCGACAACCCACGCTTCGACCGCGAGGCGCGTGAGCAGTTGCTGGAAGTGTTCCGCGATGCCGCCGAATACTGGGGCGAACGACGAATACCATTCAGGTGCTTCTATTCTTTTCAGTAGCCCGCTCCCTGGAAATCGGGTCATGGGAGCGGGCTACCGAGGTGGCCCAGACGACGAACACCGCCGCAGCCAAGCCTGCCGTGAAGGTGGTGCCCAAGAACGGCACGAATCCCAACTTCGGGATGAACATGCCGATGATGAGTAGCGCCTTCGACACCGCTGCCTGGCTCAGCGCTGCGTAGACGGCATTCGGCTCGTCCATCACCCTAAGGCCCTCGCGTCGCGAGGGCCTTGCTACTTCTGGGGCGGCCGGTGCGCCAGCGCCAGGTACTCCGCCACCGGAACTTCTTCCGCCCGGCGCTGCAAGTCGAACGGCAGCGCTGGACCATGCTCGTCCAGCCAGCGCCCCAGCGTGTGCCGCAGCAGCTTGCGCCGCTGCGAGAAGGCCGAGCTGACGAGCGAGGCCAGGCGCTCGGCGTCAACCGCCGGGTCCACCGGCAAAGGTCGCATCGAGACCACGGCAGAGTCGACGCGCGGCGGCGGGTCGAAGGCCGAGGGCGGCACGTCCAGCACGCTGTCGATCCGGTAGCGCCACTGCAGCATCACCGAGAGCCGGCCGTAGTCCTTGCTGCCCGGTGCCGCGGCCATGCGCTGCACGACTTCCTTCTGCAGCATGAAATGCTGGTCGTGGATGTTGTCCGTGGCTCGCAGCAAATGGAACAGGATCGGCGTGGAGATGTTGTAGGGCAGGTTGCCCAGCACCCGCAGTCTGCGCCCGGCAGCGAGCGCGGCGAAATCGACCTGCAGCACGTCGGCCTGCACCACCTCCAGCCCGGGCCAGCTGCGCAGGCGGGCGGCCAGGTCACGATCCAGTTCGATCGCGATCAGCGCCCCACAGCGCGCGAGCAGCGGCAGGGTCAGCGCGCCCAGCCCCGGCCCGATCTCGACCAGCACGTCCCCAGGCAACGGCGCGATGGCCCGCACGATGCCATCGATCACGGCCGGGTCGACCAGGAAGTGCTGGCCGAAGCGCTTGCGCGCAGGGTGTCCTGCCAGGCCTGGCAAGCGGCGTTGGCGCGGCGGGCCACTCACTGCGGCGGCGCGCGCATCTCGACGTAGGCGCGCGCGCGCAACTCCTTGGTCCAATCCAGGTAGGCCTGCTCGAATCGTTGTTCGCGCAGCATGTTGCGGGCTTGCTCGCGCAGTTGTTTGGTTGCCAGCGTGACCTCTCGTCGTTCCAGCACCTGGATCAGGTGCACGCCAAAACGCGAAACCACCGGCACCGAAAGGCCACCCAGCGACAGGGCATTCATCGCCGCCTCGAACTCCGGAACCATGACGCCGGGAGCAGCCCAGCCCAGATCACCGCCGGCCGCTGCCGAGCCGTCTTCGCTGAACTGGCGGGCGATCTCCTCGAACGTCTTGCTGCCCGCCTCGATCTGCCGCCGGTATTCGGCCAGCCGCCGCACGGCAACTTCTTCGGTCAGCTGAGGCGAAATGCGCAGCAGCACGTGACGCGCACGCGTCTGCGTGACACGGCCGAGCGGGCTGTCCTGGCGCTCGATCAGCTTGAGCACATGGAACCCGGCGCCGGTGCGCAGCAGCTGCGTGGCGACTTCGCCCGGCTTGAGCGCGCGTGTCGCTTCGACAAAGGCGTCCGGCAGCCGCGAGGCGGGACGCAAACCGATTTCACCACCCTTGGCCCGATTGCCGTCTTCGGAGACCTCGCGGGCCACGCCATCAAACGGCTCGCCGCCGCGCACGCGGGCCAGCGCCGCTTCGGCTTTGACCCTTCGGGCGGCTTCGCCTGCGGCATCGGCGCCTTCGGGTACGGTGACCAGGATCTGGGCGATGTTGGTCGGCGCGTCCACGTTGGCCGCCGCCCGTTGCTCGGCGAGCAGGCGATCGATCTCGTCGTCGCTGATCCTGATGCGCTGGTAGACCTCGCGCTCGCGCAGCCGTTCGATCATGATCTGGTCACGCAGATTGGAACGAAAACGCCCGTAGTCGATGCCTTCGGCGGCCAGGCGCTCGCGCAGCACCGGCATCGAGATCTGGTTCTGCTGGGCGATGTTCTGCACCGCACGATCGACCTCGGCGTCGTCCACGCGCATGCCGCTCTCGCGCGCCGTGGTGATCATCGCGCGTTCGTCGATCAGGGCATCCAGCGCCTGCTGGCGCAGCTCGCTTTCCGGCGGCAAGCGCATGCCGGCGCGTGAGGCTTCGGCCAAGGCACGCTCGACGCGCCGTTCCACTTCGCCGGCGGTGACGAGTTCCTGGTTGACCACCGCTGCGATGTAGTCGCCGTTGCGCAACGCCCGTTCTTGTGCCCAAGCCGTCATGGCCAAGGCCAGCAGGCCGACCAGCAGGGCGGCCCTTGCCGGGGGCATCGGCGAGAACTTGGCCGAAACAAGGGTCCAGCTCGAAACGAGTGCAATCATGGAAACAATGAGGTGGACCAGTCGGAATCAGGGCGAGGCCAAGTCGCGGGACTCTTCACGCAGCAGGCGGTATCCGGGGATATTGTCCTTCAAGACCTTGAGCGGGTTGGACCCGACATTGAGCTTGGAGAAACCGGTCAGTTCCAGCTGAATGCCCAGGCGCGTCGTGGCCTCGCTGCGGCCGGTGGAAATGCGCGTGGCCACGACGCGGGCGATCCAGCATCCGGCGTCGTACTCCAGGCCGAGTATCGAATCGGTCACCCGGCGGTCCTTGAGGCTGTAGTTGACGCGGCCCACTGAGTACCAGGTGCCGCTGCAGCTGCTGCCTGCAGCCTTGGTCCCTTCGCCCGCGCCGCCGAACAGCGGCCACTGCCAGCCCAGTTCCAGCTGCTCGCTGAAGCCCCGGGTGAAGCGGTACATGCCGCCGATGGTCCTGAAAGGACCGGGCGCGTAGCGCGCCCCGACGATGGTGCGGATGGAGCGCGATATCTCGGGGCTGTACTGCACCGCGGCGTCCAGCGCCCAATTGGGCAGCACGCTGGTGGAGCCCAGCAGCAAAGCGTCGGACAGACGTTGGGTGAGCGGCGCACCACCAGGGGTGCCGTCGGCCTGCGGGGTGATCAGCTGGTCGCGCAGCAGGTAGCGCTGGACCAGACCCAGGCGCAGGGCTTCGCCGCCGCTGGCGGCGTCCACCAGCCGCGTCGTGAAGCCGGCCGTGATCTGGTGCGCGTCGGATACCCGGTCGATGCCGGAGAAGGCGTTGTCCGAGTACAGCGAAGCGAAGTTGAAGTCCTTGGCCGCGGCATCGTAGTTGGGCAGTCCGCTCTGATCGCGCAGCGGTGTGTTGACGTACAGGATGCGCGGCTCCAGCGTCTGATGCAGCGTGCGGCCGAAAGCCTTGGTGGTGCGTTCCAGCTCCAGTCCGAGGTCCAGGCTGAAGCTCGGGATGGCACGTGAGCGGCTGCCCGCAAAACCCGTTGCCACCGAAGCCGCGTTGTAAATTGCCGCGTTGAGCGACAGCTTGGGTACCAGCCACCAGCCCGGCGCGCGCAGTGGATGGCTGATCGAACCCAGCAGGTGTGCCCGCTCTCCGGGCAGGCGGTGGGTCGTGGTCTGCTGGTCGTGCGGCAGCGTGAAGCGGTTGTACTCGGACTCCAGCGCGTATTCCCAGCCCGCCTGGCTGCCAGCCAGCCTGGCGCCGATCTGCGGGCTGCGCTCGTAGGGGGCCGTGATGAAGGAGTCGCTGGCCTGCAGCACCTGCCATCGTGTGGCCCGTGCATACAGCAGGCCCTGACCGGGGCCAAGAAGGAAGGGTCGCTCCACCGCCAGATGCAGAGGCAGCAAGCGCGGCGTGGAGCCGCGGTTGCTGTCCGGAAAGTCCTTCCACCAGGCCGGATCGGAGACGCGGGCCAGATCGGCGCGGTACTCGAAGCCCGCACCCAGCCGGCCTTCGTGCTGCCAGCCCACGGCATTGCGCGAGCGCCCCGCCAGGCGATCGTGCGGTAGCCAGTTCAGCTGCACGGTGCCACTGAGATTGGCTTCCAGGTAGCGGAACTCGGCATCCAGCCCCAACCCGCGCCGCGTGATGATGCGCGGTGCCAGCGTCGCATCGCGATTGGGCGCGATGTTCCAATAGTAGGGCACCGACAGCTCCAGGCCGCTGCGGGTGTCCAGGTTGATGGTCGGCGGCAGCCAGCCCGACTTGCGCGCGTCGGTGAGCGGGAAGCTCAGGCCGGGCCAGGCCAGGATGGGCACGCCCAGGAAGCGAAGCACGGCGCCTTCGGCGATGCCTTCATTGACATCGAAGTCCATCTCGACGCTGCGCATGCGAAGCTGCCAGTCCGGCTCTTCGGCCGCGCCCAGCGGGCAACTCGTGTAGGACGCCTGGGCGGCGCGCGAGCGGGAACTGCCCAGGAAGTCGATGCGGTCCGCCCGGCCACTGGTGCCCAGGCGCAGGAACTCGAAGGTCGGCGACAGGAAGTAGCCTTCGAATCGCTGCACGTTGAGCATCAGCTCGGGCCCGGTGTAAAGCGCGCCTTCCCGACTGATCCTGACATGGCCGAGGCCATGGGCGCGGTCTTCCGCGGTGTCGTAGCTCAAGCGGTCGGCCTGAACGACGAGCCCACCACGCCGGAATTCGACGTCACCTTCGCCCTGGGTCAGCAGGTCGGGCTGGCCGCTGATCCGGTTGGCCTGAAGCACGATGGGCAGTCGCTGCCCCGCTTCACCGCGTGGCAGCGGCCGCAGCGTGCTGCTGGGCAGCAGCGCAGGCGCCGTTGCTGGCGCCGCGGCTGCGGCCGCGGCGAGGCCCCCTGACGCCGGGACGGGATCGGTCGGCTGGGCCACGGCGCCCGCGACGAAGCACGCGAGCGCCAGGGCCGAACCAGCCAGGTGCAGGCGAAACGAGGCGGTCGCAGAAGATGGAGCTTGCACAGGCGGATTTGTAGAATCGATTATCCATGAGGGTATTCGGCCCGTCCGTGTCTGGCCCTCGGGCGCCGCAAGGCGCGACGCGCAATCCCAAAGGATTCCGATGCCACCCCCGATCGCCTGGCCCAGTACCCAGCGTCAGGCCCACTTTGAACGCTGGCTGGCCGCCATTGCGGGCCGCCATGGCCTGGACCCGGCCACACTGAGGCCAGCCTCGGCCGATGCCAGTTTTCGCCGCTACCTGCGCGTGCAGGGCAGCCAGGCCAGCCTGATCGTGATGGACGCGCCACCGCCGCTGGAGGACGTGCGGCCCTTTGTGCACGTGGCCGGGCTGATTGCGCAGGCAGGCCTGCATGCGCCGCGTGTGCTCGAGCTCGAAGTGGAACAGGGCTTCCTGCTGCTCACCGATCTGGGAGACCAGCCTTACCTGCAGGCCCTGCTGACGGCAGACATCGCGGGGCGCGACACACTGATGCGGCAGGCGCTGACGACCCTGGTGCACTGGCAACGCGACGTGTCTTGCGCATCGCTGCCGGCCTTCGATGCGGCGCAGATCAGCCGCGAGCTGGGGCTGTTTCCGCACTGGTGCGTGCAGCAGGAGTTCGGCCAGTCCTGGACCGCCGCGCAAGAGAACGCTTGGGCGACGGTGGTGGACTTGCTCACCCGCGAGATGCTGGCCCAACCCACCGTTGCGGTGCACGCCGACTGGATGCCGCGCAACCTGATGCTATGCGCCGAAGGCCCGGGCATCCTGGACTTCCAGGATGCGCTGCGCGGCGCCATCACCTACGACCTGGCGTCGCTGTTGCGCGACGCCTACCTGAGCTGGGACGAGGCGCTGCAGATCGACTGGGCAGTGCGCTGGTGGGAACAGGCCCGCGCAGCCGGCTTGCCGGTGGGAGCGGACTTCGGCGACGTCTGGCGCCAGATCGAATGGACCGGCCTGCAACGCCACCTGCGCATCCTGGGCGTGTTCTGCCGGCTCAAGCACCGCGACGGCAAGCTGGTTTACGTGCGGGAGCTGCCACGCTTCTTCGGCTATGCCACGCAGGTGGCCCTGCGCTACCGGCCTCTCGCGCCATTGCTGCGGCTGCTGGAGCCGCTGTCGGGCGCGGCGGTGAAGGCCGGGTACACCTTCTAACGCCCAACGGCATCCGCCGTGCGGCATAGGCCGGTTGCAGCGGCGTGGGCCCTCACCCCCCGACAATCGGCCATCCAACCCACCCGCTGGCCCGGCACCCTACAAGGGGCCGGGCGGATCGCCATTGATGTTTGCCTTCTTCGAGAGACTCATCCAGCCCACGGCCCGGCAAGGCAGCGCGCCGCCTGGCGGCTTGCTGGCCTTCTACTGGCACTTCATCAGCCAGGCGCGTGGCCTGTTCGGCGCCATGTTCGTCACCGGGCTGGTGGTGGCGCTGATCGACACGCTGATCCCCGTCTTCATTGGCCGCCTGGTGCGGCTGATGGAAGCGCAGGACCGCATGGCCGCACTGGAGCAAGCCACACCGGCGCTGCTGGGCATGGCCGCGCTGGTGCTGCTGGGCCGCCCGGCAGCCCTGCTGGCCGACAGCCTGGTGCGCAACAACGCGGTGCTGCCGGGCGTGACCAGCCTGATCCGCTGGCAGAGCCACTGGCACGTGGTGCGCCAGAGCTGGCCGTTCTTTCAGAACGACTTTGCCGGCCGCATCGCCAACCGCGTGATGCAGACCAGCAACGCGCTACGCGAGAGCGTGGTCAGCTGCATCCGCGCGGTCTGGTACATCGTGGTCTACGGCGTTTCGGCGCTGGTGCTGATGAGCCTGTCGGATTGGCGGCTGGCCATCCCCACAATGCTGTGGTTTGCCGGCTACCTGGTCTTCCTGCGCCACTTCGTGCCGCGCATGCGCGACCTGGCCAAGGCCAGTTCGGAGCTGCGCAGCCAGGTCATGGGCCGCGTGGTGGACAGCTACACCAACATCCTGACGGTGAAGCTCTTTGCGCGCTCGCGCGACGAGGACGCCTACGTGCGCGAGGTCGTCGACGATCACACGCTGGCCATCGCCGCGCACATGCGGCTCATCACCACCTTCATGGGCACGCTGTCGGCGCTCAACGCCCTGCTGCTGGTCAGCACCGCGGCCATCGGCGTGCTGCTATGGGCCCGCGGCGGCGTCGACGCCGGCACGGTGGCCACGGCCTTGCCGCTGGCCTGGACCATCGCCAACGTCGCCGGCTGGGTAAGCTGGGAAGTGACCGGCATCTTCGAAAACGTCGGCGTGGTGCAAGAAGGCATGCAGACCATCGCCGTGCCGCACGCCATGCAGGACAAGCCGGGTGCGCGCGAGCTGCTCGTTCGCCCGGCACCGGCGGCCGGCGAGATCCGCTTCGAACAGCTGAACTTCGGCTACGGCCGTGACGATGGCCAACAGGTGCTGAAGGACCTGAACCTGGTGATCCGCCCGGGTGAACGCGTGGGCCTGATCGGCCGCTCGGGTGCGGGCAAGAGCACGCTGGTGAACTTGCTGCTGCGCTTCCACGACCTGGAGCAGGGCTGCATCCGCATCGATGGCCAGGACATCCGCACGGTGACGCAGGAAAGCTTGCGCGCGGCCATCGGCATGGTCACGCAGGACACCTCGCTGCTGCACCGCTCGATTGCCGCCAACATCGGCTATGGCCGGCCCGGCGCCACGCTGGCCGAGATCGTGGCCGCTGCGCACAAGGCGCAGGCACATGAGTTCATCGAGGGGCTGCAGGACTGGCAGGGCCGCACAGGCTACGAGGCCCATGTGGGCGAACGGGGGGTCAAGCTCAGCGGCGGCCAGCGCCAGCGCATCGCCATCGCGCGTGTGGTGCTCAAGGATGCCCCCATCCTGGTGCTGGACGAAGCCACCTCGGCACTGGACAGCGAAGTCGAGCTGGCCATCCAGAGCCAGCTGCTGGGGCTGATGGAAGGCAAGACCGTGATCGCCATCGCGCACCGGCTGTCGACCATCGCGCGCATGGACCGGCTGGTGGTGCTGGAGCAGGGCCGCATCGTCGAGCAGGGTACCCATGCCGAGCTGCTGACGCTGGGCGGCCACTATGCGCAGCTGTGGTCGCACCAGAGTGGCGGCTTCCTGACCGAAGACCCCGAGTAGGCTCCGGGCAAGCTGCTGATGTCGGCCCGAGGCTTGGCGACAATCGCGCCCATGATGGACATCGCGCTGACCCTGGTCGACTTTATCCTGCACGTCGACCGCCACCTGACGGAATTCGTGGCCACCTATGGCGCGTGGGTCTATGCGCTGCTGTTCGTGATCATCTTCGTCGAAACGGGGCTGGTGGTGATGCCCTTCCTGCCCGGGGATTCGTTGCTGTTCGTGGTGGGCGCGCTGTGTGGGCTGGGTCTGATGAGCCTGCCGCTGACCATGCTGCTGCTGACCGCGGCGGCGATTGCCGGCAACCAGACCAACTACGCCATCGGCCGGCGCGTCGGCCCGCGGGTCTTCGGCTGGGAGAAGTCACGCTGGTTCAACCGCGACGCCTTCGATCGCATGCACGCGTTCTACGAGCGCTACGGCGGCATCACCATCGTGGCGGCGCGCTTCATGCCCTTCCTGCGCACCTTCGCGCCCTTCGTTGCGGGCGTGGCGCAGATGACGCGCAGCCGCTTCACGTTCTACGACGTGACCGGTGGCACCTTGTGGGTGTGCAGCATCACCCTGGCCGGTTACCTGTTCGGCAACGTGCCTTGGGTCAAGCAGCACCTGTCGCACATCATCTGGACCTTGATCCTGGTGCCCGGCCTGGTCGTGCTGGCCGGCGCACTAAAGACTAAGCTCAGGGGCAAGCCGATATCACCTGTGCCACCGCCGCCCTGAGCATCTTGCCGTAGGGCACGTGCGGGAACTGCTTGGCCCGTGGGCGTTGCTCCCGGGCCCAAGCACAGCACGGAGCATCACCTGCACCTTGAGGAAGCTGCGGGCTGGCGTGCCCATCAGCGCAATCGTGCCACCCTGGCCGAAGCAGCGAACCGGGGCGCCGAGGTGTGACTGCGACGCCGCGGTCAGCGCCGCTTTCGGCCATGGCAGCCGGCACGCTGCGCCAGCCATCGCAACAGGTGGCCGAGCACGATCTGCACCGTGCCCACGGCCTCTCTGGCGGCCGACCAGCGATGCAGGTGCAGGCGGCCTCCATCGTTCGAGACCAAGCCATCCACGGCGCTCATCGGAGCATGAACGCCGCTATGCTGCCGGCCATGGACACCAGCAACAGCTTTTTCTCGCTGCAGACCGCGGCCACCGGCGTGGCCCACCTGCAACTGTGTCGGCCCGAACGGCTGAACACGCTGGCACCACCCTTCTTCCCGGCGCTGCGCGACACCGTGCAGGCACTGAACGCTGCCGGCCAGACCCGGGCGCTGGTGGTCTCGTCCACCGGCAAGCACTTCTGCGCCGGCATGGCGCTGGATGTTTTTACCGCCGAGCCCCTGGCCCTGTCCAGCGCACGCGAACGGTTGGCCTTTCAGGATTGGCTGCGCCAGCTAATGCATTGTTTCGACGTGCTGGAGCAGGCGCGCTTTCCGGTCATCGCGGCCATCCAGGGCGGCTGCATCGGCGGCGCGCTAGACCTGGCCGCGGCCTGCGACCTTCGCGTGTGCAGCGCCGACGCCTTCTTCACGGTGCAGGAGATCCAGATCGGCATGGCCGCCGACCTGGGGGTGCTGCAACGTCTGCCCAAGATCGTGCCGCCAGCAGTGGCGCGCGAATTGGCCTACACCGGCGACCGTGTGGGTGCCGAACGAGCGCTGGCCATCGGCCTTGTGAACGCCGTGCTGCCCGATGCCCAGGCCACCATCGACCATGCGCTGGATTTGGCCGGCCGCATCGCCGCCAAGTCGCCCCTGGCTGTGGCCGGCAGCAAGATGGCGCTGAACTTCGCCATCGACCACCCCACCGCCGATGCACTGCAGCAGATGACGCTGCTGCAAAGCGCGATCTTCGATATCGGCGAGATGGGTACCGCGATCACGGCCTGGAAAGCCAAGGCCGGTGCGGAATTTGCCCCGCTGGCCGCCACACCGCGGCTGTGAAGCCCGGGTGGATCAGGCCGGCTTGGGTACGCAGAACACGTTGAGCTTGTTGCCGTCCGGGTCGCGGAAGTAGCCGGCATAGAAGCTGTCACCCCGCGGGCCGGCCGGACCTTCGTCCTGCGCACCCAGCGTGATCGCCTTGCGATAGATGGCATCCACCTGCTCGGGGGTCTTGACCACCAACGCTACCATGGTGCCGTTGCCGCGCGTCGCGGCCTGGCCATCGTAGGGCTTCATCACGCCCAGGCTGGGCTGCGCCATTGAAACACCCCAGACGATGCCGGTTGGAAACTCCATCAGCCGCTTGGCCCCCAGTTCGGCCAGCAAGGCGTCGTAGAAGGCCGCCGCACGTGGCAGGTCGTTGGTGCCAAAGGTCACGTAGCCGATCATCGTCATCTCCATTGGGTGGGCAGGTCGGGTGTGCAGTTTACGGGGCGGCCGTGCGGCCATGGGGTCACAATGAGGTCTGTCCTTCTTCGCCGACGTTGCCATGAGCTTGAGTGTGTGTTCATCGCCAGGCCCACGCTCGCCGAGCTCTTGGGCCCTGGAGGCGCTGGTGGTGGTACTGGCGCTGCTACTTGGGGCTTGTGGTGACGGTGGTGGTGGTGGTGGTGGTGGCGTCGACCCGCCGGCAACGGCCGCCGCCGGCAGTGACCTGGCAGCACTGGACTCAAGAGCCAGCCGACAAGATGCCGCCGCAAACGACACCCGCCGCGGTGCGCTGCGCAATGGTGTCAAGCTGAGCACGGTGGAGCCTGCGGCTATCGCGCAGGCGATGATCGGCCGGCGCGTGCCGGCCATCGTGCCGATGTATGCGGTCGACACCTACCGGCTCACTTACTGGACCGTGGACGGCACAGGTCAGCCCACGGTGGCTTCGGGCCTGCTGGCGGTGCCCAAGAAGGCGGGCGGCGCCATGAGTCCGGTCATCAGCTACCAGCATGCCACCACGTTTCGGGATGCGGAAGCGCCCAGCAACAACCCGACCGGGTCTGAGCCCTCGGTGGTGCTGGCCTCGCAAGGCTACATCGTGGTGGCCGCTGACTACGTGGGCTACGGCGTGTCGCGGGGAGCGCCACATCCCTACCTTCTGGCGCTGCCCACAGCGGCGGCGGTGGTCGATTTTTTGTACGCGGCGCGCAGCTTTGCCTGGGACAACGGCCTCAGGCCCAACGGGCAGCTGTTTCTGATCGGCTACTCGGAAGGCGGTTACGCCACCGCTGCCGCGCACCGAGTCCTGCAAGCCGAAGGCGGCGCCATCGCCGACGCGGTGATCGGCAGTGGCCCCGGCGGTGGCCCGCTGGACATGGGCGCGGCACTGGATGAGCTGTTGCGCAGGTTGCGCCACGAAAACGCCACGCTGGCGCTTCTGGTCGACCCGGATCTGCTGCAAAGCCTGGGCTCGGCGTTGCGCCGACAAGTGAGACAGGAGATGCTGAAGCGCTTGCTTCCCGACGACACCGACGTGGTGTTCCAGACCACATTCATCGACCAGTTCCTGGCCAACGACCGTGAGGCCATCCGTCGTGATAGCGATGTGCACAACTGGCGCCCCAACAAGCCGGTGCGCCTGTTCCATGGCCGGGATG
>WBZP01005043.1_pt1 | contig 13554 bp, 12 predicted proteins | sample 5204301 | NCBI WGS metagenome assembly WBZP01 (sample SAMN12412401, study PRJNA552823) | activated sludge metagenome | isolation source: activated sludge from nitrification reactor of wastewater treatment plant... | place: USA: Pennsylvania | collected 2017 | reverse complement strand
AACCAAATTCGACCCGAGCTTCCGCACGGCGCAGTTTTGTTCGCGTTGCCACAATGTCGTGTCCGGACCCGCACAGTTCTATAATGTGGGGCCCTGCGGGACCTATGCCGAATACGAAGGCAAGTATTTCATGCAGGAGCGTGGGTTCATCTGCCAAAGTTGCCATATGCCGGCGGTGGATCGCCCCGTGGCGGACAACGGACCGATCAGGCGGGGACGCCAACATCTATGGCGAGGCGGGCATGATCCGGACATGGTGAAACGGGCGGCGGCGATTCAAGTAAAGGTAACGCCCGCAGCGCCCAAGCCGGGCGAGCAGGTGACGGTCGCGTTGACCCTCACGAACGCAGGCGCAGGTCATAAACTCCCTACGGGCGATCCGGATCGGCACTTTACGGTCGAGTTTACGGTGAAGGACGGCAACCAGCAGGTATTAGCCGAGAAATCGCATACCATGGGGCGCTGGATTATGTGGCAACCGGCTATTGTGGAGTTGTACGATAACCGCTTGCTTCCCCTGGCGAGCCGGGACTACCAATTCACCTATCGGATGCCTGAGGCATCGAAGGGGTTGACGTTGAAGGCCCGCGTTCGGTACCACATTCTGACCGACGGGCAGCACGACATGTTGAAGACCAAGTACGGCCTCATGGCGGATGACCCCTACGCCTTCACGGTGTATGAGCGGGAGGTGCCGCTGAACGAGGGGCTGGCAGCCGCGTTTGCCGATCCGTTGCCTGAGCCGCCGCCGATGGCGTGTGCGAATCCGGCAGTATCACAAGGGTAAGTATCCACCGACCGAGATCGAGGAACCCATGCAACATCCATTACTCATCGATTGTGAAACGCTTCAGAACCGTTTAGGGCAACCGGGCCTGGTTATTCTCGACGTGCGGGGACGCTCCACGTACGAATTCGGCGGGCATATTCCCGGTGCCGTCCATTCTACCTGGCACGAGTATAGTGATCCCGAGGCCATCGCCAAAGGCTTGCTGGATCCGGACCTGAAACGGATTGAAACACGGGTGCAGGCGCTCGGTATCAATCAAGACAGCGAGGTCGTCATCTATTCCAATCCATTCGATAACTGGGGCGACGAAGGCCGCATGTTCTGGATGTTGGAGTACCTGGGCCATACAAATATCAAGGTGCTGGACGGTGGGTGGGTGAAATGGATTCATGAACGCCGTCCGTTCGAACATGGCGCAGTCCGGTCCACGCCGGGCAATTTCACCGTGTCGCCCCGGGCCTCGGCGATCATCATGAAGGATGAGCTGAAAGGCATCGTGCGGAAGCCGCACCCGGAGACCACCATTGCGGATGCGCGGAGTTTGGAAGAGTACCTCGGCAAGGAGGTCTCCGGCATTCCGAGGCCCGGCCATATCCCCGGCGCGGTTCATGTGGCCTGGAGCGGATTCCTGAATGCCGATGCAACCGTGAAGGATCTGGCAGCGATTAAGGCGCAATTGGATCTCAAGGGGCTGAATCCGGCACATGAAACGGTGTGCTATTGCACGGGCGGCGTACGTTCGGGATGGCTGTATTTCATTCTGCGTGTGGCGGGCTACGCGCGATTGCGTAACTATCCGGGCTCCTGGTGGGAGTGGAGTCGCGATTTCGCCTGTCCGGTGGAAAAGGATCTGGTCGCGTTGCAGAAACTGCTCGGCCTGTCGGAGTCGCAGGTGCCGACCGGCATGCGTCCGTCTTGACAGGATGCAGACCCCTCTTTATGCTGAAATAGAAGAACGTTGCAATTATGCGGTGCACATACTTACAGAGGAGGCTGTTCATGCAGACTGCGAAATGGCGAGGAGTCGTGGTAGCCGGTGTGATGATGGCGCTCGTCGGCGCGCCGATGGTAGCCGGTGTGGCTTTCGCGGCAGGCAATAAGCACCAGGCCGAAGCGGTGGAGCATGCCAAGGAAGCCGTGGCACACGGCAAGCAAGGCCATGCGGACGCGCTGGTGAAGCATGCGGAAGCAGCGCTCAAGCATGCCGAGGGCGCGGCGGCCGAAACTAAGAATCCGCATGTCACGGAAGCCATCAAGGGACTCAAGGACGGGATCGAGCACGGCAAGGCCGGCCACGCAGATGTGGCGACCAAAGCCGTGGAAAACGCCCTTCCTCATCTGTCTGAAGGCATGTAAGCAGTTCTTGCGCATCGACAGCGCGTACGATAAAACGGGCAGGGGCATCCCTGCCCGTTTTTTCTTTGTGTAGAAAGGTAGCATGATGCGGGTCGGATATGTTCAATGTGATCCGGTGTTCGGCGAGGTCGCGCACAATCTCGACCTCATCACGGCTCGACTTGAGCAGGTGGAGGCCGACCTTCTGGTGTTGCCGGAACTGTTTGCCACCGGGTATCAGTTCGTGTCGCAGGAAGAGGTCTTTAGGCTGGCGGAAGCGGTGCCGGACGGGCCGACGACCAGCAGGCTGATGGAGATTGCCGCCCGCCGCGGGATGACAATTGTGGCCGGATTAGCCGAGCGGGCCGGTCAGCACTGTTTCAATTCGGCGGTCGTGGTCGGGCCGAAGGGATTTATCGGCTGCTACCGCAAGACACATCTTTTTTTTGAGGAAACCCTGTTCTTCACTCCCGGCGATAGCGGGTTTCACGTGTGGGACATCGGTCCTGCCAAGGTCGGCGTCATGATCTGTTTCGACTGGTACTATCCGGAATCGGCGCGCACGCTGGCCTTGCAGGGGGCGGAGATCATCGCGCATCCGTCCAATCTCGTGCTGCCGAACTGTCCGGATTCGATGGTGACACGGTGCTTGGAAAATCGCGTATTCAGCGTGACGGCGAATCGGATCGGCAGCGAGGCCCGCGGGGGGAAGGACCGGTTGACGTTCATCGGCCTGAGTGAAGTCGTCAGCCCGCGTGGTCGAATTCTGCACCGGGCCCCCCGGGAGTGCGAAGACATCACCGTCGTAGAGATCGATCCCGCCGAAGCGCGAAATAAAGCGCTCAATACGTATAACGACCTCTTGCGCGATCGCCGTCCGGCCTTGTATGGCGCCTGATCAGCCGCCCTATCCTTTTCGTGACTCAACTTGCGTCACCCGCAGGCGCACGGTAGTATGAACCATGACTACTCCACTCGGTAAAGGCATTCTCCTCGTGGCGGCGCCGGCGTTGAGCGATCCGAATTTCAGGCAGGCGGTGGTGCTCCTCTGTGAGCATGGACCTGAGGGAGCACTGGGTGTGATCGTCAACCGCCCGACCGCGATGTCCATCTCCGAAGCGCTTCCGCAGGTGCCGATTCTGGAAGGCCAACCGCATGTGTTGTATTCCGGCGGCCCCGTGCAAACCAATCAGGTGATGATGCTCTACCGCATCAATCAGACTCCCGAGAATTCACACCAGGTATTCGATGGTGTCTGTCTCGGCGGCGACCTCGAGATCATGGAACGGATCCTCATGGAGCAGCCGGGTAAGGAATCGTTCCGCGCCTATCTGGGCTATTCAGGATGGGGGCCGGGCCAGCTGGAGTCGGAAATGCAGACCGGGTCCTGGATTACAATACCTGCCGATCCTACACTGGTCTTTGATAAGGAACCGACGCGTATCTGGTCGGACATTTTCCTCTCGCTCGATGACACCTCCCGCCATTATGCGGATATGCCGTTCGACCCGACCTCCAACTAGGCGCGCGGCGCGCCGAGCACCTGTGCGAGAAATCTTCCCGTGTGCGATTGAGCCACTTTGGCGACCTGTTCCGGTCGGCCTTCGGCCACAATGTGTCCGCCGGCTTCGCCTCCTTCCGGTCCGAGATCGATGATCCAGTCGGCCGTCTTGATGACGTCGAGGTTGTGTTCCACGACGATGAGCGTATTGCCGGCATCCACGAGCTTGTGCAGCACCGTCAACAGCTTCTTGATGTCGTCGAGATGCAGGCCTGTGGTCGGCTCGTCCAAAATGTAGAGCTGGTTGTGCGCCGACGGATCTTTGAGTTCGGCGGCAATCTTCAGCCGCTGGGCCTCTCCTCCGGAAAGCGTATTTGCCGCCTGGCCGAGACGCAGATACCCTAATCCGATCGACGAGAGCAGATATAACTTTTCCGTTACCTTGGGGGATCCGGAGAAAAAGGCCTGCGCGTCCGTGACGGTCAGGTTCAAGACATCGTGGATCGTCCTTCCGCGATACTTGATGGCGAGAATCTCTGGTTTAAACCGCCGGCCGTTGCATTGTTCGCAGGTGGCGTAAATATCTTCGAAGAAATACATCTCCAGCTTTTCGTACCCGTTCCCTTCGCAGCGCTCGCACCGCCCGCCGGCTGCATTGAAGGAGAAGTGCCCGGGCGTCAGGCCTTGCCGCAGGGCGTCCCGTTCCGAGGCGAAGAGTTGGCGAATCTCGTCGAACGCCTTGAGGTAGGTGATCGGGTTCGAGCGGGGAGTGCGGCCGATCGGCTGCTGGTCGATGAGACGCACGCCCTTGAGATGTTCGAGCCCCTTGATGGCTTGAAATTTTCCCATCGGGAGCGACTCGATACGAAAGGCGCGCGCGGCGGCGCGATACACCGTGTCCTCGATAAGGGTGCTTTTCCCCGAGCCGGACACGCCGGTGATGCAGACCAGCATGTGGAGAGGAATGCGTACCAGCAGGTTCTTGAGATTGTGCTCGGCGGCGCCGGCGATGCTGAGGATTGTGCCATTGCCGGAACGGCGGGTTTTCGGAAGCGGAATGCGTTCCTCGCCTCGCAGGTAGCGGGCGGTAAGAGATTTCTGGTCGGCGATGAATTGTTCGCGCGGGGCGGCGCAGACGACCTGGCCGCCCTGCTCTCCTGAAGCAGGCCCCATTTCCACAATGTGGTCGGCGGCTTGAATCATCAGCGGGTCGTGCTCGACGACCACGACGGTATTCCCCTCGTCGGCCAAGTCACGGAGGATGCCGGCCAGGGTAGCGGTATCCCGCGCATGGAGTCCGATCGTCGGCTCATCCAGCACATACAAGGTTCCCACCAGGCGCGAGCCGAGCTGGTTGGCCAGGGCAATTCGTTGGGCCTCCCCGCCGGAGAGGGTTTTCGTCTGCCGCGACAACGTGAGGTAGCTCAATCCCACCCGCAGCAGAAAACTCAGCTTAGCCTGCAATTGGCGGAGGATATCTTTTGCGACCTCCGCATCGAAGGCCGGTAACGCCAACCGATGAAACCATTCCGCTGCGGCTTCAATGGTCAGATCATTCAGTTGAATGAAATCATGACCGGCCAGTTTGACGAAGCGGGCCGCCGGTTTCAGGCGGCTGCCTTGGCAGGTGGGGCAGGTGGCCGGGCTGCGGTAGCGGCTGAGTAGCACGCGCACGTGCAGCTTGTAGCGCTTGGTTTCCAGATAGTCGAAATATTGCCGGATTCCTTCCACCTGGTCGCTGCCTTCCCAGATGAGGTGTTGCACCTCCGGAGGCAGGTCCTGAAACGGCGCCGTTAAATCGACGTCCTGCTTTTTCATCGCCAGTAACATCTGCTTCTGCCACCAGTCCGACCCGGGTTTGCTCCAGGGTTCGATGACGCCGCCGGCGAGCGATTTGCTGCGATCAGGAATGACCAGGTCTTGGTCGTAGCGCAGGATGTTTCCGAATCCCTTGCACTCCGGGCAGGCGCCGAGCGGGTGGTTGAAGGAGAACAGTAGCGGGCGCAATGGCTCAAAGGTCCGTCCGCACCCCTGACAGCGAAAGTGGGTGCTGTAGGTCCGGAGCCCCTGTCCGATCACCAGGATTTGGCAGGTGCCCTCGGCTTCCTGAAAGGCGACCTCGATGGCTTCGATCAAACGATGGCGATTGTCGGGTCGGAGGACCAGTCGATCCAGCACAACTTGGATGCCGGACTCGCGTGTTTCCGGGAGCGTGGCCTGGTCGTGGAGGTCCAATAGCTCGTCGCCGCAACGCAACCTGGTGAATCCCCGTTTTGTCAGCGAGTCGAGGAGCGAGCGGTCATGGCCTGGTCCGAGATCCTTCACAGGGAACAGAATCATCGCCCGCGCGTCGGGAAATTGCGCGAGCAGTTCTTCTGCCAAAGAGCCGGGATGATAGCCGCGGGCTTCTTGATTGCAGTCCGGGCAGACGGGCTTGCCGATTTTGGCGAAGAGTAACCGTAACAGGTCGGCAAGTTCTGTGGCGGTTCCGACGGTGGAGCGGGCTGTGCGAATGGGATTCTTCTGCTCGATGGCGATCGCGGGACGGATGTTGGTGATCCGATCGACGTCGGGTCGGTTCACCTTGTCCAGAAACATGCGTGCATAAGTCGAGAGCGATTCGACATAGCGCCATTGTCCTTCCGCAAATAACGTATCGAAGGCCAGCGAGGATTTTCCGGATCCCGACAGGCCGGTGATTGCCGTGACCTTGTCGTGCGGAATCCGCAGAGAAATGTTCTTCAGATTGTTCTGGCGCGCGCCTTCAACAATCAGGTCATTCGATGTTCGATGCGGGGGAGTACGGGTGGCCATCCTGGCGTCTCCAATTCGAGGAGGACCGACCATCGTAGCAAGCGCCGCAGTCGTCTGCAATGTCACCTACCGGCGTCGGCGCTGAGACCTGTGTGATCAGCCCGGGCAGATTCGTATAATGGCCCTCTCATTGGAGGACTCTATGTTTGATCGATCGGCCTATCTCGCGCGTATCGGATATCAAGGCCCGGTGGTTCCGACGGCAGAGACGTTGCGCGGCTTGCACCTCTCCCATGTCCTGACCGTGCCGTTCGAAAATTTGGACATCCACCTCGGCCGCCCGATCTCGTTGGATCCCTCCGATCTGTTTCAAAAGATCGTGCCCGGCCGCCGGGGTGGGTATTGCTTCGAGTTGAATGGATTGTTTGCGCTCCTGTTGGAGGACCTTGGATTTGTGGTCAGGCGATTGGCTGCCCGGGTGTTGTATGGGACGGAAGGCGTAAGGCCGCGGAGTCATCAGGTGCTGCTCGTTCATCTGGACGGAGAGCGTTGGATTGTGGATGTGGGATTCGGCGGGCAGGGATTGCGTGAGCCCGTGGCCTTTGTGACTGGCCTGGAACATCGACAAGGGCCGGATCAATTTCGGCTCACGACCGACGAGCGGGGAGAGCATGTGCTGCAATGTCACATCGAAAAAGCCTGGACGAATCTCTATTCTTTCGCCCTCGACCCCTGGTTGCCGGTGGACTACCAGTTTGCCAACTATTACCACTCGCACGCACCTGATTCGCCCTTCGTGCAGCGATGGATGTGCACGATGCCTACTCAGGAGGGGCGGAAAACATTCACCGGTACACTGCTCAAAGTTCGAGGGCTTAGCGGCACGCAGGAACTTCATGTAACGAATGAAGGGGGATGTAGGCAGCTGCTCCAGGAGCACTTCGGAGTGACTATTAACGATCACTTGAGGTTCTTTGATGTGGGCGGCGACTAGCCGTTCGCTGAGGTAGTGAGAGGCGAGGAAGGGGGGAGGATGGCAGCACAACGAGGGCGACGTGCCAAAGCCTATAGTCAGGCCGACCGGATTGCTCGCATGCTGCGCGCACTGGCCAGCCGGTCGATGACGGTGATGGATCTGGCCGAAGCTTTCGAGGTGACGAAGCGGCAGGTCTACCGCGATCTGGGTCAAATCCAGGAACAAGGGCATCCGCTGGAGCAATCGGATGGGGAGGGCGAAAAGACCTGGCACCTACCGCTGGGCTACAAGGGGCTCCCCCCGATTACGGTATCTCCCTATGAACTCATGGCGCTGCATTTTGCCAAGCGCCACCTCGACTATTTGGCGGGCACACCGTTTGTCGAGGATCTCGACAGTCTCATCAAGAAAGTCGAGGGCGGGTTGTCTCGCAAGGCATTCAATCACCTGGCGCGCATCAATCAGGTGTTTCTGCCTCGTTCCGGACCGGTGCGCGACTATGCGGAACAGAAGGTTCTGCTCAAGCAACTCCAGAAAGCGTTACTCCTGCAGTGCGCCGTCGTCCTCCAGCATCGCAGGCCGGATTATGAGGAGCCAGCGGAACATCGAGTCGATCCCTATCTGCTGTTGCTGTACCAGTTTGGTTTGTATCTGGTCGGCTATTCGCACCGGGCTGAGGCCTTACGCATGTTCGCGGTGGAGCGGATAGCCTCGGTGGAAGTTCTTGAGGAGCGGTTCAGTTTGCCCGAAGAATTACAAATGGAGCAGGTCTATGGCAACCTGTTCGGCTTGGTCGAGGAACCGGTTCAAACCGTCCGCATTCGGTTCGCCCCGGATGTCGCCTATCTGGTGAAGGAGCGTCGCTGGCATCCGAGTCAGCAGAACGAGATTCAGAGGGACGGCTCCGTGATCACCACCCTTACCGTGGGGGGAATAGATGAACTTACCTCTTGGGTTCTCTCCTGGGGGCCGGCGGCGAGAGTGTTGGAGCCTCAGGCGTTGGTTGAGGCTGTGAAGGCTCAACTGAGTCGCGCTCTGAGCCGCTATTCCTAGTCTTTCCTGCCTTCAGGCAGGTGGAGTGGCGGCGGACTACTCACTCTCCTTGCTCGCGCAACGCGCGGCCTCAGAAGGTTCTCGTTGGACGCGCGCAGTTGGAGAGCGAGTAGTCCGCCGCCCAGTTCTGTCAGTGCTAATACATTGGGATTTGAGATCAGGGGCTTGGCTGTCTCGTTTCATTCGGTCGTCTCGGTCACTGTGACATTCTCTGTCACGCCTGCATGGTAGCCTTCTTTCATTCTACGGGGGGCTCATGCTGACGAGACGCAATCTCTTCAAGTTCGCCGCGACATTCGGGCTGGGCGCGTTCGCGCCAGGGTTTGACCGGTCCAACCATAGTGCAGCAATGGAGTCCAGGCAGGGGGAAGCCCAGCACCCGGATCGTTTCGTCTCACGCTGCGAAAACTCGCTCCTGGAGAGGGAATGGTTTGATAACCTCAAGGATGACTTGGACTGTGTGGAGGTCGTCGCGCACGTGGCTTCGGTATCCAGCATGCCCTGTTCAGCCGACATTAATTTGATCCGCGGCAGCTCGCATTGTCTGTTTTGCGGCGAGGCAGGTTTTCGCGTGGGACCCGAGTCTTTTCGCTGTATGTGGTGCGAAGCCGAGGGCTCCGCGATTGAGTGCTACGCAAGGGCTGAAGGACTGCCGCATGAGGTGGCGGCGGTACGTCTTGATGCACTGTTGAAAGAGGGGGTGCTTAAGGGGCGTCGCCTTGAGAGTGAACACGCGCACAGGATGTTGGAGGAAGCACAGTGCTTCTACCATGAACTGCTCTGTGAGAAACCGGCCGGGGAGATGGCTCGACAATGTCTGGCTGAACAGGGGATGACGCAGTCCACGATCAAGCGGTTTCGGCTCGGCTATTCGCCGCCTGAACCGGATGATCTCTTGAGCAACCATCTGGTCGCTGTCGGGTATGTGATACCGAAACTGCTGCAAACGATTCGGGGAAACGAGGATGGTGAGGAAAAGCCGGTTGATCGATATGGCGGCGGGTACCTGCTCATTCCGATCTGCGATCACGCCGGCCGTAGCTGGGGCTTCATGAAACACAGGCTCATTTCGGGGCAGGACTCGCTGCATACGGGATGGACGCAGGATACCTTGGCCGTTTCGGAGCGACGGCTGCGAAGACTGATCTTTCCTGCTCCTGTCTGGCCGCAGGATTTCAACCGGCACAAGAGGCTGTTGGTTGCGGAGTCGCCCTGGGAGGTCGTCGCCTTGCACAATGCGGGCATCCAGAATGCGGTCTACCTGTTCGACAGCGCAACCGATCCCCTCCGATTACGGACGCTACTTGCCTCCAGCTACGATTTCGTCTGTGCATTCGATTGCCGAGGAGAGAGGCCGGCGACTGCGTTTCGTTTTGTTGAACAACTGGAACGCGAGTCCCGACGGCTTTTCGTCCTGACTGTGCCATCCAAGGGTGGGCTCCTCTCATTGCTGCAGTCGGGCGGGCACCAGGCGGTGCAGGATGCGATGAGTAAGGCAATCCCGTTTCATCAGCTGATGGGAGAGTGAATGTGGGGAGGACCTTCGTCATGGAATGGCTGTTGCCGCTTATTTTGCAGATCGTGATTCCTGCCGACTCGCTCATGCAGGTGACTCTCAACAAGTCCCTCGCGCAGGTCATTCAGGAGCAGATCAGTTGCCGTAAGGAATTTAAGGAGGCGAAGCCAGAGTTCGAGCAGGTCAACAACATTGATGATGTTGTGGCACGGCTCAATGCCGTCGACAGGTTACGTAGGACCGTGCTATTACGCTGCGGGGTGAGGCCGTGATGCTAGTGTATAGGATTTTTGGATTGCTTGGGATTCCCTCGCCCTTGCATGGGATAAGGGATTTCCGCCAAGTCATCATCGCGAACGAAACAGGACGAGGCTAGTAGATGAACTCACAGGAAAATGACAAAGAGAGAGGGCGGCGGCTTTTTTCAGAAGGCGATGTGGAGACTGTCTCGCTTCTCGACTACGTCGGATGGTCTCATCAAGAAAATGATGCTAGAGAGAATCTCATACAGCTGCCTCCGCTTCAACGCGACGCTGTGTGGAAGATTGGTCAGGTCGAACGGTTGTGGGATTCGCTACTGCGCGGGTTTCCGATCGGCAACTTCTTGCTCGCCCCACGTGAAAAGGGGAAACCGTCTCGCGGCCTTGAGTTCCATGAACAACATAATTCGACTGATTCCGGGTGGTACCTGCTTGATGGGCACCAACGTACGCGAGCACTGATTTTAGGAGTTACAGGCCTTAAGGGCGCACGATTGTGGATTGATATGGCCCCTCAGAGCAACTCCATGATTGACCGCGCATTTCTTTTTAGGGTGTGCACTGATCAACATCCGTGGGGAATGCAGCAGAGTGACCCTGATCTTAAGATCGAGGAGGCTACGCTAGGTAAGGCGCGTGGTCAATTGAGAGAGATTTGTCCGCATTTGAAACATCGCTCGTCTCACTACGATTTTGGGTTGTCCCCGGGTGATACGTGGCCTGTTAGTGCCATGCTTCCTGTGCCTTTTGTCGAACTCATGCAGCTCGTGAAAGAATCCAGGAATACTCATGAAATTGTCAGATGGACCCATCTCTTACCTAAGAACAAACGTGCGTTTCTAGAGAAACACCAGGATTCTATGCATGAAAATCAGGTGATTGATGCCATTTCCAATATGCACAAAAGGATTGTGGTGTTGCTCAAGCTCGATCCTGCCAACGATCCTAGGCTAGTTCGTCAAGGGTCAGATCGCCCAGATGCTCCAGATGCGATTGAGACGTTGTTCGAGAGAGTAAACTCCGGCGGCACACGGCTGGAAGGTGAAGACATGATGTTCTCCCTCCTGAAGGCCAAATGGGCAGATGCTTACAGGTTGGTCCAAAGTATTGTCGATCAGGAAAGAGTGGGCTTTTTGCTGCCGCCAACCTCAATTGTCCTTTCCGCTGCACGACTTGCACGCGCAAGGCTGGTAGCAACGAGTCGCAAAGGTGACGATGATGCTGCAAAGCCAAAAGTGAAACAATTTCGTCGTTGGATTTCGGAAGAGGCTGGAGATGGCGAAAGTACATTTTTAGGGGAAATGAAGCGTTTCATAGGAGACTCTATCGCACCCACCAAGCCACGTTTTGTGCGTATTATGCTTGCTTTTATTGAGGTCACTCAGTATCGAAATGAGCGAGACATTGGTTTGCCTCGACCTTTGCTCCAGAGTCTCGATCGATTCGCCATTGAGGCGGTACTTCGTTGGATTGATACACAACTCGATGCCAGAGATTTTCAACATACGTTATCTATTTCACGCCTGCCAATTCTGCGATTTCTTGTCCATTCCTTACTTGCCTGGACTAATTCTGAGAAGGCATCACGACGAGCCTTCGATTTAATGAAGGATATAACTGGTCAGTTCCCTGATCAAGAAATCTATAAACGCCTGATCAATGAGGAGGAGGGCTCACCACCAGTTGCTTTAGAGATGCCGTGTCCGCATGCTCTGAAAGATGCAGTGGTTCTTCCTCAGAGGGGAACGGTCACGGGATTACATACCTATGCAGAGCTATTCATGAACAGGGAATCTCATGGAGTTCAGGGAGAATTCGTCAGGCGGTTTTGGGGGAAGAGAGTGATATTGCTCTGGTTTCAACGTGCGCACCTGGAAAATTTGTTTCCGGGTTACGATCCCCTAAAGATGAGGTCGGACTTACCGTTTGACTATGACCATATTTTGCCTTCTAGTCATCTATCAAGACAAGGGAAGAGCCCAAGATTTGGAGATTCGATCGGCGCGGACGAAAGTGAAAGATTCCTGGCTAATCGTAGACTGTATCGCGACTCGATTGGGAATCTTCGAATCTGGCCAGGCTGGGCTAATCGCACTGACCAGGATGTGGCTCCAGACAAGAAACTTGGTCTCATTTACGATAGTGCCATCGGTGGAGGCAGTATGCTTAGTGATCTTCGCTACGAGAAGTGGAGCGATATACGTGATGCATCTGCGATTAATCCTGACCATGACCAACTCTGGAAGGGAGCATCTGGGGATCTTCTAGATTGGAGTAGCCCCGACCGGAGAAAAAGCTTTCAGGATGCAGTCGAGCAGCGCGTTGGTTGGCTGTATGAATCTCTCTATGAAGCATTTGAGTATCGAGCGTGGTCACCCAGCAGTTCCGAGAAAGGCCAAGAGTGATAGTCTTGAGATCTTGGGATGCCGCGAATTATTAGCAGTGAGACGAATCGCTTGTACCATGGCTGGATGAAAGCGCTCTCGTTCATTTCCTTAATCTGCGAGTTGCGCTTATTGATGACTTCGAGCATCTCTGAACGTTCTTTGTTCGTCCACGCTTGCTCTGTTCAGCATATATTTTGAGCTCCACCTTAGCCCGGTAGTCCCTCCTGTTCCTGTCTCGATCTTTAGGGGTGAGTTGCATAGCTATCACGATCTTTGCGTGGCTCAAGCCAACTGAGATCCTTCTTGCGATAGAGGGGGCAATCTATCGCTTCATCCGTATAGAGGGAAATTTTTGTGCCGTGCCTTTTTATGTCACACGTCCTTGGTAGGCTCCCCTCAGTCATTCTGAATGTCGATCCGGGATACTAGGACGGAGACGAACCGCGATCCGCGCGGTCGGCAATCTCGCCGACCGCGACGATCGACGCCAGGAGTGAACCTCAGGTTGAGGTGGGAGGTTTTGATGGATAGGTATATCTACACCAATTGGCGAGGTAAGCAATTTGTCATTGACGAGAGTTTCATCGACGACATGAGGCAGCGGATTTCCATGGGCGATGGGTCTGATCCGAACGAACTGGCCGATCTCACGCCGGAACTACTAATGGAAATGATTCCAACGATGGAGTGCATTGAACGATGCCAGCAATTGGAAGAATTGTGGGATGGCCCGGTAAGCCAAGCCGGTGGGTGATTCGTTCGCTGAACGTGCTGCTTCAGATAAAATATAGAGTTCTCCCCGTCCTCCCGACGTCCCCCCGTTCTGAGTAGCAGTCACGGTTAGAGTCCGGGAACTACTGTAGTTGATTTATTGGCCAATTGCCGTGCATAGGCGGCGGGAGTCAACCCGCCCAACGCCTTCTTCGGTCGTTCTTCATTGTACTCACGCCGCCACGCTTCAATGATGACTTGGGCATGGGCG
>WBZP01005040.1_pt1 | contig 13559 bp, 11 predicted proteins | sample 5204301 | NCBI WGS metagenome assembly WBZP01 (sample SAMN12412401, study PRJNA552823) | activated sludge metagenome | isolation source: activated sludge from nitrification reactor of wastewater treatment plant... | place: USA: Pennsylvania | collected 2017 | reverse complement strand
CTCTACCCGGCGGCCGCGGTCGTGCCCGCGCTGCTCCTCGTGCACGTCCCGATCGGCCTTCTCGAGGCCGCGCTCACGGGCGCCGTGCTGGGAACGGTCCTCCGCTGGCGGCCCGACGTCGTCCGCGGGCTTCAGCGGGCGGGGCAGGGAGAGGGCGCCGCCCCGGCGCTCGGTCTGCTCGCGGTGGCGGTCGCCGTCGCGGCGTTCGCGGCGCCCTTCGCGTCCGGGCTTCCCGACGGCCTCGAGTCCGTGGCGGAGCGGCTCGGCTTCGCCTCGGCCGCGCGCGCGGCGTGGCCGGCGCCCCTGCCGGACTACGGGGCGCGCTGGCTCCCCCTCGGCCGCGCCGGCGCGGCCGCGGCGGGCCTCGCCGGCACCGCGGTGGCTGCGGCGCTGGCCTGGGCCGCGGGCCGGCGGTTCTCGCGCCCGGCCGGCGGGCCGCACCGGTGAACGAGGCGCGCGCGCTGGCTCTCGCGCTCGCGGCGGTCGTCGCCGCGGCCCTTGCCCCGGCGGGGCTCCGGGGAGAGCCGGTTCCGGCGTGGTCGTGGGCGGCCTGGCTCGCGGCGCTCGCCGTCGGCGTCGTCGCGTTCGCCGGCGCGGGGAGCACGATCGGCCAGGCCGCGCGTCGCGTGGCGTGGCTGCTGCCGTTCGCCGCGGCGCTCTCGCTGCCCGCGGCGCTCTTCGCTCCCGCGGGCCGGCGGGCGGCGGTGGCCATGGCGCTCGCGGTCCGCGCGGCGACCGCCGCGACGGCCGTCGCGGGGACGGCGGCCCGGCTCGGGCCCGCGGGGCTCGTGCGCGCCGTGCGCGGCCTGCGGGCCCCGGAGAGGCTCGTCGACGTCCTCGAGGCGTCGCTCGTCAGCCTCGAAGCGATCGTGGCGCAGGCGCGGGCGATGCTGCGCGCCCGCGAGGCGCGCCGGAGCGTGCACGGGCCGTGGGGCTCGCTCCTGCGGGAGCCGTCGGACACGCTGAGGGGCTTCGGCCGCTTCGCCGGCGCGCTGCTCCTGCGCACGATGGAGCGGGCGGAGGGCGTCGAGCGTGCGCGGCGGGCGCGGGGGGCGGACCTGTGGTGAAGGCGGAGCCGGCCGCGCTCGAAGTCCGCGACCTCGCGTACCACTACCCCGACGGCTCGCCGGCTCTCCAGCGCGTCTCGTTCACGGTGGCGGCCGGCGAGCGGGTGGCCCTCCTCGGGCCGAACGGCGCGGGCAAGTCCACGCTCCTCCTCCACCTCGCCGGCCTGCTGCCGGAGCGCCAGCGCTACCTCCACCGTCACGGCCACGACGACGCGCCGCACCGGCACGACGTGCAGGGCACGGTCCGCATCGACGACGTGACGCTGTCTCCGCAGACCGTGCGGGCGGTGCGCGCGCGGGTCGGCATCGTCTTCGCCGACGCCGACGACCAGATCGTCGGCCTGACCGTCGAGGAGGACGTGGCCTTCGGGCCGAAGGCGCGCCGGTTCGCGCCGGAGGACACCGCGGCGGCCGTGCGCGAGGCGCTCGAGGCGGTGAGGCTCGTGGGCCGGGAGGGCCGCTTCCCGCACCATCTCAGCACGGGCGAGAAGCGCCGCCTCTGCATCGCCGGCGCTCTCGCCTGCCGGCCGGGGCTTCTGCTCCTCGACGAGCCGTCGTCGGGCCTCGACCCGCGCGGCCGGCGCGAGCTCGGCGAGCTGCTCGGCCGCCTCGCGACGACGCTCGTCGTCGCGAGCCACGACCTCGGCTTCGTCGAGCGGCTCTGCTCGCGGGCGATCGTGCTCGACGGCGGGACGGTCGCGGCCGACGGGCCCGTCGCGGCGGTTCTCGCCGACCAGGCGCTCCTCGCCCGGCACGGCCTGGCGTAGGCGATCGCGTCAAGGATCGGGCAGCTCGCCGGCAAGCGCCGGCTCGAGCGCCCTCAGCGCGGAGACGGCCCTCTCGCCGATCGCGTCGGCGAGCCGGCCGTCGTGGCCGGTGCGGAGCAGGAACGCCAGGTGGCGCAGCCCGTGCGCGAGCGGATCGAGCTCGCGGATCTCGGCCGGTCGCGGGCGTTGGCGAGATTGTTCAGGTCGACCGCGAGCACCACCTCCGACCGGGCACCCGCGGCGACGACCGACTGGAGCCTCAGCGCGGGGATCACGTACCCGCCGTACGACTGGCGCCCGGCGAGCGACGTGCTGTCGTAGTACGTCCCCACGGCGCGCAGGTATGGCGACACCGTGATCCGCGCGGGCAGGGCGAGGCTCGCTCCGGCGTTCGCCATCCACTCGGGGACGAACGGCACCTGGGCACCCTGCTGGCCCGGGTCGAGGGGGCTGTCGATGCGCGAGCGCGTGTAGGTGGCGTTCGCGAACCAGGCGAGGCGCCTTCCGGCGCGCTGGTCGATCGTCACCTCGACGCCGTAAGAGGTCGCGTTGCCGGCATTCAGGGAGCGCGTCTGCGAGGGGTTCTGGCTGACGACGTCGTCCACGATCGCGTCGTCGATCCGGTTCAGGAACGCGCGCACGCCGACGCGGAGGTCCCTCGCCCGCAGATCGACGCCCGCGTCGCCGCCGAGGCCGCTCTCCGGGCGCAGGTCGGCATTCGGGAGCTGGCCGTTCCGGCCCGGAACGAACGCATCGCCGGGCGCGAGCGTCCCGCCGACGGCCTTCGGGGTGGGAGCGACGAAGGCGGAGCCGGCGTTGGCGAACAGGCTCACGTTCGAGTGGAGGTTCCAGCGGGTGCCGGCGCTCCACAGGAGCTTGTTCCACGACCGCTCGCCGAGACCGGGCGCCGCGCCCGCGAGCCGCGAGTACGACTGCCCGGATCGGCTGTAGCGCAGGCCGCCGCGCACGACAACGCCGCCGAGCGTCACCTGCTGCTGGGCGAAGAGCCCGATGGACGAGGCGGTGGCGTCGTTGCCGACCGATCTCGGCCCGTCGGCCTCGGCGTAGGTCTCGTAGGTGGCGTGCTGACCGTCGGCCCCGAAGGTGAGGCGGCCGCTCGCCGACTGCCTCCAGGCGACCGTGGCGTCGACCGGGACGACCGACTGGCGAACGCCGTCGTGCTCGCGCAGGGCCAGGCTCGCCGGGTAGAGGTCTTCCCCCCAGCGCCGGTCGTAGAGCCGCACACCCCCGCGGAGCGTGAGGTCGAGCGAATCGCCGATCGGGCCGTGGTAGGCCGCGTTCACCGTGCCGTAGGCATTGTCGTAGTCCCGGTTCGGGCGGCCCACGTCGCCGGCGTGCCCGTAGTAGTGCGCGAACACCGAGACGGACCGGCTGCCTCCGAAGAACGCCGTGCCCTTCCCGTAGAGCCGGACCCTGGTGTACTGCGGGTCGTCGAGCATGCCCAGCCACGAGCCCGGCGACCCGTAGTCGGTGTAGTCCGAGTGCTCCCAGTTCGCTCCGAGGAGGTAGTGCAGGTCTCCGGAGCGGCCCTGGCTGTACGCCTGGACGTTCGCCGTGTCCCAGGAACCGAAGCCGGCCTGGAGTCGGGTCAGGGGCGCGTCGACGCGCTCGCGGAGCACGTAGTTCGTGATGCCGGCGAGAGGCGACTGGTTTCCCGCGAAGTCCATCGCCAGGTAGTTGGCGTACATCACGGCGGCGGGGCCGCGTTCGACTTCCACTCTCTGGAGGGCCGCGGGATCGAGGCCCATGCCGTCGACGAAGGCGTCGATCGGCAGGCCCTCGAGGAGATAGGCGCTGTACTTGGGGCCGAGTCCGCCGTTCGAGCCCCAGTTCGCGTCGTTGCGCGAGAGGGCGCTCACGAAGATCCCGGGCTGATAGGCGAGGAGCTCGGAGACGTTGCGGTTCGGCGGCGCCGGCAGCTCGGCGATCTCCCGCGCGTCGAGGATCCGGATGGTCTGCGTCACGTCTCGCGCCGACTGAGGCGACTTCGACGCGGTGACGGTGACCTCCTCGTGGATACGGACGACTCCGGCGTCCGGCTGGTCCCTCTGCGCCTCCGTCGGCGGCGCACCCGCGCGGGCGACGGGCGGCTCGTCGCCTCCGCTCGCCCACGGAGGGGGCGCGAGCATGACGGCCACCGCAGCCAGGAGCACCCGATCGAAGGGCATGAGATCTCCACCCGGCAAATGTGAGTCTGCTAGTATTACGACTGTCCTGGATTTTCCTACCCCGATTCTCCCGCCGCAAGACGCGCGACATGAGCCGCATGATCCGGGGCAGTCGCGCCGGGTTCGGTGCGACAAGATGCCGCACCGAACCCGCCGTTGCGCTCGAATCGTCCGGAAGTAGGATGCACCCCTGTTCCGGGCGCAGACGGAGGCGCCGGGCGCCTGTCGATCCACCGGCGACGGCGCGGCCTGGCGACCGCGGGACAGCCGTGAGCGAGAATGCCGAGGTGGAAACCAGCGGGCCGTTCGACCGGAGAGCCGAGGTCAGCCTCACCTGGCTCGCCCGGCTGCGCTGGGGCGCGGTCGCGGGCCAGGTCGCCACGATCGCCCTCGCGGGGGCCCTCTTCGGGGCTCCTCTGCTCGTCGAGCGGCTCGCCGTGCTCGTCCTCGCGCTCGCCGCGAGCAACGTCCTCCTCGCGCTCGCCAGGCGCTGGGTCGACGCGCCGCGGGTCCTCTGCGGCGCCGCGCTCGCCTTCGACGCCCTGCAGCTGACGCTGCTCCTCCACGCGACGGGTGGCACCGCCAACCCGTTCAGCGTCCTCTACCTCGTGTACATCACGCTCGCGGCCGTCGTGCTCGGCGCCCGCTGGACGTGGTCTCTCGCCGCGCTGTGCGTCGCGTGCTACGGCCTGCTCTTCGTCCTCGGAACTCCGTTCGAGCACCTCGGGCACATGGATCCCTCGATGCGCCTGCACCTGCAGGGCATGTGGGTCGCCTTCTGCGTGGCGGCGGCCCTCACCGCCTACTTCGTCGTGCAGATGTCGGCCGCGATCGACCGCCGCGACGCCGAGATGGCGAGGATCCGCGACCGGGCCGCGCGGTCGGAGCGCCTCGCCTCGCTCGCCACCCTCGCCGCGGGGGCCGCGCACGAGCTGGGCACACCGCTCGCCACCATCGCCGTCGTGGCCCGGGAGCTCGAGCGCGCCCTTCGGGGCGGCGGCGGAACGAAGGAGGCGCTCCTCGAAGACGCGGCCCTCATCCGGTCCGAGCTCGACCGCTGCCGGACCATCCTCGACCGGATGGCGGCCGGCGTCGGAGCGGGGCCCGGCGAAACCCCGTCATCGTTCGCGCTGGCCGACCTCGTGGCCGACAGCACGGTGGGCCTGCCGGCGGACGAGCGGGCTCGCGTGGTCGCGCGCGCCGACGCCGCGGTCTGGGCCACGGCCCCGCGTGCGGCCCTCGCTCGCGTGGCCCAGACGCTCGTCCGCAACGCCCTCGACGCGGCCGGGAGCGTGCGCGTCGCTGCCCGCGCCGAGGACACGGACCTCGTCGTCGAGGTGGCGGACGACGGGCCGGGGATGCCGCCCGAGGTGCTCGAGCGCGTCGGGGAGCCCTTCTTCACGACGAAGGGCGCGGGCGGGGGGCTCGGGCTCGGCGTCTTCATCGCCCGTTCGATGTGCGAGCAGATGGGCGGCCGGCTGACGATCGAGTCCGCGCCCGGGCGGGGCACGACGGCGAGGGCCCGCGTGCCGTGCCGGCCGGCGCCGAGGCCGGAGGGACATGCCTGAGGCGGCCGGCCGCATCCTCGTCGCGGAGGACGACGACGTCCTGCGCCGTCGGCTCGCCCGCGCGCTGCGGGAGCGCGGCTTCGAGGTCCTCGAGGCCGCCCGCGTGGACGAGGGGCTCCGCCTCGCGGCCGAGTCGCCGCTCACGCACGCCGTCGTCGACCTGCGCCTCGCGGACGGCTCGGGGCTCGACGTGGTCCGGGCGGTGACGGAGGCTCACGCGGGCGCGGCCGTCGTGGTCCTGACCGGCTACGGCAGCATCGCCACCGCGCTCGAGGCGGTCCGGCTCGGCGCGCGGCACTACCTCACGAAGCCGGCCGACGTGGACGAGATCCTCGCCGCGTTCGGCCGGGACTCCCCGGGCGCGCCGCCCTCGCCCCCGGTCGAGTCCGTGCCGAGCCTGGCGCGCGTCGAGTGGGAGCACATCAACCGGGTGCTCGCCGACTGCGGCGGCAACGTGTCGCAGGCCGCGCGGGTCCTCGGCATCCACCGCCGGTCGCTCCAGCGGAAGCTCGCGAAGTTCCCGACGCCTCGCTGAGCCCGCGCGGGCGGTCCTAGAACGCCTTCGACAGGCCGACGAGCACCGAGTACCGCGGCGCGAGCTGGGCGTCCTCCACGTGGCGGTACACCGGCACGAGCACGTGGGTGTAGAGGCCGAGGCCCTCGGCCGTCCGGTAGCGGAGGCCGGCGTTGGCGTAGACGGTCGTCGCGCCGGTCGACGGCACCGTCTCCCCGACGAACGTGCTGCGGCCCTGGCGCACGAGCTTGAGCTGGAGCGAGGGCACGAAGCCGCGGGCCGGGCGGCTCACGGTCGCGGCCGCGATCGCCAGGTTGCCGAAGCGGTAGTCGAAGTCGTTCGTGGTGTTGACCTGGTACGAGCCGTAGAGGCCGATCTCGGTCCGCCCCGGGCCGACGCTCGTCCAGCCGAGCGAGGCGTTGACGTCGCCCGAGCCGGTGCCGGGCTGTAGCGTCGGGTCGAGGATCGTCGTGTCGTAGTCGTCGATCACGTCGTCGGCGCCGGTCGGCAGCTTGACGCCGACGCTCGCGACCAGCGACCGCCGCGGGCCGCCCGCGAGCTTCTGCCGCGCGCCGAGCAGGAGGTCGCCGATCCCGCGAACGTTGTAGCCGGACTGGTATCCGCCGTGCTCGATCTGGTACGTGCGACGGCTGACGACCGGCATGGACGCGAAGAGGGTGGTGGTCGTGAGGAGTCCGTAGGCCACGTCGACCTGCAGGAAGGAGTCGGTGCCGTCGAGGTCCTCGTGGTAGCCGGGGACGAGGCGGCCCTCTTCGATCAGCACCTTGGGGCGCACGACGGAGTCGGTGGCGGCGGACCCCGAGCGGCGGGCGGACATGTCGGTGGTGCGGTAGGACAGCTCGATCTGGAAGCCGCCCTTGCCGAGGAGGCCGGCCTGGCCGCGCGTGAGGATGAGGCAGCACGACGAGTCGCACGCCGCGACCGGCGCGGGCGAGGCCGCCGCCGCCGCGATCGCGGCGCCGAGCAGTGTCCGCCACCACGAGAGATGTCGGCTGGACTGCTTCCGCATGAGGCTCCTTTTGTCGACGGCGAGCGGCCGGGGAAAGCGGGAGTCTAGCAGTCGGGGGCCGCGGGCACCACGGCGGCGAGCGCGGCGGGTCTCAGCGGCGGAGGTCCAGCTTGACCCAGAGCGTGCGGCCCGGCTCGTTGACGCGGGTCGTCGTCGTGAAGCCGGCGACGTCGCCTCCGCCGCGGCTCACGAACTCGGCGTAGGTCGTGTCGAGGAGGTTGTCGACCCCGGCCGCGAGGCGGAGCCCCCGGGCGAGGCGGCACGAGCCGTTCACCGAGAGGACCGAGAACGCCGATGTCGGCCCGAGATCCTGGCCCACGACGTTCCCCTGGCCGATCGCGTAACGGTCCTGCGCGGCGACGAGGCGCGCGAGCCCGGCGATCGCCCAGCGGTCGGTCGCGTACTGCGCGGCGATCCGGCCCTCGAGCGGGGGGAGCTGGGCGAGCGGGCGGTCGTCGGTGGCGTTCGAGCCCCGGACGTAGGCGAGGCTGCCGTCGAGCCTGAGGCGGGGCGCCGGAGTCCACGCGAGCGTCGCTTCTCCTCCCCACGACGACGCGTCGACGTTGCGCGTGATGGTCGTCTTCCGCGTGGCCGTCGTCATGCCGCCCATGCCGCCGGTCCCGGCCGCCTTCTTCTCGTATCCGCTCTGGATCAGGATGAAGTCGGAGATCGTGCTGGCGAACGCGGACACCGAGCCCGACACGGCCCCGGCGCGGAAGAGGAGGCCGGCGTCGAGCTGGGTCGTCCTCTCCGGACGCGTCTCGAACGCGCTCAGCGAAGAGGCGCTCTCCTTGCTCACGAGCTCCCAGTAGTCCGGGGCGCGCCGTGAGTGGCCGACGCCGGCGAAGAGCGTGGCGCCGGACGAGAGGCCGTGCTCGTACCGGAGGAAGCCGCTCGGCAGCGTCTCCCTCCGCTCCAGGCCGGCGGTCGGGTTGGCCATCGTCGTCCCCATCCCCAGCGCGACCCTCTCCCGCTCGTCCCGGCCGCTCCAGCGGTCGATGCGGGCGCCCCCTACGACCCGCCCCTCTCCTCCGGTCTCCCGCGTCAGCTCCGCGAAGACGCCGCCGCTCTCGAAGGTGGCGTCCTCCGCGCGCGGATGGCTCTCGAACGGGTCGGCCGTCTGGTTGGAGGAGCTGCGGACCGTGTGGCGGTTGTCCTGCCAGTCGGCGCCGACGCGGGCGGAGGTCCGCGCGCCGAGGTGGAGCGCGGCGAGCGCGCGGCCGCCGACGGTCCGGCGGTCGGGATTCGACACCGACGGGTTCGGCATCATGGCCGAGCGCGTGAACGTGCGGAGGCTGTAGTTGTCCATCACGTGGTCGACGTAGTTGTAGAAGGCCTGCGCCTCCAGGCTCTCCATCCACGGGGCGACGGCCCGGCGCTCGAGCCGGAGGCCGACGTTCTCGCGGGCGAACTTCACGCCGTCCATCGCGCGGTCGGCGTAGGCGGCCTCGCCGTCGCTCCGCGCCCCCGAGATCTCGACGCGCGTGGCCGCGTCGGGCGTCCAGCCGGCCGCTCCGTTCACGCTCCAGCGCTCGTAGCCCGAGTGGACGGCCTTCCCGCTCCCGTCCTCGTAGTCGTCCATCGCCGAGCGCGAGGCCGCGGCCTGCACGTAGCCCCGGCGGGCGCCGGCCCGGACGTCCGCCACCTGGTCGTTCCGACCGAAGCTGCCGAGCGTAGGCGACGCGTAGAGCCGCAGCTGCGGAGAGTCGAAGCGCGGGCGCTCCTTCTCGAAGAGGACGACGCCGGCCGAGTTCCCCGGGCCGTGGACGACGGTCTGCGGACCCTTCACGACGGTGATGCGCTCGTAGGCCTCGGGGAAGGCGTACGCCGTGGGCGGGTCCATGCGGTTGCCGCAGCCGCCGAGGACGTTCTCGCCGTCGAGGAGCACGCCGAGGCGGGAGCCGGCCATGCCGCGGAGGATCGGGTCGCCGTCGGTGCCGCCCTTCCGGATGACCGAGAAGCCGGGGATCGTCTTCAGGTAGTCCGCCCCGTCGTGGGCCGGGATGGGCTGCCGCGGGGCGCGCGGGTCGGTCTCGACGACGAGGGGCCGCTCGGCGGCGCGGGCGGTGACCTCGACGAACGCCTCGCGCGGGGCGAGCTCGAGCACGAGGTCGGCGCCGCTCTCCGCGTTCCCGGACACCTGCATGTCGTTCCGCACGGCGCGGGCGAAGCCCGGCGCCGAGGCGGTCACCGCGTATCGGCCGGCGGGCAGAGCGTCGAAGGCGTAGCGCCCGTGCGCGTCGGCGAGGACCGAGCGGACGGATGCGGCCAGCGCGGGTCGTACCTCGACGCGGGCGGCGGGCACGGCCGCTCCGGTGGCGTCGCGCACGACGCCCACGAGCCGGCCGGCGGCCTCGTCGGCGGCGGCCGCGAGGCCGTCGGCCAGCGAGCCCGATGCGAGGAGGACGAGGAACAGGCGGACGAGGACGCACGAGGAGCGCATGGCCTCGACCGTAGACGTTCGCGGGCGGCAGCGGAATGCGGCAAGTTGTCGCAGGCCGTCGCGGTCTCGGGCCTGCTACTCTTGGAAGCCGGGGCTTCCCGCGATGAACGACGCGCTCGTCTGGCACCGGCTGCAGTTCGCGTTCACGATCCTCTACCACTACCTCTTCCCCCAGCTCACGATGGGCCTCGCGCTGCTCATCGTCGTGATGAAGACGCTCGGCCTCCGCACGGGAGACGAGGGGTGGGAGAGAGCGGCCCGCTTCTGGATCCGGATCTTCGGCCTCAACTTCGCGGTCGGCGTCGTGACCGGGATCCCGATGGAGTTCCAGTTCGGGACCAACTGGGCGCGCTTCGCGAAGTTCGCCGGCGGCGTCGTCGGCCACACGCTGGCGATGGAGGGCCTCTTCGCCTTCTTCCTCGAGTCGAGCTTCCTGGGGCTGCTCGTCTGGGGCGGGAAGCGCCTCTCGCCCCGCGGCCACTGGCTGGCCGCGGTCGCGCTCTTCCTCGGGAGCTGGCTCTCGGGCTACTTCATCGTCGCCACGAACGCGTTCATGCAGCACCCGGTCGGCTACGAGCTCGCGGACGGCGCCCTGCAGCTCGCCGACCTCCGGGCGTTCGTCCTCAACCCGTGGGCGCTCGCCCAGTACGCCCACACGATGGTGGCCGCCGTCGTCACCGCCTCCTTCGTGATGTCGGCCGTCGGCGCGTACTACGCGCTGAAGGGCCTCCATTCCGACGGTGCGCGCCGCTTTCTCGCCCTCGGGACCCTCGCGGGGGTCGCGTCGAGCGTCCTCGCGGCGTTCCCGACGGGCGACCTCCAGGCCAAGCTCGTGGCCCGCCACCAGCCGGTGGCGCTCGCCGCGATGGAGGGGCGCTTCGAGAGCGAGCCGATGGCGGGGATCGTCCTCATCGGCCAGCCGAACCTCGAGGAGCGCCGGCTCGACAACCCCGTCGTCGTGCCCGGGATGCTGAGCTTCCTCGCGTGGGGCACCTTCCATCGCGAGGTGAAGGGCCTCGACGCGTTCCCGCGCGAGGACTGGCCGGACAACATCGCGCTCCTCTACTACGCCTTCCACATCATGGCCGGGCTCGGAACGGTCTTCATCGCGCTCATGGCGCTGGCGGCCTGGCAGCAGGTCCGCGGGCGGCTCGCCGCGCACCGGCCTCTCCTCTGGGCGCTGATGCTCGCCTTCCCGCTCCCGTACGTCGCCACCGCCGCCGGCTGGATGACCGCCGAGCTCGGCCGGCAGCCGTGGCTCGTCTACGGGCTCCTGCGCACCGCGGACGGCGCGAGCCCCAGCGTCCACGGCGGCACCGTGCTCTTCACGCTCCTCGGCTTCTGCGGCCTCTACACGGTGCTCGGCCTCGTCTTCCTGTTCCTCGTCGGCCGAGAGATCGCCCACGGGCCGGACGCTCCGGGGGAGGCGGCCCGTGGTTGAGCTCTGGTACGCGATCCTCGCCCTGATGCTCGTCGGCTACGCGGTCCTCGACGGCTTCGACCTCGGCGCGGGCGCCGCGCACCTCGTCGTCGCGCGGACGGACGACGAGCGCCGGACGGTCCTCGGCGCGATCGGCCCGTTCTGGGACGGCAACGAGGTCTTCCTGCTCGCGGCGGGCGGCGTTCTCTTCGTCGCGTTCCCGAAGGCGCTGGCGGCCGGGCTCTCGGGCTTCTACCTCGCCATCTTCCTGGTGGTCTGGACCCTCCTCCTGCGCGGGATCGCCATCGAGTTCCGCAGCCACGTCGACGACGCGCTGTGGCGCGCGGCGTGGGACACGGTCTTCGCCCTCGCGAGCGCGCTCCTCGCGGTGCTGTTCGGCGTGGCCCTCGCGAACCTCGTCCGCGGCGTTCCCCTCGACCCGGACGGCTGGTTCAGCCTCGCCCTCTTCACCCACTTCCGCACCGAGGAGCCGGTCGGCCTCCTCGACTGGTACACGGTCCTCGTCGGCGTCTTCGCCCTCGCCACGCTCACGGCGCACGGCGCCTGCTTCCTCGCCTGGAAGACGGCCGGGGCGGTCGAGGAGCGGAGCCGGCGGCTCGCGCTGGCCGCGTTCGCGGCGGTGGCCGTCCTGTGGCCTCTCGTCACCTGGGCGACGCGGGTCGCGAGCCACGGAGCGTTCGCGACGCTCGGCGAGCGGCCGCTCGCGTGGGCGGGCGCGTCGGCCGCCGCGGTCGGGATCGGAACCGCGTTCGTCGGCCTTCGCGCGCGGCGTGGGCTCGTCGCGTTCCTCGGCTCCTGCGCCTACGTGGGCGGGCTGCTCGGCGCGACGGGAGCGGTCCTCTTCCCGGTCCTCCTCCGCTCGACCGCCGACCCCCTGCGGTCGATGACGGCCTTCGCCGCGGCGACGCCGGCGAGCGGGCTGCGGACGGCGCTCGGCTGGTTCGCGGTCGGGGCGCCCCTCGCGCTCGCGTACTTCGTGACGCTGCATCGGCTCCACCGGGGCAAGGTGAGGCCGCCGGAAGACGGCCACGGGTACTGAGCGCCGGGCCGGGCGGAGCCCCGCGCGCGCTCGGGACCCGTTTGTGATTCCATAGCACCCGTGACCGACGCGCCCCCCGACTCCGAAGACCCCTGGGCGTCCCGGCGCCGTGCCTTCCGCGAGCTCCACGCCGCCGGCTGCTTCGTGATGCCGAACCCGTGGGATGCCGGCAGCGCGCGGGCCCTCGCCGGCCTCGGGTTCCCGGCCCTCGCCACGACCAGCGCCGGGGTCGCGTGGTCGCTCGGGCGCGCGGACAACCACCTGGCCCTCTACGAGGCCCTCTCGCGCATCGGCGCGATCGCGGCGGCCGTCGACGTGCCGGTGAACGCGGACTTCGAGGGCGGTTTCTCGATCGCCCCGGAGGGCGTCGCGACGAACGTCACGCGCGCGGTGAGCGGCACGGGAATCGCCGGGCTCTCGATCGAGGACTCGACCGGCGACGTGGACCAGCCTCTCTTCGAACGCGCCCTGTGCGTCGAGAGGGTGCGCGCGGCGCGCGAGGCGATCGACGCGAGCGGCACCGGCGTCGTGCTCACGGCCCGCAGCGAGGGTTTCGTCGTCGGGCGGCCGGACCTCGACGAGACCGTGAGACGGCTCGCGGCCTTCGCCGGGGCCGGGGCGGACTGCCTCTTCGCGCCCGGCATCCGGACCGCCGACGAGATCCGGGCGGTGGTGGAGGCGGTCTCGCCGAAGCCGGTGAACGTGGTGGTGAGCGGCGACTTCACGACGGTCGCGGAGTTGGCCGCGCTCGGCGTGCGGCGCGTCAGCGTCGGCGGCGCGCTCGCCCGCGCGGCGTGGACGGCCTTCCTCGTGGCCGCGCGGGAGATCGCGGGGCAGGGGACGTTCTCGGCGTTCGCGCGCGTCGCGCCGTCCGCCGGGCTCAACGGGATGTTCCTCGAGGAGTGAGCGGACGTGTCGACACGATGGGACGGTCGATCGTGAAGCGGAAGACGGCGGCGGCGGTCCGCACGCGGCGGGCGGACGAGGCGAAGCGGCGCATCGACGGCCGGCACTGCCCGGTGTGCCTCGAGCGGCTGCCGAGCCTCGGCGGGCGGCCCGCGGGCCGCTGCCTCGCGTGCGGGGCGGAGAGAGCGTCCGAGCGACGCTGCGCGAAGTGCCACGAGGACCGCGTCTGGGAGGCCGGCGCCAACGCCGGCTGCGCGGCGTGCGGCCACCACGGCTCGAAGGTGAAGGTCTTCGCCGGCCAGGAGTGGCTGAAGGAGAGCTGAGTCCGCGCGAGCCGCCGGCCCGCGGTCAGGACAGGCCGTAGCGGTGGATCTTCTCGTACAGCGTCCGCAGGCCGATGCCGAGCCGCTTCGCCGCCTGCCGCCGGTTGCCGCCCACCTCGGCCAGCGCGCGGACGATCGCCTCCCGCTCGATGTCCGTGAGGGTGCCGGAGGCGGCTCCGGCCGGGCGGCGGCCGGAGGGCCCGCCCGCCACCGTGCCCGCGCCGCGCGCCGCGAGCACGTCCTGCGCGCGCAGCTCCCGGCCCTCGGCCAGG
>WBZP01005039.1_pt1 | contig 13560 bp, 10 predicted proteins | sample 5204301 | NCBI WGS metagenome assembly WBZP01 (sample SAMN12412401, study PRJNA552823) | activated sludge metagenome | isolation source: activated sludge from nitrification reactor of wastewater treatment plant... | place: USA: Pennsylvania | collected 2017 | reverse complement strand
CTTTTGTTCGCGCGTCAACATGCGTCGGCCCCAGGCCCATGCCGAATGGTTTGCCGGCCACCATATACCGAAGCAGCCACGACTTTGCACCCCCGGGGGTGATCTGGAGCGTCAAGCCGCCACCGTCGCCGTAGAGCCCCGGTTTGCTGAGCTTGGCGACCCGGAGTGCCGAAAGGCGCTGTTGTCGACGTACCATGCGATTTGCTCCGCCAAATAAATTGACTATCAAAACGACTATCAAATCATAGCCGGATTTGGTCGGATTGTCCAAGACCGGCTTGGACAACGATTCTACGTATCTTATTGTTATATTTACTACTTCTGAACCGCATTGGATTGCGTCGGACTACTGGGGAGCGGACTGCGTCTCCGCCAGCGCACCGAAGAAAACCGGCCGCAGGTCGGGGTAGCTGGCTCTTGTGCGATCGCTGGCAATACCTGAATCCGCGTAGCCGTCCTTATCGCCCAGTCCGCGGCCGACGATCGGCGCCGCCGGCAAGTCTCTCGGGGATCGGACTTGCTCACGCCGCCAGCTTCACTCAGCCCGCTGGCTCAGAACAAGGTCTCACGCTTACGGTCAAGCACGGCTCTTCTCAGGGCCCCCGGCGCCGCGTGTCCGGTCTGTGACGAAGCGGTTTCGACCGACTTGTCCGGATCCCCTGCTTGCCGCGCAGCGCGTCAGTCGATATTCCGCAGGCTCTCGACCAAGCCCTTCGCCGCGTCCTCGATAAGGTCCAGCACACGCTCGAAGCCCGCGTCGTTGCCGTAGTAGGGATCGGGTACTTCGGTTTCGGCAAATCGCGTCGAATACTCGAGCAACAAACCCAGCTTGTTTCGATGCTCCGGCGGACAGTCGCGCTCCAGGATCGCCAGGTTGTCGCGATCCATCGCCAGAATTCGATCGAAACCCACGAAGTCCGCATCGACTACGCGCCGCGCCCGTATGCGGGAGAGATCATAACCGCGCCGCAGCGCCGCCTTCTGCGCGCGCACATCCGGCGCCTCGCCGACGCGAGAGCGCAGAGTGCCGGCCGAATCGAGCTCCAGCTGGCGTTCCAGGCCGGCGTTCTTAACGTGTTCGCGGACCACGCCTTCGGCGGTGGGCGAGCGGCAGATGTTGGCGCTGCAAACGAAGAGCAGTTTGATTTTTTTCATCCTATCTTCCTCAGCTTGCTTCGGCGGGTCGGCACGTCATGCACGCGATGGTGGTAGGTCGTGCCGCGGCAACTCGCCAACCTGGCCAACGGCTCAATCGCCGGCTGCCAGCCGCAGTTTTTGCGCCAGCAGTCCGGCCCATTCATACACGGCGTACCAGCCTGCGTAGGCAGCGCTTTCGGTCGGCAGGAAGTCGCGGAATTCCACTTCCTCGCTGTCATCGCTCAGAAATGCCGTCGGGGCCGGAAATACCTCGAAGCCCTGCAACTGGAATTCCGCCAGGGCCCGTCGCATATGGGCGGCATGCGTCACCAGCACGATACGGCGAATTCCCAGTGGCTTGAGCAGCGCCGCCGTGTAACGCGCATTTCCCTCCGTATCGAGGGAATCCTCTTCCAGCCAGCGCGGGTCGACCCCAAAATCCACGCTCAACGTCTCGGCCATCACGCTGGCATAGCTGACATAGCCCGGCGGCGCGCCGCCGCTGACCAGCACCGGAAGGCCGCTTGCCCGCGCCAGCCTGGCGCCATAGCGCAGCCGCTCCAGTGACAGGCGATTCGGTGTCGGCCCTCCGTATTCGGGCATGTAGGGGCGCTGCCCGGCCGCGAGGATCACGATCGCTTGCGCCTTCGACAAATCGTCGGGCCGCAAGACGGCAATGCCTTCCAGGGGCGAAGTCAATAGCTCGACGCTTGCCGATGTACTCAGCAGCAGGGCCAGGATCAAACCACTCCAGGTGATCGCCAGCCCCAGCCGCCGATGCCGGGCTAACAGCAGCAATCCCGCGGCAATCCACAACAGCGGCATCAGGGGTGGCAGGATTAGGTAAGCCAGCAACTTCTTCAGCATGAAGTAGAAAGACATCAGGGCGCCGATCGAGGGGGTGACGAGCCTATTATCCCAGTCTCGATTGCAATTCCCGCTGGCATCATCCGGCCCAGCGACCGACCGGCCGGGATTGGCGGCTACAAAGATAGTCCGACTGACCACCGGACGGGTGATTTACACCCGTTTGTCACTGCAGTTCCGGTTCCAGGGTGCACAAAAGTTCAATACAATTGCAAGGCCATTTTCAAAGCCCGAGGGCGTGGCGAGCCTTGACCGACCAGATTTCCATGCCCCTGACGCAACTGCTGCCGGATTCCATTGTTGCTGCGATCGAGTCGACGCCGGTTCCGCCGTTGCCGCAGGCCTTGTTGCGCCTGCTCGAGGCGGTCGAAGACGACGACGTCTCGATCAAGACCCTGTCCGAGGTGATTGGTCACGATCCGGTTCTGGCCTCGCGCGTTCTGACCGCGGCCAATTCGGCGGCGTTTCGCCGGGGCAAAGGGATCGTTCGGATCGAGGACTGCGTGACGGTCCTCGGCACGCGCATCGTCCGCACCATCGCAACCTGTCTGGCGGTGCAGCATGCCTTTGACCCGCTTCCCCGCGGGCTCAAGGCCGATCTCGCCGAATTCTGGCGTCACGCGCTGCTGGTCGCCGAAACCGCGCGGGTGCTGGCTGTGGAAGCCCGTTCCCCGAGAATGGACGAAGCCTACCTGGCGGGGCTGCTGCACGACCTTGGGGAATTGATGCTGCTCGTCGGGCTGCCGGAGTATGCGGGATTGCTGGCGATCTGCCCGGACGAGGGAACCCTGTCGGGCCTGGAGCAAAAGCTGCTGGGGACGGATCATGCTGCAGTCGGCGCCTGGCTCGCCGATCAGTGGAACCTTGATTCCTTGCTGGCCGACGCGATCCTGTTCCATCACCGCACGGACGCGGAAATCGCCTCCGCCGACGGCCTTTCCCGGCTGCTTTGGGTGGCCCACGCATGGATCGCCACCGGCGAGTTCCCCCCAAACACCGAGGCGATGGTCGGTATCGCCGCCGAGAATCTGCTGGCCCCGCTGACTCAGGCCGGCGAGCGCGTCGCGAAGATCGCCGCCGCCCTGGGGCTGTCCGAGGCCGCGGAAGCGGGCAAGGCGCGACCCCCGTTCCCGACGGTCACAGTCAATGCCGCGCGAATGGATGGCAACGCCGGCACCGACTCCGCGCTGGATGCGGCGGTACGCGACCTGGCTCTGACGCAGCCCTTGCAGAGCGCCCTGTTCGCCCTGGACAGCGACGCGGAGATTCTGTCGTCGCTGCGGGAGTCGGTGCGCGTCCTGTTCGGCCTGGGGCGGCTCGCCTTCTTTCAATTTGATCCGGTCTCGGCGACATTCCGTGGCGCCGACGACGGTACCCAGCCCGCCCTGCTGCGCCAGCTCGTGATACCCCTGGAACCGGCCAGCAGCCTGGTTGCGCTATCGGCCAAGCGCGGCGAGCCGTGCACCTCGTTCGAGGAGACAAACTCCCAGCCTGCATCCCTGGCGGATATCCAATTGCTGCGCGGGCTCGGTGCCGAGCGCCTGATCTGCGTGCCGATGCGAACCAGCAAGCGGATCGTCGGCGTGATGGCCTTCGGTCTTTCCCAGACCCAGTTCGCCCGCATGGGAAAACGCATCACCTGGCTTGCCAGCTTTGGCCGCCTTGCGGCCAAGACCATCGAAGCCTGGCGAGAGTCGAACGAACAGCAAACACAAATTGAAGCCGCCGTGGTCGGACGCTTCGAGCGACAGGCACACCGGGTAGTCCATGAAGCCGGCAATCCGCTGGGCATCATCAGGACCTATCTGACGCTGCTTGGGCGCAAACTCCCGGACGGCAGTCCGCTGCACGAAGATCTTACGATCATCGGCGAAGAGATCGACCGCGTGACCAGAATTGTCGAAGGCTTGGGCGAGATGCCGACGGAAGAAAGCGATGCCGACCTCAACACGCTGGTGCGCGAAATGATTTCGTTCTACGACAGTGCCTTGTTCGCGCCGCGCGGAATAGCGGTGGAGCAGTCCCTCGCGGCCGGGCCGGCGCGCTTTGTCGGCGACCGTGACGCCGTCAAGCAGATTCTGCTCAATCTCTGCAAGAACGCCGCTGAGGCGATGCACCAGGGAGGACGCTTGACGATCGGCACCGCGCCCAGCGTATTCGAGGGGGGCCGGCATTATGCCGAACTGCGCGTTGCCGACACCGGTCCCGGCTTGGCCGTCGACGTACTGCAACGGCTCGAGGCGGGCGCCCAGGAGCAACCGGCCGGCCGGCGCGGAATCGGCCTTAGCGTTGTGACGGCGCTGGTCCGCCGGCTTGACGGCAAGCTTATATGCAAGACCCTGCCGGGGGAGGGTACAATCTTTTCGGTTCTGATCCCGGCCGCCGCGACGGCCACGCTCGAGGAGACGTGATGAATGCCGATCCGATGGCCTTCGGGAGGATCGTCCCGCAGAAGCCGACGCCGGCGCCCGAACGTCTCCTGATCGTCGAGGATGAAGCACGCTTGCGCCAGGGCTCGGCGCTGCTGCTGTCGCGCCCGGAACGCGAAATCGTCCAGTGCGGCACCGGCGAGGAAGCCCTCGAACGACTGGCGGAACAGGACTTTGATGTCATCCTGCTCGACCTCAACTTGCCCGGCATAGGCGGCATGGAGGTGCTGAAGCGGATCAACGGCGCGGCCCTGGGCATCTCGGTAATCGTCGTCAGCGCCGACAACCAGATCGATTCGGCGATCCAGGCGCTGCACCACGGCGCCAACGAATTCATACGCAAACCTTACAAACCCGAGCATCTCGAACGAACCGTCGAAAACGCGTTGCACCGCCGCTGCCTGGAACGCAGCCACGCCTTTATGACGTCCCGGCTGGAACAGTCCGAGCGGCTGCATCGTTTCCTGGTGGAGGAGTCTCCGGACATCATCTACACGCTGGACGACGAGGGGCGTTTCATGTTCATCAGCAGGCGCGTCGAGACGCTGCTCGGGTTCCAGAGCAAGGATTTGATCGGAAAGCACTATTCCACGCTGGTGCGCGAGGAGGATCGCGACAAAGCGCAATACGCCTTCAATGAGAGGCGCACCGGAGACCGGGCCAGCAGCAATGTGGAAATCCGCCTGCAGCGGGAGGACGGCACCGGCTACCTGCATTTCGAGAACCGGTTCATTGTCACCATGCTGAGCGCGTCGGGCCTGTACGAGGGCGGCGACGACAGCCGCCCACAGCGCTTCGTCGGCACCTATGGCGTCGCGCGTGACATTACCGATCGGAAGCAGGCCGAGGAAGTGGTCAGCTTCTACGCCTACCATGACCAGCTCACCCGCCTGCCGAATCGAACGCTGTTCGGCGACCGGCTGGAACTGGCATTGCGCCATGCCAATCGCAACAAGACCCTGGTGGCGGTTATCTTTATCGACCTGGACCGCTTCAAGCTGGTCAACGACACCTACGGACACGGCGAAGGCGACCGATTGCTGAAAAGCTTTGCCGAGCGCCTGTCCGGCCTGCTGCGCTCGGCCGATACGCTGGCACGCCAGGGCGGCGACGAATTCACGATAATCCTGCCTGATCTGGCGCGCGCCGAAGATGCCACCTTCATTGCCGAAAAGATCGTCGACTCGATGCGCAAGCCCTTCAATGTCGCCGGCCAGGACTTTATCGCGTCGGTCAGCATCGGTATCGCCGGATACCCGCGCGACGGCGAAACGCCGGAGGCCCTGATGCGTCATGCCGATCTGGCGATGTACAGCGTCAAGAGGAGCGGCAAGAACGCTTTCGCGTTCTTCAACGCCGAAATGAGTCAGGGACACGGCGATCGAATCACCCTCGAGAACAACTTGCGCCGTGCCGGCGAGCGCGGTGAATTGGAGCTCGTCTACCAGCCACAGGTCAGTGCGTCACAGCGCCGGATGCTTGGCGTAGAAGCCCTGCTGCGCTGGCGCCACCCCACCCTGGGCGTCATCGACCCGCCACGCTTCCTGGCACTGGCCGAAGATGCCGGCTTCATTCATTTGGTCAGCGACTGGGTGCTCAACGAGGCCTGCCGGCAGATCGCCTGCTGGCATTCGGCCGAACACCGGGGCTTGCGCATCTCGGTCAACCTCTCGCCGCGCGAATTCGAACGCGACGATATTGTCGACCGCGTCACCGCCGCGATGAAGGCCCATGGATTGCCGGCGGGGACGCTCGAGGTCGAGATCACGGAAAACCTGCTGCTGCAGGATGTCGAACGCGTGATCGACAAGGTGCGCACGCTGCGCGGTCGCGGTGTGCGCGTCGCGATCGACGATTTCGGCACCCGCTACTCGTCACTCAACTACCTCCGGCATTTCCCCGTCAATTGCATAAAGATCGACCAGTCGTTCATCCGTGGCCTGGGCAGCGATGTTGGTGCATCGGCCATCGTCAGTGCTTTCATCGGCATTGCCCAGGGCTTCGATTTGCAGTTGGTCGCCGAGGGGGTCGAAACCGACATCCAGGTTGCCTCGCTGCGCAGCCTTGGCTGTGACACGATGCAGGGCTATCATTTCGCCCGGCCCATGGCCGCCGCCGCGGTGCAGGACATGTTGATCAGCTATCCCGCGACAGCAGGCTAGGCAATCGAATCCCGCAGACCAGGGAGTGGCCTCTCGCCCAAGAGCCTGCGTGGCGAGCGAAAGACGCCAATCTGATATTCTTGTCCGTTCCCAGCCTTGGCTAAGACTCCATACGCACACCCGATGCTCGCCACCAGTTGCTCGTTCTGCCAATATGAAAACGTACCCGGCTCACGCTTTTGCGCCAAGTGCGGTTCGCCGATGCATCTCAAGGTCTGCCCGAATCCGCGATGCGGCAAGGTCAGCGACGTAGGCGCCGCGGTCTGCGAATCATGCGGCCAGGAATTCCCCCGCATAGCGGTCGCCACGCCGGGCGCCACGCCGGGCGCCGAAGCCCCCGCTGAAAGCAAACCGCCGGAGAGTGCGCCGACCACAACCGCCGAGACCAAATCGCGGATGCCGGCTTGGCCGCTGGTGATCATGGCGATCGTCGCCGGCGGTCTGCCGCTTCTGTGGGCCAACCGCACCCATCTGCCGACGCCAAAACCCTGGCAGGGGGCAGCTCCCGATCCTTCGAAATCCGCAGTCGCCACGCCGCCGGCCGCTACCCCGACTCCGCCGGCCGCTTCCGCCCCGACACCGCCACCGGCTGCCGTCGATGTCGTTCCGCCGTCACCGCCCGAGCCGGTCAAGACGGCGACGTCGAGCGGCGCCGATACGGCACCGGCGGCCGCCGCGGCCACTGCGGCGGCCGACGCCGATGCCAAGAACCACCCGCGTCCGCGGACCACCGGCAAGGCTGCCAAGAGAAGCTCCAAGCGCTCATCCAAGAAGGCGGAACCGCCACGTCCCTGCACCGAGGCGGTCGCCGCACTTGGACTTTGCGATCATCCCGAGCAGGCTGCGAAGTGAATGCCCTAGCCCGCCGGCTGGGCCTTTTGCTGGGGCTCCTGTGCTGCTGCGTGGTGGCGTCTGGCGCGTGGAGCGCCGACCGCGTGCGAGTGGTCGTCGCCGGGTCCGAGCGCGGCACCAATGCACTGGTCGTCCGCGACATCGCGAAGTACGTTGCAAGACTTGCCGACCTGGATTTCGATATTCGCCACGCCCAGGGCTCCGCGGATGCACTGTCCCGGCTGCGCGACGGTGGCGGCCTCCAGTTCGCGCTGCTGCAGGCTGACCTGGCGGAGGCCTTTCTTGGCGCCGCCGCGCGAGGCAATGTCGAGGCTGGCCAGTTGCTGGCCCCGGTTCGCGTCCTCGCGCCGCTCCATGAGGAAGAGGTCTACTTCATCGTGCGCAGCGATTCACCGATGAATTTCGTGCACGAAATCGAGAATGCGCGAATCAATCTCGGGCCGCCACGCGGAGATACCGCGCTGACGGTGACCACGCTTTACCGGCTGATGTTTGGCACCGCGCTACCGGAAACGCAGGCGAGCTTTGATTCGCATCAGAACGCCCTCGTCAAGCTGACCGAAAAGACGGTCGATGTCGTCGCTCTGGTCGCTCCGCAGGCGGCCAAGCTTCTGACCGACATGACCTCGGATGCGAGGCGTTTCGTCAAGCTGCTGAAATTCGACGCGAAGCGTCCCGGCACGGAAAAGACGCTGCAGGTCTACTCGACGAAGACGATCCCAGCGTCGATCTACCCCAACCTGCTGGACGAAGATCTGTCGGCACTTGTCGTCCGGGTCTATCTGGTGAGTTACGGCCGCAACGACGTCCTGCAGGCCCGCTTCGCCAATGCCTGGTGTCAGAACCTGCCGCGCCTGCTCACCGAAGGTTATCCCGGTCTGCGCAGTGTCGAGCTGGCGCCGCAGCCGCTCGTTAACGGTTGGAACTACTCGCGGCCCTTCGAGCGCGAACTGCGCGCATGCATGGAAGACAAGCGGCCGCCGGCGGAGTCCTGTTCGCCAGAGGAGCGTGTACTGGGCCTTTGTGGGTAAACAGCGGCGCGCTCTGCTGGCCGTCGCGGCGATCCTGTGCGCGACTGCCGTCGCCGACGAGTTGCCGCCGACCTCGAACTACCTCGGTGAAATCCGCCGCGATGCGAATGGCAAGCTGATTGCGGTACCGGCGCCGCGCGGCGCCCCTGCCGGTCAGCCTCCTGCGCCCTCCGCGGGGCCGACGCGCGTCCTGCGTGTTGGCCCCGCGGCGCCGACGCACACCATCGCGGCTGCGGCCGCATTGGCCAAGGACGGCGACACGATCGAGATCGAAGCCGGAGACTACGCCGGCGACGTCGCGGTCTGGACCCAGAACAATCTGACCATCCGCGGCGTTGGCGGTCGCGTGCGCCTCGTCGCCGCCGGCGCCAGCGCGGAGCAGAAAGCCATCTGGGTCGTCCGCGGCGGTAGCGTTACGGTCGACAACATCGAATTCACCGGCGCCAGGGTGCCGGACAGGAATGGCGCCGGGATTCGCTTCGAAAAGGGCCGCCTGATCATCCGCAATTGCCGTTTCGTGGACAACGAAAACGGGATACTCACGGCGGGAGGTGACAGCGAGCTGGATATCGAAAACAGCGAGTTCGGCCACAATGGCGCCGGCGACGGCTACAGCCACAATCTCTATGTCGGCGCGCTGCGCAAACTGCGCGTCACCGGCAGCTACTTTCACCACGCCAGGGTTGGCCACCTGCTCAAGAGTCGCGCCGCGGAGAACCACATCCTGTACAACCGCCTGACGGACGAAAGCGGCGGGCGCGCCAGCTATGAGCTGGAGTTTCCCAACGGTGGTATCGCCTACGTGATCGGCAACGTGGTCGAACAAAGCGCCACCAGCGAAAACTCGACGATGATCTCTTTCGGCGCCGAAGGCTATCGGCACCCGGCCAACGAGCTTTACCTGATCAACAACACCCTGATCGACAACCGGCCGGACAGCGGCGTGTTTCTGTCGGTCAAGCCCGGCGCCGGCGTGGTCAAGGCCTACAACAACCTGCTTCTTGGCAAGCGGCTGCTGAACACGGGGATCGACGGCGTATTCATCAACAATCCCAACGTCAAGTCCGGCGCGTTCATCCTGGCCGACAGGCACGATTACCGGATACAGCGCGAAAGTCCGCTGCGACGCAGCTTCGTGGCGCCCGGCGCGGCGAATGGCGTCGATCTGGCGCCAACGATGGAGTACGTGCATCCCGCCGCAACCCGGCGCCTGACGACTACGCCAACGCTGCCCGGTGCACGCCAAACCCTTGAGCCGGACAACGTCGCCCCTGACTAGGGGACGGCGCGCCGCAGCAGGGACGAGCTACGACCTCATGACTTCTTGCTGTGCGGTTTTCCGCCTTTGAAAATCTGGCTGAACGTGAACTTGACGAGGGTCGAAACAAACAGCCAGTCCGAAATGTGTTCGTCCTGGAACCAGGCGAGCATGAACTTGTTGGCCTTGCCCAATTTGACCTCGAGCTCCCGCAGGTCGGCCACATAGGTTGTCACCGGCCCGTAATAATCGGTTTCCGGCCCAACCGGGATGAACTGGAACCCCATGCGATCGAGCAGGTTCGCCAACCCCTTTTCCATTGCCGCATACCAATAGCGAACACCATTCTGGCGGCTGTATCGATACATTTCGCGATACATGCCGAGCATGATCAGCGGGCTGCTGGTGCGTCGATTTCTCCCGGTGATGGTCTTGGTCTGCGGGCCGATGGATTCGGCTCCGCCTTTTTCCTGAAACTCCTTGGAGACACCCTGCAACGAGTCGCCGGAGCGGCGGCGAAAGCTCTTTTTCACGATAAGGCGCGATATCTCGCCGCTTTCCGGCCGCGGCGGGAATTTGAAGTCGGGGAATACCGTGCAGTGTTCTTCGAACGGGAAATCCTGGTTCGGGTCGGCGAGCACCAAGCGCACAGTACCGACCACCACGCCGCCAAGATCCTGGGCCGCCATGTGAATCGAGCGCTCGTCGAAGTGATCGGCTTCCAGCCCGCTCTCGTATTCCGACTGATCGAGGTAATTGCATTCGGCGCAATAGACCTCGTAGCGAAGCCTGGCTATCTCGGCAAAAAGCGCCGCGTCCTCCTGACGGGAATGCAGCCGCCTGAAGGAAAAATAGGGAACGATCAGGTCCTTCTTGCCACCCCCGGTCAGGATATCGACGAGCATACAGGGTGCGTCTTCCGCAGGACCGCGTCAGAACGAGTACTTGAGTTCCGAATACACCCTGTCCTGGGCGCTGTAACGACCGAAAAACCCGGTGACCGGACCGTGGAACGCGTCGACGCCGACTACCAGACGCCAGTTCTTCTCGAAGTTCCAGTTCAACTTGGGGCGCACCATCCAGTCGCCACGGTTAAGACTGGACACCCACAGGATTTCACCCTCCAGCTTGGGTGCGAGCTTGCCGTTCAGCAAAAGGCTGTAGCCGCTCTCGCGCTTTTCCGGAATGACGTCGGGATCGTTGTTGCTGGTGATGCTCTGAAACAGCTGAACATTGAAACGGGTCTCGGAGAGTGACGAAAAGTTGAGCCCGACGACCCAGTCGAGCGTATTTTGCTGCACGACACCATCAGCGCTCGGGCGCAGCACGGTAAGCGGCAGACGGCGACCGTGGGTGTAAACCGTCTCGGCCTTCAGCACCATGTTGCCCAAATCCTTCGCGAGGGTTCCACCGATCTGCGAAATGCGATCATGCCGGGCCTGATAGGAAATTCCGATCGGCGAGCTCGCGTCCGGGATCTGATAGAAAGTGGCCGAGGCGTCCATGCTGCGATAGTAGAACGCCGACAGATCCCAGCCCTTGATCAGCCAGGAGCCGCGCGCCCCATAGTTGCTGTTGCCCAGTTTGGTCGCCGGCTTGACCTCGTTCAGATACCCCAGCGGAAGCACTTGATAGGGGTAGAACTCCGTGCCCGGCTTGCCATCCGACCCGAAGGGTTTGCCGATTTCGTCGTAGGTCGCCACCGGAATCCATAACAGTTCGCCGTGAAAGTCGCTGCCGAAATACTCCGCGCGCGCCGCCCACTGGGGAATTCGCAGGATGTTGAATTCCGGAAGAATGAATTGCCTCAGGTCGCGCGCTGAAACCACGTCGGCGAAGAACAACCCGACCATCTCGCCCCATATCACGTGCTGGCGGCCGAGACGGAGGTCCCAACTGCCGAGACTGGTGTCAATGTAATTCTCGCGCAGCACGACATTGAACTGCTGATCGTGGCGCGCATCGGCGCCGTAGTAGTTGGTCACCGAAAATACCGGATCATAGTCAACGCGGGCGCTCAGTTTCCATTTGAAGCCAGTCCCGAGACCCGTCCCGGTCTTGCCGTGACTGCCGAACTCGAGACGGCCAAGCATCTTCGACCAATGGGACGGGCTATCGTAAGCGCGGGCAACCTCCACTTGTGCGAATCCTTGCAAGGCGGACAGAGGCCCCTCGGGCGCCGGCGCCGGCGCCGGCTGCCGCGCGGCGGCGTTGCGCGCATCGTCCTCTGCCGCCTGGCGCATCAAGGCTTCGATTTCATCATCCGCGCTGGTAGCGGGTTCCGCCGCACCGGCCATCGCGCTTATCACAAGCATTGCCGCGGCAAGCGCCGATCGCCCGCCAAGACTGGATCGTTTCACTAGTGTGCCCCCCCCGCGGGAATCCCGAGACTGGCGCGGGCATCGCCGCCGCTGGTATCCAATTCGCGCGCCACAGCTGCGGCGAGGTAATCCTGAACTCTGGCAATAGCCCACTCGCCGCCGCGACGGACCCCCAGTTCCTGAATCGAGCCGTCTTCGACACGCACCAAGCGATTCGCCATATCAACGACGCGCTGATCGTGGGTCGAAAAAATGAACGTCGTCTTCAACTTCTGGTTGATTTCCTGCATCAAGTGAAGAATCTCGGTGCCGGTGGCCTTGTCCAGATTCGCCGTCGGTTCGTCCGCCAGTATGATGGCGGGCTGGATCGCCAGTGCACGGGCGATCGCCACGCGCTGGCGCTGACCGCCGCTCATCTGGTTCGGCCGATGGCCCATGTACTTGGAAAGTCCAACCATGTTGAGGAAGTACTTCACCCGCTGCTTGCGCTCTTCCTTGGAAACATCGCTGCGATAGAGCAGCGGGTATTCGACATTCTCCGCCGCGGAAAGAACCGGCAGCAGATTGAAGGTCTGGAAGATGAACCCGGTAGTCCGCGACCGCAGATCCGCCAACTCATCGCTCGAAAGGCAGGTCACCTCTTGATCATTGATGAAGATCTGCCCCTCGGTTGGCATATCAATGCAGCCGATCATGTTGAGCAGCGTGGTCTTGCCGCTCCCGGAGGGGCCGGAAATGGCAAGGAACACCCCCTGCTCAACCTGCAGTGTTATATTTGCAAGAGCTTGGACGATCTGGTTACCAAGAAGGTAGTCCTTGAATACTCTCTCGACCCGTACGACATGCATCGGAAGCTCCAATTTCGCCGGTCCGCGGACCGACCTTGACCGTTACTTTACTATATTGCACGCGAGGATTCAGTATGATGAATCAAAAGACACGTAAGCGTTTCGGCGGCAGTTCCCCAATCTTGCGGACCCTACCAACCGGTTTCGCCGCGCTGTTGCTTGCCCTGCCGGTAATGGTGGCAATCGTGTCGGGTGGCGCGCGCGCGGCGGAAGGCCCGGCCGACCCGACCCAGGCGCAGGCTGTCGAGATCCTGAAGCGCGCCGACCAGATCCGTTTTCCGAGTGAAGGATTTCAGGTCGACATTGCAATCACCTCACGCCACGCCGACCAGACGACCGAAGCGCGCAAGTACGAGGTGCTGTCCAAGGGCAATGACAAGACGGTGGTGAGCGTGACCGAGCCGGCGTCGGAACGCGGCCAGATCATCCTGATGAGTGGCCGCGATCTTTGGGTTTTCCTCCCCAGCGTGTCGCAGCCGGTGCGGCTGTCCCTGGCACAGCGACTGACGGGCCAGGTGGCAAACGGCGATCTGGCCCGCGCCAATTTTTCCGGTGACTACTCGCCGAAACTGTTGCGAACCGAGACGATCGATGGCGAGCAATACCATGTTCTGGAACTAACTGCGGTGGACCGCAGCGTCACCTACCAGCGCGT
>WBZP01005038.1_pt1 | contig 13562 bp, 10 predicted proteins | sample 5204301 | NCBI WGS metagenome assembly WBZP01 (sample SAMN12412401, study PRJNA552823) | activated sludge metagenome | isolation source: activated sludge from nitrification reactor of wastewater treatment plant... | place: USA: Pennsylvania | collected 2017 | reverse complement strand
ATCGAACTTCTTGGACATCACCAGCGCATCGATCTCTTCTGCGACAAACTGCGCTTCATCATCTTCATCAGGAGCCACCACAATTTGGATGGGTTCTCCGTCGCCGCGCTGGGTCCACAGCGTCTTCCCATGTCGCGCGGTGTTCTTTTCGATCACCGCGTTGGCTGCATGCAGAATGCCTCCGGTCGATCGATAATTTTCTTCCAGCTTGATGACTTTCGCACCGGGAAACTGCTGTTCAAACTGCAGGATGTTGCGACTGTCTGCGCCGCGCCATGCATAGATCGACTGATCATCGTCACCGACGACAGCCAGGTTTCCGTACTTTTTGCAAAGGAGCTGAAGGAGCGCAAGCTGACAGTGGTTTGTGTCCTGGTATTCATCGATCATCAGGTAGCGGAATCGACTCTGCCAGCGACTCCTTACGTGCTCTTGTTCGGTCAGCAGTCGCAGCGTTTCCACCAGCAGATCATCAAAGTCGAGCGCATGCAGCGATCGCATTTTCTCGACATAGCGCGGATACACTTCAGCGGTGAAGCCATCGTATTCACTGACAAAGCGCGCTCTGCGAACCTGCATCAAAAAGTCTTGCGGAGTGAGTCCCGCATTCTTGGCGCGACTGATGCGACTTAGGATCGACTTGACCTCTAGCTTGCGTCCATCCATGTGCGCATGACGCAAGATCTCGCGAATCACACCGAGCTGATCGGAGGTGTCGTAGACCGAAAATCCCGACGGCATTCCCAGCGCGGCCTGCTCACTCTTTAGGATCACCAGACCGAGCGCGTGAAACGTCGACAGCATCACACCGCGCGCTTGTCCGCCCGTGCAGAGTCGGTCCACTCGCTCGCGCATTTCCTCTGCGGCCTTGTTGGTAAAGCTCACCGCCAAGATGGACTCTGGACGGACTCCCTTTTCCAGAAGGTGCGCAATCCGATAGGTGATGACGCGCGTTTTTCCCGATCCTGCACCTGCCAACACAAGGAGCGGACCCTCGGTGGTCTCGACCGCCTGGCGCTGCGGCGGGTTTAGGTCACTGAGCCGAATCGCCATGGCTCGGCACGGAAGCACAAGTTTCCGGCTTGAGCCAAATTTTTCGGCTATAGTCCGCCGCCATGTTTGCTTCAATTGCTCGACATCCGTTTCGCTTTTTGACCCTTGGAGGCTTTCTCTCCGTCGGGTTATTGGTCTGGGCGCTGCCTCCAGAGACTGGCGCACAGGCCGCTGCACAGTCCGCCAACGCCCCCGCAAAAAAGGCCGATCCCAAGCTGATGTATCCGCCCACCAAGACGGTTGACCAAGTCGATGTGTATCACGGCGAACAGGTCAAAGATCCGTATCGCTGGCTGGAATCACTCGACTCAGAAGAGACGCGGCAGTGGGTGCAAGCGCAGAACAAAGTGACGTTTGGGTATCTGGAACAGATCCCCGGTCGCGACAAGATCAAGCAGCGGCTGACGGACCTGTGGAACTACGAAAAGTATTCGCCTCCGCAGCACGAAGGGGGTCGCTACTTCTATTCCTACAACAGCGGACTCCAGAACCAGAGCGTGCTGTATACGCTGACGTCGCTCGACGCACCGCCGCAGCTTTTGCTGGATCCGAACACGCTCGCCAAAGATGGCACGGTCGCGCTGAGCGGAGTCGGTGTCAGCCACGATGGGAACCTGCTCGCGTACGGACTGTCGGCGGCGGGATCGGACTGGCAAGAGTGGCGCGTGCGTGATGTCGCCACCGGCAAAGACCTTGCGGACATCGTCAAGTGGATCAAGTTTTCCGGCGTTGCGTGGACCAAGGACAACAAGGGCTTTTACTACGGACGCTTCGACGAGCCGAAGGCAGGCGCCAAGAGCCTGGAAGACCTGAACTTCTTCCACAAGCTCTACCATCACAAGCTGGGAACGGATCAGTCGCAAGACACGCTGGTCTACGAAGACAAGGTTCACAAGGAATGGCAGTTCGTTCCAGCGGTGACGGATGACGGAAAGTATCTGATCATCACGGTGGCGAAGGGAACCGACGACAAGTACCGCATCCTGTACCAAGACTTGAGCAAGCCCGGCAGCAAGATCGTCGAGCTGGTCGATAACTTCGATGCAGAGTACACCTTCGTCGACAACGATGGTCCGGTCCTGTACTTCAAGACGGATCTGAAGGCGCCCAAGAACAAGCTCATCGCGATTGACATTCGCAAGCCCGCAGAGCGTCGCGAGCTGATCGCAGAGTCCAGCGATACGCTTCAGCATGTGTCGCTGGTGAACAACCTGTTTGTGGCGACCTATCTGCACAATGCGACCACGCAGGTGAAGGTGTTTGACAAGACCGGCAAGCTCGTCAAGGACGTGACGCTGCCGGGGCTCGGAACCTCGATGGGCTTTGGTGGGCGACGGAACCACAAAGAGACATATTATGCCTTTACGAGCTATAATATGCCGCCCACGATCTATCGTCTGGACCTGACCACGTTCGATAGCAAGGTCTGGAAGCAGCCGCAGCTGAAGTTCAACCCGCAAGACTTTGAGACCAAGCAGGTGTTTTATCCGAGCAAGGATGGCACCAAGATCTCGATGTTTTTGACGCATCGCAAAGGGCTTACGCAAAGCGGACAGAATCCGACGTACTTGTACGGATACGGCGGCTTCAACATTCCGATCGTGCCTGGCTTCAGCGTCGCTGACCTTGTGTGGATGGAGCACGGCGGAGTCATCGCGTACGCCAACCTTCGCGGTGGTGGAGAATACGGTGAAGAGTGGCACCGCGCGGGTACCAAGCTGCGCAAACAGAATGTCTTTAACGACTTCATCAGCGCGGCAGAATGGCTGATTCAGAACAAGTACACCTCGACTCCCAAGCTGTCGATCGCGGGTGGATCAAACGGTGGTCTGCTCGTCGGTGCGTGCATTACGCAGCGGCCCGATCTGTTTGGCGCAGCGATTCCTGCGGTGGGCGTGATGGACATGCTCCGCTTCCACAAGTTTACGATCGGCTGGGAGTGGATCGATGACTACGGATCTTCGGACAACGCAGAGGAGTTTAAGGCGCTGCGAGCGTACTCTCCGTATCACAACATCAAGCCGGGAACGAAGTATCCAGCGACGATGGTGACGACGGCGGATCACGATGATCGCGTGGTTCCGGGTCACAGCTTCAAGTTCGCGGCGGCCTTGCAAGCGGCGCAAGCGGGACCGGCTCCGACCTTGATTCGCATTGATGTCCGCGCAGGTCACGGCGCTGGAAAACCAACCAGCAAGCGCATTGATGAAGCAACCGATCGACTGTCCTTCCTGGGCAATGTCCTGGGTGTCGACTTCACGAAGTAAAGGGGATTCCCATGGCTGGTAGCGTAAACAAAGTCATTGTCATTGGTCATCTCGGAGCGAACCCCGAGGTCAAGTATCTGCCGTCGGGACAGCCTGTCTGTGAGATGCGCATTGCGACCAGCGAGACGTATCGCGATCGCAACGATCAACCGGCAGAGCGTACGGAGTGGCACCGCATCGTGGTGTGGGGCAAGACGGCGGAAAACTGCGCGAAGTTTTTGCAAAAAGGTCGTCAGGTCTACATCGAGGGTCGGCTTCAGACGCGCTCGTGGGACGACAAAGAAGGCAAGAAGCAGTACATGACCGAGATCGTCGCAAACTCGGTGGTGTTCCTGGGTGGTGGCGGTGCGCGTGAAGAGGGTGCGCACAGCGGTGGTGGCTACGCGTCCCGTGAGTCGTATGGCGGAGGAGGAGGAGCCAGCGGCGGTGGTTACGGAGGAGGCGGCGGAGGAGGCGGCGGCGGTGGTTACGGAGGAGGAGGCGGCGGCGGTGGCAATCGGTATGCGCGTCCGGCTCCTGCAGAGGCGGCCCCTGCGATGCACAATGATCCGGGGGACTTCGCGGCGGAAGACGACATTCCGTTCTAGTCTGTGTCAGCCGCTTGTGGTTTCGCCCGGATTACCGCTGGGCGCAGCCAGGTAGCGGCGAAACTTGGGCAACAGCGCCGCACTGCCAGCGACGGCGGCAAGTCCGATGATGCTGGACAGTGTGATGGCGCGGCGGACACCCATCATGCCGGCCAAGATGCCAAGCTGGGTGTTGCCGAGCATCGGTCCGCTTAGGTACGAGATCATCTCGATGCCGGCCAGTCGTCCGCGCAGCTCGCTCGGAATGGTCTGGTTCCAGATGGTGGATCGGTAGACGCCGCTGATCATGTCGGCGTAGCCAGCGGCCATCAGGAAGGCCATCGCAATCGGAAAGGATCGCGATGCGCCAAAGCCGATCATGAGCGCGCTCCAGCTTCCGGCGGCCCAGATCACCATCATGCCGTGACGACGGATGCTTCGTGTCCAGCCGCTGGTGATCGATCCGAGCAGCGCGCCAATCGCCATGCCGCTGTGCAGCCAGCCGAGGTAGCTTGCGCCGCCGTTTTGGGTCTTGGCAAACTCCTCTGCGATGGCGGGGAACAGCAGGTTGGGCATCGAAAACGTCATCGCGACAATGTCCACCACGTAGGTTCCAACCAGCTCTTGACGGCTCATCGCGTAACGGAATCCTTCCGAGATCGACTGAAGGGAAAAGCGCGAGCTTGCAGAGGCGGTCGGAATATTATGCAGAGAAAATACCGCAATCATGGCTGCACAGAAGGTCAGTCCGTCGAGAAAGAACGCCAGCGCTGGACCTTGCTTGGCCAAGATGAGTCCCGCGAGCGCTGGTCCGGCAATCGCTCCCACGTTGTAACGGAACGAGCTGAGCACCCCGATCGTCGCCATGTCTTCGCGCTTCACCAGCAGCGGTGTCAGCGCTTCGATCGCCGGACGATGGACACCGCTGAGGATCGCAGTCAGCGCAGACGCCACGATCAGAATCGGTGCAGACAGCATTCCCTTCCACGCGAGCGCCGACAGCAGAAACACACACAGCGCCATTCCGGCTTCGCTCAGTAGCAGCAGCTTGCGTCGATTCACTGCGTCGGCGAGCGCTCCCCCAAACAGGCCCCCAACCACCGAAGGAACCAGCTGAATCACACCGAGCAGTCCCAGCAGCTTGGGCGAGTGCGTCAGCTGATACAGCGCAAACGGCAAGGCTACGTAGCTCAGCATCGAGCCAAGCAGCGAGACAAACTGACCGAAGTACAGCACGCGAAAGTCGCGATGAAGCCGCAGCGGCGCAATATCAGGAAGGATGGCCATGGCAGTTGCGTGATTGTGGCACAGCCAGCGGTCGTGCAGCGGTGGGCTGATGTAGGAATCGCGTGCATGGATCGATTGTTTCCGTCGCTGAAAAAATATTTCTCTGAACCTGTAACCAAACGCTGGGCTGCTTCGTGAAGTGTTTGGAGGTCGTAAACAATGACAAGCCAAGCGCCGGTTTCTTCTTCAGCGGTTTCTGTATCTGTGCGAGCAAGCGACTCTGTCTCTGGCTCCGTATCGGGCTCTGATGTTGGCTCTGATGTTGGCTCTGATGTTGGCTCTGCTGGTCCTTCGGGGGCGCTGCGTTCTGCTGATTCTTCGACGCGCCGGACGATCAAGCTGGGACACATTCAAGCGCTTTCAGGAGCGGTGTTCGCGCTGTTTCTGCTGCTGCATCTCATCACGGCGATGTCAGGAGCTTTCGGCATCGCAGCCTACGATCGAACGCTGTTGGCACTGCGCAGCGTGTACCGATCGAACCTGCTGCTGGAGCTGGTGATGATCGGACTTTCGGGCACAACACACTTTGTCTGCGCGATCGTACAGATGATTCGTAGACGCAAAGTCGTTGCATTACGCGGACCGTGGTGGATGAAGCTACATCGGCTGTCGGGCTACTTTTTGATGGTCGTGATCATCGGTCATGTCTTTGCGACGCGGATTGCTCCGACGCTGGCGACTGGACCTACGACCACTCACGCGGCGGACTTTGCGTTTTTGGCGTTTGCGACCTTGACCGCGCCAGCGTTCTTTGGGCCGTACTATCTGCTGCTTGGGATCGCGGGCGCGCTGCATCTGTCGTTGGGTCTTCACCTGGGCGTTCGGATGCTGGGACTGCGTACGCAAGGAAGCGGAGGTGCGCCTTCTCGGCTGCATCTTTGGCTGACGTTTGGCGTTACAATCTTGGTGACAGTGGGTGTGCTGGGGATTTTGGTGCGCGCAGATCAGGCCCCACGACAACGATTTCCAGAGTATCAAGCGCTGATGCAGAGACTCCTTTCATGAAACAGAAAACGACGTCCCATTCCGCAGTCGCGCAGGTCACGCCGCGCGGTTCGATTTCGCAGTCGATGGAGTCTGTGCTTGGGCACATGCTGGAAGCAGAGCGGCCTTTTCTCCGTCGGATGGCGTATCGAATCACTGGCACCACAGCGGACGCGGAAGATGTCGTTCAGGAGTCGTTTGCCAAGGTTCTGACCTCTCCTCCACCGGATCTGGCCGCACCGCTGCGTCCATGGCTTTTGCGTGTGACCTGCAACTTGGCGATCGATGTGCTGCGCAAGCGGAAGCGTCGGGTCTATGTGGGTCCGTGGCTGCCCAGTCCGTTTGCGGAAACCGAACCGGAACCAGCGTCTCCATCGGCTCGCTATGCTGCCAAGGAGTCGCTCACGTTTGCGTTTTTGCTGGCACTGGAAGCGCTGACTCCGAAACAACGCGCGGTGCTGATCCTGCGTGATGTCTTGGATTTGGATGTACGAGAGACGGCGGCTTCTCTCGGGGTGAGCGAATCAAATGCAAAGGTATTGCATTTGCGAGCCAGACAGAGACTGGCCAGTTATGATCACGCACGGATTGATACCTCCGCACTGGCACAGCAGCGTGTGGCCGAAGCGCTCCAGAAGCTGCTGCTGGCCATGGCAAGTGGTCAGCCGGAACAAGTTGCAGCGCTCTTGGCGGAAGATGCGGTGATGCAGAGCGATGGCGGTGGACGGTATGTGGCTGCCCGCAAGCCCGTGGTCGGAGCGCGGCTGCTGACGACGTTTCTGTGTCATGTGGCGCGTGGCTTTGCGCCGGGAGAGCTTGCGGTGGAAGGGCGCGAGCTAAGTGGTCTGCCCGCGCTCTGTGTTCGGCTGTTGGTTCCGCGACCGACTCTGGCTCCGCAGTCGGTGCTGTCGCTGACGATCAATGCAGAAGGAAAGATCACGGCGATCTATCAAGTGCTGCACGAAGACAAGCTGACGGATGTGTTAGACAGACGGCTGCCTGGCGGGAACTGACAGGACCAGACACAGTGGACAGTCCTCGACGCTGTGCGGCGCTCCGCTGCGATGATCTTGCAAGATGGCGCGGGACTCCTCTGCAAGGCTGCGGCGGACTTCTCTGCGCATTCCTTTGACGCGCGGAATGTGAAGCTGATCGTACTGCGTGGTCTGATGTCGCATCCAAGCAATCACCGCTGCACGGGCACGCTCTTCGATCGGGATCTGCTTGGTGCGAGCGACGGTACCACTGCCAACAGGGGTCGCGTGAACCGTAACGCGCAGCGCCAGCTGCTTGCCCAGCTCTCGGTAGTGCGGAGCAAATGCCAGATACTGAAACACGGCGCTTGCAAAGTCCTCAACGTACTCTGTTTGCACGCGCGCTCGTCGCTCTGCATCGCTCTGTTTGCGCTTGGCGTAGGCCGCTGTGCTGCGCTCTGCTTCGATTGCTGCTTTGGCCGCTCGGATGTTTTCTGCGGGCGCCCAGACTCCATGGGAAAAGACCTTGCGACCCTTCTTTTCCTGCACCGTAAAGGACGGCCCGGCTTGCTTGACCCGTCGGGTAAGACCCGCATCACCTGGTGGTAGACACTCCCAACCCAGCGGCGGACAGACTCGCTTGCCATCAGCAGTCAGGAACACACCGGGCTGTGCAGTGGGGGACAGAACCAGAGAAGTCGACATCGTGCGAAAGAGTCTCTGTCCGGGCACTCCGCTGTCAAATTCCGTGACCACAGGGCGCAGTCTGAAAGAAGGTCGGGCCGTAAAGCCAATCAGTGCGCACAGCGACGAAGCGTGTGCCTGACCGAGCGCGCGGAAAGCGGGCGAGTTTCGACGAGATGCGGACAGCAGTTGTGGTCGCCGCAAATTCATGTACAAGCTCGATCCATGATGTACAACGCGTTCGAGTTGCAAAAGACGCTGCTCAGTCCTGCTGTGAAGCTGGCGAGTGCGACAAGTCGCTTGCTGCTTCATCCGCGCAACCCGATTGGTAAGACCTATCTGGGTCGCACCATCGCGGCCAACAACGAGATGTTCGCGCGCATCCATCGTCGCTATCCCAAGCCTTCGTTTGGGATTGATTCGATCGAAGTAGACGGCGCGCACATTCCCATTCACGAAGAAGTGGTCTTTCACAAGCCGTTCTGTTCACTGTTGCGGCTCACGCGCAAAGACGTGAGCACGGCTCCCAAGCTGCTGGTGGTCGCTCCCTTGTCGGGACACTTTGCGACGCTGCTGCGCGATACGGTGCGGACTGCGCTGCACGACTTCGATGTCTACGTGACGGACTGGATCGATGCGCGCCTTGTGCCGCTTTCGGAAGGTCCGTTTCACCTGGATGACTACATCGAATACGTGATGGAATTTATGATCTTCCTGGGATCGGGCGCGCACACGCTGGCGGTGTGTCAGCCGACGGTGCCGGTGCTGGCGGCGGTCGCTCTGCTTGCGGAGCGCAGTGATCCTTGCACACCCAGCACGATGACGCTGATGGCGGGTCCGATCGACACGCGACTCAATCCCACCGAAGTGAATCGCTTTGCCAACAGCAAGACGCTCGGTTGGTTTGAAAAGAACGTGATTCATTCGGTGCCGGTGAATCAGCCTGGTTTCCGTCGGAAAGTCTATCCAGGATTTCTCCAGCACATGGGCTTTGTGGCGATGAACCCAGATCGTCACATGAAGGCCTACCGTGACTTCTATTTGGATGTGATTCGCAACAAACAGAAGGACGCGGAAGCGCATCGCTCGTTTTATGACGAGTACAACGCGGTGCTCGACATGGCTGCGGAATACTACCTGGATACGATCCGCGTGGTGTTTCAGGAACAGCTGATGCCGCGACGGATGATGACGGTTCGCGGACACTTGGTTCGTCCAGAGCTGATTCGCAAGACGGCGCTGTTTACGGTGGAAGGCGCGCATGATGACATCGTAGGAATCGGACAGACGCGAGCGGCACAGACGCTCTGTCGTGGCATTCCTGAGTCGATGCGCAAGCACCTGCTCGCTGAAAAAGTGGGTCACTACGGAGTGTTTAGCGGTCATCGCTTCCGCGAACAGATCTATCCGCAGATTCGTGACTTCATTGCGCAACATGCTCCATCGCAATCGACAGTGCAGACAGCTCTGCCAGAGCCCTCCGACGATTGATAAGGACCGCGTGTGCGACGGTAAGCAGAGACAGAAAGCCAAGACTGAGACCGATCGCCATGGCTGTGTAGTAGTAGGCGAGCCGGGCCTTTTGTAGCTCTTCTGTCTTTTGCTGATGCAGCCAGCGCGGCTCGGACTCTGCTGGCAGCGACTGACACGCAGGAACCAGTGCTGGGTCGGCGAGCACACGCTGCTGACAGATCATGCGATGCAGCTTGTCGCGTCCTGCCAAGTGCTGCGCATCGTAGCGATACAGCAGCGGTAGAAACTCCGGCAAGTGAGCGCCAGACATCGTCGCCAGATAGGGCAGCGCAGCAGACACCTTTCCTTGCACCAGCGCTTCGCGGGCCCAGTCCGGCTCACGCTCTGCTTTGCGCTGACAGACTTCCGCTTGTCCTTGCTGCGCTGGACTGCTCTGCGGACAGAGCGCTGCAAACAAGCTGTCTCTCTTGGGCAGGCGCGCGCTGTCATACGCACGCAGCACCGGCTCCATCTGACGCTGATAGGAAGCGTGCTGTAGCGACGGTGGAATCGGGGTGGTGAGCGGCTCTTTGGCCAGTCCGTCCAGATAGCGCTGGCGCAGGGAATCGGACTCCTTATCGGTCTTGTGGAGCGCAAACACCGCATCGACACAGTCCACAAACACACCGGGCTCGCGCGTTCCTTCCAGGATCAGATCGTAGAGCGACTGCACCCGCAGCTGGCAAGTGACGCGAAAGACATACCGTCGGAGCGGTGTCTGTTCCGTTTGCGACCATGCATACAGCGTACGGAGCGCTTGCGTCACCTCGGGCTGCTCACGCTGGGACAGCTGCTCGCGACACTGCGGCTGCGCGTAGGACAGCGTCTCCTTCGCGACCTCTCGCCACTCTCTTGTACCAAAGAATGGCTGATGCCAGCGAAGCTGTTCAAGCAGCGGCTGACACGTCGAGCGGTCAGGCTGTGCGTGCGCCGCTTCGGTCTGCGGAAGCGACTGCGCCAGTGCCTCGCTGGTCCCCATCGTCACCAAAAGCCAGGAAGAGAGCAGGGCTCCCAATCGGTGCGAAGAAGTGCGCTGTGCTTCGATCCTCATCGTGTGCCTCCCGCGTGCGTGTGCTGTTGCGGAAGGTCTATTTCACGCGCCGTGCCAGCCATCCGTCCGCGCGACAATCCGCAGCGGAACTGCGGCTATCTGCGACGGAAGCTGGCTGGGAATGTCGGACAATTCCTGTCCCCAAGAGGACGAACGCACGCGCTGTTCAGGTGTCCGCTGCCTGTCCGCTGAGTGTCCGCAGTACGCGGTCGGACAGTCGCTACTTCTTGCCTTTTTTGGACGCTTTTTTGACGTCTGTAGGCTTGGCTGTTTCGGACACGGTGGGACATGCCGGACAGGGTGCGGGCTCTGCACACTTGATCTGCGGACAGCTAGGAATCGCGGGCGGAGGCGGACAGCTCTTGGTGGCGCGCCCCGATAGGAATCCGATAGACAGCGCAAGGACAAGGGCTCCTGCTGCGCCACTGACCACAAGGCTCTGCTTGCGAGACAGCAGCGTGCCATCGCTCTTGATCTTTCCCTGTTCTGCGCGTACCACCGTCGTCGCTGCAATGGCCGGAGCCGCTGCGGTGGCTGCTTGCGGACCTCCCTGCGGTTCGTCTTTGGACAGCTCGCCACTCTCTAGGAATCCGTTGATGGCCTGCTCGGTCTGTCGCATCTGCATGCGCTGTTCGGCGTTCTTGAGCAGCAGCGACATCACAAAGTCCGCCACCTTGGCAGAGATATGCGGAGCCCGCGCGCCGAGAGGCTGCGGAAGCTCCGTACAGTGTGCGCGCATCACCTTTCCCATGTCTCCCAAAAAGGGCGGAACGCCCGCAAGGAGCTGATACAGAAGGACTCCCAAGGAATACACATCGGTTCTTCCGTCGATGGTATCGAGTCCCATACACTGCTCAGGAGACATGTAGGTAGGCGTTCCCAGCGTCATTCCTGCGGTGGTTCGCCGCTCAGGAGAGTCCAGAAATCGCGCCAGTCCGAAGTCGAGCAGCTTGCAGCGCTCTCTCCCTTCCACGTCGGGATCAGGAATCAGAAACACGTTTTCCGGCTTGAGATCGCGATGGATCACACCGCGCTCATGCGCTTGCGCCATCGCACCTGCGAGCTGCGAGGCGAGCTGAAAGATCTTGCGCGGAGACAGCCGCTTTCCGTCGAGCTGATACTTGTCGATGCGCGCCTGAAGGGACTCTCCTTCCAGGTATTCCATCAGGATGTACATCGTTCGATCGGGCAGCTCTCCCAAGTCGAAGATCTTGAGCACACCCGGATGATTGATGAGGTTTACCGCACGCGCTTCATCGACAAAGCGCTCGATGTACTTTTGATGTTTGGGATCACTGGCCAGCGCAGGGGATAGCAGCTTGGCCGCAGCGCGATGACCGATGCTCTGCTGCACCACTTCATACACCACGCCAAAGCCGCCCCGACCGATCTCGCGGGTTACTTTGTATTTCCCAACAAACGAATCAACCAGCGACGACTTATTAGGTGAATGCATGGCGGCTTCTTTGACTTTTCTCTACTTTGAGAGAGCGAAATTTCCATCTTTATAGTGAATCCGATAGCCATTATAGCCAACAATCCAAATGTCTGATGGACTGATGCCATGTATTGATGTTGTAACAAAATTATCTAATGGAACTCTGTAGAACTGATCTCCAAGTAGGTCGCTCCATGTTGATTTTGTTGTCAAGTGAAGGGTCTGTGTGGATTTTGCTTGATTTAATGATATGGTCCAGAGTTCAGTGGTGCTGTTTCCCCAGATTGTACTGAATTTGTAACTGGAATCGGTTCTGTTGTTAATAGGTGTTGGGAGCAGCTCTGTCTGTGAATTGGTTGGCGGAGTGGCTGTGATGTGATAAAGTCTGGTTGAGCCAACCCAGATGTCGTTGGCATTCAGTCCCCAAATTGTCGCTTCATCACCAATGGGTAACCCATCATCTTTTATTGAATTAAATATCCGAATGGTCGGTGCTGGCGTTGTTTTTGTTATGTCTTGAAATTTTGAATAAAATCCATATTTGAGCCGTTCGACTTGTGTGCCTGATGTAGCTGTCTTGGTTCGTTCAATAATGACTGAACCAGCTGTAAAAAATGCACTGGGAAGAGATAGGATTTTTGACACCGATAGGCTTGTCTTATCCAGGTTATACGTGCACGTATACGATGCTGGGCATTTAAACTGATGAATGCAATCGCTCAGCTGGATTGGTTGATTGAAAATCGTTCCTTCAAGCTCCGCAAGCTTTTGGCTCGTTGCTTCAAATGGTTCATACTTGTCATTTACTTTGATCAGTTTGATGGCCTTCTTTGTTAATCCAGGGATCACGCCAATGATGAGTACCTGATCTGGTGTATCGGCAAGTGTGTTGATGTCAAACCATGTAATGTCTTTGTGTATATTTCCTGTCAGGCCCCAGTAGTTTTCAATTTTAACTTGAGACCATTTGTTGTTTATATAATAATATATCTGTGAGTTGTTTCCGATGGCGAATAGTGTCTTGTCGTTTGCTGCGTATAGTTTTGTTATGCTGGTTAATGTTGATATTTTTTCGGTTGCTTCTGTTGTTTCGTTGTTGAGGCTTTTTTGTTTCCAGTAACAACCGTCCCAATGTGCCAATGTTGTTCCGGCGGCCCATATATCGTTTTCTGACAGGGCTTGAACTGAATATAGATCTTGAGATATTGGATCATCGGCGAATTTTTCAAGTGGTGCGTTGATGGTATAGTCGCCATTTTCGACAGATCCAAAAATTCCACTCCAGCCAGCTAGTTCACACTTGGAGTCTTTGCTGGTAGCATTTAATGTAAGTGGTACTCCTCTGGTGTCAAATGGAATGTTGATTTTTACAATCAGTGCATTTGAGATGATTTGACTTTTTGTGATGGATTCGACTGTGTAGTCTTTTTCTTCAATCTTTGCTGAGATGTTGATTTCTGCTGTGTTTGCTGGTATGTTGCTAATGATCATTGTCAAGCTTGAGCTGTTTGAGCATGAAATGGAAGTGCTGATTAATAAAGAAAACAGCCCTTGTTTTGCATGGTGAAAGAAGCTCATCTTGTATTTCCTTATATTAGAAGCGAAGAACGGTTAAGGCTGGCTTCAGATCGCGCTCAATGGCTTGTCCTGGTAGGCTGCTTCCGCTCTGTCCCGCGATGACTCCGGCGGCGATTCCGGCTCCGATACCGGCGGCGGCGCCTCCGATGATGGTCCAGAACCACCAGC
>WBZP01005037.1_pt1 | contig 13565 bp, 8 predicted proteins | sample 5204301 | NCBI WGS metagenome assembly WBZP01 (sample SAMN12412401, study PRJNA552823) | activated sludge metagenome | isolation source: activated sludge from nitrification reactor of wastewater treatment plant... | place: USA: Pennsylvania | collected 2017 | reverse complement strand
GCGAGAAGCCCCATCTCTGTTTGATCTCGGTCAAAACTAATTCATCGGTGCGGATGGAGCGACCCAAATCTCCCTGAAGGGTTCGGCCCAGCCAGCGTAGATACTGCCACAGGACGGGTTGATCCAGGCCATATTCGGCCCGAATCCAGGCCACCACTTCCGGCTTGGGCGGCTTGCCAAAGCGCTGGCCGGCGATAACCTGAGCCGGGTCTGCCGGAGCCAGGTAAATGAGCAGGTAGACCAGCAGGCTCACCCCCAGCAGGATCAGGATTGAGTTCAGGATGCGTTTGAGTAGATAGTAAAGCATAAACAGATGATTTGTAGAGAGATGTTCACGGGCCTTCGGCACGCCACCGATGATGAAAATGGAGTCCAAAAGCTATGCTTTTGGACTCCTGCAAACCGATTTTCAGAGGAGAGTTCCATGAACAAGATTGGCGTTCATAACCTGGTATTTGTCACCGATTGGAGCGAAGCCAGCGCCCGCAAAGCCATCGGCGCTGCTGCCGAAATTGGTTTTGACCATATTGAGGTCGTCATCTTTGACCCGTTCACGACCAATGCCGACATAACAGCGACGCTGGCCCAAAGCGCCGGTATCGAGGTAGCCGCTGGTATGGCCTTGAACATCGCCGCCGACCTGTCCAGTCCCAATCCCGAAATTGCGGCCAAAGGTGAAAGATTGGTCGCCGACTGTATTCAGGTCACTCGTGATATGGGCGCGCCGGCTCTGGGCGGCGTGGAAGAGCCCTCCCGCGGTGGCCCACACCTGCGGTACGAGGAGGGCCCCCGTGATGGCGCTGAACCCGTAGAGCGCGTAGAGGACGGAGCGCGAGGGAGGCAGGACGAAGAACGCCACCGTCGCCGCCGCGGACGCGATCTGGGAGGTGACGAGCGCCCGCCCCGCGCCGAGCTTCTCGCTCAGCGCTCCGCTCACCGAGCCGGCGGCGAGGGTCAGCGCCGCCGCGACGACGTACATGGGGGGCAGCGCCTTGGCGCCGAGGTGGGTCAGAAACAGGGTGTCCCGGACGGTCTCCAGGATCGTGTGACCGACCACGATCAACAGCAGGCTGCTGAAGATCGTGACGACCGAGCGGAGCTCGCCCGCGCGAATGTCGAACCACCGTCGGATTCGGTCGAGCACCTCCGCCACGCCCGCCCACCCTAATGACGCGGAGGCTCCCGTGCACGTGAAGCTCTATGTCCGCGGTTTTCGAGCCCGCTCATCCAACGGCCTGGCCGTCATTCTGCATGGCGAGCGAAACCCGCGGGTCGAAGGAGAAGCTTCAAATCGCGCGGAGGGGTGTAACGTCCGGGCCGACCCCCCGTCTTCAGCGCATGATGGCCGGCTCCACCCCCAAAACCTCGGAGCGTGAAGCGCCGGAGGCCCCCGCCCCCGTGTCCTCGTGCTGCAAGCACCACGCTCACCTCGTTCGGCGCGCCGAGGCCGCGAAGGTAAGCCAACAGCAGAGGAGCAGCGCGTGAAGCGTGCGATTGAGTGCGCAACGTGCGCAGCAGCAGATTCAATGAGGGATCCAGATCGTCGGGCAGTGGCACTCCGCTCGTCAGGACATGGATCAAGAAGGCGTGTTCGTTGACCCCCTCGAAGCACGCTCCTTTCGTTATCTTCTCAAGCACGATCATTCCCAGGCTCCACCAGTCGGAAGCCGGGGCAACCCCGCCGGCGATCGTTTCGGGAGCCATGTAACGCGTCGTCTCCAGGGGAGAGGCGATGTCGAGGTCAAATTCGGACAGCCGCGCCGAGCCGAAGCCGCCGATGACGAGATCCAGCGGATTGCGTGATCTCACGAAGACGACGGACGGACGCAAATCGCGGTGACGCAGTCCCGTTTCCGCAAGAGCGTGCAGGGAATCCGCCAACTCCCGGATCACAGATCTGATCGCGCTCTGATCGGCGGGATCAACGGCAAGATCGGCCAGGGAGCCGCCTGTGAATTCCTCGCAGACCTCGTAGGCCCGGTCACACCAGCGGCCATGGACGAAGATTTCGGGTACGTGATCGCGGGGAAGCCTTTGCAGGACGTCGTACACAGCTTGATCGGGCTCGGACCCGGGAGCGTAGAGCGTCAGCACCCCACGTTGATTGTCGGCATCGCGGATGGAAGCGAAACGCTCCCGAACGAGGCTCGATGAGGGCATCCTGTCCAGGAGCCGCCAACCTTCGATGATGGTTTCGGGAGCTAGCGGTTGCGGCTCGGGGGCGGGGGGTGGTGGCTGGACTTCTGGTAGGTCGACCGGTTCGCCGCACGTCCCACAGATGATGTCTCCCGGAAAGACCGGATGACCGTTGCGACACATCAGAGTTTCGGGGGGCGGTGCCGGCGCAGGCGTAGGCGGCCTGGGCGCACCACGCTCGGTGATATCGACGGTGGAGAGGTCCCACCCGCAATTGTGGCCGTCGATGACGCCTTCGCAGAAGAGCTCGGTGAGAGGCCGCTCGGTGTCGCAGTTCGGGCAATGTCGGATCATTTTATGTGTATCGTCGGCGATGCAATGCGTTTGTCTTCGGTGGTGCTGAGGGTCGCCCCTGCGCTTTCAAGCACGTGCCGGAGCCGGCCGAAGTCGTCTCGACTGGGGATCCCGGCGAACCAGACGTCGCCGTTCTCGTCGAACATCACGTCCAGCGTTCGGTCTGTGGCATTCAGCCTGCGATCGAGGCTTGCGAACCGCGCCTTGCCCAAGGGTGTCAGAAGGTGGAGCTCCTGATTGTCGCTGCCGCGGAGCGCAAGTGTCTGCTTTTCCTCCCTGATGAAGGGGCCGCTGACGACCGCGTCGATCAGCCCGGGTGAGCAAGCGATACGGTCGGAAATCGCATCCCACTCGTATCCCGTGAAGACGAGAATGTCCGTTTCCATAACGTCTCTGAGTCTTGCGGTAAGCTCGAACAGCGCCTTGGGCTGATCAAATGGCTCGCCCCCGGAAATAGTGACGCCGTCTGCGATGGCATTCCATACGGAAATCGATTGGATCACTTCATCGACGGTGGTCGTCCCGCGTCCGGGCGCCCATGTGTCCATGGAGATGCATCCGGAACAACGTAGGGAGCAGCCCTGAAACCAGATTCCGATCCGGCGGCCCGGACCGAGGGTGGTCACCGGAAAATGGATGCGCGAGAGATCCATGCTGGTGTTCACGGCGACGGCTCGCTTTCGAGGCGGATGGTTGTCGATGAACCGGCTCCAATCTCTGTAATCAGGTAGTGACAACCCGTCTGCGCACCGCCGTCGAACAGGGCGCGCGACAATGGATTGACGAGATGAGTCTCCACCTGGTTGCGGATCCCGCGTCCGCCGTTGGACAGGTCCGCAAGACACAGACCGCGCAGTGTATCGTTTGCGCTCTTCGCGAGGCTGACGTCATACCCGAGTGACCGGACGTCAGCCAGGAGGGCGTCGACCATCTGATCGAAGATCTCGTTCGCCACCCCTGGCCGGATGAAATCGAACACGATTATGTTTTCACCGATGCGGTTGAGAATCTCGGGTCGGTTAAGAACCTGCTTGAAATGCTTCTCGATCTCGCTCCTGACCTTCGTCTTGACGCTTTCGAATGGCTCCTCCGGCGTTACGTTGGGCAGCCGCCCTCCCGACGGATCCGTGACGTAGATTCCCAGGTTTGACGTGAAGACAATGAAGGCCTCGGAGAAATAGACGCGATCGCCTCGTCCCGACGTAAGAACGCCGTCATCAAGGACCTGCAGGAACTTGTCGAGAATTCTCGGGTGCGCCTTTTCGATCTCGTCGAAGAGAACGACGCTGAACGGCTTTTCCCGGATCGCGTTGGTCAGCTCGCCACCCACATCATATCCGACATAGCCGGGTGGAGCTCCGATCAGCCGTTGGTCGGAATGCTCGGCGCTGAACTCGGACATGTCGAACCGGATATAGGCGGTTTCGTCTCCGAACAGTAGGCTCGTGATCGTCTTGGCAAGCTCGGTCTTGCCGACGCCCGTGGGACCAGCCAGGAATGCGACTCCTCTCGGTCGGCCACCCCTCGGCGATTGTCCGATGCCGGTGACCGCGCGCTTGACGATGTCCAGCATGTGCGTGACGGCGTGGCTCTGGCCTTTGACCCTCCGTCTCACGAACTCGTCCGCCGTGCGGATCTTGTCGCGGCTGATCTTGCGCCAGGGATCTTCCGTGACACCGACCTTGAAACGCCGCACCGCATCCGAGATCCGGTCGAAGGTCACGGCCTCGCTGCGCGCGAGTTGCGCCACGGCGCTGACATCGAGCAGCAGCAGCCCCTCCGTTTCGTCGACGAAGCCCTGGATGCACTTGTCCAGTTCGGATTGGGCCGCATCCTGGGCGCCAGGAAGGCCGCGCACCAGCGAGCGGATCATCGCGCGCCTCGCGATGTGGTCGGGGCGCCCGATCGGGATGTGCCGGACCTTGGGATTGCCGACGAGAAACCAGTCGGGCAGGTCGCCTTCCTTGTCCACGATCCACACGATCGTGTTGTAGAAGGGTTGGCGCCGCTCGCCGGCAGGTCTCGCCCGCGCGCTGTGCGACAGGATCGAGGCGCGCGAAAAGAACTGATGTTCGGCCGGAGCCAGGGCCTCGTTCCGGACAATCAGCCGCGACGCGAAATCGACGATGAGCGCCGCAGGCGTTCCATCCGACGCGACATGCCGCTCGATGGCCGCGGAAAGAAGGTCAATACCGCCCGCCGCGGCCCCGTTTGGTGCGGTCAGGCCGAGCTGGGTGAGGAAGCTGCCGTCGGGTGGCTCGACCGCTCGAAAGCCATTCAGAAGATCGAAGCTTGCAATGCGGGTGTAGCCGGCTTCCCTGAGAGCATCGGGCAGGACCCTGGATAGCGGGGCGGCTGTGGCCTGTCCGGGGGCCACTTCGAGGATCTGGAGATCCCGGGTGTTGCCGGAAAGGACAAACTGGCTGCGCAACGGCAGAAAACGCGCCAGGTCGCGTAGCCACCTGGCCTTCTCGGCCGACCCCTGCTGCACCACGACTGCCCCCTCGCACACGTTCCGGGCGATTATAGGCTAGGTCGCTCGTAATTTTCGAGTGTCTCTCCAGCCACTTGGCTCGGAAAATGGGACTAGAAACCGGCTTTGCGGCGCTCCAAACGAATTGGCGCAAGGCCGACAATCGGGCTTTCATTAGCCAAGCGGTCCAGGCCAAGAGAGATTTGCGTCAGCGGGCGAGCATCTTCCGGATCTGATCCAGGCGGCGCTTCACGCCAACCTTCGGGTCGAGGGCGACAGCCTGTCCGTAAGCAGTCGCGGCGTTATGAAGATCACCCGCCGCGTCCAGGCACGTGCCGCGCAAGCGATACGCACGCGCTTGGCTCCTCTGGTCCCTATAGCGTTCGGCCGCCAAAGCGATATCGATGGCCGGCAGCAGCAGCGCGATGAGATCGGGGGACGGTGGACCGGCTGCTTCGGATAAAATGCGCTCGATGATGAGGAGATCGCCCTGTTGAAGGCCGGAGGCGAGCCATGCGCTACGATCGAGAAACCTGCCGTCCATCGTGTAGGCGAAACGCCCGCCGTTCTGATAGCCGAACACGATCCGCTGTTCGTCCGGGACGAACGTATAGCCGCTCGCCCAACCGGAGTCTGGCTGGAAGGCGCCGATCTCGATTTTGGAGCAAAGATCGAAGACAAAGAGCTTGTTGCCGTCTTCATGCGGTGCGTTCGCGGTCTGGCACACCGCCCAGCGTCCATCCGCCGACAAGCCGTTGTTGAACAGGTTGGCATGAAAGGTGCGGCTCAACAAAGGCGTTCCTTGGGAGGTGAAGGCGGCGAGGGTTCCACTCAAGTTCTCGATCGAGCCCCAGTCGTTGATGATAAAGACACCGTTGTTTGCAACCTTGCCGTCGTTTGGACGTGGCATGGCGCCTTCGGCGACGATCTTTCTGGCGTCCAAGAGAATCCAGCGGCCGTGCCGCGATTGATTGGGGCCGCCATCGAGCCAAGCCAGCGTGTAGCGTCCGTCGGGTGACTTGCTCGACTGCCCAAAGAAATCACGCGAAGGAATACGGATGAAGTCGCGCCCGAAGCCGATTTCATCCTCTTCCACGTCAGATTCCGACTGAGGCTCCTGCCCCAAAACCCAATTAAATAGTCCCATTTCGTCCCCCGACGATGGGTTAGCAACGATACGGCCTTATGCGGCACGTACCACGACAGCGTTCGGTGCGGGATGCGAGCTCAACGAGACAGTTGATACCTCTTCTCCGACTGCGTTCCGTGCCAATTCGATGAGATGCTGATGATGCGTGAAGAAGAGGACCTGAGTTTTGCGGGCAAGGTGTCCCAGGACCCGAAGGCCGGCCGCCGAACGCCCGTCATCGTAGTTGACGAACAGATCGTCCGCGATAAAGGGGAGGGGCGCCGCATGTTCTAGATATTCCTCGACAGCGGCAATTCGTAGCGCAAGATAGAGCTGATCACCCGCGCCCGTGCTCAATCCCGGGAGACGAACTCTATCACCGTTGCTGCGAACACCGGCCAGTTGGGGCGTGTCGGTATCGTCGAACTCCAAGCTGAGCGCTTCGAACGATCCGTCGGTCAAGATCGCGAACAGCTCGCCGGCGCGTTTGAGAAGGGGCGCCTGCTTTTCTCTCCGAAACCGCTCGATGGCCCATTGGAGCAACACGGTCGCGGATCGAAGGCGAATATATTGTGCCGCCGCATCGCCCATCTCGACGAGAGCCGATTGGCGATCTGCCGCCGCACGAGCCGCGCTGTCATGGCCGCCGATGGATTCAAATTCCTGACGATCGGTGTTGCGCTTGTTGATCGCCTGGATATGTCGGTCACGCAAGGCTTCTAAATCACGGTCCAATGTCTGTTGACGTCCCGCGACTTGATCGAGATCAACAAGGGCGCATTCGTCGTGCAGTTGCTGCACCGAAAACCCGTCGCCGTCCTTGGAGAGCGCGTCCGTTGCACCCTGATATTCCGACTGCAGCTTGCGGAGCTCATCAGAACGCTTGATAGCGGATCTTAGTGCCTCCAGGCTTTCCACCTTGGCCAAACGCTGAAACCGCTCGATGGTTTCACGCGCCTCTCGCCGCGATCTCTCGCAAACGTCAATTTTCTCCTGCAGCCCCGATAAGGCCAAATCCTTTTCGGCGATGAAATCTCGAATGCGGGCGGATTCCTTGAGCAAGCGCTCCAGTTCCAAAACGGCGCTATCCGCCTCCAGGCCGGAAAGCTGCGGTGCGACAGCCTGGACCAAGGCCGAAACATCAGCGTCAAAGGTCGATATGTCACGCTCGATTTTATCGATGCGCTCGTGGCGCAAATCATTGATGCGGACGGCCAGCTCGCGCATTTCATCTATGATATTGACCTGGCTCTGAATGACGTCGGCCGCCGAGTCTGCTGGCAGCCCTGCGCTCGTGAGCGCGGCGCTCCACTCCGCGATCCACTCAGCCCACTGGCTCTCCGCCGTACCCTGAATCTTCCGTTTGCGCTCGATATCGGCCAGCGCCTTGCGACGCGTATCTTCAAGGTCTCGCTTGGCACTGGCTAGCTGCTCCTGTTGTTTCTGAAGCTCCAATGCCTGCTCGATCACGACCTTGAGAGGAGAGCTCCTCAGCGCGAGCAAATTGACGCCGAACGCATTTAATTGATCACATATCTGCTCTTTCGCCGCCGCTTCGTCGCGTTGATGAAGGTCGATCTCGCACTGGGCAGCGTCGCGCTTGCGAAACAATTCAAGTAACTCGCGGCGAGTGGTAAGGAATTCCAGCATCGCGTCGGGCGTCAACGGATTGACGCCAGACGGTTTCCACATCTCGATCCAGACGGCCGCAAGCGCGGTCTGCTCAGCCACCAGCCTATCCTGTGCCTCCGCCAGCGACGAAAGAACATCCTGCTGCTCGCCGATCTGCCGCGACATGACGACGAGCCGTGCCGCATTCTCTGCGTTTTCGAACCGCCGATCCGCCAGGAAATCCGCTTGAACCACTGCAGCTTCATAGGCCGCTGAAAGGTCCTTGTCCTGGCTGAAGGCGTGGACTTCGGCTTCCATGACCTCTTCGCCTTCGATGTAGCGACGTCTAATGATCGACCACCCCCGCTCCCGGTGCTTCCGTGCATGGGTGAGGTCGTCTGGCGAAACGACCTTTTCCTCGGAAATCATCCGTTGATAGGCATTTTGCAGACGCGTGAGGTCCTGACGTGCCGCCCGTGTTCGGTCCTTGGTGGCCTGGATGCGTCGATCTAGATCGCGCTGCGCGTCGCGATGCTGCTGCACCGCCTCGAACGGGGGAACACACATGGCAACCAGAGCTTCCTCGTCCCGAGGCGCTGGGTTGATCCCTTGAAGGCGTTGTCGGATGGTCGAATCCGCTGCGTCACGCTCTCGCCTCGCGCTTGCGGCACGCGCAGCAAAATCACCTGCATTGCCGGCAACCTTGATGGCCGCCGCCAGCGCAGTAGTGTCGATGGCATCTTGCGAAGCCGCTATTTGCGACTCGAGATCAGAAACGTTGTCCAGAGCTTCCTGGACCGCGAGTCCTGCGTTCTCCACGGCTGCAACCAACACGCCGCGCCGACTCAACAAGCTGTGTAGCAAGGTGACTTTTGGGCGCGCGGGAATGCCGGCGGCAATCTGGTCAATATCCTTGCCTTGCCAGTCGAGATCGTTCGCAAGGCGGCGGATCGCTGCCTCGGCATCAGCAAGCTCGACACGCCGTTTGGGTAGATCGGCTCTTCCCGCACGAACCTGGATGCGACGCTCATGGAGATGTGCGATATCTTGCTCGCGTTGCAATAAGGCGTCGTCATAGGTGAGAACAGCTCGCTCGGTCCTCAATGCCTCGATCTGCTCAGTCAGTGCAGCCAAGCGCGTTGCGGCCGCTTCGTCATTTCTCGCTGCCGCATCCACCAGTGCCGATGCATTGTCTGGCAGGATAGCGACTGCCCCCAACTCTGCGATGGCTGCCTCTATATCAACGTGCTTGCGCACGTTGCGATACACGCGGCGAATGCGCGTGAGTTTTCTCAACTCAGCAGACTTCTCATTGATCTCCCGTTCAAGCGCACGGCAGGCCTCGTCAGATGACTCAAATGCCGTTTTCAGATCCTGCCACTTATTCGCAGTCACCGTGCATTCGCGCAACAGGGCCTCTGCCGTTTTGAGCCGTTCCTCGGCTTGGGCATATTTCCGGCGGCCTGACCGCCGCGCTCCCCAAAGTCCGTCTGCCTCCTCAGCCATTTCGGTCAGATGTCCGCGGAGACCGCCAATGCCAGCGCCCGCAGCGAACAGGATCTGGCCCACATCGTCGCGCGCGGCAACGATGTCCCGCCCTCCCTCACGCAGACGCTCATGGTCAAGGGCAAACATGCGGGCGAAAAACTCGCGACTGACGCCACCGAGCGGCCCGGCAAGAACGCCATCACCAGACGGTAGTGGAAGATCGTTCGCACCAAGCAACGTATCCTTGTTGCCCTTGCGTCGCCGTACCTCCAAAGCTTTACCATCAAAGTCCAGAATCGCGCCGATACGCATGGCTGCATAATCGTGAAGGAAGTTACGAGGCGATGTCGTCGGAATCCCAAATAGAAGATCCTCAATGGCTGCCATGGCCGTTGATTTACCGGCTTCGTTCGGACCGAAGATGACGTGCAAGTCCGTCCTGCCCCGTGGCAGATCGATGGACGCGTCTGTGAAATGGCCGTAGCGGAGGAGGTCGAGGCGTCGAATGCGCATGTTACGCGTCTTCCCTGGCAAGCCGTGCGGTCAGGTAGCTAGCAGCGAGGCTCGCGAGGCGCCCATAGTCTCCGTCAGTCGCAGCCTTCAAGAACGGATCGTCAAACTCTGACCTCACCTCATGAGGGAGCTTTCGAACCAAGTCGCCGAATTCGGAGCCAAATTGCGCAAGCAAGTCGCTCTCCGTGCCGGCCTGAGCCAAAGCGGATTGAAGGTCCCCAATTGCCTCGCCAGCCGACGCCGGAGCATTTCGAACATTGTCCGGTTCGGTCGAAACCACGACACGCTCAATCCAAGCCACCTCGTCCCCGAGCGCCAGAGCAATGGCGCGGCATTCAGCCAAGAGGTGTTCCGTTGAGCCGACCAGTTGGCTGTGAAGCTCGCTTCTGCCGGTCAGCTCGACCCGGCACGCAAGGAGACGCCCGGCGGCCTCGGTAGCGGCTGCGCCTTCGATGGCGGCTCGAATACGATCCATGACTTCGCCCGGTCCTCCACATCCGTCGATAGAAACATGCAGTTGTTGCCAGCGGACAACGCTGGCGTCGAGCGGTGATATCTCCTCGATCTGCCCCGCCTCGACACTGACCAGATAGGCAGTTTTCGCTCCTGTTTCTCTGATATGCCGACCCTGAAGATTGCCGCAAAACACGACATGGGGGTTTTCACAAAGAATGGTGGCCTGGTGCACATGAGCCAGGGCCCAATATTGATACCCCTTGTTGATGAGATCATCGAGCGTGCAGGGCGCGTAATTGACGTGTCCGCCCATGCCACCGAGACCGGTGTGCAGAACCCCAATATTGAAAAGGCCACTCACCGGCTCTGGATAGCCTGGTACCAGGTTTTCTGTAACGTCGCGTTGGCGGAAGCTTTGCCCATGAACGACAGCGTCGCAGCCGTCAAGCTTGAAAGTCTGCGGTCTTCGCGAGGAAAAAACCCGGACGTTCTCTGGGAGAGAGAGTCGTTTGGTGATCTGGCTTTCGGCGTCGTGGTTGCCGTACAGAAGAAAAACAGGAATGCCGGCCTGCGCAAGGCGCCCCATCTGCCGCACAAAAAACAGACCGGTCTGATAGTCGCGCCAATCGCCATCATAAAGATCGCCGGCGATAATCATGAAAGCGACGTCTTCATCGATCGCGCGCGTCACCAGGTTGTCGAGCGCAGCGCGTGTCGCCGTTCGAATCCGCTCGGCGGCAGGTCCCTCGTGGCCAGCTAGGCCTTTTAGTGGGCTATCGAGATGGACATCGCCTGTATGAATAAAACGAAATGACTTCAATGGTGGAATCCTTCGTCAGGCACTCGCCCCGATGATGTCTAATCAGCAGGGTGGAGCTGGTGCTTAGCAGGGTTCCATATTCTCGTTTTGTTCGCAATCGGTCGACGGATGATTTCCCCAAGCTCCACAGCGAAAAACCTTGAACATCTGGAAGAATGATCTGATTTGACCATATGTAGTGGTAAGCAGGCGCTGTGGTACCTAAATTGTACGGTGGGGACCCTTAGGCCTTCGGCATTGGGCGGGATTATTCAAGTATCGCTAAGGAATTTCGGCGCAGCCAACTCTGAGCGAGTCTAACTACTCATATTTTCGAAAGTGTTTAGCGGGCGCGTAGAACATCAGGAGCGCCTGGTTCGAGTGATGTCGCGATAGCAACCTTGCGCTACGTGATGAGCCCGCGGACCGGTGGACAACCGGCTTCCGGCGTGTCGTATCTATGATAGTCCACCTGAGGTCGCTTCCTGCACACACTTCAAGCTGCGCTACCCGTCCGCTTAGAGCTGTTCTGTTAGACCATGCAATTTTCACGTTTCATGACGGCTCGGGAGTTCGCGCGCGAGCTCGATGCACTGCGCGTCTTTCGACACGAATTCGTGGGTACGAATTTGTTGGAATCGCTGGAAGCGACCCGTCTCGTGCTTCCACGCATTCGCATTCATTATCCCGATCCCGTCGCACGGCGGTTCTGGGTGATGATACACGACAATCCACCACGCCAGTTGCGACAGCCGGTTGAGCCGGACGGCCGGCGCTGGGATGCCGCAGTCGATTTCGACAGGGCTCTCTATCGATGGGAGAAGTGGATTGTCTATGGCCTTTCCGTCAACCCGCTCGACGATCCCGAGCCGCGGTTCTTGCAATTTATCGAGCGACCGTCCGAACATGAGTTCGTGTCACGACTCGACCGCCGTGTAGACGTCAGCAACGACATTGAAGAGACACTTTATGACGACATCAATTTTGACGACCGGTACAGCACCTGGCAAGTGTTGCTCGCCGCCGAACAGGCCGATGCGGGTATTCATGTTAGGATGAATTTGGATGAAAGAGGCACCTTTCAGGCCGCCCATGACGCGCTTGAAAATGGGCGATTTCCGGAGGGGGCAGGGTATACCTTCAATTTGATGCCGGTACATGCCGCGCGGAATTTTGCGACGCACGAGAGGGCTCTCGACGCTGTCGTCTGGTTCGCGGAAGAACGTTCGCGCGCGCTGAATGACATCATTAAGGGACAAGGGGGACGCTTTCGCCTGAGCTCAGCACAGAGCCAGCAATATGAAGAGGCGAGCCAGAATGCCGCGCGGGAGTCCACGAGGCGTTTCGATGTCTCTATCGAGGATCTCATCGTCCTGGCTCGGTGTTTTGCCGAACGTTGGTCCGAATGGAATGGTAACGGACGTCCGCTCGTTGCCGATGCCTACAAGGAGTTTCTCGGCTATTGCGTGTTGTTGGCGCGGCGGACGGGCACGCTCAGCTTCGGCGAGACACGCGATCGCGTCGGCGCAGTGGGAGGCTGGAACAAGCCCGCCCTGGACTTGATTTGGCCTGATTGGACCGCACAGGAAAAGGAGCGTGTAAGCCTGACGCTGCAGTCCGAGTTCACGAACAAGACCACGGCGATTGCGCAGGCAGACATCCGGACATTCGTCGATTTTCTCTCGGACGAAGGACTGGAAGCCTTTTTCTGGCGGCTCAAATCGTTTGAGGAGCACGCCCTGCACGGGAACGAATTCGCGATCGAAGCCATGAAAAGCGATATCCAGAGCATGGCCGTGGTGGCCGAGCATATCGCGGCCGCGCTGGGAGCGACCGAGGAGCAGCTATTTGAGAAATACAAGCAGCTCTGGCGCAATCCAGACGTCGCAGGCATTCTGAAGCGCGGGGATGTTGCACCGCTCGCGCGTCAGAAGAGGCTCGCTGCGGACTGGCCGGCCCTGAAGGCAAATATCGAGGCTCTTCGCGCTGAGGCCGGCGGTGCGGCAGCAGCTGATCTCGTCATGGCCCACCGTCACCGTGGTGGTGTTCACGCCATCTTGCCGGAAGATGATCATTTCGAACTCGAGGGGCTGTTTGTCGGCTTGATGCGCGCTGCCCTGATCACGTTCGTCGAAGTGCGTGGTCGTGCGCCAGAGACGACCGCGCCGTCGCACTGAGCTAAGTTTGTATGGGCTCGCCGCGGCCTGGCGGTCTTCATCTTCGGCTGGCGCACTGGGATAAGCTCTGTTCCGCTGCCCTGTGCAAAAGCCGCTCATGCAGCGATCCTGTCTTCCTTGTCTTCGCCACGCATGACGATCTTCAGCGCGTCGTCGGGCAAAGGGCGCTGCAGCCCCTTCGCCTCATCCCACGGGGCGCGCATCCAGACGTCGCGCTCCTCCTCGCTGGTCAGGATCACCGGCATGGCCTTCGCGTGGATCGGCTGGACGACGGCGTTCGGCGATGTTGTGAGGAACCCGTAGACGAGGTGGGGACCCGGGATCGGCTTCGACTTGGTGCCGCGGTCGCCCCTGATCTCGGTCCAGATGCCGGCGAAGCAGAACAGCGGCCGGCTTTCCTCGAGCGCGAACCAAACGACGTCTTTCTTC
>WBZP01005036.1_pt1 | contig 13566 bp, 9 predicted proteins | sample 5204301 | NCBI WGS metagenome assembly WBZP01 (sample SAMN12412401, study PRJNA552823) | activated sludge metagenome | isolation source: activated sludge from nitrification reactor of wastewater treatment plant... | place: USA: Pennsylvania | collected 2017 | reverse complement strand
CGAATTGATCCTTTTTTCGATCCTCCTGTCTGGTATGAACCAGATGGCGGCAACCAATGCATAACAGGTAAAGCCAAACCAATGGTTGATGAAACTCAGGCCAATCCCGATAATATACATCACAACAGAAGCGATGCCCTTGAAATCTTTTCCAAGCGCCTTGGCAATAACGGAGTCTTTTCCATGAACACTGGCCAGGCAATGGGCCAGAAAGTAATAGGCAACACCGGACATTAATAATACAAATCCATACACTGCCATGGGCCAGGTACTGAAATGGGATTCACCCATCCAGGCAGTGGCGAAGGGCACTAATGACAGCCAGAACAATAAATGCAGGTTGTTCCAAAGAATAGGGCCGGTTACTTTTTGTACGGAATGCATCAGGTGATGGTGGATGTTCCAGTAAATGCCAATGTATAAAAAGCTGAGTACATAACTCAGGAAAACAGGCCAGATGTGAAGTATGTCACGAATATCCGAACCATGCGGAACTTTTAGTTCCAGTACCATGATGGTGATGATGATGGCCAACACGCCGTCGCTGAATGCTTCCAGTCTTCCTTTTCCCATAAACATATTAATGATGAACTGTAAAATTAAGCAGACAGGTAAGATGTTCAGCATTCGATAAAAATTGCCTGAACAAGCTAGAAACTACGTATGCTTATTGAGATGCTGCCTTGTAATACAACGTTACCTGATCAATACAAAACTACCCCGTTTTTGTACTTCCTTACCATCAATATCTTTGAGGGATACCAGGTACACGAACGTGCCGGTGGATTGTTTGACAGATTTATAAATGCCATCCCATCCTTTTTTATAATCCCTGGTTTCAAATACCTTTTCTCCCCAGGCGTTCCATATCTGGAAATAATAATTGCTCACCGGAGAAGGAATGAATGGCTTGAAATCATCGTTCAGATTATCTCCATTGGGCGTGAATGCATTGGGCATTTGAATATTGACGCAGTTGATAAAATCGACAGTTACAGAATCCTTGCCATAGCAGCCGTTCCTGTCGCGTACGCGAAGGCGGTATTTGTCAGGCCTTGAAATGGAGATCATATTCAGGCGGCTACCGGTGCTCCATTCATATTGAACGAAACCCGGTACCTTAATTTGCAGGATATTTCCCCGGCATAGTGTACTGTCATCAGGAAGAAAATTTGCCGGTATCCTGAAAACTTCTACGATCGCTGTGGTATCGGAACCTTTACAGCCAAACTGATTGGTGACGGTAACCGCGTAAATGCCAATTTCGGTTGCAGGTACGGTTGGGCTGATAGCCATGTTATTCCAGAGATAGCTGTTGAAACTGCCGGGATTGAGCCAGAGCGTATCGCCAGCGCAGATCTTTTTATATGGCCCCAGTTCCGGTTCGGGCAACGGGTGGATCGTTAATATGGTTTTGATGATCGAATCACATCCCTGAAAAGTACGGCTGGTGTCGTAATAAATGCCTGATGTGGTTTGCAGTGCGCCGCCGGCAAAGTAAGAAAAGCCCCGGCAACGGGCTACCTCAACAGTGGTAAACTGGGTGGGGTTGACCGTCAGGATCAGGGTCCGGATGCTGTCGCACCCATTGCTGCCCGGAAACACATCCGTATAAGTGCCGGGTTGGGTATAGCCCTCAAAACTTTCACCCCGGCATATAATAGGCCTGATCGTTGTTCTTGCTTTGGGTTTAACGGTGAGGTGTAATGTGCGGGTACTGTCGCATCCATTGGCGGCAGTGTATACGTCTACAAATGTTCCGGTTGTTGTATGACCTGCATAGTTTTCACCTTCACAGATGTCGGTGGTTACGGTTGTTCTGAAGGTAGGCTTAACCGTTAGGTGAAGGGTCCGCGTACTGTCGCAACCATTGACGGCGGTAAAGTGATCGGTGTATGTGCCGGTGGTGCTGTGTCCGCCGTAGGAATCTCCCTGGCAAATGGCGGTGGTTACCGTAGTGTTGAAAACCGGTTTGACGGTCAGGTGGAGGGTTCGGGTACTGTCACATCCATTGGCGGCGGTATATACATCCACATAAGTGCCGCTGCTGGTATGTCCTGCATAATTGTCGCCCTGGCATATGCTTGCGGTGATCGTTGTTGATACTGTGGGCAGTACGGTTAATCGCAAGGTGCGTGTGCTGTCGCATCCGTTGGTTGCGGTAAACACATCCACATAAGTTCCCGAACTGGTATATCCCGCATAATTGTCACCCTGGCATATGCTTGTGGTGATGGTTGTGCGATATGTTCTGTTAACTGTTAGGTGAAGGGTTCGGGTACTGTCGCATCCGTTGGCAGCGGTAAACACATCCACATAAGTTCCCGAACTGGTATATCCCGCATAATTGTCGCCCTGGCAGATGGTTATGTTGAGGGTGGTTTGGAAACTGGGCCTCACGGTCAGGTACAACGTTCTCACACTGTCGCAACCGGTCAACACACTGGCCAATGTATCAACATAAGTGCCTGTTGTTGTATGCCCCGCATAATTGTCGCCCTGGCAAATGGTGGCGCTGACGGTGCGGCGGATCGGATAAGTACTGATGCTGTTGTTAAAATAATAAAGTTCCTGCAGGCCCGCATTGGGGAGGTTTACCGGGATTGATGTGCCCGCATCGTTAAACACCAGGTAAATGCGTTCCAGCCCCCTGTATGCAACATTTAAAATATGCGTATAACAATCAGAACAGCTTCCCGAAACTTCATAGGGAAGATAATAGGTAGGCAAAAGCCTGTTGGCCGTAGGTAGCGAAGGATCTGCATCATAAAAACTCACGGGCGTTCCCGCAGGCAAAGAAGCGTAGCCGTCGTTTGAAAGACAAAACCTGACCCTTACTCTGTTCTGTTGGTAACAAGTGGCATATATCGTAAATGGATAGCCATCCGATGTGGGATTGGCAACAGGAATGCCGTATGAATTGGACGTGTCTGAACATGCCCCATTGGTAGCAATCAGCCTGATTGAATAAGTGGCGGCCTGCGCAAAAACATAGGTGAGGTTCGTATTGGTGCTGACTACCTGTTCCGGCATCCCGGCATTGTTGCTGACAAGCCACTGGTAACTGAGACCATTATACGAAGTATTGGTAAAAATGATGCTGTCCGTCATGATCCCGGCCGTTGATGCAATGGTTTGCTTATTACTGTAAAACCTTGCAGTAACGCCGCAGTTGACGATGACGTACAGTGTATAAGAGGAAAAGCAAGCCGGGGAGTTGAATGCCTTTAATGTGATCTTGTATTTCCCGGTAGCGGAAAAGCTATGTGAATAATTGGTGCCTGTTGACATGGATACGTCATCAACGAGCCATTCATAACCGGAAGCTCCTGTTGATGTGTTGGTAAAGTCGACCATGTCGCCAACGAGGGGATAAGGTATGTTCTGGGTGAACCCGGCATTGATGTTATCAGTACAGGGTGGGGTACATTCATCTTGCAGTAAACCGGATCGCAAGGTCAATACAGCTGTCCTCATCCTGTCTGCCTGTCCCTGTGTAAACTGGTTGGTACAACTGCCATTGCTGTAATCCATGAAATTGGCGATCTGGTCGGGCACGTTTACAGGGAAGAAGCCATTCGAGTAAGAAGACAGGGTGTCGGTAAAACAGGAATTCTCCGGCAGTGTGCAGGAAAAGGAAGCACGTACACTATTGTCGGGCGGAGTATCACAGACCCTGTCGCCACTGGTGAGGCAATCGGCATTGTAGCATCCTCCTTCAAACGTGTGGTATAAACCCAGGTAATGACCCATCTCATGTGCAAGAACTTTTCCAAAACCGCCAACTACTATTCCATCGGTTGCTCCGCCTCCCGGAGGCATGGTGGCATAACCTCCCACCTGGAGCCTGAACCAGCCCCCACAGGAGAAATCAGCATAGATCTCACCATGCAGGTTACTGACCAGCCAAATGTTGATATATCTAACCGGGTCCCATTGTATCAGGTTTTTTAATTGGTCCTCTTCCGTATCCATATTATGGTCATCACCCAGGAATGAAGTTGTGCGTGTAATGCCTGTAGTTATCCCTCCATCCGGCGCTTTTTTGGACAAACAGAACCTGATCTTTGTATCGGCACCCAGGCTCGCCGAATAATTACCTGATTTGCTGAAAGCATCGTTCAGGTCCTGAATTCCAGTGAGAACGTCAAGATCACTTACACTGGATGGATTTGAGTTGATGATATGTACTACAACCGGAAGAATGAGGGTATCGCCGGGTAGTTGCCGCTGCATATTCAGTATGGCATGATTCATGGCCGCCTGTTGCTGAATGTACATCGGATTATGGCTGTTGATCTTATGATAAGGACCACAAAATCCTGGGGCCACACTTCCTATATGTTTATTGGCATGCCTGGCACTGTCGACTGAAATTTGATCCTGCCCCATTGCAGAAATGCTGATCAGTGAGCAAAGAAGTAACAAACTTCTGAAGGGGTAGAAAAGAGCCATGAAAAATATATGTGTTAATTGAAAAGCGGCACCGGGGGAACTGCCACAGAACGGTAATAAATATACAATTTTTATATTTACCAGGTAAGGATGAGAACAGGAAAGCGTGATGAATGATATAAATAAAAAACTCCTTTCATTGAAAGGAGTTTATATATGCGATTGAATTATTTCGATTAATAATCACGGCTGAAACGGCCACCGCCGCCGCCATAACCACCACCGCCATAGCCACCACGGCTTCCGCCGCCGCCGCCGTAACCACCACGGCCACCGCCGCCACGATTACCGCCGCCGCCGAATCCACCGCCGCTGCGTTTTTTGTAATCACCCTCCTGACGGGGTTGTGATTCGTTCACGATCAGCTTACGACCCTGAACTTCAGTTTCGTTCAGATTGGCAATAGCTGTACGGGCAGCTTCATCGTCTTCCATTTCAACAAAACCGAAGCCTTTGCTGCGGCCACTCATTTTGTCTTTCAGGATTTTTCCGCTGGTAACTTGTCCGTACTGGGAAAATAAATTCGTTAAATCTTCATCAGTCATTGACCAACTCAGGTTTCCAACATAAATGTTCATTGTAAAAAAAACAGTTTAAAAAAATGAAAAAAAAGAAATGATTTAGTCAATACAATGAACTGAAACCGACTTAAAAAAAGTTACTTCAGCCTAAAGAATACTAAAACCATTAACTATTATACTTAATAAAGATAGGCATTTCGGCCATATTTGATCATTATTTTCTAAAAATAATGTAATAGGAATGCATAGGGTCAGAAAATCAAGCGTTTATGCAACTAAAAAGCCACCGTGTTGGTGGCTTTTTAGATAAATTTTCATGTAAAAAACAGGTTTACTCGGCTACAACTTCAAATTCGATCTCGGTTTCATTACCGTTTCCGAAGTCAACCTTGGCTTTATAAGAACCCAGTTCTTTTACTTCATCCAGGATGCTGATGCGGCGACGGTCGATTTCATAACCTTTTTGCTCGCGGATAGCACGGGCAATTTGTACTGAAGTGACGCTGCCAAAGATCTTACCACTGGTACCGGTTTTTGCACCGATCTTAAGGGCACCTTCTTTCAGCACACTGATTACGCTGTTGATCTCGGCCAGCAGCTTGGCTTCTTTCTTAGCCTGCTGCTTCAGCCTTTCTTCCAGCTGCTTCATGTTGCTTGGGCTGGCTTCCACAGCCAGTTTTTTCGGGATCAGGAAGTTACGGCCATAACCGTTTTTCACGTTGACCACTTCATTGATACCTCCCAGGTTGTTTACATCCTGTATTAATATTACCTGCATGATTGTGCATTTTTACCCAATCTCGTTATTAGCGAGACTTTCTCTCGCCTTAGGCGAGATTAGGGTGGTGAAAAAATTATTTTAAAAGATCCGTTACGTAAGGAAGGATCGCCATCTGGCGGGCTTTCTTAACAGCCTGACCCACTTTACGCTGAAACTTCAGAGAGTTACCGGTAATGCGGCGCGGCAACATCTTGCCCTGCTCGTTTAAAAACTTCTTCAGGAACTCGGCGTCTTTATAATCCACATAGTGGATACCCATTTTCCTGAAACGGCAGTACTTCTTCGGACGCTTGTCGGCTTTGATCGCCGTCAGGTACTTGATTTCATTAGCTTTTGCCATGATTATGCCTCCGCTTTTTCGTTTACAGACTGTTGTACACCACTTCTCTTTTTGGCATTGTACTCGACGGCGTATTTATCGAGCACAGTGAACATGTGACGCATGACCGATTCGTCACGCAAAAGTTGAATTTTCAACTTTTCATTGAAGCTGGATGGCGCTTTGTATTCCATAACCCAATACAGACCAGTGGTCTTCTTGGCTACAGGATACGCCAGTGATTTCAGTCCCCAGGGATTTAAGTGCAATACTTCACCACCGTTTTCTTTCACGAGGTTCTCGTATTTTTTCTGAGCGGCTTTGTATTCCTCCTCAGACAGCACAGGGGTAAAAATCACCATCAATTCGTAGTTGTTCATTTCCCTGTTTTTAAATGATAAAAAATTGTTAGTTCCACTTTTTTCAAGCGGGTGGCAAAGGTAGGGAAAAATCCTTGTTCGGGGAGGCTTTTATCGATTTATTTCAGGCACTGGTCAGGGCAACCGGAATACCGGGTAAAGCCTGAAGTCCGGTTCTAAATATTCCGAATTATCATATATGTAATCCAGTATTTGTGATGAGTTTTGAGCAAATTTTGGGTCTGATTGCTTTTTCTTTTCCAGTTTATCTTTTAAAGCCGGGTTTCTTTTTAATACATCGGCAGCCAGTTCTTCCCACCGATAATCGGAAAATCCTTCTTTTTGCTGAAGGATGGCATCGAAGAAATTCCAGGCAAAGAAACTGTCATCGCCAGTAGGCTCCAGCATCTCCACAATATACCGGTTGGCTGGCTGGTTTGTATAAATGATATAATCTCCTGCCAGAAAACGAATGTCTTTTTTTCGTGTATAAACCCTGACCGAATGGTTCTTATGGTGTTTTTCATAAGGCCTGGGATAGGTTGCATAATCTTCGATGTAATAAGCTTCAACCGACATCACCGTATCTTTTTCCAAAACCTGCATTCTTACCCCGTTTTGTTTCATCCGGTCAATGACATCCTGCCAGCCATGGCGGATGATATAGGCAAGCGGCCTGGTCACTTTTCGGGCCGGTTTGTATTCGTCATAATATCGTACCAGGGTATCAAATGGCTTTTGGTGGTTGTAATACATCCTTTTAAGCCCTGTTGCTTCACTCATGGTGCTGTCCTGGTTATACCCGCTGAAACGGATATTCCTGTATTGACCGGAGTCTCGCACCCAGCTAAGGGGAAATACGGATTGATTCAGTATGCCCGCTTTCCATCTTTGCCTCACCGTTTGCAGGGTATCAGACAGGGAAGACGTAGTTTGTATGAATGTCAACAGCAGGTCGTATGTGGAGCGCACCCTTTGCTCAAAAGGCTTCAGCATGTGTGTTTCGGGAACAAACGCCAGCGTACCGAAAAGCGCGGCATAACCCGAAGAATAACGGGGAGGGTCATAGAACATATACATGCCCTTTTTCGGGTCAGATTCATCGAAATCAACATAAGGGACCATGTCCCATTTCCTGCCCGACATACCCTTATACAGCGCAGGCTCAAATACTTCCTTCATCCAGCGACCGGCTTCATTTCCCAGTTTGTTGTATTGTGTACTGATCAGCGTCATGGTATGCTGGTAATCGGCGCCATCGCTGACATGCGTATCTACGAACACATCCGGGTCGAGTTCATGAAAGATCGAACTGAAGAGCAACGCTTCACGGCTATCGCATTTGGTGAAATCACGGTTCAGGTCAAGGTTCTGTGAATTTCCCCTGAAACCGTAAGACTCCGGGCCATTCTGGTTGACCCGCGTATATGCGTTACGGTTAAGACATCCTCCGATATTATAAACAGGTATGATGGCAAGTACGATATTGTCTGGCAGCTTGTTTTTTCCGGTCAACAGGTCTCTGGCCAACATCATGCTGGCATCAATCCCATCAGGTTCCCCGGGATGTATGCCGTTATTGACGAGGATCACCGATTGGTGTTTACGTCGCCAGGAAACCGGGTCAAAATCCGGTTCATGATTCAGGATGACCAGGTGGAGCGGGTAACCGGCATCGGTAGTTCCCATCTCTTTCATCAGTAACTTGTCGGATTGCTGGTCGAGCTGGCGGTACCAACGGATGATTTCTTCATACGTTGCCGTTTGCTTTCCCTGGCTTTTTTCAAAAGGACTGACCTGCGCATGCAGCCGTGCAGGAAAGGTCAGCAGGTAAATAACGACAAGGGTGATTGATCTTTTCATGCAAAAATTAATGGGTATGAAGGTAAATGGTAAGGCACAAAAAAACCTGCATTACTGCAGGTTAAAATATGGTGCTGTATATGTTGATCTTATTTACCCAGTCCGTTCACCTTCAGCGCCAGTTTCCTTTTCAGGTTGGATGCTTTGTTCTTGTGAATGGTACCCCTTTTAGCCAGTTTGTCGATCATGGATGCAACTTCCGGTAAGGATTTGGCAGCTGTAGACTTGTCTTCCAGAGCCCTCAGGTCGCGGATTGCGTTACGGGTGGTTTTGCCGTAATAACGGTTCCTTTCGTTACGTTTCCTGCTCTGACGCACATCTTTCTTCGTAGCTGAGTGATTTGCCATGTATTATTATTTTGGGCTGCAAATATAGGAAGATTTCCGGTTCGACAAGCATACTTTCTTTTTTTAAAGCCAAATTTTACTTTCACCCGGTCGATTTTTAACCCGTTCCGGCCCGTAATTGTTCTTTTTTCAACCGATATTTGCAACCCTGAACGGGATCACCACCAATCAACCACATATTAAGTAAAATATGAAGGATTTTCAATATATCACCAATGCCCACCCATCCTACATCGAAAACCTGTACCAGGATTTTGTAAAAGATCCGCAAAGTGTTGATTCTGAACTCCGTAAATTTTTTGAAGGATTTGATTTTGCGGTTTCTCACGCACCACAGGCCGTTAAACCGGCTCAGAATGGGCAGCCGGTAGCCCAGGTAAGCGGACTGGATAAGGAGTTTGCCGTTTTTCGCCTGATCAAGGCTTACCGGAAAAGAGGGCACCTGATTGCCAAAACAAACCCGATCAGGGAACGTAAAGACCGCCATGCCAACCTCGACCTGGCTCATTTCGGGCTTTCAGAGGCAGACCTGGATACGCTTTTTGAGTCCGGAAATTTTGCCGGATTGGGCAAAGTATCCCTGCGCAACATTCTCGACCACCTGAACCGCTCTTACGCATATCATGTGGGAGCGGAGTTCACCTATATCAATGACGAGAGTAAAGTGGAATGGCTGATCAGGGCCATGGAAAAGGATATGCATCAGCCTGTGGAACTGACCAAAAAGCGCCGGATCCTGGAAAAGCTGAACCAGGGTGTCATGTTCGAAAAATTCCTGCACACAAAATATATCGGTCAGAAAAGATTCAGCCTGGAAGGAGGAGAAACTACGATTGCAGCCCTGGATGCCATCCTGAATACGGCAGCCGGCCTGACGGTGGAAGAAGTGGCCATCGGTATGGCTCACCGCGGCAGGTTGAACGTGCTGGCAAACATTCTGGGTAAAACATACGAACAGATTTTTACCGAATTCGAGGGTAACTCACTGCCCGATTCCACCATGGGTAGCGGCGATGTGAAATACCACCAGGGATATAGCAGCGATGTGGAGACCAGCGATGGAAAACTCCTTCACCTGAAACTCGTGCCCAATCCCTCGCACCTCGAAGCGGTAAACCCGCTTGTGGTTGGGTTTGTGCGCAGCAAGGCGGATGTGATGTACGACAGTGATTATGATAAGATACTGCCTCTCCTGATCCATGGAGACGCTTCCATCGCAGGTCAGGGCATCGTGTATGAAGTGCTGCAGATGAGCAAACTCCCGGGTTATGATACCGGCGGAACCATTCACTTTGTCATCAATAATCAGATCGGCTTCACCACCGATTTCGACGACGCCCGTAGCGCCGATTATTGCACTTCGGTGGCTTCCATGGTGCAGGCCCCGGTATTCCATGTCAATGGAGATGATCCCGAAGCCGTGGTGAAGATTGCGGAGATCGCCACACGTTACCGGCAGGAATTCAACAGCGATATCTTTATCGATATGGTCTGTTACCGCCGTCACGGACATAATGAAGGCGATGAACCAAAATTCACACAGCCCCAATTATATGCCTTGATCGACAAGCACCTGAACCCACGGGAAGTATATACGCAATTCCTGATCGAGAACGGCGAACCTGATGCCAAAGCGCTGGCAAGGGAAATGGAACAGAAGTTTTTGAGCGACTTACAGGAAAGGTTAGACGAAGTAAAACAGAACCCGCTTCCTTATACATACCAGAAACCTGAAAAATGGTGGCAAAGCCTGCGCCGGGCCACACCGGATGATTTCCTGTCATCACCGGTAACGGCCATCCCGGAAGCGGATGCCAAAAAACTTTTCGATGGCCTGATGAAGTGGCCGGAAGGTTTCCGCCCGTTGAAAAAGGTGGAAAAGCTAATTCAGGATAAGGTCAGGCTATTCAATGATCATCAGAAGATCGACTGGGCCAGCGCCGAACTCATGGCTTATGGCAGTTTACTGATGGAAGGAAATGATATCCGTATGAGCGGGCAGGATGTAAAGAGGGGAACATTCAGCCACCGGCATGCCGTGATCTATGATGAGCAGACCAATGCACCCTATAACAGGCTGAACCATTTTACAGAAACACAATCACCCATGCGTATCTATAATTCACTGCTCAGTGAATATGCCGTACTGGGTTTCGAATACGGGTACGCTTTGGCAAATCCCCATGCCCTGGTTCTGTGGGAAGCGCAGTTCGGTGATTTCAGCAACGGGGCGCAAACGATCATCGACCAGTTCATTGCCGCAGCTGAAACCAAGTGGCAGCGTATGAACGGTATCGTTATGCTGCTTCCTCATGGCTACGAAGGTCAGGGTCCCGAACACAGCAGCGCCCGTATGGAGCGTTTTTTACAACAATGTGCCGAACTGAATATGGTGGTTACCAATATCACCACGGCATCCAATTTCTTTCATGCCCTTCGCCGCCAGTTGGCATGGCCCTTCCGTAAACCGTTGATCGATTTTACACCCAAGGCCAACCTGCGTCACCCGGGCAGTTACAGCCATATCAGCGAATTCACTTCCGGTGGGTTCAAAGAGGTATATGACGATGCCGCCATAGAGGATCCCGCTTCCGTTAAGAAAGTGCTGATGTGCAGCGGGAAGATCTATTTTGAACTGGAGGAAAGACGCAAGAAGGATAACCGTAACGATGTGGCCATTATTCGCCTCGAACAGATATATCCTTTGCCACAGGCCCAACTGGATGCCCTGTACAAAAAATACAGCAAGGCCATCTGGCATTGGGTACAGGAAGAGCCCCTGAATATGGGTGCGGCCACTTTCCTGCGGATGAATCTGAAGAATATTAATTTTTATATCATCAGCCGCCAGGCCAGCGCTGCTACCGCTACCGGCCACTCGAAATTTCATGCAAAAGAACAGGCAGAAGTCATCGATGCGGCATTCAGGATTTAAACGAACTCAATATTAAACAGGTAAAATAAGTTACAATTCATGTTCCAGAGTTTAAGTGAAAGATTAGAAAGCGCCTTTAAGAACATCAAAGGCCAGGGAAGGATCACCGACCTGAATATTGCCAATACGGTGAAGGATATACGCCGCGCGCTCGTTGACGCGGACGTGAATTATAAGATCGCCAAAGAGTTCACGGATAAGATCCGGGACAAGGCTATCGGGGAAAAGGTTCTGACAGCAGTGAGCCCGGGACAGCTCATGGTCAAGATCGTCAAAGATGAACTGACCGAACTGATGGGTGGAACGGAAAGTGAGTTCAATATCTCCGGAAATCCGGCCATCATCCTGGTGGCAGGCCTGCAGGGTAGTGGTAAGACAACCTTCTGCGGTAAATTGGCCAACTATCTGAAAACCAAAAAAGGGAAGTCCCCGTTACTGGTGGCGGCCGATATTTATCGCCCCGCGGCCATCGATCAGCTGGAGGTATTGGGTGGTCAGATAGGCGTGGAGGTTTTCTGTGAAAGAGAAAACAAGAATGCGGTTTCCATTGCACAAAACGCCATTAAGGAAGCCAGATCCAAAAATAAAAATGTCATCATCATCGATACGGCTGGTCGCCTGGCAGTAGATGAGGCGATGATGACCGAAGTGGCCAATATCAAATCTTCTGTTCAGCCACAGGAAATCCTTTTTGTGGTGGATAGTATGACTGGCCAGGATGCGGTCAATACCGCCGCCGCATTTAACGAAAGACTGGATTTTTCCGGTGTTGTATTGACCAAACTGGACGGCGATACCCGGGGCGGTGCCGCCTTGTCGATACGGTATACCGTTAATAAACCCATCAAATTTACCAGCAGCGGGGAAAAGATGGATACCCTGGATGTTTTCTATCCGGAGAGGATGGCACAACGGATCCTCGGCATGGGTGACATTGTAAGCCTGGTAGAAAAAGCGCAGGAACAATTCGACGCCGCCGAAGCCGCTAAACTGGAAAAGAAGATCCGGAAAAATCAATTTGATTTTGAAGATTTCAAAACGCAGTTGCAGCAGATCAAAAAAATGGGTAACCTGAAAGATCTGATGGGCATGATACCCGGAGTGGGAAGTAAGATCAAAGACCTGGACATCAATGATGACGCCTTTAAGGGCATCGAAGCCATGATCAATTCCATGACCATGGAAGAAAGACGGAACCCCGACATTATCAACCCCAGCCGCAAACAGCGAATAGCCAGGGGCAGCGGTAAAGACATGAACGAATTGAACCAGTTCCTGAAACAATTCGATCAAATGAAGAATATGATGAAAATGATGAACAAAATGCCCATGGGCAAAATGCCCGGAATGGGCGCTATGGGAAAAAAATAAGCCCGCATGTACTTCCAGGGAGAACCAGCCAATCGGCTGGTTTTTTATTGTTTAAACACCGACTATTTGTATTTTCCGGTTCCGCTCAGGCAACCAAGCCCTGTATCCGGACGATTCAGTTACAAACATTGTAAACCCGTTTCCTTTTGGCAGGCATTGGGAGGAGTACGTTTCGTAAAGAACTGGACATTTTTGTAAAAACAAGGCTCATTCAGCAGTCGACCGGCACCCACGGCTCGCCGGTTTCGGTCTTATTGGTAGCGGGAGGAATGGAGAAAACAGAGCAATACTTCAGCAACCCCAAACCCGGTTTTTCAGACAGGAGTTCGGCTTACCTGCAATTGATCGCCGGCAGAAAATTCAATACCCGTTGCTCAATCCAGCTAAATTCCATATTGCTGTACAGCGGAACACCGGTGAATATTCAGGGAGACCAGTGGCTCGCAGCAGTGGGAGCCGGCGCCCGCTTCAAGGTCAGCAAAAGGGTGGCGCTGACACTCGATTATCATTATCCCCTGGCAGACCTGGACTCGGTTAATACCCAACCATTGTCTGTAGGTGTGGATATTGAAACTGGCGGGCATGTATTCCAACTGCATTTTTCCAATGCGGCAG
>WBZP01000441.1_pt1 | contig 13567 bp, 10 predicted proteins | sample 5204301 | NCBI WGS metagenome assembly WBZP01 (sample SAMN12412401, study PRJNA552823) | activated sludge metagenome | isolation source: activated sludge from nitrification reactor of wastewater treatment plant... | place: USA: Pennsylvania | collected 2017 | reverse complement strand
GAGCAGGGCTTCGTACCGCTGATTGCGCCCGGCGCCAGCGCCGTGGTCCTGGCCGATTCGGATCTCAGCCAGCCACGGGTCGGCGGGGTTGCCGACGCGCTCGCCCCGTCCCCGGGAGTCCAGCTCCGCATCTTCGCCAAGCCCGACGCCCGCCCCGGTCGCCGCATGGCCGTCACGTTGGCGACCGCGGAGACAGCGGACGCGGCGCGGGCGAAGGCCCGCGCCGCCGCGGCAACAGTGACCGTCTCCTGAGGTCGAGTGTCGCGTTACCCGTGCCCTGGCACGGGTAACGCGACACTCGACTGCGTGGGGGAGTTTCAGGCGGCGCCGGCGCCGGCGAGCTTCTCGGCGAGCTGCTCCGGCGCCGGCTGGTGCGAGAGGTACTCGCGGTGAAACACGCCGGTCCCGTGCGCGATCGCGCGTAGGTGCGGCGCGTAGCTCGTCAGCTCGATCGCGGGGACCTCGGCGACGACGACCGACCGCCCATCGCCGGCCGGCTCGGTCGAGCGGACCCGGCCACGCTTGACGGCGAGGTCGCTGAGGACCGCGCCGACGTGCTCGTCGTCGCAGGTGACCGCGACCTCGTCGACCGGTTCGAGCAGCTGGATGCCGGCGGCGGCAGCCGCGCTCTGGAGTGCCAGCGCGCCCGCCGTCTGGAAGGCAGCGTCGGACGAGTCGACCGAGTGCGCCTTGCCACCGACCAGCGTCACGCGGATGTCGGTCATCGGATGGCCGCCGACGCCGCGCTCCATCTGCTGCGCGACGCCCTTCTCGACCGAGCCGATGAACTGCTTCGGCACGGCGCCGCCGACGACCTTGTCCTTGAACTCGAACCCGCCGCCCTGCGGCAGCGGTTCGATCTCGACCTCGCAGACCGCGTACTGGCCGTGGCCGCCGGACTGCTTGACGTGGCGGCCCTGCGCCGCAGCGCTGGCGCGCACGGTCGACCGGAGCGCAACCTCGACCGGTGCCGACTCGACGGTGATGCCCGCGCGTGCGCAGAGCCGCTCGAGCACGACCTCGCGGTGCTGGTCGCCCATCGTCCACAGCACCATCTGGTGGGTCGCGGGGTCGACGACGACGCGGACCGTCGGGTCTTCGGCCTGAACCCGCGCGAGCCCGTCCACAAGTTTGGCCTCGTCCGCCGACGAGGCGACCGAGATCGCGGTCGGCAGCAGCGGCTCCGGCATCGTCCACGGCTCCATCAGCGCCGGGGCGTCGGGGCTCGAGATCGTGTCACCGGTCTCGGCGTGGGCGAGCCGAGCGACCGCGACGATCTGGCCCGCGGTCGCCTCGCCGACCGGCGTGAGCGTCTCGCCGAACGGCAGCGAGATCGCGCCGGCCTTCTCGTCGACGTCGTGGTCGGCGTGCCACTCGGTGTCCTGCGGGTGGCCGCTGAAGCGGGCGAAGTGGCCGCTGACGTGGACCTCGGTGTCGTGCCGCAGCGTCCCGGCGAAGACGCGGACGAGGGAGACGCGGCCGACGTAGGAGTCGGTCGTCGTCTTGATGACCTCGGCGACGAGCGGTTCATCGGCCGTGCCGGAGATCGGGGTGCGTTCGCCGCCGTCCGGCGTCGTGACCGGCGGCAGGACGTGCTCGTGTGGTGCGGGGAACCCGCGGCAGATCACCTCGAGCAACTGGTCCGCGCCGAATCCGGTCGACGCGACAACCGGAATCACGGGATGGAAGTGCGCCTTTGCGACAGCCTTCTCGAGGTCGCCGGCGAGCGCGTCGAAGTCGACCTCCTCACCGGCGAGGTACCGCTCGAGCAGGCCGTCGTCCTCGGACTCGGTGATCACGCCTTCGATCAGGTCGCCGCGCTCCGTGTCGATCGCGTCGAGCGCGGACCCGTCGGCAGCGGCCGAGCCGTCGCCCGAGACGCTCGCGCGGCGGACTACATCGAGCACGGCCTCGGGGTCGCCGTCGCCGCCGCCGAGCGGGAGGTAGAGCGGGTGGACCCCGTCGCCGAAGGCGTCCTTGCACGCCTGGAGCGTCTCGTCGAAGTCCCCGCGCGCCTGGTCGATGTGGCTGATCGCGATCGCGCGCGGCATCCCGACGGCCTCGCACTCCTGCCACAGCATCCGCGTCGACCCGTGGACGCCGTCGACGGCGGAGACGACGAAGATCGCCGCATCGGCTCCGCGGAGGCCGGCACGCAGGTCGCCGACGAAGTCGGCGTGCCCGGGCGTGTCGAGCAGCGTGATGACAACCGGCCCGCCCACCCCGCCCGGCCCGCATAGGCCGGCGTCGTCGAGTACGACCCGGCAGGCGCTCAGCGCGACGCTGTGCCCGATCCGCTGCTCGATCTCGTCGTGGTCGGAGACCGTGTTGCCGTCCTCGACCCGGCCGATGCGCGTGGTCGCTCCGGCCCGGTGGAGCAGCGCCTCGATCAGGGTCGTCTTGCCCGACCCGCTGTGACCGACGAGCACGACGTTGCGCAGTTCGCTCATGGCTCCATCATTACTGCCGCAGCGATCTCGTGCAGCCGGCCCGAGGATCGGAGAGAATCGGGCCGTGGCCCATCAACGCATCACGTACTGCCGTATCTGCGAGGCTCACTGCGGGCTCGTGGTGACCGTCGACCGGGACGAGGTAGTGTCGATCCGCCCCGACAAGGATCACCCGTTGTCCCAGGGCGAGGCCTGCCCGAAGGGGATCGCGATGACCGAGATCCAGAACGATCCGGACCGCGTGATCCACCCGCTGCGGCGGGACCGCGCGAGTGGCGAGTTCACCCGCGTGTCGTGGGAGTCGGCGCTGACCGAGATCGCGTCGCGGCTGGAGGAGTCGATCGCCGCTGGCGGCAAGGACAGCGTCGCGTGGTACTTCGGCAATCCGGGCGCGTTCAGCTACTCGCACGCGATCTGGGCGAAGGGCTTTCTCGACGGCGTCGGCTCGCCGCACTACTACACGGCGTCATCGCAGGACGTCTCGAACAGGTTCGCCGCGAGCGCGATGCTCTACGGCTCACCGGCGGTGATCCCGATCCCGGACCTGACGCGGACGAGCTTGCTGCTGATGATCGGCGCCAACCCGTTCGTCTCGCACGGTTCGCTGATCGCCGCGCCCAGGATCAAGACGCATCTCCACGCGATCGTCGAGCGCGGCGGCCGCGTCGTCTGCGTCGACCCGCGGCGGACCGAGACCGCGCGCCACTTCGAGCACCTGCCGATCCGGCCCGACAGCGACGCGTGGATGCTGCTGTCGCTGCTCTGCGTGCTCGCCGAGGAGGGGCTCTGTGATGACGCGCGGATCGCCGGGCAGTCGCTCGGATGGCCGGAGCTGCGCGAGGTCGCGCTCCGGCACCCGCCCGAGGAGACCGAGGCGCGGACATCGATCCCGGCGGAGACGGTCAGGCAGCTGGCCCGGGACCTGGCGGCCGCGCCCGGGGCCGCCGTCTACGGCCGGACCGGCTCCTGCCTCGGTCGTCACGGCACGCTGGTCGCGCACCTGATCGACGCGGTCAACGTCGTCACCGGCAACCTCGACCGCCCGGGCGGCGCGGTCTTCGGCCATCCGGCTATCGCGCTCGAGGAGATGGCCTCACGAGCCGGACTCGACACCTACGGGAAGGTCCGGTCGCGCATCGGTGACTTCCCCGACGTGCTCGGGGCGCTGCCCGCGTCGCTGATGGCAGACGAGATGACGACGCCGGGCAAGGGGCAGATCCGAAGCCTGTTCACCAGTGCCGGCAACCCCGTCCTGAGCTGCCCAGACGGACCGAAGCTCGAGGCGGCGCTCGAAACGCTCGACCTCCACGTCTCGCTCGACCTCTACGTCACCGAGACCAACCGACACGCCGACTTCATCCTTCCGGCGACGACCTGGCTCGAACGCGACGACTTGCCGGTGGCGCTGCTCAGCTTCTACGCGGTTCCGTTCGTCCAGTACTCGGACCCGGTCGTCCCGCCGCGCGGCGAGGCGCGCGAGGAATGGCAGATCATCGACGACCTCGCGCGCCGGATCGGGATCCAGCCGTACGGCCACGCCGCCGCACGCCTGGCTGCGCGCTTGAAGATCAAGCTGAGCCCACGCACGATGATCGACCTGCTCCTGCGGACCGGGCCGTACGGCGACTGGTTCGGGCTCCGTCGCCGCGGGCTTTCGCTCGGCGCGCTCCGTCGCCGTCCGAGCGGCGTCGTCCTGGAGAAGCACGTGCCGACCGGCGTGCTCGGGAAGCGCATCCGCCACCGGGACCGGCGAGTCCGGCTCGCCGACCCGCGGGTCCTGGACGCGGCGCGCCGGCTGGAAGGCGAACCCCCGGCGAGCCGCGAGTATCCGCTGCTCCTGATCGGGATGCGTGAGCTTCGCTCGCACAACTCGTGGATGCACAACGCACCGCTGCTGATGCGCGGAGGCCGCGAGCAGCCGCTGCGGGTCGCGCCCGTTGACGCGGAGCGGCTGGCGGTCGGCGACGGCGACATCGTGCGGCTCGTCTCGAAGGTCGCTTCGGTCGAGGTGCCGGTCCGCGTGACCGACGAGATGATGTCGGGGGTCGTGGCGCTGCCGCACGGCTGGGGCCATCGAGGTGGATGGCGCACGGCCAACGACGCCGGTGGCGTCAACGTCAACCTGCTGATGAGCGCGGCGCCCGAGGATCTCGAGCCGCTCGCCGGGATGGCGAACCTGAACGGCGTGCCGGTCCGTCTCGAAGTCGTCTGCAGGCGCCGCGACGCCGAGGCTGCACTGGCGTCAGCCAGAGGCGGTCACGCGTAGGACCTCTTCGGGAGAGGTCAGGCCGTAGCGAATCTTGTCGAGGCCGTCCTCGCGCAGTCGCTTCATCCCGTTCGCCACCGCCACCGCCGCGATCTCGTCGGCCGACTCGCGGCGCAGCACGAGCTCGCGGATCGCCTCGGTCATCTGCAGGATCTCGAAGATCCCGAGTCGGCCGCGGTAGCCGGTGTTGTTGCAGCGGTCGCAGCCGACCGGCTTGCAGACCGGCATGTCCTCGTGGACGTCGAAGTGGTTGGCGCGCATCTGATCAACCGGCACGACGACTGCGGTCTTGCAGTTCTCGCAAAGCTTGCGCGCGAGTCGCTGCGCCACGACGGTGTCGATCGCCGACGACAGCAGGAACGGTTCGACGCCCATGTCGAGCAGGCGCGAGACGGCGTTCGGCGCGTCGCGGGTGTGCAGCGTCGAGAGGACGAGGTGGCCGGTCAGCGCGGCCTCGATCGCGATGTGCGCGGTTTCGCCGTCGCGGATCTCACCGACCATGATCACGTCGGGGTCTGCGCGCATGATCGCCTTGAGCCCCTTGGCGAACGTCATCTTGCCGCTCTTGGACTGGATCGCCATCTGCTTGACGCCCTCCATCCGGTACTCGACCGGGTCCTCGACCGTGACGATCGTGCGGGTGCCGTTGTTGACGTGCGCCAGGCAGGAATAGAGCGTCGTCGACTTGCCCGAGCCGGTCGGACCGGTGACGAGCAGGCCGCCGTACGGCCGCGCCATCGTCGACACGACCTTCTGGCGGTCGCGCTCGAGCATCCCGATCTGTTCGAGGCCGACCGGCGCGGAGGTCGAGTCGAGAATTCGCGCGACGACGGCCTCGCCGTAAACGGTCGGCAGCGTCACGATCCGCAGGTCGATCTCGTGGCCGTCGATCAGCAGTGAGACGCGTCCGTCCTGCGGCATCCGCCGCTCGGCGATGTCGAGCGACGCCATCACCTTCATCCGGGAGACGAGGCCGGCCATCAAACGTGAGGGGGCGGAGACGGCGTGGTCGAGCATCCCGTCGATCCGGAAGACCACACGCATCTCGTCCTGGTAGGGGTCGAAGTGGATGTCCGAGGCCCCGCGCCGGATCGCCCGCGAGAGGATCTCGTTGATCAGCTTGATGACAGGCGCGTCGGCGCCCTGGTTGAGGTCGGTGACCTCCGCGTCGGGGATCTGACTGAAGTCGAGGTCGTCGGCCTCCTCGTCGACCTGGGTCGAGATCTCCTGGAGATCGACACCGACCTTCTGGCCGAGCCGGTGGATGTCGTCGTAGGCGGCGATGACCGGCCGCACGGTCATCCCGGTGATCATCGTCGCGTCGTCGAGCGCGAGCATGTTCGACGCGTCCGCCATCGCGAGCAGGAGGTTGTCGTTCGCGTCCTTGCCGATCGGCACCGCGTCGTAGCGGCGGACGAACGCGGTGTCGACCTTCCGCGCGAGCTCCATGTCGATCTCGAACTCGCTCAGGTCGGCACGGTCGATCCCGAACCGTTCGGCGAGCACGCGAGCGAGCTGCTGGGCGGTGAGGACGCCCTCCTCGATCAGGACGCGGCCGGTCAGGCGGCCGGACGACCGCGCAAGCTCGACGGCGCTCTCGACCGAGTCGCGGTCGGCGAACCCGAGCTCGACGCAGAGCTCGCCGATCAGCTTGTTGGAGCGTCCGCGCGTGCGCGGCGCGATCAGCCCCGGCAGCTCCTGGACGGGGATCGCTTCCGGGGCAGGCGCGGACGGCGCCTCAGCAGGAGGCACCGTGCCCGAGCCGGCGGGGTCCGGGATCGGGGTGGGCTGCACCGTGGACACTATGCTGGATGGTCGGCGGGCTTGTCCAGCGGGCAATGGGCATGGACGGATGTGCGATGCCGCGGACGGGGCTCTTGCGGAGCCCCTTACCGTCGAAGAAACGGCCGAGGCCGATTCTTCAGGGACCATCCGCTCTCGCTATGATTGTCCGCCGACGCGCCGCGCGCCCTGCCGCGCTGCGCCCATTTTTCTCGTGAAGACGTACGTCGCATCCTCCCAAGACCGCGAGCGCAACTGGCTCGTCGTCGACGCCACCGGGCAGACGCTCGGGCGGCTCGCAACTCAGATCTCCGAGGCCCTGCGCGGCAAGCGCAAGCCGGAGTACACCCCGCACGTAGACACCGGCGACTTCGTCGTCGTGGTCAACGCCGAGAAGATCTCCGTGACCGGCAACAAGCGCCAGGAGAAGCGCTACTACCGGCACTCCGGGTACCCGGGCGGGATCAAGTCGCGCACGCTCGAGGAGATGCTCGACCGGCGGCCCGAAGAGGTCATCCGCCTTGCCGTCAAAGGGATGATGCCGCGCAACCGCCTGGCGCGGAAGCAGCTCACCAAGCTCAAGGTGTACGCCGGCCCCGACCACCCGCACGAGGCGCAGCAGCCCACCCCGATGGAGATTTCCGCCTGATGGCCGACGAGACCCCTGACGAGAACGCGGACACGACTCCGGAGGAGTCGCTTACCGCCGGTGAAACGGCTGACGCCGTTTCACCACCTGAGGAGCCCGCCGAGGAAGCCCCGGTGGCCGAGCCGGTCGCCGAGCAGGCCGAGGCTGAGGAGGCCCCCGAGGCCGACGACGAGGTCGAGGAGCCTGCTGCTCCGCGCGAAAAGCCGGCGATCCCGGGCATGGACCTCGATGTCGATCTCGTCCTCGAGGGCGAGGAGGAGCGCGACCCCTGGGCAGAGGATGGCGACGAGCCCTCTGCCGGCGGCGACCAGGCCGAGGAGGAGGACCTCCTCCAGGAGCCGATCGCAGCGACGATCCAGCTCAGCGCCGACGCCCGCTACCGCGCGACCGGCAAGCGCAAGACAGCGATCGCCCGCGTGACGCTCAAGCCCGGCACCGGTGTCTACACCGTCAACGGCCGCACGCTCGACGAGTTCTTCCCGCGCGAGACGCTGCAGCGGACGATCCGCCAGCCGCTCGAGACGGTCGGCTACGAGGACAAGGTCGACGTGATCGCCCGTATGCACGGCGGCGGTGTCTCGGCGCAGGCCGGCGCGCTCCGCCACGGCATCTCGCGCGCACTGCTCGAGGCCGACCCGAACCTGCGCACCGACCTCAAGCGGCGCGGCTTCCTGACGCGTGACGCGCGCGCCAAGGAGCGCAAGAAGGCCGGCCTCAAGAAGGCGCGCAAGCGCCCGCAGTTCAGCAAGCGCTAGCCGCGAGCATGGCGCGCAGGCTGTTCGGCACCGACGGCGTTCGCGGTCGCGCCGGCGAGCTGCTGACTTCAGAACTGGCTTCCTCGCTCGGACGCGCGGCGGTCCTGCATTGCGCCACGACCCGCTCGCGCGTGCTCGTGGTGACGGACACCCGCGAGTCCGGCCCCTGGCTGGCCGATGCGTTCGCGGCGGGCGCTGCCTCCGCCGGCGCCTCCGTCACGCTCGGCGGCGTGCTGCCGACCCCGGCCGCGCCGCTTCTGATCAGAGCGGGGCGGTTCGACCTCGCAGCTGTCGTTTCGGCCTCGCACAATCCCTTCGAGGACAACGGGATCAAGATCTTCGGAGCTGCCGGTCTGAAGCTGACCGACGAGCAGGAGGACGCGATCGAGCGCCATCTCGGGTCGCAGGCCGCGGCGGAAGACCGATCTGCGGCCGGCTCGATCGAGCGGGCGTACGACCTCGGTGACGTCTACATCACAGCGTTACTGGAACGCTTCGGGGCGCTCGACCTGTCCGGGACGAGGGTCGCTCTCGACGGCGCCCACGGAGCGACGTTCGAGGTCGCCCCGGCGGTCTTCCGGGCGCTTGGCGCCGAGGTGGTCGTGACCGGTGACGCGCCCGACGGCCGCAACATCAACGCCGGCGTCGGGTCGACCCACCCCGAGGCGCTTCAGCGGCTGCTCGCGGGCGGTGAGTTCGACGCCGGCTTCGCCTTCGACGGCGACGGCGACCGGTTGATCGCCGCCGACTCCGCGGGGCGCGTCGTCGACGGCGACGCCCTGATCGTGCTGATGGCGCGGAGCCTCAGCGAGCGCGGCGAGCTGACCGGGGCCGGCGTCGCGGTCACGGTGATGTCGAACCTCGGGCTCCATCGTGCGCTTGAGGACGCCGGCATCGCGGTTGCCGTCACGCCGGTGGGCGATCGCCACGTCCTTGCCGAGCTGATCAGGCGGGGCTGGCGGCTCGGTGGCGAGCAGTCGGGGCACATCATCGACATGGACTTCGTTCCGACGGGTGACGGCATCGCGAGCGCTCTGCTCGTGCTCGAGGCGCTCGGCGGCACGGCCCTCGCCGACGCCCGGCCGATGCGGCGTCTTCCGCAGGTCCTGGTCGGCGTGCCCGTGTCCGATCGTGAGGCCGCGATCGAAGATCCGGCCGTCCAGGCCGCGATCAACGATCAGGAGCTGGCGCTCGCCGGTGACGGGCGCGTTCTGGTTCGCGCATCGGGGACCGAGCAGCTGATCCGCGTGATGGCCGAGGCCGAGACCGACGAGACCGCGAGGGCCGCGTGCGACAGGATCGCCGCGGTCATCGCCTCGGCGCACGGCGCCTGACCTGATCCCCGAGGCTCCCCGGGTACGCTGTCGGCAATGGCCGGAGTCGGTATCGATCTGCTGGAGATCGCGCGGCTCGAGCGGGCGCTCGAGCGCCGTCCGGGCCTGGCGAAGCGGCTGTTCACCGACGCCGAGCTCGACCACGCGTCCGTGCGGGCCAGGCCGGGCCGTCACCTTGCCGCGCGCTTCTGCGCCAAAGAGGCCGTCGTCAAGGCGCTGCGCCTCGACTGCGTGCCATGGCAGGAGATCGAGGTCGTCAACGACGATGGCGGAGCGCCCCGCGTGCGGCTCGCCGGTTCGCTCGCCGGGCACGACGGAACGGTCCTGGTGTCGCTGACCCACAGCGACACGATGGCGGGAGCGGTGGCGTTTGTCGGGCAGTGAGCCGCTCTTCGACGCCGAGGCGATGAGGGCGCTCGACGCCTGGGCGATCGGCGAGCGCGGCGTCGACGGGATGCTGCTGATGGAGGACGCGGGCGCGGCGCTGGCGGACGTCGTCATGTCGGGATGGCCTCAGGGGACGGTGGCGGTCGTCTGTGGGCCTGGCAACAACGGCGGGGACGGCTATGTCGCCGCCCGGATTCTGCGGGAGCATGGGCGCGAAGTGGTCGTGCTCGCCGTCTCCGACCCCGACGACCTGAGCGGCGACGCCGCGACCGCATTCGAACGGCTCGAGGGCGATCCACCTGTGCCGTTCGTCGCTGCGGGCCTCGACGGCAGCGCCGTGGTCGTCGACGCGATCCTCGGCACGGGCTCGGGCGGCGCGCCGCGGGGCGCCGTCGCCGAGGCGGTCGCGGCGATCATCTCGACCCGACTGCCCGTGATCGCCGCCGACGTGCCGACCGGTGTCGATGCGGCGAGTGGCGTGGTGGCCGGTGACGCGATCGTGGCCGCGGCCACGGTGACCTTCGCGGCGCGGAAGATCGGCCTCGACGTCGCGCCCGGCAAGCGTCACGCGGGCGCGGTCCGGGTCGCCGAACTGCCCTACCCGCAGCCGTGGCCGGTCGCTCCTGCCGGATACCTGCTTGGCGACGAGGCGGTCGGCGTGCTGCCCGCGCGCACGGCCGAGAGCACGAAGTTCACGAGCGGCCATGTCGTCGTCGCCGGTGGCTCGACCGGCCTTTCGGGTGCGCCGGTGCTCGCGGCGACAGGGGCGATGCGCGCCGGGGCCGGGTACGTCACAGTGGCCGCGCCCGCCGCGGTCGCCGCGGTCGTCGACGGCCATCTCGCCGAGGCGATGACGTTGCCGATGCCCGGACCGGCCGTCGAGCACGACGGCGCCGACGTGGCGCCGGTGATCGAGCTGCTCGGGAGACGCGGGGGCGCGCTCGTCGCCGGCCCCGGCCTCGGCAGAGGCGCCGGGGCAGTGGCGTTCATGGCCGGCCTGCTCGGTGCGGATGCGCCGCTTGTGATCGATGCCGACGGGCTTGCCGCGCTCGGGGACGACCTCGAGCAGGTCGCCGGGCGCACCGCTGCCACCGTCCTAACGCCCCATGCCGGTGAGCTAGCTCGTCTGCTCGGAAAGACGTCCGAGGAGATCGAGGCGCGTCGGCTCGCGTCGGTCGTGTCTGCCGCTGAGGCCGCGCGCTGTGTCGTCGTGCTCAAGGGCGACGACACGCTGATCGCGGCACCGCAGGCGCCGGTTCTGGTGTCACGCGGCGGCTCGCCCGCGCTCGCGACGGCCGGCACGGGAGATGTCCTCGCGGGTGTGATCGGAGCCGCGCTCGCAAAGGGCGTCGAACCGCGCGCCGCCGCCGCAGCGGCCGTCGTGCTTCACGCGGAGGCCGGCCGGGCGGCCGCCGAACAGGTCGGCTGCGCCGAAGGCGTGGTGGCCGGAGATGTAGCCGCGGCGTTGCCGGTCGCTCTCGCCCGGTTCCGGGGGACGGCGTGACCGGGCGCTGCGAGGTCCGAGTCAACCTCGCGGCGATCGAGCGCAACACGGCGAGTCTCGTGTCCGCCGCGCCCACGGCGGCGCTCTGCGTGGTCGTCAAAGCCGACGGCTATGGCCACGGGATGCTGCCGGCGGCAAGGGCGGCGCTCGCGGGCGGCGCAGGCTGGCTGGCAGTCGCGACGGCGCATGAGGGCGCCGCGCTGCGGGCCGGGGTCGGGCCCGACGTCCCGATCCTGCTGCTCGGTGTGCTGACCGCAGACGAGCTTCCGGTTGCAGTCGGCGCAGGGCTCGACATCGGCGCCTGGACGACGGGGTTCGCCGAAGCCGCTGCGGCCGAGGCCGCACGTCAGGGCGTCAGAGCGAGGCTCCACGTCAAGCTCGACACCGGTCTCGGGCGGCTCGGCACGCGCGATCCGGCCGAGGCCGACGCCGTGGCCGGCCTGGCCGCCGCAGGCCAGACGACCGAGCTCGTCGCCGGCTGGACCCATTTCGCGACCGCCGACGACCGCGGAGATGAGTTCTTCGGCGTTCAGCTCGAGCGGTTCGGCAGATGGGGGCGGTCTTTGCGCGAGCGACACCCCGGCGTGATGCTCCACGCCGCCAACAGTGCAGCAATGCTGCGGGACGCGAGCGCGCACTTCGATCTCGTCCGCTGCGGGGTGGCCGCGTACGGACTCGACCCTTTCGGCGGCGATCCGGGCGATCACGGGCTCGAGCCGGCGATGTCGGTGCGTGCGACGGTCGGCGCTGTCAAGCCCTGTGCGGCCGGCGAGAGCGCGGGCTACGGGCGCAGGTTCATCGCCGCATCGGACACGACGATCGCGACGATTCCGATCGGCTACGGCGACGGCTATCGCCGTGGCTACGAGGGTGTGTGGGTTGCGATCGGCGGCTCGCGACGGCCGGTCAGCGGAACGATCTCGATGGACAACATCACCGTCGACCTCGGTCCCGGTGCGAGCGACGTTCAGCCGGGGGACGAGGCGTGGGTGCTCGGCGAAGGCGGCCCGCGAGCCGAGGAGCTTGCGAGCGTCGCCGGGACGATCAACTACGAGGTCACGTGCGGCATCGGCGCCCGGCCGTCACGGGTGCACCACCGTGATGGGATACCGGAGTGACCGGGCCGGCTCCGGTTCCCAGCCTGAGTGAGCTCCAGGCCGCGATCGGCCGGACTCCGGCTTGGCTCGTCGGAGGCGCGGTCCGCGACGAGCTGCTCGATCGCCCGCTGCTCGATGTCGATCTCGCCGTCGGCGGTGACCCGATGGCAGCAGCTCGGGCGATCGGACGGGCCTTCGGCGTGCCGGTCTTCGAGCTGTCGGCCGACTTCGGGACCTGGAGAGCGGGCGGTGGCGACTGGCACGCGGACGTCTCCGTCCTCCAGGGAGAGACGATCGAGGACGACCTCGCCCGTCGCGACCTCACGGTCAACGCGATCGCCCGGCCGTTGGGCGGCGGGGCGATCGTCGATCCGTTCGGAGGTCTCGCGGACCTCCAGTCGAGGCTGCTGCGGATGGTCTCGCCGGCGGCGTTCGAGGACGATCCGCTGCGGATGTTGCGGGTGCCGCGTCTCGCCAGCGAGCTCGGGTTCACGATCGACGCGGAGACGGAGCGTGCGGTGACGGCGGGCGCGGGGCGGATCTCGCGATCGGCAGGCGAGCGTGTCTTCACCGAGATCGTCCGGATTCTCGCCTCGGGCGACGCGGTGCGCGGGGTTCGGATGCTCGACCGGCTCGCGCTGTTGGATGCCGTGATTCCCGAGCTCGCACGGCTCAAGGCGGTCGAGCAGAACCGCTATCACCACCTCGACGCCTTCGAGCACACCGTGTCGGTGCTCGAGCGTGCGGTTGAGATCGAGCAGGACCCGGCCGGCATGCTGCCCGGACTCGACGCGCCGGACGCGCGCGCGGTGGCGGCTCATCTGCGGCAGCCGATCGCCGACGGCGTGTCTCGCGCTACCGCCCTCCGGATCGGCGCGTTGCTCCACGACATCGCCAAGCCCCAGACCCAGGCGGTGGCGGACGACGGCACGGTGCTCGGCTTCCCGAACCACGCCCAGGAGGGCGTCGCCGTCGTCGGCGAGATCTGCGGGCGCCTTCGGACCAGCGAGCGCCTGCGCTCCCACCTCGGGGTCCTGACGCGGCACCACCTCGGACTCGGCTTCCTCGTTCACGTGCATCCGCTCGACAAGCGCGCGATCTATCGCTATCTGCGGGCGACCGGTGACGCTGCCCTCGACGTGAGCCTCCTGTCGGTCGCCGATCGGCTGGCGACGCGGGGCCACAAGGCCGGCGAGTCGATCGCAAGGCATCTGGACGTAGCCCGGCAGGTGTTGCCGGCGGCGGTCGCATGGCCGGAGCAGGCGGCGCTTGCGCCGCTCGTGCGCGGCGACAGCCTCGCCGCCGCTCTGGGCATCGCGCCCGGGCCGCGGCTCGGTGAGCTG